>Ga0210387_10002486_pt1 | contig 14101 bp, 14 predicted proteins | sample IncBWC7OmetaG_FD_160108 | JGI IMG/M metagenome (GOLD analysis project Ga0210387, IMG submission 160108) | Forest soil microbial communities from Barre Woods Harvard Forest LTER site, Petersham, Massachusetts, United States - Inc-BW-C-7-O ...
AAGGGGACGCATCATCACGATGGCCGATCGATATTCGAACAGACCTTTCCCTGCTGACGATTACAATCGCGGCAGCGATCAGCATGGGTCTGGAGGAGCCGAGAGCGATCCGCTCGCCGAGCTCGCGCGCCTGATCGGCCAGACCGATCCATTCGGCGCGACCAGCCGGCAAACACCACCTCCGCTGCCGCCTCAGCGCGCGGCGATTGCGCGCGAGCCGTACCAGCCGCCGCATCAACCGCAATACGAAGCACCGATCGAGGAAGAGGACGCGCCGCAGGCGCCCGCCGGTCCGCCGCAATGGATGCAGCGTGCGAATATTCAGCGCCAGGTCGCGCCGCCGCCGGTGGAATATCCGGAGGAAGACGAAGGCCAGGATTATCCGAGCCAGGATTATCCGAGCCAAGACTATCCGAGTTCAGTGCATCCGCTGCATCGCTACGCCGCGCAGCCGGCTGCGCATCATGATGATGATCACGCGCGGTCCTATGGGCAGGGTGACGAGCAGGCCGATCCGTCGCGCTACGACGATGCGCTCTACGGCCAGATCGAAACGGGCGCGCAGGATTTCCAACGCGAGCCGGCCTATCCCGATGATCCCTACGCCTATCAGGACGGCTATGAGGACGAGCCGGAAGAAGCCCCGAGGCGCCGTGGCGGATTGCTGACGGTGGCCGCCGTGCTGGCGCTGGCGGTGGTCGGCACGGGTGCTGCGTTTGCCTATCGCACCTATGTCGGCTCCGCCCGCAGCGGCGAGCCGCCGATCATCAGGGCCGACAACTCGCCGACCAAGGTCGTTCCGGCATCAACTGATTCCGGCAAGACACCGGACCGCTTGCCCGCTGGCGACGGCACTGAGAAGCTCGTGCCGCGCGAGGAGACGCCGGTCGATGTCAATGCGAGGGCGGCAGGTCCGCGCGTGGTGTTCCCGCCGCTGAACGCCAATGCCAATCCGCCTCCGCCGGCGAGCGTTGCGACCAACGCGATACCGTCAGCAGCGCCCAACGGCACGATGCCGAACAGCGAGCCGCGCAAGGTCAGGACCCTCACGGTCCACGGCGATCAGGCCGATGCCTCCGCGGTCCCGACGACGGCTCCGCCGGCTGCCGCGCCCCCACCGGCGCCTGCGACCAAACCCACCGCTGCCACGCGGCAAGTGCCACCGCCTCCGGCCATGCGCAATGCTCCCGCGGCCGCCGGCAACGCGCCGCTGTCGCTGTCGCCTGATTCTGCCCAGGCCTCGGTGCCGCCGCCAGCCCCCGCCGAGCCGCGGACCCGGATGGCTGCGACCACGCCGACCCAGGCTGAGCCTGCCGAACAGGCTCCAGCGGGCGAGGGACGTTTCCTGGTGTCGATCCTCTCGCAGCCCAGCGAGGCTGAGGCGCAGGCGGCGTTCCGAGCGATGCAGCGGAAATATCCGGACCAGCTCAGCTCTCGTTCGCCGGTGATCAAGAGGGTCGAAAAGAAAGGCGGCGGCGCGGCCTATCGCGCGCTGGTCGGGCCTTTCGCTTCACGCGAAGAGGCCACGCGGTTCTGCACGGGCTACTCGTCCGCCGGCGGTCAGTGCTGGGTGCCCTAGGCGTAGCCATCTTCCAGAGGAAATCGTCCAGGTTTCCTTGACCCGGATGCGCGCAGCGGGCTATTCGGCCGCATGACCAAGGCTTTCATCACCGGACTAGCCGGAACCAAGCTCAGCGACGCCGAGCGCGACTTCATTCGCGCCGAGCGGCCCTGGGGCTTCATCCTGTTCAGGCGGAACATCGATTCGCCAACCCAAGTCGCTGCCCTGACCAATGAAATCCAGGATGTGCTGGGCGTGACGGATGTGCCGATCCTGGTCGATCAGGAGGGCGGACGGGTACAGCGATTCCGACCGCCGAACTGGCCGCTCTATCCGGCCGGCGCCGCGTTCGGCCGGCTCTACGACATCGATTCGGCGCTTGGGCTGAAGGCGGCACGGCTGAGTGCGCGGCTGATTGCCGATGATCTCACGAAGGTCGGCGTGACCGTGGATTGCCTGCCGCTTGCCGATGTGCCGGTGCCCGGCGCCGACGACGTTATCGGCGATCGGGCCTATGGCAATGATCCGCAGAAGGTCGCGGCGATCGCCCGCGCGGTCACGGAGGGGTTGGAGCAGGGTGGCATTTTACCGATCCTAAAGCACATTCCCGGCCATGGCCGCGCCACCGCGGATAGCCATCTGGCGCTTCCAGTGGTCGATAGCCCCAAAAGCGAGCTCGAATCGATCGATTTCGCCGCATTCAAGCCCTTGGCGGATCTGCCGATGGCCATGACCGCACATGTTGTGTTTAGCGCATATGACCCCGCCCAACCGGCCACGACATCTGCGACAATGATCGAACGGGTGATTCGCGGCTTGATCGGGTTCCAGGGTCTGTTGATGAGTGATGACGTCGGCATGAACGCTTTGGCAGGTTCCATCGCCGAGCGGACCAAGGCCCTGTTGGCTGCCGGGTGCGACATGGTGCTCGCCTGCAGCGGCGAGCCCGAGGAAATGCGCCAAGTCGCCCGTGAGACGCCCGAATTGTCAGGCAAAGCGCTGGCCCGTGCCAAGGCGGCGCTGGCATCGCGCCAGGCGCCGAAACCGTTCGATCGGGATGCGGCGCGGACGGAGTTGGATGGGTTGATCGGTCGTCTGGGAGCGCCGAGCGCATGACCGCAGAGATATTGTCGTTCGAGACCGGCCGGCCCGCAGCGCTGGCCGAAGGCGAACCGGCGCTGGTTGTCGATGTGGCGGGCTATGAAGGTCCGCTCGACCTCTTGCTGGCGCTGGCGCGCACGCAGAAGGTCGATCTCGCCAAGATTTCGATCCTGGCGCTCGCCGACCAGTACCTCCAGTTCATCGAAGCCGCGCGAAAGATCCGCCTGGAACTGGCCGCCGACTATCTGGTTATGGCAGCGTGGCTTGCCTTCCTGAAGTCGCGCCTGTTGCTGCCGGAGCCGCCCGCAGCGGAAGGGCCGAGCGCCGAGGAGATGGCGACCGCGCTCGCCAACCGGCTGCGCCGGCTGGAAGCGATCCGCGAGGCAGCGAACCGCCTGATGAACCGGCCGCAGTTCCAGCGCGATATCTTTCCGCGCGGTTATCCGGAGGCGATCGCCGAAATCCGCCATCCGAAATACACGGCAACATTGTACGACTTGCTGACGGCTTACGCCACACAGCGCCAGAGCCGCGTGCTGGCGAGCGTGCACCTGACCAAGCGCACCGTGTGGTCACTGGCCGAAGCGCGCGCGTCGCTGGAGCGGTTGATCGGGATGGCCGAGACCGAGGATTGGGGTTGCCTCGACGAATATTTGCTGAGCTACGTCGCCGATCCCTCGCAGCGTGCCACCGTGTTCGCGTCGAGTTTTGCCGCCGCGCTGGAATTGGTGCGCGAAGGCGAAATGGAATTGAACCAGAAACAGGCGTTCGCGCCGCTCTATTTCAGAAAGCGCGCGCATCAGGCCGAAAGCGCCGTGCCGACGCCGGATTTGTAAGTGCAGGAAGGAAAAGCCATGGCAAGCTTGGCGGAAAAACGCATGGATGAAGCCGAGGACGCTCCCGTCGGTCCCGAAGCCGAAGCCCGGCCCGAAGAACTGCGCTTGCTCGAAGCATTGCTGTTTGCCTCGGCCGAACCGCTGGACACAACGACGCTCGCCAAGCGGATGCCCGAGGGCGTCGACGTCAAGGCAGCACTTGCGCAGTTGCAGGCGGAATATTCGACCCGTGGCGTCAATCTGGTGCGTATCGCGAACAAATGGACGTTTCGCACGGCCGGCGATCTCGCCTGGCTGATGACGCGCGAAAGCACGGAGACGCGGCGGCTGTCGCGTGCCGCGATCGAGGTGCTCGCCATCATCGCCTATCACCAACCCGTGACGCGCGCCGAGATCGAGGAAATCCGTGGCGTCGTCACCTCCAAGGGCACGCTCGACGTGCTGCTCGAAACCGGCTGGATCAGGCCGCGCGGGCGGCGCAAGACGCCGGGCCGGCCGCTGACCTTCGGAACCACCGAGAGCTTCCTGTCGCAGTTCAGCCTCGAGGCGCTCGGCGACCTGCCGGGGCTGGAGGAACTGAAGGGTACGGGCATGCTGGATACGCGCCTGCCGACTGGATTCACTGTTCCGGCGCCCTCCGATGATCCGACGCTCCGCGAGGACGAGGATCCGCTCGAGTCGGGCGATGAACTGGAACTGATGCTGGCGCCGCGCGTCGAGCCTGAGGGAGGCGGCAATCCTGAGGGTGGTGGCAATGAGGGCGAAAGCTAAGCCTTTGGTAGGCTGTTCGGCCGCGCTCCACCGCGGTTAACGGTAGCAACATAACGGTTACGTCAACCGCGATTTGACGTTGCCTAAGTCCTTGTTTTTGGCACCTCCCAAGCCTACCTTCCGACGAGATTAGGCTGGGTGACCGGCCATTCGTGTTGGAGGGTTTGCAGGATGGGTTCGCTTAGCATTTGGCACTGGATCGTGGTGATCGCAGTCGTCCTGCTGCTGTTCGGCCGCGGCAAGATTTCTGATCTGATGGGTGACGTTGCCCAAGGCATCAAGGCGTTCAAGAAGGGCATGAAGGACGACGATGTCGCCCTCGACAAGCCCACTGAGCAGCCGATGAAGTCCATCGATCACAACGGCGCGTCGCCTGCGGCTGCGCGGCAGGATGTCGGCAGCAAGGCCGTCTGATACCGGCTATTGAGGGAGACGCGAAACCGCCCCGGACTGGTGATGGGGTAACAGCTTCGCGTGAGCGGAATCTTTCATGTTCGACATCGGGTGGAGTGAACTGGTCGTCATCGCGGTTGTTGCGCTGATCGCCATCGGCCCGAAGGAACTGCCGGGCGTGCTGCGCATGGTCGGGCAATGGATGGGCAAGGCCCGCAAAATGGCCGCCGAATTCCAGGGCCAATTCCAGGAGGCCATGCGCGAGGCCGAGATGGCCGACCTCAAGAAGAGTTTCGATGAGGTAAGGGAAGCCGCTTCCGGCCTCACTTCCGGTGGCGGCCTGATGACGTCGCTGCAGAAGGACGTCACCGACGCGCTCCGCATCGACGACGTCGACAAGCCCGCCGAGACAACGGCGACAGAGCCGCCGGCCGCTCCGACCACCCCCGAGGCGCCGACACCGGAAACCTTTGTCGAGGCGACGGCCCACGAGGCCTCCGAGCCGCTCGCGATCACAAGCGAGCTTCAGCCGCAGGATAATGCGCCTGATACCTCCGACGAACTCAAGGACGCCAAAGCGTCATGAGCGACGCAGATATCGAAGCCAGCAAGGCTCCATTGCTCGATCATCTTATCGAGCTGCGCTCGCGCCTGATCAAGGCGCTGCTAGGCTTCGGCATTGCTTTCATTTTGTGCTTCTTCATCGCCAAGCACATCTACAACTGGCTGGTCTGGCCGTTCGTCTGGGTCGCAGGCCCGGAACATTCCAAATTCATCTACACCGCGCTGCTTGAGTATTTCATCACCCAGTTGAAGGTGGCCTTGTTCGGCGCCGGCTTCATCTCCTTTCCGATCGTCGCCACGCAAATCTACAAATTCGTGGCTCCCGGCCTTTACCGCCACGAGCGCAACGCGTTCCGGCCTTACCTGATCGCGACCCCCGTCTTCTTCTTCATGGGCGCGATGCTGGTCTATTTCGTCGTGCTGCCGATGCTGATCCGCTTCTCGCTCGGTATGCAGCAGGCAGCCGGGCCGGATACCGCGGAGATCCAGCTGCTGCCGAAGGTCGGCGAATATCTGTCGCTGATGATGTCGCTGATCTTTGCCTTCGGCATCGCCTTCCAGCTTCCGGTGATTCTGACGCTGCTTGGCCGCGTCGGCATCATCACCTCGCAAATGCTGCGCTCGAAGCGCCGCTATTTCGTCGTGATCGCCTTCATCATCGCGGCGGTGCTGACACCGCCCGATGTGTTGAGCCAGGCCTCGCTCGCGATACCGCTGCTGTTGCTCTATGAGGGCTCGATCATCGCGGTGAGCATCGTGGAGAAGAAAGCGGCTGCCTCGCAGGGCTCGACGACCGGCACTCCGCCGGCGGCCAATCCCGCCGAGTAGGCCGCTTCGCCGGCAGGAACTGCCGGATTTTCGACTAGGTCCGGCTGTTCCAAATCCCATTCATTCGGGTTACTGGAGGGCGCCGTTGTCGAACGGCGCGACTCAAGGTCTGACAGCCATGCACGACATCAAAGCGATCCGCGATAATCCGCAAGCCTTCGACGCAGGCCTGAAGCGCCGCGGGCTGTCGCCACTGTCCGCCTCGCTGCTCGCGATCGACGAGAAGCGGCGCGCGGCCATTCTTGCCTCCGAGCAGGCGCAGGCGCGCCGCAACGCGGCCTCGAAGGAAATCGGCGAGGCGAAGAAGGCCAAGGACGAGGCGCGAGCGGCCACGCTGATGGCCGAGGTCGGCGGGTTGAAAACCAGGATGCCTGAGCTCGAGCAGGCTGCCAAAGCCGCCGACGAGGAGTTGAACAAGGAACTCGCGGCGATCCCGAACCTGCCACTGCCGGCGCCGGAAGTGCCTGACGGTGCCGACGAGCACGGCAATGTGCAACGTCACGTGTTTGGCAAGTCGCGCGAATATGGATTTGCGCCGAAGGCACATGACGAGCTTGGCGAAGGCCTCGGCTTCATGGATTTCGAGGCCGCCGCAAAACTGTCAGGCGCGCGTTTCGTCGTGCTGAAGAAGGGGCTCGCGCGGATGGAGCGCGCGATCGGGCAGTTCATGCTCGACCTGCACACGAGCGAGCACGGCTATGCCGAGATCAATCCACCATTTCTCGTCCGCAATGACGTGATGTTCGGCACCGGCCAATTGCCGAAGTTCGAGGATGATCAGTTCTGGGCTGTCCGCGGTGAGCTGACGATCGCTCCCGACGAGCGGTTGAAGACCGAGCGTCTCGGCCTGATCCCCACCGCCGAAGTCTCACTCACGAATCTCGTCCGCGAATCCATCGTCGACGACAAGGAATTGCCGATGCGGCTCACGGCGCTGACGCCGTGTTTTCGCGCGGAAGCTGGTGCTGCGGGCCGCGACACCCGCGGCATGATCCGGCAGCACCAGTTCATCAAGGTCGAGCTGGTGTCGATCACGACGCCCGAGACCAGCAAGGACGAGCATGAGCGGATGCTCGCCTGTGCCGAGGAAGTGTTGCGGCAACTCGATCTGCATTACCGTGTGATGACATTGTGTGCCGGCGACATGGGCTTTTCGTCGCAAAAAACCTATGACATCGAAGTCTGGATGCCCGGTCAGGGCGACGGCGGTGCGTTCCGGGAGATTTCGAGCTGCTCGGTTTGCGGCGACTTCCAGGCGCGCCGCATGGATGCACGTTATCGCGGCGGCGACGGCAAACCTCATTTTGTTCACACCCTGAACGGCTCCGGCACCGCGGTCGGCCGTGCGCTGATCGCGATTATGGAGACATATCAACAACAGGGCGGATCGATTGCCGTACCTGACGTTTTGCAGCCCTATATGGGCGGCCTCAAAGTGATCGAGCCCGAAAAATAACGGTCTCGAAAACAAGCCTTTGCGAATTTTTGATGCGCGCCCGCGTTCGCTGTTGCGAACGGCGGGCGCACCGCTATGTTGCGTCCCGCCTGCAGCGAGATTGAGTATTTATGGCCCTGCATCGCGATATTTTCTGGATTGGCCGGCAATGGGCGGTCACCGGCTTTGGTTTGCAGGCGGTCGATCAGCGCCTGAAGGGTGCGTTCGACGTAGAAGTCACCCGGCTATGGGAAGACGATTTGCCACGGCGCATGTGTGCGCTCGCCTGGCTCAATGCCGATGATTTCAACAAGGCGCTGGATCTGGCGCGTGGGCGCTTTCCGCAGCCGCCGCGCAAGAGCCTGCCATTGGTGGAAAGTGTGCTCGAACTGATCCAGCCGGTCACCAGCGAGCCACTGAGGCCCGTAACGTCGATCGTGGAGGCGCCACCGATCTTGGAAACGCGTCCGCTGCCGATCCTGGAAACGCGCCCCTTGCCAAACTCGCCGGTCGCCATCGAGCTGCCGCCGGCCAAGGCGCAGCCGCTGAATCTTCACATCGAGCGCGCGTCAGCAAAGTTCCTGCCCAGCTGGCGGGTTCGCCAATAGCGCGGCAATTTCAAAAGGGCGGAGTGACCGAACCCGGGTAGAGGTTGCGGTAATATTGCCGGGCCGATCCTTCCCAATCCTGCCGCCGATGCGCGGCGACGCAGCCCGAGCGGGTCATGACCATGCCGCGCCCGCAATGGCGGCGATGCTCGTCGTCGTCGGAAGCGTCTCTGGTTTCCTTTACTTCTTTCACGTCCTTTCGCGGCGCGGGCCGGCTCTTGCCCTCGGGCTCGGGGCTCGGTTGTGCCGTCGTGGTCGCGGCGCCGCATTTGCCGTCGTGCAACGCAGTCACGGGGCAGCGCATCGGCAGGCATTTGCCACCGGAATATTCGAGCAGATAAGTTTCCCCATCCATCGTCACCTGGCCGTTGCAGATGCATTTGCCACCAGCGGTCAGTTCGCCGCCGAGGCAGTTGTCCGCGTTGGCGCGCGCGCAAGTGCCGCCTCCGGCGTTGCCTGCCGCCTGCATCAACTCGAACCCCTGTGGACAGGCGCAGGCGCCATTGGTCACGGTGCCGCCATTGCAGACAATGGCGGGCTGCTCGGGCCGGATCGGGCTGACATCGGCGACGCAGCGTCCGCTCGTGGAATCAACGTGTGTGCTCGTTGGGCAGACACATTGACCCGCAACATTGGTCGTGCCGTCGAGGCAAACGACCGGCGGGGTCGGCGCGGCCGTCAACGGCGGCGGTACCGGTGGTGCGACCGCCGATTCAGGCGATTGCCCCGGTTCAGGCAGGGCGGGCGGCGGCGTCTGCGACGGTTTCGAGACACATTGGCCGTTCTTGAAATCCTGCCAGGGAAAACAGCCGTTGTCGGTGGCCATGCTCCGGTCCCCAGCTGTATGAGCCGGAGGGCAAATCGAAAAAGCCAGACAAATCAAAATCGCGGTCGCGGCTAAAATGCGGGTCATGCAGAAACCCCGTCGCCATCCCCTGAAAATGGGCCCAAACTGCTCGGTACGTTACTGCCGCCGCCTGAGCGGCAAAAGCAAGTGCCTGCTTAACAATACGTCGGCAAAAACGGCATTTTTTGACCGCAATTGCCGCCCCTCCACCGAGTTTGCCTGATCTCGGTTCAAGGGATAAGACGGCGCCTTGAAAGCATCGGGATTCGGCTGAAAAGGGCTTTGGCGGGATGCGGGTTCTCTGCACCAATGATGACGGCATCCACGCGCCGGGCCTGAAGGTCGTCGAGGAGATTGCGGGAGCGCTTTCCGACGACGTCTGGATCGTGGCGCCGGAGCTCGACCAGTCCGGCGTGTCGCATTCGCTCTCGCTCAACGATCCGTTGCGGCTGCGCGAGGTCGGACCGCGGCATTTCGCCGTGCGCGGCACGCCGACCGACTGCGTGATCATGGGCGCGCGACATATTCTGGGCGACACCATGCCCGACATCGTGTTGTCTGGTGTCAACAAGGGACGCAATGTCGCCGAGGACGTGGTCTATTCCGGGACGATCGCGGGCGCGCTCGAAGGCACCATTCTCGGCCTGCCGTCGTTTGCGCTGTCGCAGGAATTTTCGATTGCGACCCGCGAGCGTCCGCTCTGGGACACCGCACTGAAATTCGGCCCTGCGATCATCCGAAAGGTGATGGACGCGGGCATTCCGAAGAACACCGTGATCAATGTGAACTTCCCGGCCTGTGCGCCCGACGAGGTCGTCGGCATCCGCGTCACCCGGCAAGGCAAGCGCAATCTCGGCTTCCTGAGGATCGACGAACGCCGCGACGGCCGTGGCAATCCCTATTTCTGGATCGGCTTCGAGCGCGCAGCGATGATGGATACGCCGGCGGAAGGCACGGATCTGGCGGCTCTTGCCGCGCGCTATGTTTCGGTGACGCCGCTCCGGTTAGACCGCACCGATGAGGCGTTCTCGGAAGCGCTCACCGAGACGCTGAAATAGCCGCTACGCCGGCGCGCTGCGCAGCGTGGTGTCGATCATCTTGCCGAGCGTCTCGAGCTGGAATGGCTTCTGCAGGGCAGGGCGGTCGCGGTATTCCTCGGGCAGACCGGAAGAGCCATAGCCGGTCGCGAAGATAAAGGGCCGGTTGCGGGCCTTGATCAGATCGGCGACCGGGGAAATCACCTTGCCGTTGACGTTGACGTCGAGGATCGCCAGATCAAAGAAAGTCGTTTCCGCCAGCCGCAGGGCCTCACCGATCTCGCCCGCCTCGGCGGCTACGGTGTAGCCGAGCTCCTCCAGCATGTCGGAAACCATCATCCTGATCATGACTTCGTCTTCAACGAGGAACACTGAGCCGCGTGGCGGCCGCGTCGCAGTCATGAGATCAGTCCTTGCCCATCCTGATCGCGAAGGTTCGCAAAAATCGTCAACGGGTGCAACGATTAGATGGCTGGATGCGAAGCACAAGTGGCATCTTCGCATGGGCGTGGTCGCCTTGAGCGGCCGGCGCCGTTACGCACCGGCGGCATGGCAGGTTCCACAACCGGAACGGACGCCAGCAAAAATGCTCCGCAAGGAAGCGCTACATTTTGTATCAAAGACTCCGGTCGGGCGATTCCCCGACTAGCCAGGCGAAACCGAAATGTCCTCACGGCAGGGCCCTCCTGAGAAGATGATGTTTCAGCTGACCCTACGGCGGCGGGGGATCAGCGATCAGGCCGTGCTGCGGGCGCTTGAGGAAGTGCCGCGGGAAGTCTTTGTCGAGGAGGGCGACCGGGCTGACGCCTATCGCGACAGCGCGCTCGGCATTGCCTGTGGACAAACCATCAGCCAGCCCTTTGTGGTCGCCTACATGACCGAGCAGTTGCAATTGCGAAAGCATCACCGCGTGCTCGAAATCGGCACCGGCTCGGGCTACCAGGCCGCCGTCCTGTCCCGGCTCGTGAGCCACGTGCTCACCGTCGAGCGGTTCCGGACCCTGGCTGATGCCGCCCGCCAGCGGCTCGAGGAGACGGGTTGCAACAATGTCGAGGTGATGCTGGCCGACGGTCTTAACCTTCCCGCCAATATCGGTCCCTTCGACCGCATCATCGTGACCGCGGCGGTGGAGAAAATTCCGGAAAATCTCACCGACCGGCTAGAGACCGACGGTATCCTGATCGCTCCAGTGGGGCCGCATCACGGCGTGCAGACCCTTATTCGCGTTGTCAAAACCAGGACGGGCCTCGAGCAAAAAGAGCTGGTCGACGTCCGCTTTGTGCCGGCGCTGCCGGGGATTGCGCGCGAACTCTAACCCATTCCGTGAATTTCCGGATCGGCTGCACCGCCAAGGCCTTATCGCAGGCTTAAGCGCTTATTTACTGGGAACGTGTTTACTCAAAAAAGTCATTTGTTGCGTACCAGTGAGTAACCATGTCCCGTGCTGATGCCTTTTTTGGCTCGCGCCGCGTGCCGCACCTTGCGGCACTGGCAGTCATCTCCATCGGGGTGGCCGGTTGCAGCAGCGACATGTCGAGCCGATTGGCCAATCCCTTCGGCTACCAGGGGCAGGCGGAAGCAACCGGGTCGGTGCCGGCACCTGCGCCCCAAGCTCAGGTCCAACCTCAGATCGAGCGCCGCGAGCTGCAGCAATATTCGCGGCCTGCCTATCAGTCTTCATCCTTGCCGCCGGCCGTTTCGGCGCCGCAGTCCTATCCTTCCGCCAGCGCTGGCGTGTCCGGGGGCGGGCGCGGGCTTGCCTCCTACGCACCGACTTCTGCGCCGCCGGCCCAGCCGCGTCTGGAGACTACGGCCAGCGTCCCGCCGCGCTCGGTCGCAGCTGCCCGTCCCGAGCACAACACCACCATCATCGTCGGCACCAGCGATACGCTGGAGATTCTGGCGCAGCGCTATCACGTCACGCCGGCCGCGATCCTCGCCGCCAACGGCTATAAGGGACCGCGCACCCTGTCGCCCGGCCAGTCCCTGGTCATTCCGCATCCGACGGTTGTTGCTGCTGCGCCAGCGCCGGCCCAGGTCGCCGCCGCCCCGGTGGCCGCGGCTCCCGCGAGCAAGCCGGTCGCCGCCGCGCCGAGCGTTCACATCGTCAATCCCGGCGAGACGCTGGCGAGCATCGCCCATCACAACCATGTCTCCGTCGCCGAGCTTGCCAAGGCGAACAACATCGATGCATCCGGCAAGCTCAAGCTCGGCACCAGGCTGACCGTGCCGGCGAAGCTCGCGACCGCTGCTCCGGCCGCGCCGCTCGGCGTCGTCGCCGCGGCACCCGCTGCCTCGACGGTGCCGGCAGCCAATACCAAGGTCGCCGCTGCCGCTCCCCAGCAGAGCGCGCATTTGGCGCAAGCCAATCCGCAGCCCGATGAGATCGCAGCCGAGGCGCCGGCGGTGAAGGCGAGCGAAGCCACCGGCGCGCTGCCGACGTTCCGCTGGCCGGTGCGCGGTAAGGTGATCGCGGGCTACGGGGCCAAGACCAACGGCAAATCCAATGATGGCATCAACCTCGCGGTGCCGGAAGGCACGCCGGTAAAGGCGGCCGAGGATGGCGTCGTCGCCTATTCGGGAAATGAGCTGAAGGGGTACGGCAATCTGGTCCTGATTCGGCATTCCAACGGTTACGTCACCGCATATGCCCATGCGAGTGAGCTGCTGGTGAAGCGCGGAGACACGATCAAGCGCGGTCAGGTGGTTGCCAAATCGGGTCAGTCGGGAGAGGTGGGGTCGCCGCAGCTCCACTTCGAAATCCGCAAGGGTTCGCAGCCCGTCGACCCGCTTCAATTCCTGAGCGGGGCGTAGGGTAACCTCAGTGTCGTCGCCCGCGAAGGCGGGCGACCCAGTATTCCAGAGACGTCAGTGCCAGGGCCGATAGGCCGCAGCGTACCGGATTCCCGCTTTCGCGGGGAATGACAGCGTTGGCGTTGAAAGAGCACGACTACTTCCCGCTGAGCTTCACGCCCAGCCGCCCCGCCAATTCCTGCACGAACTGCCAGGCGACGCGGCCGGAGCGGGAGCCGCGGGTGGTCGACCATTCTAGCGCCTCGCGCTCCAGCTCTTCCTCGCCAAGCTTGATGCCGAAATGGTCGCAATAGCCCCTCACCATGGCGAGGTACTCGTCCTGGCTGCAGCGGTGGAAGCCGAGCCACAGCCCGAAGCGATCCGACAGCGAGACCTTTTCCTCGACCGCTTCCCCCGGATTGATCGCGGTTGAGCGCTCGTTCTCGATCATCTCGCGCGCCAGGAGATGGCGCCGGTTCGAAGTCGCATAGAGGATGACATTATCCGGACGGCCCTCGATGCCGCCTTCCAGCACCGCCTTCAGCGACTTGTAGGAGGCGTCATTGCCGTCAAAGGAGAGGTCGTCGCAGAACACGATGAAGCGGAAGGGCGAGGCCCGCAGCAGCTCCATCAGCGCCGGCAGGCTCTCGATGTCCTCGCGATGGATTTCGATCAGCTTCAGCCGGTCGGCCGGCTTGCGCTCCAGATTGATCGTGGCATGCGCCGCCTTGACCAGCGAGGACTTGCCCATGCCGCGCGCGCCCCAGAGCAGCGCGTTGTTGGCGGGCAGGCCGCTGGCGAAGCGCTCGGTGTTCTCGATCAGGATGTCGCGCATCCGGTCGATGCCCTTGAGCAGGAAGAGATCGACGCGACTGACCCGCTTGACCTCCGATAGCCGCCCGTCCGGATGCCAGACAAAGGCGTCGGCATGGGCGAATGACTGGGCAACGTCGGGCACCGGCGCCGAGTCGGAAAGGTGAGCCGCAATGGCCTCCAGCGCCCGGGCGATGCGATCGGGCACATCGTCCGCCGGGCGCGTTGTGGGGCGTTTTGCCGCGACTTTTGCGGCCTTCCGGGCGGTTGCCCTCAAAGCAGGGCGGGAGGCGGTTTTGCTGGATTTTCTCGACATGGCTCAAGTTCCTGATGGGGCAGCCTTATCGGGCCTTAACAGTCGCGGCAAGCCGTGCGAAGGAGAGCGCGGGGCAGCGTTGCAATTAGGACCGCGACGGCTATATTCCGCGCGAATTTGCCCCGAACCGGACCTTATCGGGCGCAGCCGGTTCAGCCCGTCTCACGAGGATATTCTGATGTTCATTACCCCAGCCTA
>Ga0210387_10002487_pt1 | contig 14099 bp, 8 predicted proteins | sample IncBWC7OmetaG_FD_160108 | JGI IMG/M metagenome (GOLD analysis project Ga0210387, IMG submission 160108) | Forest soil microbial communities from Barre Woods Harvard Forest LTER site, Petersham, Massachusetts, United States - Inc-BW-C-7-O ...
CCGCATATCAAAATACGGCGAAGGCTCCGGAGTCTGCCACTCGTCCAGCAGCGCCATGGTGGCGCGCATTTCCTTCAATTGTTCCGTGCATTGGTTACAGCCGGCCAGATGCTGGCTTTCGTCCACGGTGGGGGCATCGAATCCAGCCGCCACTTCGGGCATCCGTTCACGAATTTCATTGCAGTTCATAACCATTCCCCTTAAATCTTTCTCGCCAGTGTCGCAAAATCCAGTCGTCCCCGATCCGTTCTCTAAACGAATTCTTTTAACTGTTCCCGCAAAGTTTCATAAGCCCGGAAGAGCAGCGACTTGGTCGCCGATTCGCTCTTCTTCAAAACATCGGCGATCTGCTTGTAATCCATCTGCTGGTACTTATGCATGATCACGGCCAGCTTCTGCTGCTCGGGCAGCGCCTCAACCTTGCTTCGGATCGCCTGCATCCGTTCGCGCCGCACCATGATCTGCTCGGCGGTCAACTTCCCGTCCGGCAGTTCCAGCGTCGTACCCGACTCTTCGTTCGCTTCGTCGAGGCTGACCGTAACTTCCGGGCGCTCGTGCCGCGTGTCGCGCGCGTGATTGACCGCCAGGTTGGTCGCAATCCGGTACAGCCATGTCGTGAACTTCGCGCTGGCTTCGTAACTGGCGCGTGAACGGTAGACGCGCAGAAAAACTTCCTGCGCCAGGTCTTCCGCCGCCGCCGTGTTGCGCGCCATCCGGTACATAAAACTCACCAGCGGACGCCGGTACTTCTGCACCAGATAATCAAACGCCGACTGGTCGCCGGTCTTCACGCGCAGCATAATCTGCGCGTCCGACGTTTCTTCGCCGCCGCTACCCGCCGTGAAAGAAGCAGACGACTGCGGAGTCGTGGCCGCCATCAGCATGCCCCGGTCGAGTGCCGCTGTGCTCACATCCTTATCAACCCCGTCGCCGTCCGGAAGTTGCACATTCTGTTGCGCTCCGGGAGTCGTAGAAGTGCTTGCGGGTGAGGGAGATAGGGGTGCCCGCGAGGGTTTAGGTTCGAGCGCCATGCATTCAGAGCTATGAGGATGGGCGGAACGCGGCGATTTTTCGATCCCAAGCCCGTTCCCGCCCCGATGTCGATAGGCTACCACGCCTCCGAGGTCGAAAGGAACCGCGATTGAACGCCCCAGTATGCTGTTCGGGCGAAAACCCGGCTGCCGACAAGACGTCAATACTGACTCGGAGTTTCCGCGTACCGGCGGAAGAAGCTGTCGGATTTCCATTGCGGACGATGGCTGTCGTTGGCAACGCTGGCCATGAGTTCGCGAATCACTTCTTCATACTGCGCAGCCGCTGAGAAGTCCACCGGCTGGTCGAGATCGTCAGAAGGCGCGTGATACCTGTGGGAAAGCCAATCTCTAAATGTCTGCATCTGCTCGGCGGAAGCCGGATCCGGGGCAATGCCCATCATGAGCGCCGGAACGCCATGGCGGATGAAGTTGTACTGGTCGCTGCGGATGAATACGTTGCGCTGCGGCTCCGGATCGGCCTGAACGCTGATGCCATGCGCCCCGGCCACGCGGCGAGCATCATCACCGAGATCGGATTCAGCGATGCCCCACACGGTAAGCAGCTTCAAGGGTAGGATGGGCAGGAACATGTCGATGTTGATGTCGGCCACCATGGCCTTCGGATCAACCGTCGGGAATGCCGTAAAGTAGCGCGATCCCAGCAGTCCCTTTTCTTCGCCGGTGACGAACACAAACAGCAACGAGCGTTTGAGTGTCTCTCCGGATTTCTTCAAGGAAGCGGCTACATCAAGAAGCACGGCACTGCCGGAAGCGTTGTCCATGGCACCGTTGTAGATGCGGTCGCCGTTGATTGGCTCGCCGATACCGATGTGATCGATGTGAGCGGAAAGCACCACGTACTCGTTCTTTAATGCAGGGTCGCTGCCCGGCAACTTGGCGATCACATTGGCGGATCGCACGTCTTGCTTGTCAAGCTTGGCAGTGGCTTTGACCGAAACTGTAAGTGGAAACCGTGGAAGTTGTTTGCGGTCCTTGGCGAGCGCAACGATCTCTTCGAAACTGTGTCCGGAGCCAGTGAAGAGTTGTCCAGCATGGGCAGGGTTGAAAACTACGGAGAGCTTTTCGCCGGCGGTGTCGTCGAACTTCGGATCCGACAGGGTCATGCTCACGTGCGTGCGATTCACCGACATGCGTGACCAGGGAATGTCCATCGCGGCCGGATTCGGGATGGAGATTACGCCGACGGCTCCGGCCTTGCGGAGAGCATTCCACCGCTCGGCGGAAGTCTGATAGTGAGCCGACAACGGGCCCGCGATTTCGGCCGGAGAGCCGGCAACGATGACTGCGATCTTGCCTTTGAGATCGAGGCCGGCGAGATCGTCGTAGTTTTGTTCGGGCACGGTCATCCCGTATCCTGCGAACACAAGCGGAGCCTGCACTTCGGGAGCGAGGTCGACGCGTGTGCCGAAATAGGCATCTTCGCCCAGGGTGAGCGCCTCGGCTTTACCGTCGCGAATCAGACTGAGGCTCGAATCCTTCTCGATAATCTGTCGGGACTGGAGTTTGACGGGCTGGTAATAGCCCTCGCTGCCAGCGGGTTGCAGTCCTGCCTGTTGCAGTTGAGTCACGACATACGCTTCCGCCGCCTCCAGTCCCTTGCTGCCGGTTTCGCGGCCTTCCATATTGTCCGCGGCGAGAACCTTGACGGAATCCCACCAGGTCTTGCCGTCGAAATGCGGGGCTACCTGGGAGAAGGCGGAGACGGCAAACAGCAAACTTGCAGCGAGAAAAGGCTTGCAACGCATGGAGATTCCTCTGAACCGTGAACTGGGATTTGCCCGGTGTTTCTAGGAATTTGTGATTCCGGAAAGCGGAAGCATTTTACCTGATGCGGGTATGGCGCAGAATACTTTCCGGATTGCAAGTCACCCCTGCTTTGAGAGGTGCGACCTGCCGTTCATGGGCTACGATCTCGTCGGGTCGACCATAGCCGCGCTCGTGTGCCTGAGTAGGAATCGTATATCGCTTCAGTTCGCTGAAAGTCCACCGGCTGGAGCTATGAGGTTTACTGCAGGAGCAATATAACGTCCATTCATCTGCCAGACCTTCCACCAGTGGCGCCAGATACGACCCGTTACGATACGGGCTGCAGCCAAGCAGATATCGCGTCCCGCAGTTGGGGCACTCGACGCAGTGTCGTAAACGAGAAGGCATGGCGCATGAAGGCGACGGCCGCCGCCGAAGCAGTCGATCGCTCGGAAGCTCTCGGAGTCGTATGCGGCCATCGTGCTGTACCAACCATAGCCAAATTGATGAGGCCAGAATAGACGCTTGCGGACTTCAATGCCGCGAATTGGACGTTGTCGGACGCCGCTGCTCCTCGCCGGAGCACGCCTTTGATTGCGGTCCGAAAACGTCCAGAGCATCGGATGGAGTGGGCTATGATTTGGGCGGACAGGACGAAGGACTCATAGCGAAGAAATGAATCTCGATTTACAGACATGTTCGCGGGCGCGGCTCACGCGCGATCCCCGCTTCGACGGCAAGTTCTTTATCGGCGTCGTCGGGAGCCGCGTCTACTGTCGATCCATTTGTCCCGCGCCTACCGCGAAGGAAAAAAACGTTCGTTATTTTCCGAGTGCGGCCGCGGCTGCCGAAGCCGGCTTTCGCCCCTGCCTGCGGTGCCGTCCGGAGAGTTCACCGGGAACCCCGGCATGGCTGGGAACCTCAAACACAGTTTCACGGGCGCTGCGCTTGATCGGCGAGAGTGGGCTCGAAGACGGAGGAGTGGAACTTCTGGCCGACCGTTTAGGGGTTGGATCGAGGCACCTGCGGCGCTTGTTTTTGAAGCATCTTGGCGCTACGCCGATGGCGGTGGCTCAGACTCGCCGTCTGCACTTCGCGAAGAAGTTGATCGATGAAACGAAGTTGCCAATGCATCAGGTCGCGCTGGCCTCCGGATTCGGCTGCGTTCGGCGATTCAACGCCGGTATTCGCAAGGTCTATCATCGAACGCCTACTCAGATCCGGCGCCTGGCGCGACAGACTGAAATTCAGCCGGACAATCATTACCTGTTCCGGCTTCACTTTCGTCCACCGTACCACTGGCAGGCCATGTTGGATTTTCTGGCTCTCCGGGCTACCCCGGGAGTCGAAGTTGTGGAAAGTGGCAGTTATCGACGGACGATTTCATTGAATGGCCTTGACGGTTATTTCGAAGTTGCCCTCGCCGAAGGGCGCGACGCGCTTCTTCTACGAATTGCTTTCAGCGATCCTCAGTCGCTGTTCTTCATTGTGGAGCGGGTCCGCTCGATGTTCGATCTAAACGCGGACTGGGCGGCCATCGCGCAGAATCTCAGAAGCGACCCGGTCTTACGCGCCAGCGTGGAAGCCGACCCCGGGGTCCGTGTACCAGGCTGCTGGAACGGTTTTGAACTTGCCGTGCGCGCCATTCTGGGACAGCAGATCACGGTCAAAGGCGCGACGGCCTTGGCTGGCCGCATAGCGAGCCGCTTCGGGAAGCCGTTCTCTGGCGCCGCCGGTCTGACTCATATTTTCCCGGGCCCCGAGGTTCTCGCCCACGCGCCGCTCGGCGACATCGGGCTGACCGGGGCGCGAGTCGAAACCATTCGGACGCTGGCTCGAGCAGTTTGCCGTGGCAAGATCCGGTTTGAGGCAGGCGCTAGCTCCGAGTCGTTTCTGGGCCGGCTCTGCGAAATTGCCGGCATCGGGAAATGGACGGCCCAATACGTCGCTATGCGCGCGCTCGGGGAGCCCGATGCGTTTCCCTCCAGCGATCTCGGGCTTTTGAATGCCATGGCTCTTAAGAATGCGCGCGACCTGGAGTCCCGCGCCGAAGCCTGGAGGCCGTGGCGCGCTTACGCCGCCATGTATCTCTGGAGAATCTGCAGCCAACCCTCGACTCGTGCAAGTAAAGGCACCCGCAAGAATCAAGCTGTGGCTGCATCCATCGCTGCGCCCCGCCAGTCAATGTCAGTCGTTGTATAGGGCCGTGCGACGAGTAGTAAGAAGGTCGCGCAAGGGTTCCGTTCACTTGAAAGGAAATCAGTGACTCTTCTTCGCGATGCTGTATTAGTTGCCGCTTTCGCGGTCGCCGTCTCCATCAACCAAGTTGCCGCGCAAAGCGCTTCAAACTTGAACCCGCAGGACATGGATCGTTCGGTGAAGCCCGGCGACGACTTTTATCGGTTCGCTAACGGGGCATGGTTAAGGGCGACGACGCCTCCCGCGGGCCAGCCCAACTTCGGCACCAGCGCCATGTTGATTGCCAAGACGGGCGAGCGCGTTCGTACTCTCATTCAAGCAGCAGCCACGACCCACGCCGAACCGGGCACCATCGAACAAAAGGTCGGCGACTACTACTCCAGCTTCATGGATGAAGCCGCTATCGAGAAGAAAGGTCTCGCGCCACTCGCCGGCGAACTGGACAAAATCTCGGCAATCTCAAACAAGGCGTCACTCTCTGCCTATCTCGGCACAACTCTGAACACTGAAGTCGACGGACTCACCGCCAACGCGGACCACATTTTCGGCGTGTGGGTGAACCAGGGTTTCACGGACTCCCAGCACTACGTCTTTCACCTGCTGCAAGGTGGCCTAGGCATGCCGGATCGCGACCAATATCTCGATTCGTCGCCGAAGATGGCAACTTTGCGCCAGCAGTACCAGTCCCACATTGCGGCGATCCTGAAACTCGGAGGCGTTGCCGACTCCGACACCAGGGCCGCGCGCATATTGTCGCTCGAAGTTCGCATCGCCCAGTCTCATGCCCCAGATGCCGATGCCGCCGACGTGTTCAAGCAAAACAATCCGTGGAAATGCGGCGACTTTAACCTCAGGGCGCCCGGCATGGATTGGGACGCTTTTTTCCAATCCGCCGGAGTCGCCGACCAGCCGGAATTCATTATCTGGCAGCCCTCGGCTGTCACAGGCGTTTCCGCGCTCATCAACAGTGAAAGCATCGATGTGTGGAAAGACTATCTCCGGTTTCATCTCATCGAACACTATGCCAGCATCTTGCCGAAGGCCGTATCCAGCGAAGATTTCTTCTTCTACGGCACAACCCTCGGTGGTGGGCATTCCGCCCCGGACCGCGCCAGCAGCGCCATTGCCGCCACCAACGCCGCACTCCCCCAGGCTGTCGGCCAACTCTACATGCGGGCCTTTTTCCCACCCGAGGCGAAAGCAAGAGCACAAGCGATGGTCAGCGATCTGATCGCGGCCTATCGTGTCCGCATCGCAAATCTGGCCTGGATGTCACCCGAGACAAAGAAAAAAGCACTGGCCAAGCTCGATGCTCTAACCATTGGCGTCGGCTATCCGGACAAGTGGATCGACTACTCCGCGTTCGAAGTCATTCGCGGCGATGCGTTCGGCAATATGCGCCGGGCAGAAGCGTTTAATCGTTCGCTCAATCTGGCGAAGCTGAAGCAACGGGCGGATCCGAACGAGTGGAGAATCGATCCGCAAACCGTGGGGGCCGTCATCGTATTCACTCCCAACTCCGAGTTCTTCTCGGCCGGCATTTTGCAGCCCCCCTATTTCGATTACCAGGGCGATACCGCCTCCAACTATGGTTCTGGTGGAGCGGGCATGGCGCATGAAATCAGCCACAGCTTCGACGAACTCGGCAACATCTACGACGCGCAGGGAAGACTCGGCAAGTGGTGGACGGCGGACGACCTGGCCAACTACCACGCCGCAGCGGCCAAGTTGGTGGCGCAATTTGACGGCTACTGCCCGTTTTCCGATCTCTGCGTTAACGGCAAACAGGTCGTCGGTGAAAATATTGCCGACCTGGCAGGATTGCTGGTGGCGCACGATGCCTACGTCCTCTCACTCAAAGGCAAGGCCGATGCCGTGATCGGTGGCCTCACCGGCGAACAGCGCTTTTTCCTCGCATTCGCTCAGCGATGGCGTAAAGTCCAGGGCGAACCCGCCCTCCGCCGCCAAATCCAAACCGACAACCATCCGCCCGGCGAGTACCGAAGCGACACGGTGCGAAATGTCGAGTCATGGTACAAGGCTTATGAGATCGCGCCCAGCGACAAGCTATACCTCAAGCCGGAGAATCGCGTTGCGATATGGTGAAGCCGTCGAAAATCGCATTTGTGGAATATCAGCTGATGCGAAGCCCCGAGTCCCGCTAGAAGCCGGAGATGGTTCTGTGACAAGAATCTTCTAATATGAGAAGCTGCCGATAACGCTTCGGCGGTATGGCTCGAAGCCGTGGCAGGTTTTCCTAAATGGACAGAAGAACATTCTTACAACGATCAGGAATGGCCGCCCTGGCGCCTCTGTGGGCGCGCGAGCTACAGGGAGTCGCAAAGAATCTCGCGCTCGATCCGGGAACGGCCGGCCCGAGAAATGCGGCCGGCGTTGCTGCCGGGATTCAGCGACGGCGGCCATCGGATGCGAATTGGCCTTCTCAGGCGGCATGGAAGCGGCTGCATGACGAGGTTGAGGGGAATCTGATTCCGGTAGAATTTCCGATCGATGCCTGCGTCAAAGACACGGGAAGCGCCGGCTGCCAGACTCTGTTCAGCAATATTCACAATCCTTACTACATCGGAGATCAGCCTGGCTTGACGCAAAGCCTGGGCTGGGTGGATGCGTGGGTGAGCAAGCCGAGCGTTTACGTGGTGGCAGCGAGCAACGCAGGTCACATCGCAGCCGCGGTGAACTTCGCCCGGGAAAATGATTTACGGCTAGTAGTGAAAGGTGGCGGGCATAGTTATCAGGGAACCTCGAACGCGGCCGATTCGCTGCTGGTGTGGACGCGGCACATGCATGACATCACCATGCATGAAACATTTGTCCCACAAGGTTGCCCGGCCAGTCATGCCCCACAACGCGCGGTGACGGTCGGCTCCGGTGCGGTCTGGATGCAGGCCTACGACGCGGTCACGACTAAAGCCGGCGCCTATGTGCAAGGCGGCGGTTGCACAACGGTCGGCGTAGCTGGCCTGATTCAGAGTGGAGGCTTCGGAAGTTTTTCGAAGCACTATGGCACCGCGGCGGCAGGATTGCTGGAGGCCGAAGTAGTTACCGCAGACGGGAAAGTACGGGTCGCCAATGCCTGCACGAACCCGGATTTGTTTTGGGCGCTGAAGGGCGGCGGCGGAGGAACATTCGGCGCAATCAGCAAAGTGACGCTACGCGTTCGGGAACTGCCGGAATTTTGGGGCGCAGCGATCCTTAAGGTGAAGGCTGCGTCGGACGAGGCTTTTCGGCGCTTGCTGCGTTATTTCGTCGATTTCTATCAAGAGCATCTTTTTAACCATCACTGGGGCGAGCACGCGCGCATTACCGGCGACAATGTGCTCGACTTGTTGATGGTCTGCCACGATCTGAATACGGACGAAGTAAAAAAAATATGGCAGCCTTTTCTGGATTGGGTGGCGCAGTCGGCTGCGTACACAGTCGAGGGACAACCGATTCTGGGCAGTATGCCGGCCCGGCACTGGTGGGATGTGGAGTGGAGGAAGCAGAACCATCAAGCCGTCTTTAATCTGGACCAGCGCCCGGGAGCGAGTTCAAACAACGCCTGGTGGACGGGAGACGGAGGCCAGGTGGCGTGGTTCCTTTACGGCTACGAATCGTTGTGGATGCCGGCATCGCTGCTGGAAGATGATTCGCGCGAGCGGCTGGCACAGGCGCTGTTTGCCGGTTCGCGCCACCAGAACATCGAGTTGCATTTCAACAAAGGACTTGGCGGCGGCTCGCCCGAGGCGATCGAGGCGACGCGCGATACGGCGACGAATCCCGCCGTCCTGAATGCGTTTGCCCTGGCTATCGTCGGCGACGCGGGCGGCGGATATCCCGGCGTGCGCGGCCATGAGCCGGACGTTGAGGCCGGACGAAAATCCCGGCAAGCGATCCACCAGTGCGTAAATGAGCTGCGCACGATCGTGCCGGACGACGGAGCCTACGTTTCGGAGAGCAATTTCTTTCAGGAGAACTGGCAGCAAGCATACTGGGGGAATAATCATGCGCGGCTGGCTTCGGTGAAAAAGAAGTACGATCCGACAGGATTGTTCTTTGTGCATAACGGCGTCGGCTCGGAAGAGTGGAGCGAGGACGGGTTTGTCAGGAAAGCCGGAAGATAACTCGCGAAGCAATCAGTTAGTTTTGATGTGGTAGGCGCGGCAGGATTCGAACCTGCAACCGTCGGATTAGAAATCCGATGCTCTATCCGTTTGAGCTACGCGCCCTCATGGACCTGCGAACGTCCACATTTGCCAGGGCCGCTCTGGCGCCTGATGACCAGCATACGACGTGCGAAACAACTGTCTGAACGTACCATAAAATGCGGGCATTTGCTGTTTCTACAGCACCCTCCAGGCAATCCGCTGGTTCATTCACCACGCGATCTAGGGAGCCACTGGTGTTTGGTTGCTTTGATGCAGGGCCACGAGTTTTTCCAGTTCGTCGAGCAGAGGTTTTCGCTCCCCGCTGAAGGCTCGAACTACTTCGGCCATCACGAGGGCTGAGTCGGGTTTTCCCATGCGGTAATAGGCATCACACAGGAGCAGCAGCGCTTCGGGATCGGCAGTGCGCGATTCTTCCAGGTAATCGACAGCGTCCGCCCAGCGTTGCTGGCGGTAACGGATCTCGCCCATTCCGATCAAGGCAAGGGTTTCGGCGGCATCCATAGCGAGTGCCGATTCGAATGATTCTTCCGCCGCTGCGGCGTCTCCATCAGAGAGTTGCACCATCCCCAAGTAGGCGGCGATGCGCGCCGACTTTGGAGCTTTACTTCGGGCGATGGCGAGCGCGCGCTTCGCGTCACCTTTTCTACCCAGGCTGTAGTACATGGCCCCGATCAGGTAATGCGGCTCGCGACGGTCTGTGCCGTCCGTGACCGGCAACTTCGCCAGCAAGTCGAGCGCCTCCTGTTCTTTGTTCAGTTCCAGCAGCGGTTTTGCTTGCTTCCATGCCTGCTGTTCCTCGGAGCCTTCGAGTTCGCGGGATGTATCAACCCGGTCCGTCATGGCGGCGAAAAGATCGGTCTCGTGCTGCGCTTCCGTCCTCTTTCCAAGTTGGCGGTAGGCTTTTGCCAGCTGAAAGTGCGCCTTAATCAGGGAAGGCTGAAGGACGATGGTGCGCTGCAACGGCGCAACGGCAACTTCAAACTCTCCCAGTTCCACGCGTGCTCGCCCCAGTCCGTAGAATGCGGGCCCTTTTTCGTAGTGGTGGGCCGTGGCGTAGGAGTAGAAATCGCGGGCACGCTCCCAGTCGCCGAGGCTTGCCCAGGACTCCGCCAGATAAAATGCCGCCTCTCCATTGCCCGCATCTTGTTTCAGTGCCGCCTCGAAGTTGGGAATGGCAGCCTGGAAATCGGTCAGGTCGAATTGCGTTCTGGCGATGTCGAAGTTGATCCGAGCCAGGTTCGGATCAAGACGGCGAGCCTTCTCCATCCACGAGAGTCCCTCTTTGCGGTTTTCGATATTTACCGCCAGGTATTCTCCATACCTCTGACAGATCTGCGCATCATTGGGCGCGAGGCTGGCCGCCATGGCGATGGTTTGACGGGCGCGATCCACCTCCGCCTCCGCGAAAAAAGCTTCCGCAAGGTAGTAGAGAGCTTTGACATCGCCGGGACGAGCATTGATGCTGCTTCGATAGTTCTCGACCGCCGCGGGCCAGTTGTGCTTTCGAAAGAAGACCGTGCCCAGCCCGAAGAGGAGATCGGGATTGTCAGGAGAGCCGTGAAGCGCCTGTTCGTAGAGGTCTTGAGCTTCCTGCAACCGGCCTGCGGCCACGAGCTTCTCTCCCCGCTTCAGAACCGCCGCTACATTCGACTGGGCCTGACCGGTCACAAGCGACGACGTGAATAAAACCGTCGACATCAGTAACGATGTGCCCCGGGTTGTCATTGCATTCGGCATCGTACTACTTCGAAATATTCCAGCTTGGTTGCCGGATCCGTTGCGTGAGGCTGCTTGGTTGATCGATGATAAGCCATGCGCCAACTGATGCTCATTCTCGCTGCGACGCTGATGCTCATGCTGGCGCCGGGGTCAAGCAGTCCACCCCCGATTCGATTTGAAGAGATTGCTGCACGCTCCAAACTGAACTTCACCACCGCTGCGTCGCCCACACCGAATAAGAATCAGATCGAGACCATGGTGGCGGGCGTGGCGCTGTTCGACTACGACGGAGACGGGTACCTCGATATCTATCTGGTGAATGGTGCGGCAATTCCTTCGCTCAAGAAAGAGACGCCCGCCTTCTGGAATCGTCTGTTTCACAATAACCATGACGGCACCTTTACCGATGTCACCGAGAAGGCTGGAGTAGCCGGGACGGGCTACGGCATGGGCGTGGCAGTGGGAGATTATGACAACGACGGGTGGCCCGACCTTTTCGTGGCCAACGTAACCGGCAATCAGCTATTTCACAACAATGGAGATGGAACTTTCACCGACGTGACCGCGAAGGCCGGGCTGCAAGGCGCGACTCTGGATGGAAAAAAGATGTGGTCTGCCGGCGCGGGCTGGTTCGATTACAACAACGACGGCCTGCTCGACCTCTTCGTGGTCAACTACTGCAAGTGGGAAGTCAACAAAGATCCTTACTGTACGATCGGCGGCGGCGCCCGCGGCTACTGTCACCCTAAGTACTACACCGCGACGCACAATTCTCTGTACCGCAACAACGGCGACGGTACATTCACTGATGTCTCCGAGGAAACTGGAATCGCGTCGCAATCCGGCAAGGGCATGAGCGTTTCCTTTGCCGACTATGACGGCGATGGCTTTCTTGATGCGTTCGTGGCCAATGACACCACTCGCAATTTTCTGTTCCACAATCTCGGAGGGAAAAAATTTGAAGAAGTCGGTGGCTCGGCGGGCGTGGCTTACGGATCCAATGGCGCGGCGCTGTCGGGGATGGGTTCCGATTTTCGCGACGTCAATAACGACGGTCTGCCGGACATATGGCACACGGCCGTGGAGTTCGAAACATTTCCGCTCTACGAAAATCGCGGACACGGGGACTTTGCCGACTTGACAGTGAGCAGCGGACTCGCGCATCTGACCAGCCAGATGTCAGGCTGGGGAAACGGAATCGTCGACTTCGACAACGACGGCTGGAAGGATCTGTTTGTAGCTCGATCCAATGTTTTGGACAATATCAGCGGGTTGGTTGCCGAACGCCAGTATCCCGAGCCGAGTTCAATATTCCGAAATCTGGGCAACGGGAAATTTGAAGACGTGAGTTCCGGAGCCGGCCCTGATTTTGCCAAGCCAGCTCCACACCGCGGAGTCGCGTTTGGAGACATCGACAACGACGGGCATATGGACATGGTCGTCACCGTATTGAATGGAGCCGTGAAGCTGTTTCACAACATTTCCGGCGACAATAACCATTGGATACTTTTGAAGTTGGTGGGCTCAAAGAGCAACCGCATGGGCATCGGTGCACAGATACGCATCACCACGGAAGATGGACGGTCGCAATGGAACGAAGTCACGACCGCGGTCGGATATGCTTCGTCCAGCGACAGCCGAGTGCATTTTGGCCTGGGCACGAACCGCCGCATCAAAGAAATCGAAATTCGTTGGCCCAGCGGTGTTAAGCAAACTCTGCAGGACTCCGACGTTGATCGCATCCTGACGATTAAGGAGCCGCCGAGTTAGTCCCGTTCGACGGCAGCGCGTCCCTGGTTAACCATTCAAGTTAATCATGATTAACGTTAATCATGGTTAATTGCCAAACTGCGCCAGTAGGCGTTCCCCGCCTCATGGTGGGGAATCAGCACGCGCTGGTAGAGTCGCAACACGACTTCCTGGTTCGCATACTTCGCGAGATTGATTTCGACGTCCTGCCACTGCCGAGTTTCTGATTCGCCCTCGATCAGCTTGTCGAACACCTTGTCGTCATTCACGTACACCTGCAACTTCCAGGCACGTCCGGGGTCGACGCCCGCGCTGAACTTTAGAACTGGATCTTTGCCCAGTCGCACGCTCCGCCGTAAAACTGTTCCCCGCACTTCATCGCGCGGATAAGTGGCCAGAGTGTCGCCGTCCAAATATGTAATGCCGCGGATTCCCGGCATCCCGCCGCCGGCTCCGCCGAAGCCTGCGCGCTCCAGTGTCCAGTCGGGATTCCAATATTGCATCAGGTCGGCCAGCTTGAATAATTCTGCGGATTGAGTCACTGGAGCGTGAATCGCAATTCGCAGCGAGTTCCCGTCATCGCTGGCGCCGTGGGCGGCAGCGATGGCGAGGCCGAGTTTTGCCGTGCGCTGCGCCAGGTCTGAAATGCTCTCGTCGACCGCGGGCGTCAGCTTCAGCGGGCCCATTTCCGCGCCCTTGATTCGATCGTTGAGTTCGGAGATCGGTTCTGCAGGCAGCGCCTTCATGCCGTGCATGGCGGCGACCACCGATTCCGAATTCGCCGCATTGCAATCGGCGTCAGAAAAATCGGCGGCGTGAACTGCGAGCTGAATAGTTTTTTCAAAGTCACCGCCGCCGAACCAAACGCTGGTGGCCACGAATCCGCCGTTGACCACGGCGTTGTTGGTGGCCGGATACTCAATCCCCCAGCGCTCATCGATCGCTCGAAAAATCTGCTCCGGACCACTGCCCGCGTCGGCCATCGCGATGATCATGTCCAGGCATTTGCGATAAGGCGAATCCGGGTGGATCAGGATTGCGGCCTTGCGGACAATAGTGTGAGTGTCCGTCTCCACGAAGCCAAGGCTGATCATTCCGGCGACGAACACCGCGCCATCCGTTCCTTCAGCGTAGCCATTGATGTGGCCGAGCCGCCGCGCCATTTCAGCCGCTTCATTGGGCATGCCTGGATTCAGCGCCCCGTAGACGTCGCTGCTGAACTGCGGACCGATGGTCCACCAGAGCCGGTTGTAGCGGGGATGTCCGGTATCGGGAGGCTTGATTCCGCGCTGAAGCAACAGCAGTGTCTGCTCGCTCGATCCCCACGAGCCGGCATTGTTCTCCAGCCATTGTTGCCCGAGTTGCTGCACCGTTAGCCCGATGCCATATTTTTCGAAGGCACGGATGGCGACCATTTCGTAGTAGTAGTCGTCATCTACTGGAGCATAGCCGGGAAGGCGGG
>Ga0210387_10002488_pt1 | contig 14095 bp, 11 predicted proteins | sample IncBWC7OmetaG_FD_160108 | JGI IMG/M metagenome (GOLD analysis project Ga0210387, IMG submission 160108) | Forest soil microbial communities from Barre Woods Harvard Forest LTER site, Petersham, Massachusetts, United States - Inc-BW-C-7-O ...
GGGCACGACGCGTTTGTCTGAAATGGCGCATGCACTACAGCAAGCTCATACGGAGCTACAAGCCACGCGGGACGAGATGCAGACCTCACAAGAAGAGCTGCGCTCGACCAACGAAGAATTGCAGTCTATGAACGAAGAGCTGCAATCGACGAATGAGGAACTGACCACCTCTAAAGAGGAGTCGCAGTCCGTGAATGAAGAACTGCAGACGGTCAATCAGGAGATGCAAACCAAGGTAGACGAGCTGTCGCGCACCGGCAACGACATGAAGAACCTGCTCGACAGCACCGATATCGCCATCTTGTTCTTGGATAACGCCTTGCTCGTGCGGCGCTTCACTCCAGCCACCGCTCGCGTGATCCGCCTGATTCCGGGCGACGTCGGGCGCCCGATCACGGACCTCGTGTCCGCGCTCGAGTATCCCTCGCTCGCCGCGGACACACTCCAAGTACTTCGCACGCTAGTGCCGGTCGAAAAAGAGATCGCGGCGCGCGACAACCAGTGGTTCACGGTTCGCATCATGCCGTATCGCACGCAGGAGAACCGCGTGGACGGCGTCGTGATCACCTTGACCGACATCACCGCTTCTAAGGCGCTCGAAGCCGCCTTGCGGAAGGCCCAATTCGACTTGGAAGCGCGCTTCACGCACAACGCCAAAGGGAGCCCCGACGCGAGGTCGAAGACCGAGACCGGACAGTCCGCGACCAAACGCGCGAAAGCGCGAGCGCCGTCGCTATGACTGCGCAAAAAGCGGGCGCAACGAGCAGGCCCTCCGAACAGCTCGCGCCCCAACCGCGGCGTACGACACGTCCGCCGAAAAACGAGCCAACGGAATCGGAGGGCTGGAAGTCGTCCGCGCAGACGCAGCGGCTGCTCCACGAGCTGCGCGTCCATCAGATTGAGCTCGAGATGCAGAACGAGGAACTGCGCGTGTCGCGCGCAGAGGTGGAAGCGGGCCTGAAGCGCTATACTGATCTGTACGATTTTGCCCCCGTTGGCTATCTGACGCTGTCTCCGGAGGGTACTATTCGCGAGCTCAACTTGCCTGCCGCGCGCGTCTTGGGGCGCGAGCGTTCGCGCCTGCTCGGTGGGCGCCTCCAGTCGTTCGTTTCCCCGGGCACGCGGCTGGTGTTCGACTCCTGGCTGACGGACGTCTTCGCGCACCAGGACAAGTGCACGTGCGAGGTCGTGCTGTTGAGAGACAATCTTCCGCCGCTATCCGTTGAGCTCGAAGCCAAGCTTTCCTTGGACGGGCAGTCCGGTCGCGCGGTGCTGACCGACATCACGTCGCGCAAAATATTGGAAGAAGAGCTCCGCCAAGCCCAAAAGATGGAAGTGATCGGACAACTCGCCGGGGGGGTGGCGCATGACTTCAACAACATCCTCGCGGCGATGATGCTGAACCTCGGCGTGCTGCGAGCAGAAGGCGAATCGCCAGCGCAAGCCGAGACCGAGACCGAGACCGAGACCGAAGCTGCGCTACGCAACCTCGACGCGCTGGCGCAGCGTGCTTCGAGCCTCACCAGCCAACTGCTCCTGTTCGGCAGACGGCAAGTCATGCAGCTCCAGCGCTTGGAATTGAACGGAGCGCTGACTCATTTACGCGGCATGCTCGAGCGCCTATTGGGCGAAGAGATCAGCTGTAGTCTTCACGCTGCCGTACCAGAGCTGTGGGTCGACGCGGACCTCGCCATGCTCGAGCAAGCCGTGATGAACCTCTGCCTCAATGCCCGCGACGCAATGCCGAACGGCGGCACGTTGACCTTGGAGACGAGCGTCGCCACTTTTGATGCAGCGAGCGCGCGAGTCGAGCCGAAATCTCGCCCAGGGCAGTTCGTTTGCGTGCGAGTCAGCGACACCGGCTGCGGCATGAACGCGGATGTCCAAAAACACCTGTTCGAGCCCTTTTTCACCACCAAAAAGCTGGGCCAAGGCACAGGGCTGGGGCTTGCCTCGGTATATGGCACGGTCCAACAACACCAAGGTTGGCTGAACGTCGAGAGTCGACCCGAGCACGGCACGACCTTCCGCCTCTACTTGCCGCGCTCGCCGAAGCCGCAGCTAACCGGAACGCCGAACGGCGCGCCCGTCGACACCAAGGGCAAGGGTGAAACGCTGCTGCTCGTCGAAGACGAGCCCGCCCTGCTCGCCATCGCCACGCGAGCGCTGAGTCGGCTCGGGTACCGCGTGCTGCCCGCGGTCGACGGGCGGCAGGCCTTGGCACTCTGGGAGTGCTACGCGAATGATATCGACTTGGTGCTCACGGACATGCGCATGCCAAACGGGATCAGCGGCCTCGCGTTGGCCGAGCGGCTTTGGAACATGAAACCGTCGCTCAAGATCATCATCATGAGCGGCTACAGCTCCGAGCTGGCCACCAACGGGTCCGCCAGCCAGGTTGAGTTCACCTATCTGGCCAAGCCCTTCGAGCTGCAAACCCTGGCCGAGACCGTCCGTTGCTGTTTGGGCGAAGCCCACCCGCGGAATGCCGTCAGTTGACGGCCTTAGGCTGCTGACTCTTTGAGTCTGAGGAGCACGCGCTCGATCTTGCGCATCAAGAGCTGCGCATCGTCCTTCTCGACGTAGTCTTCGGCTCCGAGCGAGAGCGCAATGCGACTCTCCGACTCCCGGTCATGGTGAGCGGACCAGACCAGGACGGGGATATCTTTCGTTCGCTCGTCGGCCTTCAACTGAGACAAAAGATCTCGGCCATCCGCATCGGGAAAGGTTACGTCGAGCACGATCAGGTCTGGTTTCGAGAGCATCGCGGTCTCGTGCACGAGCGTACTGGCGGTCACCTCTACGAGGTCGTGCCCATGCTGCTCCGCGATGCGCCGAACCGCACGCTGTACCACTGGGTCGTCATCGGCGAGGAGGATTCGGCAGCGAGGCTTCGACATCTACAAGGCTACGTCATCCTTCACTGCATTCAAGCGGGATCGACCATTGCGCAACGATTGCGTCCATCACCACCAAACAATCATGCCTCACGCCCACACGACTTCAGACGAATCTGTCTCGACTGCGCATCTTCGAAACAAATATCGAATTTCAAAACAGCGCAGGCTGAGCGTCAGCGCGCTGACTTTGCCTCGATAAAGCTGTTACTTACCCGGGCGCGTGGCACAGTGCTGATTGCGGCGGCAACGCCGCAATTCTCGAGCGGGGACTACGATATGAATGCAACGATAAATCTCGATGGGACGAACTACCAGGAAGGCTCGCCCGCACATCTCGCGAAGATCGCGCAGCTGCACCAGCGGGAGATCGCCAGATACGCCCGCGAGCGTGTCGAGGACGCAACGGAGCTGAAGCAGCTCGAGCGCCAGGCCCGCGTCCTGAACGAAGAATTGAAGGACAATGTCCGAGAGCAAGCAGCGGCCCTGGCCGAAGCGAACGCCGCCATCCAAGAGAGCGAGGATCGCTTTCTTCGACTCGTAAAGGGAGTCAAAGACTACGCGCTCTATACGCTCGACACCGCGGGCAACATCGCTAGCTGGAATTCAGGAGCCGAGTTGATCGAGGGCTACAAGGCGGAAGAGATCCTCGGCAGACATTTGTCCGTCTTCTACCAGCCGGCGGATGTCGCTGCCGGTCACGCGCAAAGAAATCTCGATGCGGCTGCGTCGACGGGGCGCACCGAAGAAGAAGGCTGGCGCGTTCGCAAAAACGGCTCGACATTTTGGGCAAACGTCGTCCTGTCTTCGATCCATGACTCTGCGGGGCAGCTCATCGGGTTCGCGAAGATCACTCGCGATCTCACGGAGCGGCGAAGGTGGGAGGAGCAACTCGGGCAAGCGCAGAAATTGGAGGCCGTCGGCTGCCTCGCGGCCGGTTTGGCTCACGACTTCAACAACCTACTCTCGGTCATTTTGAGCTACAGCGAGCTACTCGCTTCGGATCTGAACGACAACGACCCGATGCGTGCCGATCTGCAAGAAATTCGCTCCGCTGGGCTCTTGGCAGCGACGCTGACTCGTAGACTTCTGGCCTTCGGTCGCCAGCAGATGTTGGAACCGAAGGTGGTAGACCTCTGTCACATCGTCAGCAGCATGGAAAAGATGTTGCGGCGCACCATCGGTGAGGACATCGAGCTCACGACCAACTTCGACCGGGAGTGCGGCAAGGTGCGCGTCGACTTAGGCCAAATGGAACAAGTCGTGCTGAACCTCGTAGTGAATGCGCGGGACGCCATGCCAGACGGAGGCCAATTGACCATCGAGGCCGCTGAAGTGACGCTCGACGCCGCCTTCGCGACCGAGCATGCCGGCGTGATCGCGGGCCCTCACGTTTTGCTCGGCGTCGCCGACACGGGTGTGGGAATGAACGAGGCCACGCTGGCTCACATGTTCGAGCCGTTCTTTACGACGAAGGACCCCAGCAAAGGCACGGGACTAGGGCTCGCTACCGTTTTCGGCATCGTCAAACAAAGCGGCGGAGCGATTTCAGTCGTGAGCACCGTCGGTCGCGGGACCAACGTCAAAATCTATCTACCCGTTGTCGAGGGAAGTGAGCTCGAGCCCGCGTCATCGCCCGTTCCAAGCATCGATGCACTTCGCGGCACAGAGACGCTTCTGCTCGTGGAAGATGACGAGAGCGTTCGGGTCTTGGCCCGAACGATCCTGCGAAAATATGGCTACAACGTGCTCGACGCCAAAGGCGGCGGCGACGCATTCCTGATCTGCGAACAGTACAAGTCCGGGATTGACCTGCTGCTGACCGACGTAGTCATGCCGCGCATGAGCGGCCGTGAATTGGCGGAGCGCCTCTTGCTCCTGCGCCCCGCCATGAAGGTCCTGTACATGTCGGGCTACACGGATGACGCCGTGATGCGCCACGGGATATTCTATTCTGCGCTCGCGTTCATTCAGAAACCAATCACACCCGAAACGCTGGCCCGCAAGGTTCGACGAGCTCTCGATGGCGCGCCGGTCACGCCCGATGACGAAGAGCTGACTTCACCGAATTCGGTGTAGCGCCGAGCGGCTAGTGCAGTAATTCAAGAGGCCACGTCCTCGTCACGTGCAACCGCGGCCGCGACGAGGTGCGAGGAGCTGAGCGCGACGCGATTCCGCCCGGTGTGCTTCGAGTCGTACATCGCCGCATCGGCTGCCTCGACGAGTGCGCGGGGCGTCGGCGTGTCCGTCGAGAAATCAGCAACCCCAAACGACGCAGTGATCCCCGTGATCTCACCGGATTCGAAGCGCTGCTCGATGCGCTGGCGGAGCCGCTCCGCAAAATGCATCGCGTCGTCTGCGGTCGTTTCGCGCAGCAGAATGCAGAATTCTTCGCCGCCGTAGCGATACGCCGTGTCGGTGATGCGCACGCAGCCGGCGATGATGTCCGCCACCTCTTGCAGCGCCGTGTCCGCCTTGGGATGACCGTGAGCGTCATTGAATGCTTTGAAGTGGTCGACATCGAGCATCACGAACGCCAGCGGTCGCTTGTAGCGCAAGCAACGTTTGCATTCAGCGGCAAGATCCTCCTCGAGGCGGCGGCGGTTCAAGAGCCGCGTCAGAGGGTCCACCTGGCTGCGCTCCTCGATGACCTCGTGAAGCCGGGCTGACTCGATGGCGGTCGCCGCGTGAGTCGCTAGCATCTCGAGGATTTCGATCACGTCTTTCGTTGCAACTCGCGCTTCCTCGTGACGTGCCTCGAGGACGCCAACGACGCGTGCTCCCACGATGAGCGGGATAGCGATCGCGCAAACCTCCGTCGTGCTGCTGTCACTGAACCGCACGGCGCCGGCCGCCCCCTCGAACGTGATGCGCCCAGACTTCGCGGCGCGCTCTGCGAGCTGCAGCCCGACACCGGCGGCAGTCAGATCCGCATCGGCGCCGTGCTTCGCGCTGTCGACGAGGTGCTTCTGCTCGTCGTCCATGAGCCAAACGATGACTCGTTCGTAGCCGCCGATGGCCGACGTACTATCGCGCACTGCCCCGACGACGTAGGCGAGATTGAGGCTCTCGGAAAACTCACGGCTCGCGTCGAGGATCTGGTGCAAACGGACCGAATGATTCCCAAGCGTTTCGTCGCGGGATGCCGCGGATGCTCGCGCTGCGGCCAGTGAGCGCACCACTTCATTGAGCCCGTGCGCGAGCTCGGCCAGCTCGCGCGGCGCGGCGCGTTCCGGCGCTGCTTCCAGCTCTCCGTCACGAATGCGGCGGATATGCAGGAGCAGAGCGGCGACCGGCGTGACGATGGCAGCGTGCAGCGCACGATGCTGACGCACGGCGAGCGAGAGGATGGCGACGAACACGAGCAGCTCGAGTACGACCCTGAGTGCGATCAACGATTGCTCCTGCCGCGACAGGCGATCCGTGTGTCGCTCGAGGGCATCGGCGAACGCGGTCTGCTCGACCCGGTAGGCGTCGAACAGGATTTTGCCACTCAACATGGACGGCACGACGGCATCGGCTTGCGTGTTGGCCGCGGCTTTCGCCCACCCGTCGCGCCAGCGCTCCTCGGCCAAGCGCGAGCCGATCATCGCCCCGGCGAGCTCCGGCACCGAGCCTACGTCAGCGGTCAGAGCGCTGTTCGACGGGGGAAGCCGATTTTCTCCGCGCGCGAACGCCTCGAGAAAGCGGGGATCGTGCGTCATTAGATAACCACGGAGCCCGTTTTCCTCGTCGAGCATCGCGGCGAAGGAGGCGCTTTCGTCCTTTTCTGCGTGACGGCTCCGCTCCAAGTCTGGGCTCAACCACGCCCGGCCGATGCCGTACGTCAGCGTCGTGACCACGAAGGCTGCGGCAACGAGCGCGCCAAACACGACGAATGCGCCGCTCAGCTGCTCGGCCAGCGTCCGATCTTGATTGGTGGGACTCACACAATGGGTACGGCCAAGCCGATCAAATACTAAGGGTGGCGTTAGCGCAGCTCCTTCAACAGCTTTGCCCAACTTTCGCCGTGATCGATGTGCAGCTCGCGAGCGATCTCTTCGAGCGCGCGGTCCTCACTCGGAGAGACGGAGCTCGGCTGGTCCAACGCTTTCGCAGAGCTGCGCGCGATGCCCTCGGCATAGGCCAGAAGCCCGGGCAATTCACTCAAGTCGACCTCGCCGTCGTCTGGCGCTTGAGCGAGAAAGTAGATGTCACGCAGCGCCTCGAGAATGTACTCGTGACTCGGGCGCTCCCTGAGCCAACCGCTCAGCACCGCCATCGCGCCCGCGCTCAAGTCGTACGCTCGCGCGGCGTGCGATTCGATGCGATCCTTCTGCACGAGCTCCATTTTGCCGTCGGCCCAAGCCACGTACACGAGCGGCAAAAGCACCAGGACTCCGTAGTCGCCCGGTTGAATTCCGAGGCGCTCGAAGGACTTGAGCATTCTGTCATGCTCCATGGCGCGGACCTCGAATGTCGACGGGAATGTTGGATATCATCATTTGGTATCAGCCTCTCGCCGATTATCTGCATGAAACTATCTGCATGAAGCGCGCCGCAGCCCTGAAACTCGGATTCTAGATTGCTCGACTAGCAAGAGTTCGGTTTCCATACGAGGCGAAAAGGTCGCTCCGGGGCAATCTGCCCGCTGTCATCGCTCACTCAGCGGCGCGCACGTGGAACGAGCCCGAGCCAGGCGAACGAATCCCCGTCAATTCGATCCTCAACACGAGCGGGCCGACACATTCATCGTGGTCCAGCTCTTGCTCTGCAGCAGACGCGCCGAACTCCGGTGCTGCACTGGAGCGCCGCCGATGTCGTTGCACACCAAGATCGAAAAAGTTGCCTGCGATTCGTCGTGGAAGATGGGCGGAACAGCGCACTCTGCACTGCGCGCTGCGGCGTGACCGAGCCGCGCGTTCCTCGGAAACAACGCCGCGGTTTGAGTGTCGCTCGACCTCGTCGTCGCACGGCTTGGCTCTAGCGCGGCGCCGCAGATGCGAGCTTTCCTGCGACCTATCTTTGCCGCGACCGTCGTGTTCGGTGTCGACCGCGCCGAAGCAGCGGATCCTCCGCCGGAGGTCGCGCACTACAATCTCTTGGTGCGAGGCGAGACGCACGCCGAGCTATTCCGGCAAGCCTTGTTGCCAGGCGCGTACGGCGCCGTCGTCAGTGACGAGACGAGCTTGCCGGTCTATCAATACGTGTTGCTCGAGGCGCGCGATCTGAATATCGCTCAGCGCCAAACCGGCTTCGACATGGAGGCCGCAGCATGGTGGCGGACTCAGCTCGGCTCTGCTGCAGGCGAGCCGGCACTCGATGGCGACGTACAGACCGCGAACATTGGCTATCACCGCGGCCCGGTCACAGTGCGCTTTGGGCGACAGCACGTGGCGGGCGGCGCGGCGCGCTACGTGCGCTTCGACGGGCTCGCCGTAGCTGCCGACCTCGGTTCGGGTTTCGACGCCACGGCGTACGGCGGGCTCACCGTATTGCCGCGCTGGAACGCGCGCCGGACCTTCACGTACCTGGGAGCCGCCGCGGATTCCGATCTCAAGGACCCTGCCCTGGCTCTGGACACGCGCCAACGCAGCCAGTACTGGCTGAGCGGCGCGCGCCTCGGATGGGCTGCGTCACACACGCATGTCGGTCTCTCATTTCATGAGCAGCACGAATCCGGGGGCCTAGCTCGCCGCACGCTGGCGTTCGATGGGACCAGTGAGCTGTCCAGTGTGTTTTCGCTCGGCGCCAGCGCGAGCGCCGAGCTCGAGGCGGAACGCTTCTCCGAAGCGCGCGCCTGGCTGGATGCTGCGCCAAGCACTGATCTCAACCTGTCCCTCGAATGGCTGCATGCCGAGCCAGCCTTGTTTTTGTCACAACAATCGGTGCTTTCCGTATTCAGCGCCGACGGTTACGACGAAGGCGGCGCGCGAGCAGTCGAGCGCGCGAGTGACCGCATTTCATTCGAGGGCGGCGCTTGGCTCGAGCTGTACACCGGGTCGCGACCTGGCGCGCGAGGCGAGCTCGCGCTGCGCACGCTGGTGGACCAGGCAAGCGCCACGTTCGTGCGCGTTGCCTATGCGCGCGTTTTGACGCCGGACAACGGCTATCACTCGCTGCGCTCCACGCTCACGCGCCGGATCTTGACACGGCTTTCGGGCACGCTCGAAGCGTACGCCTACCTCTACGATCAAGCGATCCACGCGTATCGCACCTCGACCGTGTATTCCGAAACGCTCGAGTTTCGGCCGACGGGAGCCATCGGCCTGCTCTGGGGCGCGTCACTGGTGCGGTCGCCCTACGCAAACCTCGATCTGCAAACCGAGCTGCGACTGGCCTACGACTTCGATGTCTCGGCGGGGCGGGGTGCGCGATGAGACCTCGAATTGCCCACCGTTGGCTGGCCTTGGTTTTGTTCATCGCGGCGCTCGCAGCGGCGTGCGGCGAGCACTCTTCAGCGCGCTTCCCGCATCAGCTGCACGTAGCCGGGCTGGCCTGCGGCACGCCAGGCAGACCCGCGTGTTTGAGCTGCGCCAGCTGTCACGCGCTCTCCGAGCGTCCGCCGGGTCGCGTCCTGCCCGGAGCCGCGCTGTGCGCGAGTTGCCACCGCGGCGACCAACGAAAGCTCCGTGCGGTGCTGGCGAGCACACCGCCGCCGCCTTTCGGAGACATTGCGTTCAACCACGACCGACACCTCGCCCTGAAGGGCATCGAGGGGCAGTGCATGTCCTGCCACGCCGGGGTCGTGGAAGCGCGAGGGCCGGCATTGCCGCCCATGAAGCAGTGCCTCGGCTGTCACGAGCACGAGGCGCAATGGAAGCTCGGCCAATGCGCGCCGTGTCATGCACTCGCGGACGTGAAGCGCGTCATGCCGCAAACGTTCTTGCGTCACGAGGGCGATTTCATGCAGCACCACGGCACGGAGGCGGTGCAACAGAAACGACTGTGTCAGGCCTGCCATGCGCAAGCGGATTGCGACAGCTGTCACGACGCGACGCAAGACCTGAGCGTGGAGCGTCGTCGGCCCGAAGCGGTGACGCAGCACTTCGAGCATCGCGGCGATTTCATGACTCGGCACGCCTTGGAGGCCCAGTCGCAACCGACCCGTTGTCTGCGCTGTCACACGACGGACACGTGCGACGCCTGTCACACGGCGCGCGGCGTGAGCGCGGGCTTGGTCGAGGGGCGCAATCCGCATCCACCGGGTTGGGTTGGAAATAATGCGGGCGCGCGCAGTTTTCATGGCGCCGAAGCGCGGCGTGACATCTTGCTCTGCGCGAGCTGCCACGATCAGGGGCCCGCGACCAATTGCATCCGTTGTCACAAGGTGGGCGCGTACGGCGGAAACCCGCACCCCGGCGGTTGGAAGAGCACGCGCAGCGAGAACGCGCAGATGTGTCGGTATTGCCATGGTTAGCGGCCGCAGCTTGCTCCAGATTGCCCTGCTCTGTGCGGCTTCCGGCTGCTTCGAGCAAAGAGCCGATCCCGCGCAAACCAGCGATGTTGCGCGCTGCGCGACGTGTCACGGTGATCCGACGCGGCCGGGAGACGTCGTGTTGCGCGCCGCACCACCACGCGATCTTTCGGGAGGCACGGATCCCAGCTTTCCGGGCGTGGGTGCGCATTCGATTCATTTGAATGCCTCGAGCACACACGCGGCGTTCGCATGCAACGAGTGCCACGTCGTTCCCCAAAGCACTGACGCTCCGGGACACGCGGACCATGGCTCGCCAGCCACGCTCGTCTTCGGATCGCTAGCGAGCAGCGGCGCTCACACGCCGAGCTACGACGCGGCAACCCGCACTTGTAGCGACAGCTATTGTCACGGCGACAGCGGCGCGGTGTGGAATGCACCACGCAGCTCGCTCGAAGCGTGCGGCTCCTGTCACGGGCTGCCACCACCCGCACCCCACCCACAATCTGCGCGCTGCTCGCTCTGTCACGGCGCAGTGATCGACGCGGCCCGGCACTTCGTTCGGCCCGATCTGCACGTCAACGGCGTGATCGATGTGGCCACACCGGACAGTTGCACGGCGTGTCATGGCAGCGTCAATCCGGCGCCGCCGCTCGATCTCGCCGGGAACACGACCACGAGCGCACCGGGCGTCGGTGCGCACCAAACGCATCTACTCGGCACGGCGAGCTCGCGCGCGGTGCCTTGCGCTGAGTGCCATCTGGTGCCGGTGCAGGTGCTCGACCCGGGCCACATCACTTCCGACGGGCCCGCGACACTGATCTTCTCGGGCGCGGCGACCGCGTTCGGAGCGAGCCCGCAGTACAGCAACGGAACGTGCCAAAGCAGCTCCTGTCACGGCGCGATTTTCCCAGATGGCAATCCGTCCGGCGGCACACTCACTACGCCAGCGTGGACACGCGTCGACGGCACGCAAGCCAGTTGCGGCACGTGCCACGGACTTCCGCCTCCTCCGCCTCACCCGTACCTGCAGCTGAATCCGGTGTGCAGTGCTTGTCATGAGGACATCGCGCCCGACAACAAGACCTTCCTGCGACCCGACCTGCACGTGGACGGAATCGTGACCTTCAATGTTCCGTAGCCCCTTTTGCAGGGCGATCGGCGCTCTCGAACAAATGGCAGTTCGCGCAGCGCGGCGCGTCCGGAAAATGCTTTTTGCGATCCGTATGGCAGCTGAGGCAGGCGCTGCGCGCGGCGTCGGGTGCGTCAGCGTGACCGCCATGGCAACGCGCGCAGTCGTGATGCTGCGCTTGAGCGTGCAGTCCGGGGAGCGTCGCGAGCGCGTGGCAACTCGTGCACGCGGGCATGCTCGCAATACCGCTCGGCCCGTGCGGCCGGTGACACGTCGCGCAGCCGGTCGTGATCTTTCCGTGCGGAGACGCAGCTTGTACGGCGTGGCAGCTCGCGCATTGCACGCGCGCGGTCGAGCCGGAGTGCGGCTCGTGGCAATTCGTGCACAGTTGGTGACCCACGGGCGCGGAGGCGAATTCCTGCACGTGACACGTCTTGCAGGCGGTGGCGATGCCGCCGGCGTGTGGCTCATGGCAACCGGTGCAGAGCTGATGACCAACACGCACATCACGGCGGGCATCGGCGTGACACGTCACGCACGCGGTGCCGACTCCGCTCGGCTTGTGCGGCAGCCCTTGATGGCAACTCTCGCAGGCGGCGTGACCGACCCGGGTCGCGGTCAGCGTCAGCTCCTTTTGATGGCAACTCTGACAAGCAACGTGCTCAGCCAACGCGATCTCGAAGTGATGCGGGACGTGACAGCTCTGGCACGGGGCTCCGCCGTGCACATCGTGATCGGACTCGGCGACGCGATGACAGCCGTTGCAGGCGCGGGCTTGGGCGTGTGCTTGCTCGACCGCGGGGTGCGGCTCATGGCAGGTGACGCACGCTCCATGGCCGCTCCGCTCCGGGTGATCGGAATGGACGTTCGAGTGGCATTTGACGCACGCTGCGCCGGGATCACTGCGCACGTCGTGCGGGGAGTGACAGCTCGTACAGCGGGCATGCTCGGGGACGCGAGCTGCCGCGAACACGACGACGTTCGCGTGGCAGGAGCGACAATCAACCGCCTTGCTGGACTCGAACGCGTGCGGCTGATGACAACCCACGCATTGCGTGTGTCCCCCCGCGAACAGCGCGCTGGCTGGTACGATCGGCTGAGTTTTGCTGTGGCATTCGACGCAGCTGGCGAGCGCAGCAGAGGCGGGCGCGTGCTGATGAGCATGACAGGTCGTGCACACGCCGTTCGGCGACTTTCCAAGTGCCGCGTGCGCGGTCTGGATGTCGTGGTGGCAGCCCGCGCAGTCCGCGGAGACCGGCTTCTGATCTTGATGCGGCCGGTGGCAGTTCAGACACGCAACACTGGCGTGCACCGTGACCGCCGGAATTTGGCCCTGAGCTTGCGCGTGGCAGCGGACGCAATTGCCAGGGCCGTACGGCTCGAGAACGCCGCCGTCGAGCGTGTCCGCCGGGCTGGAGAGGTTCGTGAACGCGTGGCAGTTCACGCAGTCCGCGTGCACCCCCGGACCGAAGCGCTGCTCGGCGAGCCGCGCCGCATGCTCGATGGTGGCGCGTGCCGCGTGGCAGTTCGCACAGCGAATCGGCGATACGACTCCAACCGACGAAGCGTTGAGCTCATGACACTGGTTGCACGCGATGTGCTGATCCACGACGTGCACCCGGTGACCACTGACGCGGCGGTCCGCGCCCCAGCTCAATTGCACGTAGACCCCTTTGCCTGGCGCGCCGCCCGCACCTTCGTGCGACTCTTTGCCAGAACAAGCGCACAGAACGGCGACGACGAGCACACCGAGCAACGCGAGAATGGAGAGCCGAACGGAGTGCTGCAAAGCTGGGCATGCACTATGCACTTCAAAACTAGAACCTGCGAACGTGGCGTTTTAGCGAAGTCCCAATATCCAGCTTTGTACCGTGGCGCACGAATATCGAGTCAGAAACACCGCGTTTCATCAGACACGACGCCAGCAGGCCATTTTACACTCGATTATCTCAGCTCGAAAACATGAAATTTGAACTTCCACCCTGCACGGCGTCGACTCGTCAGGGCTCAATCACTCGTGCATAGCTCCTGGCTCGGCGGCGCAGCGTTGCTCACGGCCGCCGCGGCGAGCGCGATTCTGATCACGTTTCTCGTGCGTCGACCGCCGCTGAGCTTGGGCGCGAAGCTGTGGCTGCTGCTCGGGATCGGCGTGCTGCCGGTGTTGTCCGCGGTGACCTCAACGGTGTCGGGCATGGAAGCCACGACACACCGTGAGTTTTGCGGATCGTGCCACGTGATGGCAGGGCACTACTCGGATAGCTCGAACCCGCTCTCACAATCGCTTGCTGCGCGTCACTCCCGAAACCCATTCTTCGGCGACCAAGCTTGCTACGTATGCCACGCGGACTATGGCATGTACGGCTACCCGGTGACCAAGGCCGGGGGCCTCAGACACGTGTATTTGTACTATTTTGGCGGTTATTGGCAGATGTCGCTCGCCGAAGCGGAGCGCAAAATCCACTTGGTCAAACAATACGACAACCTGAACTGCCGCCAGTGTCACACGACGACGGCGCGCGACTGGCGCCGCATTCCCGACCACGAGGCGCTGCGCGCGGAGCTCGATTCGAACCGCGTGAGCTGCGCGAGCGCCGGCTGCCACGGTTTTGCGCACCCGTTCACCAAGCTGGCGGCGGTCGCGCCATGAAGCTCGTTGAGCGTTTGCTCGAT
>Ga0210387_10002491_pt1 | contig 14091 bp, 10 predicted proteins | sample IncBWC7OmetaG_FD_160108 | JGI IMG/M metagenome (GOLD analysis project Ga0210387, IMG submission 160108) | Forest soil microbial communities from Barre Woods Harvard Forest LTER site, Petersham, Massachusetts, United States - Inc-BW-C-7-O ...
GCTGCGCAAAAAAATTCCCTTCACTTTCATCACGTTCACTGTCGGTGTGCTGGCCATCTCGGGATTTCCGTTTTTTGCCGGCTTCTATTCCAAGGATGCGATCCTTAACCTTGCGCTGGAAAAAAACCATCTCGTCTTCGGCATCCTTGCTTTCACCGCCGTTCTCACGGCGTTCTACATGACGCGGCTGTGGAAGCTGGTGTTTCTCGGCGAACCGCGGAGCGAGTCGGCCGAACACGCGCACGAAGTCGGCCCATCGATGGTGCTGCCGCTGGTGGTGCTTGCCGTGCTTTCCGTCATTGGTGGCCGCACCGCGATTTATGGCCATGTGTTTGATGGCGTGCTCTCGCTTGTACCCCATGCCGAAGGTTCGACGATTCTGATCGTCAGTCTCGGCATCCTTATCGTCGGCGCGGGTGGGGCGTTCGCGTTTTATCAGCCGGCGGCGACCGACACGCTCGAACAGAAATCCCCTGGCCTTTTTGCGTTGCTCGCCTCGAAGCTCTTCATCGACGAGGCCTACAACTACTACGTGGCGAAGATCCAGCAGCGCTTCGCGATGTTCCTCAATCTGCTCGAGCAGGTTTTTCTCGCGGGGATCATCATCCGCGGCCTCGCGGGCGTGGTCGGTCTCGTCGGCCTGGGCGCGCGCGCGCTGCACACGGGCCGCTTGAGCGCCTATGTTTACTGGTTCCTGATCGGTGTCGTCCTGCTCTGGGGCTATGCCGCCGGGTGGAAATTTTAACCGCGAATGACTTTAACCATGAATGATTTTAACCGCGAATGGACGCGAATGAACGCGAATAAGGACAAAGCCGGATGTCCCGGTTCGGAAGCAGTCCGTTCCATTCGCGTCGATTCGCGTTTATTCGCGGTTAAAAAAGCAATTTCTCTGTGATGATTTTCCTTTTCACCAATCCGCTGATTCTCGCCATTGTGGCGCCGCTGGCCGTGGCGTTGGCCATTGCGCTCGACCTGCCCAAGCGCTGGGCGAAGTTGCTGGCTTACGTGGGCTTCGGCGTTCCCGCGCTCGTCGCGCTGTGGCTGTGGAGCCAGTATGGCGGTGCGCCGCAGCAGCACGGCTATGCGTTTCTCACGACCTATGATGTCGGACTGAAATCGGTTGGCATCAACCTCACGCTCGGGCTCAACGGCATTTCGCTGCCGCTTTTTGTGCTCGCGGGCGTGGTTGGCCTGGCCGCTGGGCTCTACGCCATCCAATCGGGGGCGTCGCGGCTGCGAATTTACCTCATGCTGCTGCTCATCATGCAGGCGGGGTTGATGGGCGTATTCGCGAGCGTGGATGTTTTCTTCTTCTACTTTTTCCACGAACTCGCGCTCATCCCGACGTTCATCATGGTCGGCGTGTGGGGCGGACGCGACCGCGGCTACGCGGCGATGAAGATGACGATTTACCTCACGGCCGGCGCGCTGATCTCGCTGCTTGGCCTGATAGCGCTCTACTGGAAAAGTGGCGCGGGGACGTTCGACCTCATCACGCTGCGCGAGATTCTCGCGCAACATCCGATGCACCTCCTGGCCCAGCAGAAGATTTTTGGCCTGCTGCTTTTTGGCTTCGGCATCCTGGTTTCACTCTGGCCGTTCCACACCTGGGCGCCGCTCGGCTATGGTGCCGCGCCCAGCTCGGCCGCGATGCTGCACGCGGGCGTGTTGAAAAAATTCGGCCTCTACGGCCTGCTGCAGATCGCGCTGCCGCTGCTGCCCGGCGGCGCGCAGCACTGGTCGCACCTGCTTGCGCTGCTCGCGCTCGGCAACGTCCTTGTCATCGGCTTGGTCACGATGGCGCAGCGCGATCTCAAGCAGGTGATCGGCTACAGCTCGGTCATGCACATGGGCTACGCGTTTCTCGGCATTGCCTGCCTTTCAACGCTGGGCGCGGGCGGCGTCGTGCTGCTGATGGTGGCACACGGCCTGTCGGTCGCGCTGCTGTTTTTGCTCTCAACGAGCATCTTCCACCGCACGCAGACCTTTGATCTCACCGAAATGGGCGGCCTCGCGCAAAAAACCCCCGTGCTGGCGGCGCTCTTTGTCGCCGCGACCTTCGCGAGCATCGGCCTGCCCGGCTTCGCCAACTTTCCGGGTGAGCTCATTATTTTCGTCGCGCTGTGGAATTTCTCGCACTGGGTCACCGCGGCGGCCATCGCGGGCGTGATCATTTCCGCCATCTACGGCCTGCGGGCGGCGGCGCGCGTGTTCTTTGGTCCGCCCACCGAGGCATTTGCGGCGTACTCGGCCAAGCATCCGCCGGCCGACCTGCGGTGGAGCGAGCGCCTCCCCGCGCTGCTGCTGCTGGCCGTGCTGCTTTTCATCGGGTTCTGGCCGAAATCGATTTCGACACTGATCAACGCCACGTTGCAGACCGTCTATGCCTCGCCCGCCGCACTGACGCACGAGGTCGCCCTCAAATGATCATTACTGTTTTTACACCAAGATCGCAAAGGAACGCAAAGAGCCATTGATTTCCCCCAACCAAAACTTCCAAGCGGTGTTCAACGTGACATTTGATTTAGAAAAACTTTTCGACGCTTCGCGTACCTTCGCGACCTTCTGTTAAATCCATGACCCACGAACTTCTCCAGCAAGCCGCCGCCTCGAACCAATGGGTCGCGATTTTTCCCGAGCTGGTGCTCGCGGGCCTCGCGCTCGCGCTGCTGGTGCTCGAAATCGTGCTGCCGAAAAAGGATCAAGGTATGATCCCGGCCGTCGCCATCCTCGGGCAGCTCGCCGTCGCGGTAGGCTTGGCGATAAATTTCCACACGGCGTTTCTCTTTCCGAACCTGCAGGTCACGTTTGGCGGGCTGCTGAAGCATACCGAGGTGGGGCAGTTCATGCGGATGTTTTTCCTCCTGGCGTCGATCCTGGTCAGCGTGCTGGCGCGGGTGAGCCTGGCCAAGCAACTGATGCCGCGGGTGGAGTTTTTCCATATCGTCCTCGTCATCACCGCGGCGCTGATGCTGCTCGTGCAGGCAAACCATTTCGTGCTGCTTTTTGTCGCGCTAGAAACGGTCACAGTGGGCTTCTATATTTTGGTGAGCTATTTTCGGACGAACCCGCTTTCGCTCGAGGCCGGCCTCAAATACCTCATCCTCGGCGCGCTCAGTTCGGCCCTCCTGCTCTTTGGCATCGCGTTGCTCTATGGCGCGGCCGGCAACCGCGCGCTGCACGGCACCGCGGTGTCGCCGATGAATTTTGACGACCTCCGGATTTTCCTGGCCCTCAATCCGCACAACTTCATGGCGGGCGCGGGCATCGTGCTCGTGCTTGCGGGCGTTGCGTTCAAGATCGGCGCGGTGCCGTTCCAGATATGGATTCCCGATGTTTACCAGGGGGCGCCCACGCCGGTGACGGCCTTTCTGGCCGTGGGCTCGAAGGCTGCGGGCTTTGCCGTGCTGCTCACGCTTGCGTCGGTTTTTGCGCCATCCTACCAGTGGCTCGTGCTGCCCGTGCTTTCGGTCATGGCGGCGGCGACGATTATTTTCGGCAACCTCGCGGCGCTGACCCAACATAACGTCAAACGGCTCATGGGTCTTTCGGGTGTTTCACACGCCGGCTATCTCCTGCTCGGTGTCGTTGCGTCCATCACGCAACCCAGCGCGGTCGGCGCCGTGCTTTTCTACCTGCTTGCCTATTTGCTCGGGTCGTTCGCGGTATTCGCCGTGATGACGCACGTGGCCGGGGCCAACGATGCCGACCAGGAACTCGACCACTACGTAAATCTTGCGAAGAAACACCCGCTGCTGGCCGGTGCGCTCGCCGTCGGGCTCGGCTCGCTGGCCGGCATCCCGCCTTTTGCGGGATTCATGGGAAAACTTTTCATTTTCATCGCCGCCTTCAAGGCCGGCCTCTACTGGCTGCTCGCGATCGCCATCGGCGGCGTGATCATGTCGATCTACTACTACTTCGGCTGGATCAAGGCTGCGTTCTTCACCGCATCGTCCGGGCCGCAACCTGAAAGTGAAACCGCGCCGGCCACACTCACGCCGGTTGGCCTTGCCGCGGGCGTGGCGCTGCTGTTGCTGGTGATTGGCTCGGTGGTGCTTGGCTTTTATCCCGGCCCGCTGGGTGCGTGGATTCTGGCGCGGTAAATAATGCCAATGCGGGCAAGGCATCCATCGTTCTCGTTATCGAGGGAATTGTGAGAACGAGAAGGAGTATGAGGACGAGAACGATTTGGCTGGTCAATCAGCGCCAACGACCTTCGATCCAGATCCACCCTTCAGGGCGGTGCTCATAGCGGCCTTCGTGCCAGTCTCGATCATGGCGCTGGTGCTCATAGTGACCATGAAACCAGACCCAGCGATCGCGCCATACCCAATGGCCCCTCACCCAGAAAAAGTCCGGGCCGGGAGGAGGCGGAACCTCGTCGACATACTCCGGGGGCGGCCGGTCTTGCACATAGACTTCCTGAACCGGTGGCGGGGGAGGTGGCGGCTGAGCATAATCATGATCATGATGACGATCTTCCCAGCGGCCATCGATCCAAACCCAGCCGTCATCTCGGCGATCCCAGTGGCCCGGCACCCAGACGGCCTCGGGTCGCGGGCGGTGATCCCAATGGCCTCTGATCCACACCCAGTGGTCGTGGTCACGTGACCATCGGCCTTCCACCCAGAAAAAGTCCGGACTGGGCGGCGGGCCCCGGTCTTCATACCTCGGCGCGGGCGGAGCTTCGCGCACGACGACGATTCCGGGCAGGCCGATGCCGATGGAAAGGCGGACATCCGCGCGCGTTGCGAGTGTTGCGCCTGAGATGGCGCCTAACAATAGGAGTTTCTTGAAGTGCATAGTGATTTAGGGGTTTGCCGCCCTGATGTCTGCACAGGGGCCGGCGGGCGATTACGTCACGGATATGACGTATTTCCAGCCAGGAGGTTACAGATGAAGGCTGGGATTATCAGACCACATAAAAACACAATTGTTTCTACCCCCAAATCCTGCCTCAGTCCCTTCACTGCATGAACGTTACCGGCCTTGCCATTGTCCCTCCGCCCGCCGCCGCCGACCTGCCGCGGGTCACGCCCGAGCTGCTGGCCTCGGTCCTTGCCCGCTACTCGCGGAGCAATGAAGGCCTCGCGGCCATTCTGGCCAAGGTCGACCCGGCTGATCCGGACGCCTCCATCGACCGCATCCTCAAGTTCGTCGATTACGGCCATGCCTCGATCGGTGGCCTGACGGGAGGCCTCGCCATCGCCATCGACAATGTCTCGATGTGGCTGGCGTGGAAATTTTTTGAGATCGCCCAAATGGCCGATGGGCAGGAATCGAGCACGCGCTACATCACGATGGATGCGGCCAACCTCCCGTCGGCTGACGAACTCGGTGTGCCGGCTGACCTTGCGACGCGGTGGCGCGACGTGATGAGCCGGGCCTTTGCCGCCTACCACACCGAATACGCGCGACTCGACGCACTGGCCACCGCCGAGCCAAACCGCGTGCGCGCGCCCGCCGCCGCCAAGCCCGCGGTTGTCGCCCGTCTTCGCAAAAACTACGCCCTTGATCGCGCGCGCTATTTCATCCCGTTTGCCACGCGCACCAGCCTCGGCCTCGTGCAGAGCGCGCGTATGTGGGCGCAGACGCTCAAGCATCTTGACTCGCTTCCGCAGCCCGAGGCCCGCGCCGCCGCCGGCCTGATCCGCACTGAATTGCTGAAACAATCCCCGCGGCTTCTGCGCCATAGTTTTTCTGAAAACTCCTTTGCCGAGCAGTCCCGCCAGGAACTGGCGTCGAGCTGTGCGCTCGGCCTGTCCCGGCTGTCCGCGGCCCCGCTCGCGGACGAAGTCTGGGTGCAGGTCGACGCGGCCATGCCGCCGTTCCTGCCCGAGGCACAGCCGGTGGCCGAGGCCCTTCGTCACCGGGCCAACCGCTATGGCCACCAGGGCGCCGCCACGCGCCGCATGCGCGTCGCCTTTGCCTGGAACAACATGGCCATCGCCGAGCTGCGCGACCTCAACCGCCATCGCACCGGCCAGCGTTGCACGCCGCTCATCCAGGCCGGGTTTTACCTGCCGCCGGAGATCGACCGGGCGCCGCACGCCGCGCTCCTGGCCGACCAGGCTGAGCTCACCCGCGAGCTCATGGCCCGCGGCTCGCCGGCCTATGTTTATTCGTTGCTGCTCGGTGCCCAGACGCCCTTCGAGCACAGCACGCATGCCGACAAATTCATCTACGAAGCCGAGCTCCGCACCGGCATGGGCGCGCATTTCCGTTATGCCGAGCACCTCAGCGCCGCGCTGCGCGAGTTTTTCAAACAAGTCCCCGCCGCCCGCGAATGGGTCGTCGAAGGCACGGCCGAGCCGGAATAAATTCAACGGCCTGCGCTAAACATGTTTCGCGTCCTGCAATTCAACATGCAGTTTGGCCAGGGGTGGGACGCCGCCGACCCCGATCGCGCCCCCATCGACCTTGAGGCCACGCTGGCGGAAATTCGCCGGCACGATGCCGACCTGGTTTTTTTGCAGGAGGTCGAGCAGGCCACACGCGGCGATGAGCAATCCATGCCGCCGCCAAATTACACCCGGCTCCGGGCCGCACTGGCCGGCTACGACAGTTTTTTTGCCTACCCGCGGCCCGATGCGCGCGAGCTGCCCTTTGGCATCGGCCTCGCGATTTTTTCCAAGGCCCCGCTGCGGGCGACCTTTCACGCCGACCTGCCCTCGCCGCCGATCGAGTTCGATTTCAACGGACGAAAAACCCTGCCCACCGACCGGCTTTTGATTGGTGCCAAGACCACGCTGGCCGGACGGGAATTGCAGCTGCTCAACACGCACCTGCTGGCGTTTTTCATGCTTGGCTCCTCGAGCGAGGAGAACAGCGGTCAGCGCGACCTGATTGCCGGGTATCTTCGTGCCATCGCCGGCCCCGCGCTCCTCGCCGGCGACTTCAACGTGCGCCGGGCCGCTTCGCTTCTCGCGCAATTTTCCGGCTGCGGCTTTGCCACCGTGCAGCAGGCCGAAGTCACCTGGCGCCGGCAGCCTTACGTGCTCGACCACATTTTCTACAACGCTCCGCTGCGTCTTTTGCACCACGCGGTGATGCCCACGCGTGCATCCGACCACCATGCGCTGGTCGCGGATTTTGAATTCGTCTGAGTTCTCAGACGAATTCAAAATCCGCAAATCCCAAAAAATAGCGCGCACCCATGTCGCGTGGATCAAGTTGCTGTCATTCCGAGGCCCTGAGCAAGCCGCGCAGCGGTTTGCTCAGGGTCCCGGAATGACAAGAGTGGGGGCAGGCGCCGCAGCTGCAAATGCGCCTGGAAACCTCAAAACCAAATCTCCGAACTCCAAAAGAGTCAGGCGCGCGCGCGCCTAACCTGTTCCTTTTCCTCCTCGCGTTCTTCCTCGATGCGCGCGCGTTCATTGACGAGCTGCGTTTTGATTTTTTCAAATTCGTCGGCCTTGCCCGCCGCCAGTGCATCATCGAGCTGTTTTTTCAGGAAAATCTCCCGCTCGGCCAGCTTGCCCTGGTAGATGCGGTCGATCTCCCCGAGCCGGGCTTTCTGCGCAGGCGTAAGCGGCTTGGCCGCCGGGGCATTTTTGGCCAGCCGTTCCATCGCGAGTTCGTAGGAGCTTTTCATCGTCAAACAGCGTTTAGGGGAAATAATCCGAAAGCGCGAAGCATTTCCCGGCTATTTTGCCGTCGATGCGCGGACTTTATCCAGGTTTGCCTGGGCCTCGGAACAGTCAGGGTTGAGGCTTAACGCCTCCTCATATTGTTCGATCGCCCCGGCCCGGTTGCCCAGGAGATACAGCGCGCTGCCCAAGTTGTTGTGCGCTTCGGCGAAGTCTGGATTCAACCGGATCGCTCCAGCGAATTGCTCCCTGGCTTTCTCGTATTGGCCAAGGTTGAAAAAAGCGATGCCCAGATAGTATTGAGCTTGGGCAAAATCCGGCCGCAGGCGAAGCGCTTCCTGGTAGTGGGGGATGCCTTCTTCGATTTTACCCGCTTGAATCAGGGCGTTGCCTAGCTCGCTTTGGGCCTCCGCAAATTCCGGCTTGAGGCGCACCGCTTCCTGGAATTGGGCAATCGCCTCGGCGGTCTGGTTAACCTTCATCAGGATGAAGCCAAGGTCGTAGTGGGCGGCCGGATCCCCGGGATCCAGTTGCAGCGATATTTTGAATTGGGCGATCGCTTCATCGTGCCGTCCGAGCGACTCGAGGGAGTTGGCCACTTCGTTTCGCGCGCGCAGGTTGCCGGGGCATTTTTCCAGGGTATCGCTCCAGATACTGAGCTCGCTCCGGTAGTCCTGATTGCGGAGGAAGGTCAGCAGCGCCAGGCCCGGCAAGAGGACGCCAAGAGCCCACCATCCGCGCTGCCTGGCCAGCGCATAAACTCCCAGGACGGTTCCGGTGATGATCGCCGCCAAGGGCAGGTACATGCGATGTTCGGCCATGGTTTGTGCAACGAGGGGGATCACGCTGGAGCTGGGGGCGAGAATCACAAAAAACCATGCGCCGAGAAAACCGATCGGCGGGCAGCGCACCACCGCGACGATCGTCCCCGCCAGGAGCAGCCCCAAAAAACCGGCCTGCCACCACACCTCGGAAAAACTCCGTATCACCCCGGTCCCATAGTCGACCACCAACGGATGCGGCCAGATGGACAGGAACAGGTAATGCACGACGGCCTGGCACTGCGTCAGCCCATATTCCCAAGGCGTCACGCCCAGCCCGAAGCCGGCGGCTTTGCCGCGGGCGCCTTCGGATTTCAAGACCAGGCAACCGAGGAGCAGCCAGGTGCCCGCCAAAGACAAATGCATTCGTTTGTGCCGCCGCCACGCCTCGCGAAACGATCCCGCAATGAAGGTTCGATCGTAGAGGAATATCATGATGGGCGCCACGGCCATGGTTTCCTTGGTCGCCATCCCGAGCAGGCAGGCGGCGACGGAGACCGTCGCCCAAAGTCCGGAGCTGAGAGTCGAGGGCTGAGAGCTGGGAGCTGACTTACTTCTGGACTCTGGACCCTGAACTCTTAGCTGCTGACTTTCTCCTTCCGTCCTGCGGATGAAGCCATACAGGGTCAGCAAAAGAAAGAGCGAGGCGAGCGATTCTGTCCGTTGCACGACGCAGGTGACCGTCTCGGTTTGCAGTGGATGTACGAGCCAAAGTCCCGCGGTGAGAAAGGCCAGGGGCAGGGCGGCGGAACCAAGGCGTGCCCGCAGGCATGGCTGGAGGAGCGTTCGCCGCACAATGCCGAACAGTGTCAGCCCTGCCAAAATATGGATGGCAAGATTGGCGAGATGGTAGCTCCAGACCGAAGTTCCGCTGATGGCGTAATTTATGCCCAGGGAAAAATTTGCCACCGGCCGGCCGAACGTGCCGCCATGGGACGGCGGACTGAATGCGGTCGAAAGATCCCGGATGGTGGGATTGTCCAGGACGGCCGGCAGGTCATCGAAAAAAAATGGGACGGAGAAGCTATTGCTGTAAGCCGCCAGGGCCAGCACAGCCAAGGCCGCGACAGCGGCCGCGAAGAGCCATGGGGATGAAGACAAATTGTCATTCCCTGGTTTAAAATTGGATTTTGCCCGCCGGTCTGCCGACATGTGGCAGGGTTTGCCCGAGCGGAGTGGGCTGGTCAAGGTCTGGAACATCCGGTCAGCCGAACTTTACGACAAAAATCAGCGCTGCGGCTACGAGGGCAAACGGCACCAAGATCGTTCCGTGCCGCCACTTGGCGGCGTAGCCGGCCAGGCACGTCGCCAGCAATGCGGCCAGCACGACATTGGCCCACCACTGCACCCTGAATGCCGCCGGCCAATAGGCACCCGGCACTTTCACGAATGCGCCGATCAGCCACTGGATCACCGCCAGGATGAGGGCCGCCGCGTGGTTGAAAAGCACGCTGGCCGGCAGCAATCCGGCGATTCCACACAGTAGTGAAACAAAGCCGGCAAAAATCGCGAACGACGCCAGCGGGATGAGCACAAGGTTGGCCGCCAGCGCGCCCGGCGTGAACAGCCGGAAAAATGCGATCCCGGTCACCGCCGCGACCAGCGCGGTCGCCACGCCCAGCCCGAGTGTCGCGGATATTTTTTCGAGCGAAGCCACGGCCAGACGCTGCCGCCAGGTCAGTGACACTTTCGGCAGGTCGGGAAAGAGTTTCCACTTTTCCCGCAGCATCTCGCCCAGTGGCAATCCCAGCAGCAGCAACGTCGCCACGACGCAGTAACTCATCTGGAAGCTGGCCGAGAAAAGCTGCATGGGTTGCGCCAGCAGCACGACGAAGGCCGAGGCCACCAGCGCCGCGAGCGGGTTGCCCGGCCATTGCAGCACGAAGGCCGCCTGCATGAAAACCACCATCACGAGCGCGCGTCCCGCCGAGGGACTTGCCCCCGTGATGTCCACGTAGAGCCACAACGTGGCCGTGCCCACGGCAACCCGCGCCCATCGCGGCAGCCGCAGCAGGGCGAGCAACGCTTGGAGACAGGATGCGATCACGCCGATGTGCAGGCCGCTGATCGCGAAAAAATGCATCGTGCCGCTTTGCATGAACAAGGTTTTTTGCCCGCTGCCCAACTCGTGTTTTTGGCTGAGCATCATCGCGCGCAGGATGCCCGCCAGTTCCGGCCGTTTGGCCGCAATCCCTGCGCCGAGGATCGTTGAAAAATTTTCCTGCGCCCGCGCGCAAAACCGATAATAAGCCCCGGCAGGTTTTTCCCCGGCGAGCAGGCGGCCGCGCGTGAATTTGAAACCCAGGGCAGTGTTGGCGAGATACTCGTCGAACGAGTCCGTGGCCGGATGCCGCGGCACGGCTTGAATCAGCCCGGCGGCCGACACCACCGCCGAGCGCAGTGGAGCATCTGTACCCTTTGGCCGCGCCAGCGAGAAATAGACGCGCTGCCCGGCCAGTTCTTCGAGCGGGGAATCCGCATGCACGATGACGGCGAGCCCATTCGTCCTTTTTGGATTAACGGCTGCAAAAACGTGCTCCACGCGCAACCGCAGCCGTGCTTCGCGCGGTGGCAATGCGTCCCATCCCGGCAACCGTCGCGCGTGCAGGGCATAATCTGCCAGGCCGGCGAGGAGCATGGTGGTGCCGAGCGCCGCGCCCCACGCGCCCCGGTTTCGCTTGGCCAGAAAAATTGCCGCAAACCCCGCGCCCAGCGCGCCCGTGAGCAGCCAGGCCGATGCCGGGGTCGCATCGACCAGACGGCCCAGGCTGATGCCGGCGAGAAAGGGCAGCAGCAGCCACAGGAGCGGGGCGCGGTGTCCGAGGCAGCGGCTGGTCATGGCTTTGGAATTCACGGCTATTTTTCACTCATCGACGCTAATCGAAAAACGGGCTTTATGGGGACGTGCCTTCAAAAAGTCTGTCATTCTGGGCGCAGCGAAGAATCCAATTTGATCTTGCTCACAGAGTCGCACTGGATTCTTCGCTGTGCCCAGAATGACAGGAAAAGACATGCGTTGAAGGCACCTCCCCATAATAGCAGTTAAAAATGACCTCCGCCGACCAAGGCTCTTTATTTGAAGATTCCACCGCCGTGCCGCCTTCGCCCTTGCGCGCGTCCGAATCATCGCCGGTGAGGCCCGCCGTCGCTGAAGCTAAGGCGGACAAGCCCGCCTTCCAGCCGCTGGCGGCGCGGATGCGTCCGCGGGCGCTGGGCGAAATCGTCGGACAGGAACACCTGCTGAAACCGGGCAGCCTTTTGCCGCGGCTTATTGCCACGAACCGTTTTGGTTCGATTATTTTTTATGGCCCGCCGGGCAGCGGAAAAACTTCATTCGCCGAAGTCATCGCCCGCGAGACCAGGGCCCGCTTTGTGCGTGTCAACGCCGTCATGTCCAACGTCGCGGAGTTGCGCGACATCCTGGCCACTGCGCGCCGCCTGCCCGAGGCGGGCACGATCCTGTTCATCGACGAACTGCACCGTTTCAACAAGTCGCAGCAGGACCTGCTCCTGCCCGACGTCGAGGAGGGCAGCGTGCGCCTGGTTGGCGCGACCACGCACAATCCCGGTTTTTACGTCAATCCGCCGCTGCTTTCGCGCAGCCATCTTTTCCGCCTGGAGCCACTGTCCACCACGGCCATTGCCGGTGTGTTGCGCCAGGCCCTCCTCGATGTTGAACGCGGCCTCGGCGCCCGCGCCGTCACGGCCGGTGAAAAGATTTTGTCCGATCTTGCCGTGCTGTGCGACGGCGATCTGCGCCGGGCGTTGAACGCCCTCGAAGTCATCGTGCTCAGCCTGCCCGAGCGCGCGGTCTTGACCGCGGCCGAGATCGAGTCATTCGCGCGGGAGCGCCGCATCCGTTATGACGCCGATGAGGACGAGCACTACGACACCATTTCCGCCTTCATCAAAAGCTGCCGCGGAAGCGACCCCGACGCCGCGATGTACTGGCTGGCAAAAATGCTCGCCGGCGGCGAGGACCCGCGCTTCATCGCGCGGCGGCTCGTCATTCTCGCGAGCGAGGATGTCGGCCTCGCCGACCCGCAAGCGCTGCCGCTGGCCGTGGCGGCGCACCATGCGGTCGATTTCATCGGCCTGCCGGAGGCGGAACTGACGCTGGCGCACGCGACGCTCTACATTGCGACGGCGCCGAAAAGCAATTCCGCCACGCTCGCGCTGGGTGCGGCGCACCGCGCGCTGAAGGAACAGCCGGTGCAAGGCGTGCCGGTTCATCTCCGGGACAAAGGCGGGCAGGCGAACAAGCGCGCCGGCCACGGCAAGGGCTATCGCTATTCACATGATTTTCCCGAGGCCATCTCCGGCCAGGATTATCTCGAAAAGCCGCTCGCGCTCTACGCGCCGAAAACCGCCGGCTGGGAGGCGAAGATCGCCGAACGCCTCGCCCGCTGGCAGGCGCTCAAGGCGCAGATCGGGCCCGGAAATTTTCCGGGGACGCCCAAGAAAGGGTGAACGGTCACAATCCTTGCGGCCTTAAAGCCCCAGCCCGGGAATAAAGGTGTGTTTTGGAAATAAAACGTGATGTCGCTTTATTTCCAAAATACACCCTAGTTGCAAAGTTCGCGTAAAATCTCATGCGCCGCATGACAGCACTTGCGGCGCGACGGCTTGGGCCTAAACTAACCGGTATGAAACTCCGCGCGCTGTTTGTTAAATCCCTGTTCCTGGCCATTTCGCTCAGCATCACCGGGCCGCTGCTGGCCCAATATATGTCTGGATCCACGCCCGCCCCAAATTCATCCGATGAAACCAAACCCCCGGCGGCCAAGGTAAAACACGAAATCCCTGGCATTACCATCCCGCGCGCCAACGGTGGTTTTCTCGGGCTTGAAATCGACAGCAATAGCAATTTCAAGCTGTCGTTTTACGATAAGGACAAAGCTCCCGTCGCGGTCGATCTCCCCCTCGCAACCATTCGCTGGCATGACAGCAAAACGACGAGCAAGGAATTCGTCGCACTTAATCCGGGTGGCGACGGGACATGCCTGACTTCGGACAGAATCATCCGCCGGCCTTGGATGTTCAAGCTCACCATCTTGCTGTATGCCGCAGGCAGCAATGACCCGGCTGAGAGTTACACCCTCGATTATAACGGGTGAATTTTGCGCGGGCGGCCGAGCCCTAAAGCCGCTGCATGCCCACCGCAATGTCGAGTTTGTCCGTGCGGGTTCCCTTGAACACCCCGCGGGTGGGTGTGCAATCGTGGTAATCGCGGCCGCAGCCGACCTTTACGTGCCGCTCGCCGGCCACGCAGTTGTTTGTCGGGTCGAGCGGATACCAGAAACCGCCGGGCAGAAAGACCTCGACCCACGCATGGCTTTCGCTCGCGCCGATGAGCCGGGGCGTGCGCCGCGCGTGGGCCACGCCGTTTTCCGCCGCCAGTCGCTGGCTTTCCGTCTCGATGTAGCCGGTGACATAGCGCGCGGGGATCTCCGCTGAGCGCAGCACGGCGATCATGATCTGCGCAAAATCCTGGCAGACGCCCGCGCGGGTCTTGAGCACGCTGGCGATGGGGGTGTCGATGGTTGTGGTGTTGGCTGCGTAGCGGAAATTTTCATGCAGCCAGGCGAGGAAACGCTGCAAGCTTTCACCCAGCGCATCGCGCGGGCGGAAAAACTGCCGGGCCAGCGCCTGCACCGGCGCGGAAAGCGGGATGGCCG
>Ga0210387_10002492_pt1 | contig 14090 bp, 14 predicted proteins | sample IncBWC7OmetaG_FD_160108 | JGI IMG/M metagenome (GOLD analysis project Ga0210387, IMG submission 160108) | Forest soil microbial communities from Barre Woods Harvard Forest LTER site, Petersham, Massachusetts, United States - Inc-BW-C-7-O ...
GTGGAGATCATCTCCGGCTATGACGTGATCGTCGACGGCGTCGACAACTTCCCCACGCGCTACCTGCTCAACGACGCGACCGTGCGCCTGAAGATCCCGGTCGTCTCCGCTTCGATCCTCGGGTTCGACGGGCAGCTGTCGGTGTTCAAGCCCTACGAGGGCCCGTGCTACCGCTGCCTCTTCCGCGAGCCACCGCCGGCGGAGCTCGCGCCCTCCTGCGGCGCCAACGGCGTGCTCGGCGTGCTGCCCGGCACGATGGGATTGCTGCAGGCGACCGAGGTCGTCAAGCTGATCCTCGACATCGGCGAGCCCGCGATCGGACGCCTCTTGCTCTACGACGCACTGGGGGCGACGCTGACCGAGGTCAAAGTCCATCGCGATCCCGACTGCCCGATCTGCTCGCGCGAGCCCGACGAGATCGCCGACGAGGAGATGGGCGTCTTCCCGGACTATGAGGCGTTCTGCGCCGCGGCAGGGTAATCTGCCCGACCGGTATGGCAACGATCAAGATTCCTCCCGTGCTGCGCGCGTCGGTCGGCGGCGAGAAGCTCATCAGCGCCTCCGGCGAGAACGTCGGCGAGGTGCTGCGCGACCTCGCCTCCAGTCATCCGGCGACCCAGGACCAGCTGTTCGCGGCCGACGGCGAGCTCAACCGCTACGTCAACGTCTATCTCAACGACGAGGACGTGCGCGTGCTGGGGGGGCTGGACACGGCCGTGGGCGAGAGCGACACCCTGGTCATCCTGCCGGCCATGGCCGGCGGGGCGCTGTAGGACTTCCAGTCGCAGGTTTCCGCCGTCGCGGCGCCTAGTCTTCGCGTCCACGTTTGCCACCGAGCCTAAGTCTCGGCAGATCCTCGGACGATGGGATTGCGCTCTATGAGAACCAGTATCGATTTTGTGCGCGGTCGTCGAGTCGTCCACGGGCGCATCGGCTCGACCGGAGGGGCCCTGCTCCTCACGCTGGTCGCGATCGGCTTCGCCGCCGCGCCCGCCGGGGCCAGACCGCCCTCGCCGAAATACACGCTGTCGATCACCGAGGGTGAGACGACCCAGCCCGAACACAGCATCATCTCGACCGTGGGCAGGGTCGAATCGGAAGAAGAACAGCACACCTCGGTGGCTGTGTCGATCATCCGCGGCGGTCTCGAAGTGTCCAGGAGCAGCGGCGATGACGGCTCCGCCGGGATGTCGTCCATTCCCGCTCCCGGCGACGTGGTGAACCTGGAATCGCCGACCGGTCCCAAAGGTCATCCGGGTGGCACGATCGTCGGGTCGTTCGTGTATGACGGCAAGCCCTCGATCGATCCGACCGTGTGCGCGGGCTCGGTCAACTTCTCGGGCCAGCGGTCGACCGGCCAGACGGTCCAGGGCGGCAACTTCTTGGACGTGCCCGGTCCCTATGGCAACTTCGAGCGCTGGAGCGCGCTCCAGGCTCAGATCACGCTGCTGTCGGGGTCGACCTTCGGTGGCAGCTTCCTGGCTCCGCTGGCATCAGGGGAGACGGTGTGGGCGAACGAGTCGCTGGAAACGCCGCTCGCAGGCGGAGCCGTCTTCGTCTACGAAAGCGAAAACGTGCGTCCCGTGGGCGCATGTCCGCCGCCGCCTCCGCGCCCACCTTCGCCTCCGGCGCCACCGGCCCTGGAGGGCTCGATCTTCAAGCTGGCGGGGACCACCATCCACCGGTTGCTGAAGTCAGGCTGGCTCGACCAAGTGACGATCAATCAGCCGGGCACGGTCGTCCAGGATCTCTACCTCCAGGATGGCAAGCTGCCGGCGTTTGCGGCGAGCAAGAAGGGCAGGCGTCGCGCACGCAAGATCCCACCCGCTCAACTGGTGGCACGCGGATCGGCGATCGCCAAGGCCCCTGGCACCGTCAAGATCTTGATCCGCGTGAACGGAAAAGGCCGTCGCCTGCTGAGCCACCGCGGCCGGGTACGGCTGGTGCTGGTGACGACATTGCGCAGCAACACCGGCGCCAAGCTGAACCTGCCGCGCCGCACGGTCACGCTTCACCGCTAGGGTCCTCGAGGTCGCTCTCCCAGAGGGTTGGATCCGGCCGTCGCCGGAGGTGGCAGGAAGATCGCCGCGCGCGCTAGGCCGCGGTGACCGACTCTGCCTCGTCGACCATCCCCGCCACGGGCACATGGCTCATCGCGTGCTCGGCCAGGGCGGTGATCGTCAGCGAGGGGTTGACGCCGACGTTCGCGGGGATCGCCGAGCCGTCGCAGACGAGCAGGTTCTCGTAGCCGAACACGCGCTGGCGGGCGTCGATGACGCCGCGTGAGGGATCGGCGGCGATCACGGCGCCGCCGAGGATGTGGGCGGTCGTGGGGATGTTGAACAGGGCCTCCGTGACCGAGCTCTGGGCGACGCCGCCGGTGCGCTTGGCCAGCCATTCGGCGGCCTGGTTGGCGACCGGGATGAACGTCGGGATCGGCCTCTGCGGGTCCTGTTCGGTCTTCAGCCACAGCGATCCGAACGGACCCTGGCGCGGGCGCAGCGCGATCGCGTTGTCGAGCGTCTGCATCACCAGCACGATGATCGTGCGACGCGACCAGTGCTTGGGGAACAGCACCTGGGCGAAGCGCCTGGGGTGGCGCAGGATCTGTGAGAGCAGCTTCAGCGGACGCGTCAGGCGCGTGCCGTCGCCGACCAGCAGTGTGTACAGCCGGTGCATCGAGTCGCCCTCGTCGCCGTAGGTGACGGTCTCGATGTGGGTGTTCGGATCGGGGTAGATGGAGGAGGTGATGGCCACCCGTTTGATCAGGTCCTCCGGGTAGTCCTCGGGCACGGTGACGGTCAGGATCGACTCGCTGTTCGTGCGTACGAGCTCGCCCAGGCGTGTGGAGATCTTCCCCAGCGAGCCGTTCAGGCGGCAGCGCTGCAGCAGCCTGTTCGTGCCCAGCGGACCGGCGGAGACGACGACGCCGCGCGCGCGCTGGACGCGGCGGTCCTTGCGCAGCCACGCGCCCGAGCGCACCGATTCGACCTCATAGCCCTCGGCGCCGTCGGCGCCGCCGAGCGGCCGGATGTCGACCACGGTACGTTCGGCCATCACGCGGGCGCCGCGGCGCTCGGCCAGGTAGAGGTAGTTCTTGACGAGCGTGTTCTTGGAGCCGTGCGGGCAGCCGACCATGCAGCGCCCGCATTCGCGACAGCCGGTACGCGCCGGTCCATCGCCGCCGAAGAAGGGGTCGGGGACGGTCACGCCGGGCTTGCCGAAGTAGACCCCGACGGGGGTCTTTTTGTAGGTGTCGCTCACGCCCAGCTCCTCGCCGAGCTCACGCAGCAGCTGGTCGGCGGGGTCGTCGGTCGGTGTCTGCACGACACCGAGCATGCGCTGGGCTTCGGCGTAGTGCGGGGCGAGCGCGGACTCCCAGTCGTCCATGTCGGCCCACTGGGGATCCTCGAAGAACTGCTTCGGCGGCACGTACAGCGTGTTGGCATAGCCGAGGCTGCCACCGCCGACGCCGCAGCCGGAGACGACGGAGACATCCTTGAAGGTGGTCAACCGGAAGATCCCCTTCATGCCGAGCAGGGGGTTCCAGAAGTAGCGCTTCAGATCCGCCGTCGAGCCGGGCAGCTCGTCGTCGGCGAACCTGCGCCCGCACTCGAGCACGCCCACGGAGTGGCCTTTCTCGGAAAGCCGCAGCGCCGAGACGCTGCCGCCGAAGCCCGAGCCGATGACCAGCCAGTCGAAGTCGTAGTTCTCTGTCGCGCCCACGTTCGTCCTCCTGGCCCATCCTACCGGCAGGTGCGCGTGGGGTGGGTGAGACGCTCGGCGCAACGGCCGCGTGCGAGGGCGTACGGCAGTCGCTATATTCTCTGAAGTAATGGCCGTTCAGCCGCTGAAGAACCGGCCCTGTGGAGGGCGCTACGGGGATGTCGTGCAGTCGATCGGCAACACGCCGCTGATCGAGCTGCCGCGTCTGTCGCCCAAGCCGTGCGTGCGCATCTGGGCCAAGCTCGAGTCGCGCAACCCGACCGGCTCGGTCAAGGATCGCGTCGCGCGCGCCCTGATCGAGGATGCCGAGGAGAAAGGCGCGCTCTCTCCCGGACAGACGATCCTCGAACCGACCTCGGGCAACACGGGCATCTCGTTGGCGATGATCGCCGCACGCAAGGGCTACAAGCTGAAGGTGGTGATGCCCGAGAACGTCACGCCCGAGCGCACGCAGCTGCTGCGGATGTACGGCGCGGAGATCGTCTACTCCGAGGGCTCGCTCGGATCCAACGGCGCGGTCGAAAAGGCCCTGGAGATGGACCAGGCCGACTCCTCGGTGTACATGCCCTACCAGTACGGCAACGAGGCCAATCCGAACGCCCACTACAACGGCACGGCGCTCGAGATCATAGAGGAGCTGGACGAGGTCACGGCGTTCGTCGCGGGCCTCGGCACGGGCGGCACGCTGATGGGCAACGGCAGGCGGCTGAAGGAGACGTTCGGCGAGAACGTGAAGATCGTCGCGGCCGAGCCGATGCAGGGCGAGCCCGTGCAGGGGTTGCGCTCGCTGGACGACGGGTTCATCCCGCCGATCATCGACATCTCGCTGCTGGACCGCAAGATCTTCGTCACCAACCGCGACGCGATCGTCTGGACGCGCAAGCTGCTCGACGAGGAGGGCGTGTTCGCGGGAGTCTCAAGCGGCGCGATCGCCTCGATCGCGGTGCGCATCGCGGGCGAGCTGGACGAGGGCAACGTCGTGTTCGTCGTCGCCGACGACGGCTGGAAGTATCTGTCGAGCGGCATCTACACGCTGCCGGTCGACGAGGTCGAGAACCTCGACGCCACCGTCTGGTGGTAGCTCTGCCACTCGGGCCGGTGCGGTCGCGTGCGGGAGCCCGGCGGCTCGCGCTGGTGAGCGCACGCACGCGTGTGGCGCGGCTCGCATCGCGATGAACATCTCTCGCGCCCTGCTCGATGACGTGATCGCGCACGCGCGCGAGGAGTACGACGCGGAGTGCTGCGGCATGATCGCCTACGCCCCGAGCGAGCCCGGCGGGGAGCCGGTCGCGACGCGGGTGCACCGCGCGAGGAACGTGTTCGCCTCGCGCAAGCGCTTCGAGATCGACGGCAAAGAGGTGCTGCGCACGATCGACGAGTTCGAGGACGCAGACGCAGAGCTCGGCGCGATCTACCACTCGCACACGCACACAGCCCCATATCCGTCGCAGACGGACATCAACTTCGCGGCCAGCTGGCCGGGCCTTGAGTGGGTGATCGTGGGACTCGCCGGCGATCAGCCCGAGGTGCGCTGCTATCTGATCGAGGCCGCGGTCGTCCGGGAGGTCGAGCTGCGGGTGCGGTGATGGACGGCGCGGCCGACGATCACCTCGTGTGCCCCTCCTGCGGGCGGGAGCACTCCGGCAGCGAGCGCTTCTGCGTCGCCTGTGAGATGCCGCTCGTCCACCCTCCGGGTGCGGCCGGAAGGAGTGATGCGGCCGAGCCGGACGAGCGGCGCGAGTACGCCCGTAAGATCAAGCCCCAGTACAGCGAGGGTCGGCTTGTGAAGGTCGCCTACGCCCAGAACCTGCCCGAGGCGCAGCTGATCCAGGGGCTGTTGCTGGAGGAGGGTATCCCCAGCATGGCCCGTCGGGCGCCCGGCTTTGACGTGCCCGACTTCCTCGCGGCCGGTCCGCGCGACATCCTCGTGCCCGAGTCCGGGATGCAGGCCGCACGAGAAACGCTGACGGCGCCGCTCGCGGACTAGCGTTGGAGTGAGACCAGCTACCTGGACGGTCGCTGGCAAGCAGGTCAAGGACGCAGGGAGCGTGGCGTGCTCTGCACGCGTGCTGGCCGATCGGAGATCGCATCTGATCTCCGATCGGTGAGGACGCAGAGATGCGCCGCTCAGCGGCCGTCTAGGAGGGATCGGCGAAACGGCTTGAGGTCATCATCACGACAGTCTACGGTCGGCTGACCTACACACCGTTTGCCCCCGGCGACAGCGCAAACTGCCCCGGGGGCGTGACACAGGAGAGTGACCTCCCATGCAACCCGAATCCAAGCAGGTTCCCGTGCGCGTTGAACGGATCGTCGCGCTATTCGCTCTCGACCATCCCGCAGGATGCTTGCGCGCCGAACTGGACCGCGAGCTTCACGACATCGACCCGGAGGCCGTCAGCGCCGCGCTGAGCGGCCTTGAGGCCGTGGGCGTCGTGATCGTTGAAGGCGAGAAGGTGCGCGCGTCGGAGTGCATCCGGCACTTGGACGCGCTCAACCTCATATCGGCCTGAGCGTGCCGACGAACGCCGATCTCGGCCAGGCGATTCGTCGCCTGCGCTGGGATCGGGAACTCACCATCGAAGCGCTCGCTTTCGCGGCGGACATGCACCCGACGTTCCTCGGGCGTATCGAGCGCGGTGGAGCGAGTCCGACGTGGGGCAAGATCACGAGCCTCGCGCGAGCGCTCGACGTGCCCCTCATGGTGCTCTTGCGGGCCGCTGAACAGGAGGCCGAGGTCGCGCGGGTCGTGCGCGACGCACGGGCGCGCATCTGCGGCGAGAGAGCCGCCTGATACCTGACAAGAGAGCACCGCGCCCTGTCCAAGCGGCGCGACACTCCCTTGGCACGCTCCCAAAAGCCTTTGCCGGGCGGGAACGCTGCGGAACCGATCAGCACTTCGCAGGCTATAGACGCGCGAGGACGGATTTTTCCATCCGGACGACGCCGTACCTTCCTTGCAATCCCTCCGCCGTGACCTTGCCGGGCCACGGTTGTAGAGGGTCCGTTCAGCACGGAGGTTTTCTATATGGCGACTCAAATAGTCGCAACCAACGTTGTATCCACGAGCACGAGCGGCAGCATCAACCACCGCCACATCTCGGAAGTCAAGACGGCGGACGGGAGAGTGTTGAGCCGGTCGGAAGTGGTCGTCCGGATTCAGCTCGGGATCGAGGAATTTTGTACGAAGGCGGGCGGCGAGGAAGCGGGAGTGATCGTCGTGAGCTGTCCGTTCTGCACGTCGCAGGACTACATCAAGACCACGGCGGATAGCACGGTCGCTGACAACCTGCTCAGCTTGCCGTCGTTCACGTCGTAGGCTCGACTCCGCCCTCGACCGAGGTGCCTACAAGTTGCGAAAGGCGCCTCGGTCGAGCGTGCGGCAAGACCGGAGGGGTATCCATGCCCTCTCGGGGGTGGCAGCCGTAGCCGAGTGCCACGGCGATCGCGTCGGCCACCAGCGGGATCACACGCTCGGCCTCCGCCACGGAGAACTCAGCACCGAGTCGTCGGTCGAGCACGAGCAGCACTTGATCCTCGCCCTGCATGTGGGCGTCGAGGAACGGCACGCGCCACCCGTCAACTACCACGTCGTGATGCTTAAACGGGCCGGGAAAGCTGACCCGAGGCTCCGCTAGATCGAGTGTGTCTGTCGGCATCACTCCTCCTGGAGTTTCGCTCCGGGAGGCCAACTCCTGCCTCCCGGACTGGGTTTGCAAGCTACGCAGCGACCGCTATCGCTCGCTCTCGATTCAGCGCCACCGTCAACTGAGAGAGGATCGTGAGGTCGGCGTGAAGTCGCACGCGCTCGATCCGGCGCACTCGCAAGGGCGCGAGCGCCCATTCGTGCTTGAGCCTGCCGAACGCGCGCTCCACGGACGCGCGGCGACGGTAGAGGCCCTTCCAGCGTAGTGTCTCGCGCGGGATGAGGGGATGGAGCCGGTCGGCCTTGATCCAGACGGACGCGGGCTTGCACTCCTCGGTCGGGCAGCGCCACTTGCAGGCGTTGCGTTTCTGGTCGGCTCCGGCGAACCGCCACTCCCCATGCTCGCAGGACGGCGGCTTGTGCTCGCCGCGCTTGACGGCGGGGGTCTGCTTGAGCGGGATCACCGGCAGGACGTTTCGCTCCGAGCAGGCGTCGTAGACGGTGCCGTTGTCGTACCCCTTGTCCAGAGCACACGTCTCGGGGTCGATCCCGAGCGCGTGGAGCTTGTCGAGCAGAGGCGCGACCGTCGGTGTTTCGTTCATCTTCCCCGTCTCCACGCTCCACGCGAGCGGCAAGTCGGTCTTGGAGCACACGGCCATGTGCAAGCGGTAGCCATAGAACCCGCCGCCCTTGCGCGTGCTGACGGCGGAGCGGTGTCCCCAGGAGGCGTCGGGGTCGGAGAACTTCTCGCGTTCCCGCCCGCCCTTCGAGACGTACCGCTGCCCGTTGGCGTAGGCGGGCATGTCGGACGCGTCGATCGCTACGTCCCAGCCGAGCACTGGGTTTCGCTTCTTGAGCGCTCGGACCACGGAGGCGATGCAGTCCTCCAGCATCGTCGCGTGGTCGCGCAGCTTTCTCGTGAAGCGATAGCACGCATCCACGGACGGCACCCCGCCGTCGGGAGCGATGATGGCCGCGAGCGCGGGGTGCTCCCGCACGAGCGCCACGGTGCGCGTCCACGTCGGGATCGCGTACAGCGACTTGGCGAGTGCCATGCCGACCATCGTCCGCAAGGGGTAGCCGGGTCGGCCTGTCCAGCGGTCGCCTGGAGCTGGTCGATCAGGTCCCCGATCTCCCTGGAGGCGAGGATGTTCGAGAGATCGTCGGCGACGGATCGCCGTGCTACGTTTGGCGTGGTCATGGAGGCTTCGACTCCTGATCCGGACCCCCGGGCGTGTCACCGTCGCGGGGGTCTCTTTTGGCTTATCTAAGCCAAAACTACAGGTCGCACCGGACGGAAAAGCAGGTCTTGAGGTCCCGCTAAAGGCTTCCGCCGCTGAGGTCGATACCTTCTCCGCGCGGGTGAGGACCCCTGGTCCTTAGCTCGCACTATCAGCTTGACCGGACGGACTTTCGGTGGTAAGGTGGGCTGCGCGGGTGAGGACCTCTGGTCCTTAGCTCGCGTTTTTTTTGGAGTAGGCTCTTAGCGTGCCTACAGCTGGTCGTCGCCCGCCGCGCGAAAAGCCGAAAACGCCTTCCAAGCGCGAGTTGGCTGACGACCACCCTACAGCGCTGGCCTTCCTGGACGAGGCTGGCTTCATCGCTCGCGATCGCTTCTTTGCAGTCGGTTGTCTGAAGCTCCCGGAGCCATGCATTCTGTTGCGCAAGGTCCAGAAACTCCGTGACCAGATGCAGAGGTACCACGAGATCCACTTCACGGACGTGACCAATCGGTCGGTCCCGTTCTATGAGGCGGTAGTTGATCTTGTAGCTGAAAGCGACGGCTCGTTCTCATGTTTTGTGGCGGATCGGGAGAAGCATGATCCGGTCGCCCGCTTTGGTTCCCATTGGCTCGCATACGAAAGGCTTGCGAAGCAGCTCTTGCTCGGCACGATTCGACCAAGGGAGCTACTCGTCGTGCTCGCCGACAACTACTCCGCGCCGGACAGCGTGGTCTTCGAGCGTGATGTCCGCACCGCTGTGAACAAACGCTTGGGACGCCTTGGCGTGGTGAGCGTTTGTCGCTTGGACTCGAAGTCCACTGATGGCCTCCAGATCGTTGATCTGCTGACCTCAGCTGTTGCCTTCGAGTTCCGTCAGGCAGCGGGCATGGCGGCGCAAACCAACGCCAAGGCGAATCTGGCCGAATACGTCCGAGCTAAATACGGCGTGACCAGCTGCCTCACGGGATGCAAGGAGGAACGCATCAACGTCGCTCTATACAAGGGAGAGCGGCCGTCTCGTCGCCAAAGCGCGCGATCAAAGCCTAAGGCCAAGAGCGCACCCCGTCGGTAGGTGGGGTAGGGCACCGCTTCGGTTGGGGTCGAGCCTCCGCCGCGCCGTCTACGATCCCACGCTCTGACCGGCCTTCCGAGTTTCGCCGATCCCTCCTAGGCCAGGACCGGCGTGCCGGCGGCTTCGCTGGTGATCGCCTCGATCTCCTCGGAGGCGCGCTCGAACTCGGCGTCGGAGAGCACGGGGGTGCCCTCGAAGGGCAGTTCGCGCTGGAGCTCGACCCATGCCTGGATGCCGTTGTACTCGTCCTTGACCTTCACCGTGACCGGTCGCGGGATGCGATAGGTGCGCAGCAGCAGCACGTGCAGCGGCTGCTGGCGACGCCAGCCCAGGCGGCGTTCGGCGTAGCTGGGGGTCCACACGTAGAAGGGGGAGAGCGCATCCACGCAGCGCGGGTCGGAGATCGTGAAGTGACCGGCGACTTCGGCCCATGCGCGAATGCGCACGCGGTCGGGCTGCTGGATGGGCGCGCCGGAGCTGAACGCGTGCATTGGCGGCTCGCCGTCGCTCCAGACGCCCTCCTCGAGCGCGCGGCGCAGCTCGGGCTGGTGGGACTCGCGCACGAGGTCGCCGCTCTGGTTGTCGAAGGTCGGATACAGGAAGAAGCGCTCGTGGGCCAGCCGGAAGGGCTTGCCGGGATCGCGCAGGACGCCCTTGCGGAGCGTCAGCAGCTGCTCGCCTTCCGCGAGGGCGCGGACGGTGACAGCCCACTCTTTGAAAGCAATTGGCATAGGAAGAACCGGTGGATGGTTGAGGGGGACTTCTTGATGTAATGCCCTGTGTGCCGCCCGCACTAACTGGGCGGCTGGCGCTTAAAAGATACGAAATCCAGGCGAAAATCCCAAATCTCCTGCAAATCGGCTGGTTTTTTGGGCTCCTCGGCAAGTTGGGAGGCCCTTGTCACGGCTCGGGACGCGCGCCGAGACCGCCCCCGCCGGGCGTTTCGATGCGAAGCCGCTGACCGGCGCGCAGGACGCCGGTGCTCTTGCCCGGGATCGTCCGGCCGTCGATCGCGTCGTGTCCAGGCCGACCAGGCTCGCCGCCGCGCGCTCCGCGCGGAGCATGGCGGCGGCGCTCGGCGATCAGCGAGTAGGTCATCTCGCGCAGCGCCTGCAGCTCGCGCACGACCCCGTCCCCGCCGCGATGCGCGCCTGCGCCACCGGAGTCGCGGCGCAGCGCGTACTCGAGCACGCGTACCGGGAATTCGCGCTCGAGCGCCTCGATCGGGGTGTTGAGGGTGTTGCTCATCGCGACGTGCACCCCGCTCGGTCCGTCCGCGTCCGGGCATGCGCCCTGGCCGCCGCCGAGGGTCTCGTAGTAGGAGAAGCCCCCCGAGGAGGGGCCCTCCGAGGAAGACCCCTCCATGCGATCCCCCGCCGAAGAGGATCCCGCTGAGATGTGCCCCTCCGTGCGATCCTCCTCCGCGGAGCCGCCGAGAGCACCGAGGGTGAGGTTGTTCATCGTGCCCTGTCCCTGCGCGCGGCCGAACGCCGCGAGCACGAGGTCGGCCACGCGCGAGCTCGTCTCGACGTTGCCCGCGGCCACTGCCGGCACGTGTCCGGCGGTGGGCCGGGCGTTCAGGATCGAGCCCTCGGGCACGACGATCTCGATCGGCCGGTAGGCCCCCGCCGAGGGCGGGATGTCGGGGTCGGTGAGCACGCGTGCCGCGAACAGGCAGGCAGAGCGCGTGACCGCGAGCGGGCAGTTGAGGTTGCCCGGATGCTGGGGCGCGCTGCCGGCGAAGTCGAGGATCAGTCGCTCGCCCGTGACGCGTGCCCGCAGGCACAGCTCCAGATCGCCCTCGGGCGCCTCGAGCGCGTCCCGCGCCTCGAGCTCGCCGTCGGGAAGCGCCCGAATGGAGGAGCGCGCGCGCCGCTCGGCGTAGTCGAGCACCTCCGCGAAGGCCTCCCGCAGGCCGTCCACGCCGACCGTGCGGGCGAGCTCGCGCAGACGCTGCGCGCCCGTGCGATTGGCCGCCAGCTGAGCGCGCAGATCGGCTTCGCGCTCGCCCGGCTGGCGCATCCGCGCCGACAGTTCCTTGAGCGCGGTCTCGTCCAGGCGCGTCGGGCCGATCACGATGCCCTCTTCCTCCAGTGTGCGACTGTCCGCGGGCATCGACCCCGGGATGCGCCCGCCGACGTCGGCGTGATGTGCGCGCGCGGCGGCGAACCCGAGCAGCTCGCCGTCTACGAGCACGGGGGTGATGACCGTGATGTCGGGCAGGTGCGTGCCGCCGGCGAAGGGATCGTTCAGGACCCAGGGATCGCCGCGAGAGTGATCCTCTGCCAGCACCGCGTGCACCGCGGCGGGCATCGAACCGAGATGGACGGGGATGTGCTCGGCCTGCATAGTCATCTCGCCCCGGGCGTCGAACAGCGCGGTGGAGGCGTCGTGGCGCTCCTTGATGTTCGACGAGCGGGCCGAGCGGATCAGCACCGCGCCCATCTCCTCGCAGGTCGCGCGCAGCGCGCCGGTGAGGACCTGGAGCTGGATCGGGTCGAGACGGCTCATGACGACGACGGGCCCCGCTGGAGATGGATCGTGCCCCACTCGTCCACCTCGCCCGACCATCCTACGGGGACGTAGAGCGTGGCCTCGGGCAGGGGATGCACGGCCGGCCCCGCGATCGGCGTGCGCTCGTCCTCGCTGCCCGCGCCGCGCAGGCTCAGCGCGGGCGTGGCGCCCCAGACCGAGGCACGGATCGTCACGAGCTCGACCTCGCTCGAATCGTCGCGGTAGCCGTAGCGCTGCTCGTGCTCACGCGCGAACTCCTCGCACAGGATCTCGGGGTCGGTGGCGCGCGACTCGACTGCCAGCTCGTGGGACTGGCCGCGGTAGCGCAGCTCGTAGACCGTGCGATCGCGCCCGCCGTCGGTGGCGCCCGCCTGTGCGAGCAGCTCCGCGCGCGGGCGTGCCACGGCCTCTGCCTGGAACGTGGCTCCGCGCAGCATGACCGTGCGCGAGACGTCGCGCCGGGGCGCGGCCGCGGCCAGGCCGAGCGCGCAGAGCACGCCCGAGGCGCGCGGGCACACGACGCGCTCGATCCCCAACTCCTCGGCGAGTGCGCAGGCGTGCAACGGGCCGGCGCCGCCGAAGGGCATCAGCGCGTACGCGCGCGGGTCGATGCCGCGCTCGACGCTCATCACGCGCAGCGCCCGCAGCATCTCGGCCTCGGCGACGCGCACGATCCCGGCGGCGCACTCAAGCGTGTCGAGGTCCAGTTCGCCGGCGAGCGCGCTGACCGCACGCTCGGCCGCGGCGAGATCGAGCGTCAGCCCGCCGGCCAAGGCCGTGTCGGCGGGCAGGCGCCCCAGCAGCAGATTCGCGTCGGTGACCGTCGCCCGCTCGCCACCTCGCCCGTAGCAGGCGGGCCCGGGGAGCGCACCCGCGGACTCGGGACCGACCTGCAGCGCGCCGCCGCCGTCGCGCCAGGCGATCGAGCCTCCGCCCGCGCCGACCGTGTGGATGTCGAGCGCGGGCAGCGCCAGCGGGCGCCCTGCGACCGTGCGCTGGGCCGTCTCTGCGACGGCTCCGCCGGAGATCAGGCAGACGTCGCAGGAGGTGCCGCCCATGTCGAAGCACAGCACGTCCTGCTCGCCGGCGAGCCGGGCGAGCAGTTGCGCCCCGCCGACGCCCCCGGCGGGTCCCGAGAGGACCGTCAGGGCCGCGTGCGAGGCCGCGCGCGCCGCCGGGGCGAGCCCGCCCGAGGACTGCATGATCTCGGGCTTCACCAGCCCGCGTGTGGCCGACTCGGCGGTGAGGCGGCGTATGTAGGTGCCCACGAGCGGGCTGAGGGCCGCGTCGAGCACGGTCGTGGCCGTGCGCTCGTACTCGCGGAACGTGCCCACGAGCTCACTCGAGACCGACACGTGCGTGTTCGGTCCGAGGCGCTCGGCGAGCAGGCGCGCCAGCAGGCGCTCGTGCTGAGGGTGCGCGTAGGAGTGCAGCAGCGCCACCGCCACGGCCTCGGGCTCGGCCGCGGCGATCTCCGCGACGAGCGCCTCGGCCGCGATCGGATCGAGCGCGAGCAGCGGACCGTCCGGGCCGCAGCGCTCGGGCGCGCCGAAGCGCAGCTCGGCCGCGACGAGCGGCGCGGGCGGCGCGTCACAGAGCCTGTAGAGGTGCGGGCGGGCCTGACGGCCCAGCTCGATCACGTCGGTGAAGCCCGCGGTGGCGATCAGCGCGGTGCGCGCCGCGCGGCCCTCGAGCAGGGCGTTCGTGGCGACGGTCATGCCGTGCGCGAAGCCCCGCACGTCCCCCGGCGCGGCGCCGGCCCGCGCGAGCACCGCCTCGACCGCATCGAGCACGCCCGCGGCCTGGTCGGAGGGCGTCGTGGGGACCTTGGCGGTGTGCACCGCACCGTCTGCGTCCACGAGGACCGCGTCGGTGAACGTCCCGCCTACGTCAACGCCGAGGAGCATTC
>Ga0210387_10002496_pt1 | contig 14088 bp, 17 predicted proteins | sample IncBWC7OmetaG_FD_160108 | JGI IMG/M metagenome (GOLD analysis project Ga0210387, IMG submission 160108) | Forest soil microbial communities from Barre Woods Harvard Forest LTER site, Petersham, Massachusetts, United States - Inc-BW-C-7-O ...
TCTTGCCTTTGTTGTATAAGCCCCGTTTGTGGCTTCCCTGGTGATTTTGGCAACTAGTTTGGTGACGAAAATTGCTCCTATGCTATGGGGCAAGAACTTCTTGGTTTCCAATTTTTTATACGTTGCCTGGTTGAGCCGATATCACTAGTTTATCAAGCATATCTCCATAATGGAATCATTGAAAAAAAATCTGAGACCAAGAAGTTCTTCATAACTTAATTATCTGAAACTTCTACACTCAAAGTTAAGCACAAATGTTGCTGTGGAAGCTATAAACGGGGCATCTTATTCTGGGTCACTAAAATTGTGGTTTGGGCTATGTACAAACAAAGCCCAACACAAACACAAACATCGGAGATTGCCCAACCCCATAAATAATAAATAAATAAAGTTTTCTTCCCTCACTTGGGCCGCTGTACTAGTAATAACTTGGACTTGTTGACTGCCATCATATAGCCTTTGGTTGATGCGCCCAACTGCTGCTTCTTTCTTTCGCTCCCTCAGACATTTTAGATCTCAATTTGCCAACTCTAGAAATATGTCCACACGAACATACAAGGAGGCTATAGAGCATTTGAACTCTTTGCAGTCCAATGCTGCAACTTTGGAAGCAGTTCGTGCATCTGGTGGGCGGATGAGTGAATTTGCCATTCCGGAAATGGTGGAGTACTTAGGAAGAATAGGATACACTGTACGTACCCCCGTGTCTACAAGCTATTATAGAATTCAAGTTTGTGTCTGTAGCCGGACGACCTGAATGCACTCAATGTAATACATATAACTGGTACGAAAGGCAAGGGATCGGCCAGTGCTTTCACCGATTCTATCCTCCGCCAAACCATGCCGGAGTGGAAAATCGGTGCGAAAAAGCCGTGAAGTGATGGGATTCTACCCTAATGCAGGGTTGTGGTCAGGTCTCTATACCTCTCCTCATTTAGTAGCTGTGCGTGAACGCATACGCGTCAATGGGACACCGATATCCGAGGAGGACTTCGCTAGATTCTTCTTTGATGTCTGGGACAGGTTGGACAACAATCCCGTGGTATATATCCCTTCGTTTCCGACGTGCCCCTCAACGCGATGACGATACATCATAGAGAAAATACGCTGGTACATCACCAAAACCCATGTACTTTCGTTTCGTCACACTAGTCGCATTCCATGCCTTTCTGACCCTTAAGGTGAGTTATAGAATGTGTCATTTTCCAGTACAATCAACTGATGAATTCAAGATGGACGCAACCATACTTGAAGTGGGCGTGGGGGGTGCCTATGATAGCACCAATATTGTTCCTAAACCGATTGTAACCGGTGTTACTGCCCTAGGGTTCGACCATACTGCTGTGCTAGGCAAGACTCTTAGGGAAATTGGATGGCAGAAAGGTGGCATCTTCAAGGTCAGTTGGCAGTGTTGAACCATGGCTGACATGCTAACCAGCCTCTAGGAAGGAATTCCTGCTTTCACAGTAAATCAACCGGAGGAAGGTCTAGAGGTCCTGAAGCAGCAGGCAAAAGACCTCAAGGTAAAATATCATTCAATGTATGTTACCCTTGCTAACCAAATCTAGGCATCTGAATTTACGATTGTTCCTTTAACGCCTGAACTTTCCGAAATCAAACTGGGTAACTCAGTCACCCAATATCTTCGCTCCATCTTACCTCCCTCATTTAGGTATCGCTGGTGTTCATCAGATTCAAAACGCTAATATTGCGGTGCACCTCGCTCGATCATTCCTACGATCACATACATCCATCCACGAACCAATTCTCTCCGATTCATTTGTAAAAGGACTGAGAAGTACCAAATGGCCCGGACGTTGTCAAGCCGTTCCCGATCCTAGACGTATGAACACGACATGGTTCTTGGACGGAGCACATACCGTTGAGAGTCTCGAATGCTGCATGCAGTGGTTCGTCAGTCCTGGTGTTGGACTGCAGTCTGAACTCCCCACGTGCGTCTCGGTTCCACCCTTTTATCACAAGATCAGTGACCTTGGAACAACAGCAAACCATCGACCCGTGTGCTTATTTTCAATTGTACAAGTGGTCGTTCTGGAACATCTTTTTTGGGTTCCATATATGCAAAAACTGCCGCACAGCTAAAACTACACAAGCGGGATGATGCACCGGAATCATTTTTTGACCACGTCATCTTTTGCACCAACGTCACTTTTGCCGATGGTGGATTTAAAGGCGGTGGGTGACTGACTGTCATCCTCCTCCCTTCCTCATCAATAAAGTTTCCAGATTTGACCACACATGCTATCCCTGCGGCTGATTTAGCTGAACTGAAGTCGCAACAACAACTCGCATCAGCCTGGTCATCATTGATTCCGACCTTCCCGACTTCTAACATTCATATTCTTCCTTCCATCGAACATGCCGTCAACGTGATACGGAGCCTTGAATCAAACTCGGGTGAACCAAATTCCGTGCACGTCCTGGTCGCAGGCAGCCTACACCTTGTCGGCGGTGTAATAGAAGTTGCAGGATTGGCCGGGGTCGCATTGTAAAGTCTTGACTTGGTAAGAGTGGTTTATGGAGCATGTATCTATAACGTAAGAGGGTTGTTATGTTACCAAGGTTTCAAAGTCTCCGACCCGCTGGTTCTGCCCCATAAAAATTGATAGCCTGTATAAATGGGTCGGCGTCAGTTCAATCGAGAAGCTGGAGAGTCGGTTCGCACCTGTTTGTCAAGAAATGAACGCAATTTAGTTTTCAGTCCTCGAGATGGCTGATCAGTCACAAGCTTTAAGAACACGTCAAAATGAATGGGCTACAAACAACAAGCCGGTCAGCGACCTCCATTATCGTATATTATGTGAAGACGGACCTCATAGCGTAAAATACGGAGATGCAGAGTCTGGTGTTCGATTATCTTGGCTTTCATTATGTGCTCCCAATTCTCATCGAGTTCATCATCTGGACCGGCAACGGGATCGACAACTTCCCGATCTTTTCCTTTCCGTTTGGTTTTCTTCTTCGGAGTCCTGTTCGTCATGAAGGGGATGTCAGATTCTTCGGTATCACAGTTTGTCGTCTTCCTTTGGGGCTGAGCTAATTGGGTAGGCTTCAAAATGGACTTTGTGTTTGCATGATGTTGAAGAATTGGATCTTTGGTGCCGAAGGCCATGTCGTTCGCTGGTCCAGAATATTTTTGATTATCCAAATCGGGGTCGAAATGAAGGCATGCATTATCATTATCCCAAGGAAACACATCATCTTCAGCAGCGAGATTCTCATTGATCCAGTTCCGCTCCGGTGAAAGGTCTGGAGTTCTGAGGGAACGTGGCCGAAGAGCGGAAGAAGGCAAATCCACTAATTCTTCGTCCCTCGTCCTCATGCGTTGTTGTTGGGAGTGTTCTCTTGCGCTAGAGGTTGCAAAATCGAAGAGAGGGTCAGGGTTAATAAGGAAGAGTCCCTGCATGTTATTAGGATAACTCGGGGATAAAAGTGGTAAACGTTACGCACAATGGTTGTATTTTTTGAACTGGTGGCGGGTCTGTTGAGCAGATTGGACTGCGACAACACGGGTGAACGGGGCCCGGATGGAAATTCCGGAGGATATTGAGCAGTCTCTTCGAGTAATGGTGGACGAAGGGACCCGCCCAGTTTCGAGGGCGCGAAACGTTGGGTGGTCGGTGGCATGATGTCCACTTCCCTACCATTCAATTCGGAGGGCTCGGGATCGGAGTAAGTTGGAAACATGGAATTGGACTTGAGCATCTGTGGTTGTGCCACGGCGTTCTGCCTGAAAGGTTGAGTGGGTGGCATCTGCCTTTTTGAAAAGGCACAACCTAATTTGCTTCCGGCAAAAGCTTGGGTTTGGATGCTGAAGTCTTCATCTCGAGCGGTTGAAGAAGCTGCATTCCCAATGCCCAGAACGGTTCGCGCACGGTCAAGAATTACATCCCGAGTCTCGACAACACTCTTGACAGTCTCCACGACTTCCAGACGTTTCCCTTTCTTCCTTGGGGCAGCATCGTTGATGACATCTTCGTAGAAAGTTTTTGGGAGCACTGGTTCCGACCCCAGAGATGCGGTCTTTCCTTTGCCCTCACCCTTCCCTTTCATTGCAACATCTTCGACGAGAGCATTGTCGATCTCCCGACGAATCAGCACACGTACAGTTTCATCCGTGAAAACGCGCTTCTTCGCACAAGACTGAATGTGCAGCATTTTTTGAGCTGCGCTCTTCCGCGCTGTCCAACGAACATCGCAGCTTATGCACTTCATCAACTTGGCTAGGTCGGCGTCAGAGAAGTCGGAGGTGAAGCGATGAGCTGCCCAGCGAGTCGATTTCATCTTAGCAGGAAGATTTACTTCAGTGGCGGTGCCGGGTGCCGGACCTTGACGAGATGGGCCAGGTATGGGCGGAGGAGGCTTCGACAAGGACCGGGAGTCCTTGTAGGCAAAACGTGCCAGGTTCAAGTTTACGCCCATGTCCTCGAGTTCGTTTTCCGAGTCATTGAAGATCCCCGAGTCATCTAACATGGGGTTGGAAAAAACTCCTTCCTTCAGAAAGGGGCTCTTACGGGAAATAACATCATTCGTAGTGTCCGTGGATGAATATTCTAGTTGCGTAGGTTGGGCTGATTCGGTCGGAAGACATGAAAGAATGAAGGGAGGTGTAGTATTGTCTGAGGGAACATTTTCATCACCAGGTGTTCGCCGTTCATTAGATGGTCTGAGTAACACATACCACTGAGTTCAATCACACTACTGGCATGCAATGAAAAGGATGGCGTAACACCAATACGAGTCTGAGATCCTCTGGATAATTTATGAGCATTCAAAGGAGCCGTCCACAACTTGGAGTTGGGAAATATGAGATTGGAAGATAGGCTCTCATCTGCGTTATCTGGCTCAGAAACTGCGTAAGGATGACGAAAGTATCACATACCCGAGATTTCAATGATGTTGCCACCTGCATTGGACTCCCCGTCGGTGAGTTCAATTATCTCGTTCTCTTCCTCCCGTGATTTAGCCAATTTGGTCAACCTTTTCTTCTCCTTTCTTTCATCCTTTTCCTTCCGTCTCAACTCCTCCCTCTCGGGTTCTGAGTCATCCACGACCTCATCCATAAAATTTCCAGTCGTCATTTGTTTCAAGCTCCCTGTATACTTCCGTCGAAGCGGAGATGGATGCCACACCACAACTGAAGCGCGTTTTGTAGTAACGGTTTTCGATATTAGGTTTAGGAGGAAGGCCAGTTTCATGCGAGAAACAGAAGGAGGCCGATTACATAACAATGTTCGCGGACGCGTTATTTACCTTTGTGTGCCGACCTCTAATAATTTCACGTTTGAGTTGCCTGTTTCCTAGCTACTGCTTACTATTCACATTCCTTTCGCAGTTCTTGAACAACCGCCTGACTTTTGAACCTCCCTTGCTTTCCCCAGCGATTGCCTTCATATCTTTGTTGTTGCAGGTCGTACTGAACCCCAGTCATTCGCGTACTTGACAGTTCTATGAATACCAACAGACCAGCCCTGGGTGTAATCGTTGAGAATGTTTCCCCAGTGGAACTTTACGAGGTTATGTCCGGTGCTTCTTCCCAAGATCCCACTCAGGTTCAAACGTCTAGCAAGCGACTCAAAGAGATGCTTGAAATGTTTGGCACCTTTGATGGTTTGCATGAAATCGCGGCACAAAGAACGGTCCCATTGCCAGTTAGACAACAATCTATCATTCAGTTCAAGAACGCGGCATTGAACCATTGGCGATCTCGAAAGTTAGTCGTTCCATGGCTTGATCCACGTTTATCTTCTGCTAACATGATCACATCAGGGTGCTTTCTGACGAGCAGAGGATCCGGATTCGGGCCCGTTGTTTGACTTTTCTGGATGAAGAAGACGAAACAGTAAGCCATTTCGTTCCATTTAACTCATGTTTCCTCACAGCATCGTAAAATAAGATCGCTGAATGCAACGAGGTGATTGTGGCCAAGATTGCACGACAAGACTTTCCAAGCACTTGGTATGGCCTTGTGTCATTGGTTGGACTCCCATCCTACACTTAAGGCGTATATTCAGGCCAACTCTTGTCAACCACCTGATGGGGGTGATTGACACCAATTTTCAGAGACGTTATGCTTCGCCCCACGAAGACCACAGCGAAACCTTGAGGTTACGTAGAAGCCTTAAGCTTTTGAACAGCATGTTGAAGGAATTTTCGAGCTTAAAAATGTTAACTGGCGTCAGAACAACGGCACAAGTGCGTCATTTATAGGCTTCTAGATCGCAGCCTAACCAAACCTCCGGGCCAGATTGTCGAGCAGCTTCACCTCGTTCTTTACGGCTACTATTCGAAAATATCCTCAAGTTTCTCCTCCACTTCCGTGACTGCCGAGACCATCAGTTCTGCACATATGTGTAACGACATATTGCTGGCCCATCTAGTATACAAATGCATCGTCAAAATGGCAACTTGGTTGTGGAACAGAACTGAAAAGATGGGGAACGAGGAGCTTAAAAGGAATCAAACTTGGGTTGGATCTGTTCGTTTGATACACGCACGATTCCTATGCTGATAGTGACATTAAGCTACAGAATTTGTTCCAAAATTCGGTTATCCAAGTGAAAACGCTGACCGAATTGCGGAGCAATACCATCATTTTTCTTAGTCAGACAGGTCTTACAGGAGATCGACATGTTCGCCAGTCTGTAGATATACTCACTCGACATGTGCTCCTCTTTGGCAAGTTCTTCCGGCGCCTTCAGCAGCTTTCGCACCCACGATTCGTTGAATTACCCATGTGTAGTGATCTTGTTCTATTCTACTGGTCTCAAGTTGTACATGCTACGAGCGGTCCACCGGAGCTGATTGGCAGTGCGTGTGTCAAAACGCTTACTTGACTATGTTGATCAAACTCTGATGCGTTTGTGCATTTCTTCCCCCGGCAGATTCCAACGATGCCCTCTTCCCAGTCCGCTTCTTGGTGCAAGGCATGGTCCTGTTCAAGGAGAACCTCACTCAATGGACACCAACGCGCAAGGATGGGACTCCAAATAAGAATTGTATGTTAATTGATTGCGGGCGAGGCAAATCCACTCACCTGCTTTCAGCATTGTCTCAAGAATTCGTTGAGAATGCCGTGCAATTGCTTGTGACTCGATTCATGCCTCTGAACCCATCAGACCTTGAAGAATGGATGGCCGATCCAGAGCAATGGGTGAATCTTGAAGACAAGGAGAATGAACAGTGGGAATTCGAGATACGTGTGCGTGCTTTAGCATGTGTCTTCTTTCCATGTTCACTTAGTATTTCTTCCTTTAGCCCTGCAGTGAACGCGTTTTGATGCAGCTGTCCAATCATTATCCTCAGTTTGTCACGCCGCTCCTTGTAACCACTTTCAAACAGGTCGCTGGTGCGTAATCAATTCTTCTGTTACTCCTTGCATTTAATATCTATCAATCATCCCAGCCCAACCGACCATCGATTTGCCCAGTGTCATTCAGAAGGAGGCTCTTTATTGCGCGATTGGACGTTGTGCCCTCCGCTTACAAGACGTTTTACCCTTCGAACAATGGCTGGAGCATACACTTGTCGTCGAAGCCTGGGACACCAACCTAAAGTTGGTCATCTGGTCTAAATTCGTTTACTTTATTTATGAATCTTCTTAGCTACCCTATCATCAAACGGCGCATAGCGTGGCTTGTTGGTAAATGGATCGCGGATTCTTGTTCCTCACCAAATAACCCCAAGGTATGGCAAATATTGGTACATTTGCTACAAGATCGTGGCCCAGGGACCGATGCCGTTGTCCGCTTGACCGCAGCTGTTGCATTAAGGGAATGCGTTGACGTATGTAACATTCTTATTATTATTCATTGTTATAACCTAGACTAACCTAACGTGTTAAATGGTAGACTATTAACTTCGATGCCGATGTTTTCGGACCATTCCTCCCTTCCGCAGTGTCAGAACTCGTAAGGTTAATCGGTGAAGCGGACACTTTGGAAAGCAAGCGCCGCACTGCCCACAGCCTCAATTGTATCATTGAACGAGTAGATACTCGGGTATTTCCTCTTCATCCTTGCTTGGATCGGCATATTGATAAAATCTGATAGATCGTTCCCTTTATCGGCATCATCACCGATCCGTTGCCTCAACTGTGTAGGAAACTTTCGGTTCTGACTACCGTTTGTGTTTTGACAATCGTGTTAGGGGCGGCGGCTGGCGTCGATTGGCTACTTAAAGGCTCGCTCTTGGCCACGGTAACAAAGTTGATAGATGTACGTTCCCATAACCTTCCCCAGTTTTCAATCAAAATTGACCCATCGACAGTCTGTGAAAGAACATTCAGCACAATTGGGCGGAATCGTCGTTCCTTTGGTCCACGAAAGTTTGTCTCCAGGAGTACATTAGCACGTTTTCCCTCTAAATATCTTTCGCTAATCTTTCCGTTTCTTTGAAGGTTATAATCAATCTCGACGAAGACGGACTCAACCTTTGGCTAACCGCGCTTCGAAACACCGTTACTATTGAGAGTATAAACGGCGCTCCTGCCCTTTTTGACTTGTTCCCTCTCGCCATGTCATTGTTAGCGACAAATCTGGATTTACTTGGAAAAACCATCAATATTGTCGAGTCTTATTTTCTGTTGGATGGTCCGCGTGTCTTGCAGGTACGATCATCATGATGGCCTTGCACTCAGGGGACTAAGGTCTTTGTATTGATCAGGCTTTCGCTGTGGATTTATTCCGCGCATTCCATACCGCTCTGAAGAGTGGAGCTGTGATACTCAATATGAAGGACATGGTTATCGCTTTGAATCTTCTCGTCCAAATCGCCCCTGCGGCTCTGTGGGGTGAGGCCATGCACATTTCAGGACTTTTCGCGTACTTGTTGAATGCACTGATCGAAGGCGAGGTATGCAGTATTTGTCGTGCTCTTCATCCTCAAACTGAGACATTACCTCTTGATAATTAGAAGGCAGCTACACTGCTCACAGAACACATATACGTTCTTTCTCGAGTCGTTATGGCTGATCGCCAAATCTTTCTCCAGTTGATGTCTGCCACGGCATCATCACAAAACCTAACAGAGACTTACCTCTACGAGGAACTTCTGGACCAGTGGTGGGGAAAAGTAAGCTCTCACTATCGTCTTATTTTTTGCCTTTCCGACCTGCTTGTTGTACTATAGTTCGACAACATGTCAGAACCACGACATCGTAAACTCACTGCCATGGGAATTGCATCCCTCGTCTCTACTGGACGACCCGAGGTTCTTCGACGCCTTCCTACAGAGATCTTCAACATTTGGCTCGATGTCTTTGGAGAAATCAAAGAGGCTCGACTCAATGCTGTGACGAACGATGGAGGCAGGTCCGTGAATCCTTCTATAATATAATTGCATTCATACGCATGCATCGACTGCCGTCCTTATAGCTCTCCGATAGTTTCGCCTTTGAACCTAAGGCGTCATTGGGAATTAGACGAAGCTCCTCGTTACTACTACCAAAACACAGACGGAACACCAGAGTACGAGCGCCGCAAAGCGGTACGTTCCTTCTCCATCGTTCTTTGTTTTCCCCGATACTAAAGTAACTGAATCTGCAAAGGTATACGACCGTGACCCAGTGCGCACAGTGCAGCTCAGTGCATATGTAGCAGCGCACCTTCGAGAAGCGGAGGCTGCGTGTGGGGCCCAAGTGTTCCAGACAACATACCTTGCGAAAGCTGATCCGACAGTTTTGAAGCAGATTCAGGATGAATTGCTTCGTGCGTGAAGAATAGGTTTTTCCCTGTTGATGTAGATTTGGAACGACATTGTTGGGAGGAGTTATTCTATTATTCTAAAGCATACTTTTTCGACTCTAATACAACCCTTAATCACATCGCCATAATATCTTCTGGTTCCTTCTTGAAACGGTCTATATTTTATTTTACCCAATGGTTACAACGGCACTCAATCAATAATCATCTGACAACCCCGACTCACTATAACTCCCCACTGACGCCGACATATCCGTAACATCCATATCCAAATCACTACTAAATTCATACTCACTCCCACTGATCTCACTCCCCACACTCATATCCACGTCAACTACATACCTTTCAGCACCCTTCACACCCTGCCCACACCTCAAACACTCCCACCCCATCTCGTTCTCCCCCTCATCTGTCGCGTGCATCATCCGCTCCGCGATACAGTGGTAGCAGTACACATCTCCGCACGACGTCAAGTATGGAGTATATATCGGGTATGCTGGGGGATCGATTTCTGAACCTTGCGAGGTGTGTTCTGGGGAGGAAGAGGATGTGGGTGGTTGGGTTATGAGAGACGTGAATGCGTTAGTAGAGTCAGAGAGGTTTAGGTTGACGGAGGCGTTTTCGGCGCAGATAGCGCATTGGTCTTGTGGGAGGGACCAGTATTTTCCTCGTTTCTCGTTTGCTGGCCTTTGGGTGTTTGCAGTTTGGGCGAGGCCGAGGGTGGAGTGGGTACCGGAGGGAAGGAGGGACGAGAGAGAGGAGACGGTTAGGTGGGAGGCTATGCGATTGATGCGCCTACGGATGCTGCGAGCACTGATGAGGGGGAGTAGAAAGAGGAGGAATTCCTGTGTATGTAAATATGATGCTGAGGTATATAAAGGAAATAAATGGCGGCCATACAGTGAAAGCGTGCCAGACCATCTGGCGATTCATAAATTCGTAGCTTACGTCGCGCTTTACGAGTCTGCGCGATGGTACCAGACTCATGCTGAGTATCCTGTCCGCTACCGTGCGGTATCTGGATAACAATATCTTCAATACGAGAAATTGTCAACTAGAAAAACCACGTGCCGTCCATCCCACAGGAAAGCCACAAAGCTCAGCAATCCAACCAACGTGTAGGATGATTCTAGAGACGTCAGGATGTCCCAAGCTTTCCTCCGACGGTCAGACGAGGGTGTGTCGGGCCAGGCGCGGGAAAGGGCGTAAGACCGGAGCCGTGTATGTAAGTATGGGATGAGGGTGGTCAGTGTGCCGTGGATGAGTAGTACTCGACGGGGAAGACCGGAGGCTATGATAGATAAAATATCAAGTCCGTGGAGATTTCTGCAATGTGTACACGCACGAGAAAGAGACTGGCCGGGAGATGGGGGAACGATATATCGAAGGTCCTGAAGCTTGGCACCGTAGCTTGCCCCAGTGTTCCATATCGATAGTTTATATAATGTTAGCTGAATGAGCAAACTCAATTCAGGCTCGAAGCGTGTTCTGATTGAGGACTGTTGGCATTCATCTCGATCAGCATTTCAGAGTTTCAGCAACTGCGTGGGTATAATTCACAGACATTGACTAGAGAAAGAGCCTTATTCAAAGGTTCCTGAAGCAGATGAACGAGTTCTTGGTCCAAGAGTTCAGAGTCAATCTGGCCAACTCGAATGATCCGTGGATTTGGTGAATCGTTCGAGTTGAGACTGTCTCGAATTTGTGAAAGCCTTGGTTGTGCTTTGTCCCAGGCTTGCTGCCAAGATGAGGTAGACATTGCAAGGAATCTGATGGAGTTGAACCGAGTTGAACGTGAATAAAAAGTGAAGACAGGTTACCGGATTCGGCCATCCTGATCGACAGATTACAATCACGTGATGAACCCCATCGAGTCAATAATTTTCAAGTCGAACTGGCCACACAACTTGAATGGCTGAAACTCTGCAGCAACTGCTTCTAGATACCCTAGATGCCCAATCCACAATCAAAGACACACGATCTCTCGTTCTTCCAGGTCAATCACAACCAGCGACCTCCCATGATGCCCAGATTACCATCCTCGGAGCTCTCAACTCCCTCCTCAGCCGCGATGTTCGTGTTCAATCTGATAATCTCGTGCGAAAGCATATGACCGTTGTCCCAGATGATTACATACCAAACCCATGAAGTCTCATCGCACACACTTACCGCCGAAGGTGCACAGATAGTGAAAGAGGGCTCGCATGAGTCTCGCGTATGGGCTGCACTACCCACCAGAGGCCAAGGGCCGCCTTTGACAACAGTGCAACTCAAAAAGCAGGTGGGAGATGAAGCGGCTAAAGTTGGACAGGGACGTGCTTTCAAAAATGGGTGGATTGGCAAGGACGGTGATGGCTTGGTCAAATTGGTCCGTCAAAAGCTCTCAGCTTCAATCTTGGATTGAGTTTACAAGCAATCGCTCTGATCCCAGGTATCTATGATAAAAGACACCACACAGCTAGATCTACAGGAGGTCAATTCCAGCGGAACACTTAAAACTGGCGAGAAGGTCCTCGCAGATCTGCGAAAGCGTAAACTGATCATCCAAAGGTAGGGTATTGGATCATCATTCCGGCCACATCTTTAATACTTGAACATTAGAAAGGGCCAGTGGTTCACCGTCTTCAAAGGTCCCAATTTCAGCACCTCGACAGCAAAACCAGAAACAGATCTAACAGTCGACATGCTGACATCGTTTGTACCTCCCATATTCATCTATGAATTCAATTCTCATTCTTCTGTTATTTTTCGCCATCAGGGGAGCGTGGAAAACATCCACGTTCAAAAAATACAACTTTGAAGCCGAAGGAGTCCCAACAGACGGCGGCGCCCTTCATCCTCTTCTCAAAGTCCGAGAAGAGATACGCAACATCTTTTTGGAAATGGGGTCCGTCCTTTCTAATTATCCACCGAATCCGACCTAGGTCTGAACAAATGAATGAATCAGTTTCGCGGAGATGCCCACATCGTCCTTCATCGAATCTGGATTCTGGTGCTTCGACGCGTTATTCGTACCACAGCAACATCCCGCCAGGGATCTCCAAGATACTTTCTATCTCTCCGGTAAGCTTAGCCTTCAATAGCACTCGTTTTCCGCTAACCCATACGTACCTCTGGCCACAAAACAGATCCGAAACACTCCCTCCCCCCAGAACCTGCGTACTACAAACGTGTCTCCACAATTCACGAACACGGGGGGTTCGGCTCAACGGGGTACCGCGCCCCCTGGTCAAATGAGGAGTCAAGTAAACTCCTCCTACGCACCCACACAACCGCGTCGTCTGCGCATATGCTATACAAGCTCGCCGCAAAATGCCGAGGGGAGCACATTAAGAGAGATGAGAAAGAGTTCACTCATGGTGCTAGTGATATTGGTGAGGCTGCGAATGAGAATGGGAAATATGGGAAGAAAGATGACGGGTTCACACCTGCGAAATTATTCAGTATTGATCGCGTGTTCAGGAATGAAACGATGGATGCTACGCATTTGGCCGAGTTCCATCAGGTGGAGGGAGTTGTTGCTGATCGCGGGTTGACGTTGGCTGATCTCATCGGTGAGCTGTCCTCGTTCACAATTCCCGTTTCCGTTCCTTTGTCTTTGCTCATGAACATAACATTCGCCACCAGGGTTCATGCGGGTCTTCTTCAACAAAATGGGGATTGAGAAAGTGAGATTCAAACCCGCTTATAACCCATATACCGAGGTTCGTCCTCCCTTCGTTCCGTCCCAGCTCAAATCTAACACATCGACTCGACGTAACACAGCCTTCATTAGAAATCTTCGCTTTCCACCCCATGCTCGACCGTTGGGTCGAAGTCGGCAATAGTGGGATGTTCCGTCCGGAGATGCTCGAGCCCATGGGCTTCCCTAAGGACGTGCGTGTGCACGGCTGGGGTCTGAGTCTCGAGCGACCTACTATGATTCGGTGGGTCTTCCTTGTATTTTTACTGCTGTCTTTGTCGGTGTTTGCTTATTTTGATGGTGCTTGTAGATATGGCATCAACAATATCCGGACGCTGGTGGGCCATAAAGTGTCGATCGAGGGTATCGAGAACTCCCCTGCCGTCATGTTCTAAAGAGCCTTGCTGTTTGTAGACGAATGTAAGAGATTTTTTACGTATACAAGTTGAATTATGGTGTTTGGTCAACCAGGGAGTGTCAGGAAACAAGTAACTTTAGATGCAAGATGATTTGCATCATGGCCATGCCCCTAACGCTTCCCTTGCATTTCAGCTTGTTCATGTGAGAATGCTTTCATTCTGACGCGGATCAGACAAAAGAATCGAAGTGATGTACAAAGGGAGGACTATTTGGGAGAATAAAAAACGAGAGCAAATGTCCGTTGTCCTACAGAGCACATACAAC
>Ga0210387_10002498_pt1 | contig 14084 bp, 10 predicted proteins | sample IncBWC7OmetaG_FD_160108 | JGI IMG/M metagenome (GOLD analysis project Ga0210387, IMG submission 160108) | Forest soil microbial communities from Barre Woods Harvard Forest LTER site, Petersham, Massachusetts, United States - Inc-BW-C-7-O ...
GCCTGGACCCACGACGTGAAGATCGAGATCCGCGTTATTGCCCCAAGTGAGCGAGGCCACCACGTGCCCCGTCGGGATGAACGACAAGACCTGCAGATCGAGCTGACTCGTGGCACCGAATTTCCCCGACGGATCCCCGGCGGCAAAGTTCAAGGTCTGTGCGCCAGCAGGCAAGCTGCGCGAAAAATCCGTCACTGCGGACCAGGTGTAGCCTTGCGATGCTGGATCGATCCCGCCGACCGGAACCACCCAGTAACCGTGCCCTAGACCCTGGAACGCGAGGGCAACCGAGCCGGGCGAGCCCTGAACGGTTCCCGATAGATTCTTGCCGACCAAGCCCGCTTGGACAGTGTTGTTCTTGCTGCCGATCAACCCAATCATCGGGCCGCCGCGATCAGACGGGAAAGAGCCCTCGAAGAATTGGCCGTTACTCACCCGCAGCGGCTCGTCTGCACCGGACAGATCGGACACTGAATTGCCACACGCGCAGAGCTGCGCCGCGAGTAGCGCGCAGCCCAAGACCGCCGCGAGTTTCATAGCTCCCCCTGGAGGCGCACGGTGAAGATGTTGTTCTTCTTGTCGGTGGGCACACCCTCGGCGTCTCGCGCCAACGCATCTTGAATGAAGTCGTATTCCGCAACCAGCCGCGCGTGGTGCGGGAATTGGAAGCCAAGCAGCGGTGCATACGTGGTCACCGTTTCGCTCGAAGGAATGAATTTACCGAGCCGGCTACTGTCCAGAAAGTCCGAGTCTGGGTTGTACGTGTCATAGCGAAAGCCCGCGATCATCCCGAACGCGAATTCTTCAATCAACGACACGTAGCCACCGAGCTCCCGTTCGTCGTAGCCAGTCGTGATTGGATCCGCGATGAACACGTTGCGGTCCATGTCGGAGCCCGCGGTCACTTCACCCGTCAACTTCGTCGTTCCGAAGCGCGCGTGGAGCTCGAGCTCGAGATCCGCGCCGAGCGCCCAACGATCGAAATTCTGGGACGGGACGGCGGCGGTCCCCGGGGCGGCGCGTTCTTCGCCGTTGTCGAGCTGGCCGTTCTCGTTCGAGTCCTTCCAGACGAGCGTGTTCTTGGTCGGGTCGGAGCCCGCGTGAAAACCCTTGCCGTTGAGCACCGACACGCCACCGCGGATTTGCACTGCAGGTGAGGTGTCGACGGCCACCCCAACGCGGCCGACGATGTCCTTGTGGGCGTTTGGATCCTGAAGCACGAACCCGGTGCGGTCACCGAGTGGTTGCCCGTTGACGACCGCCACCGAGTAGCGAAACCAAGCGACTTGCCCAGACAAGCGCACGCCGAGATCGGGCTCAGCGGGAAAGAAGCCACGCGACGCAAACGAGCGCTCCATGAACGGGCGGTCCCGCGGCGACTCCACGACTTCCCAACCGAATGGGTTATCGAACAACCCTCCCGTCAGTTGAATGAACGGGTGATGGTGCTCGTCCCGGTAAGCGAGCGAAATTTCCGCGTGCTGCGCCACGAACGCCGGCCCATGGACGGTGTTCGCGTCGACCTCGAACATCACGCCGCCGTAGGCCCAGTCACGCTCGAGCTTCAGCCGCGCGCGCCGCAAAACGAAGCGATCCTGATTCAACGGCGCGCCGCCGATGGCCAGCTGATCCTCGGAATCTTGATGGGTCTCGTACTGCGCCTGAAAGTAGCCCGTTACTCGCAAGCCATCTCCAGGCCCCGCGGCAGCGCTTGGCCCAGACGACCGCGCGCTCGCCACCCCGCCCGGTTTCGGTGGCGCGCTCGACGGGATCTGTTTCTTCAGCTCTTTGACTTGTTGTCGGAGCTCCTCCAACCCAGCTTCTTGTTCGTCGATGTCCGCACGCTGAATGCTGATTTGCTTTTGCAGCTCGGCATTCTGCGCGGCCAGCACGGGCGCGGCCGGAGCAGGAGCTTCAGCAGCAGGCGGTACGGCTGCAGGGGCAGACGACGCAGGGGCGGAAGGCTCCGGCACGGACGGCGGTGCTGCCGGCTCGGCCTCCGCCGTCGCACTCAGACCGAGCCAAAACAGTACGCTGGCTGCCACCATCGCCGCGAGATTGCTGTTCACGAGGTCTCCGAATCAGAATTCACTTCAAGCAAGCTCAGCGCGATATTTCGATATCTGGCGAGCCGCGCACAAGCCAACACCGCTACGGAAGCGGAGGTACTTTGCCGCCGTTATCGACCAATTTCTTCACCAGCGAATTGTCGTAAGACGCGGCGCAGGTCCCGTCGCCAACACAAGCATTCAGAAATTGGAAATTCGTTTGCGGAGGGCACGTGCAACAGCCGAGCGGGCTGGTACAGCCCGCTCCGCAGTCGTTCGAGCTGGTCCCAGTGCTGCCTGCGCTGCTCCCGCCCATGCCGCCTGCAGTGTCGCCCGCGGCTCCACCTATCGACGACGTGTCGCCACCGCTGCCAGCGCTCGTTCCGCCGCTGGACGCCCCACCGCTGCTCGCGCTGCTCCCTGCGGTGCCAGTGAGCGTGGCACCGCTGCCGGCAGCGCCTGGCGGCGCGGTTTGCTTGCCGCCACCGCAGGCCGCTGCGGCAACTGCGAGCGCGAGAATGAGGGCAAAATGGCCCGAGCGTAGGATTTTCAGGCTTGCCATCACTGTGCCTCGCAATAGCCGTCGTTGTTCAAGCCCCAGTGATTGCACACCGGGCTCGCTGCCACGGTGCAGTCCGCATTGGTCTGACACGCCGTGCAAGTCGTGGTGCCGGTCGCTTTGGCGTCGAAGTAACAGCCGCAGGATTTGTCCGGCGTGAAGGCGCTGAGCGGCCCTATCTCCGAACTGCGGGTCACGTGCATTGCACACTCGGGAATGGTGTTGTTGGCGATCAAGAGGTCGAGCACGTTGACGCCAGCAACCTGCTCTTTTCCGGTGAGCAGGTTGATCAACCTGGCCACATCGGGGTTCGTTGGCGTGCCGTCAGTACCGACCGGCGCAACGACGTGAAACCTGCCCCAGATTGGGTAGTGTCCGTCGCGAACGCGCGCTTTGTCATGCGCGCCAGCGCTAGAGTTCGGCCAGTAAGCGCACGATTGTCCGGTGGCCTGAAACGCCAAAGGTGTCAAAACGCCGTTGTATTTTTCGGCGTCCGTCGCGGCCATGATCCCAATCGTGCCGACTCCTCCACCGGATACGTCCTGCTCCATGACGCCCGTGGTCGCCGCAATGTTCGTCTGCACGACCTTGTTTGCAGGGACACCGATCGCGTGCGATATCATTTGCATCGTCCCCGAGCTCTGATCCCTAACGAAGATCTTGGTCGGGTCGCTCCAGTCGGTCGTGCTGTCGGCACCGAAGCCAAACGTCAGATAAGCCGCTTCTTGACTGATTGCCGCGGGGCTCTGTGTATCCAGCGACGGCTTGATGAATTCCATGGCCTGCGCAAAGCCAACATCGAAGTCGGCGAACCCGTTGAGAGACGCCGCGGTGATTTGCGGACAGCTCGTGGGGTACACGTCGGACGCTCCGATGTCGGCGAGTTGGCTCGTCGGAAAGGTACACTGCGCTTGCAGTGCGGAGACGCCGGCTGGATGCGAACCGGGATCCGGATTGTAGTTTGGATCATTCGGCCAGTACTCGCCGACGCCCGTCAGGTTCGTCGAAAGAGCGGCATTCAGCCCACCACACGAGCCCGGACTGCTGGGCAGCGGGTTGTCAGCCACGATGGTGAGCGGGTCGCCGGCCTGCGCGAGCGCATATGCGAGATATGAAATCACGGGGCCAATTGCGCTGGACCCAGAGATGTAGACGACGTGCTGCGGAAATAGCGTGCTGCACGCGGGCACCGCGTCCGCCTTGGCAATTCGGCTGTGGAATGCCGGCGCCAGCGCGCAAACGCCGACTCCAATCGCGCACAAGGCGAGACCGCGTCTGATTCGTCGAGATTTGTTTCGCATGTTCGAGCTCCGTTCGACGCGTGTAAGCGTCACAGCGCGGCGCGCGCTAGTGCGACGGCCCGGAACTCCGTTCCGAGTTGTCGTACGTCAAGACAGACACAGTACCGAGGCTAGGTTGGACGCGCTGGAAGATTTCTGCGGCCCTCGAGCGGAGCGCGGCCGCAGAAATCCGGAACGCACTCCGAGCCGAGTAGTAGCGACCCACTGTGGCGCTGATGAGTCGACATCGTAACTATTCACGACTGAGTTGACGGCGCTAGGCCTGAGCAGTTTGCGATCCAGAGCGTCGAAACAACGACCGAACAGCAACGAGCAGACCGATAAACGCACCGCCAACGAGCAGCAGCTTGCCCACGCGGCTCAGCCAATCCAAGCGCATGGAGTGCACGGCTGTTTCCATTTTTTGGATGCCCTCCGGCTTGATGCCTGTAACCTTTGCGCGCGCGAGCAGCCGCTGGCTCTCGGCGTAGTTGCGCTGCTGAAACGCGAGCGCAAACTGGTACGACACCGTCGCTGGATCGCTCGGCACTTTCGCTTGCAAAACCGAAGTGCACTCTTTCAGTCGCTTCTCGTCCCGCAGACGCGACGCGACATCACACTGAATCTCCGCCACGGCGACCGGGTCGACCTTTTGCTGCTTCAGGTGGTCGACGACCGAGTTGGCTTCCGCAATTTCGCTTGGGTTCGGGACCGCGTCTTCTTGGTCGCTCAAGAGCCGCGCGAGGCGCGCTGCGTCGTCGACGGTCGCGCCCGGCTTGCCCATGGCCGCCCGACAGCTGTCGAGCGCGTGCAGTCGATCGCCCATCGCGATGTAGACCTCGCACAGCTTGCTGAAGGCGGTCGCGCGCTCCGGAACCAGCTCGGCGATGGCCTGGTAGTCCTTCGCCGCGACGTCGTACTTCTTCGACTTCATCGCAGAGTCGGCGAGGTCGACCAGATCCATCAACAAATAGCCGGCTTGCATGGGCTTCTCCTCGAGGTCCTTTTGACTCGGGATGCTGCCGACCGGGTTCTGCTGATCCACCGGCCAACGCTCCGGCTCACCTTGATCTTGAGCGCGCGCAACGGCCGGCAGCAGCACGAGAAGAAGCGCAAACAATTGAGGAGCTTGCTTAGACATTCAGCACCTTCCGCGTCACTGACCTGAAGCGCCTGCGGCACCCGTCGCCAGACCGCATTCCTTCGCGCAGAAATTTAGCTCGCACTCGGCGCGACTGATCGCCGCACCAATGGGGCTCGTCGTATCGAAATAGGCGAGGCCATAAGCCACGGGCGGTGAACCGACCGGCAGCGCTTGACCGATCTTGCTCGCGCACTCGCCCATCGGCGGATTATTGGGATCGGCCGTTAGCCCCGAGAAGCACGTCGCGCTGGACACGTTGCCGCAGAAGCAAGCCGTGCCGTCTGCCGCGCCCGCCGAGGCGCACTGGGTTTGTCGCACGCAGTCCAAAATGCCTTCGCAGGTAGTGACGTCCGCGTCGGAGCTCAGCTCGCTGTCGCCTTTGGCACAGCCGTAAGCGCAAGCGGGATAGTCTGGGTTCGTCGCCAGAGCGGCTACACACTGGTCGCAGGCAACGCTCGCGACCGGACTTTCTCCCGCGGCTCCAGCGCTCTCGCCCGGCGCGCCGGCGTTCGTCGCCGACGATCCGCCGGTCGTCATGCCACCACTGCCGCCTCTGCCGCCGTTGGTCGCTCCTCCAGAACCAGCGACCGCGGTGCCTGCACTTCCGCCCTGGCCTGCGCTAGCGCCCGCACTCCCGCCATGGGGCGTGCCGCTACCGCCGACGCCGCTAGTACCAGCGCCGCCGCTGCTGCTGTCGTCTCCGCTGCCGCAGCTAAACACCGCTGCAGCGGCCAAGCCGACGAGCAGCATCTGACCAAGAACGTTGTTCAAGCGCATCGTTTCTTCTCCCTAAAACTCGATATTGCGCGGAGTACGGCGCAGAGCTCACCAGCCCTGTGAGTGCTTACCACACACAAAAGCAAACAGGGTATCGGAATTGAATCCAATACCCTGCTCGGTGAGTGACTTCTAGATGCTCACTCAATGACGATCAAGACACTGACGATCAGAGGCCGCACTGCGAAGCGCAGAAGCTACCTCGGCAAACCGTCTCTTGAACCGCGGAGCCGAGGCCCGTGGTCGTGTCGAAGAACGCCGCGCCGACCGCGAGCGGACCACCGGGCACGGCCGCGTCCATGACGGCCTTGCACGGACCTTGCGGTGCGGCAGCGTTGAAGCCGAAGCACGTGGTGTTGTCGACGTTCGCACCGCAGTAGCATTCCGCCGCTTGGCGAGTGCTGCCCTTGGCGCAACCAGTGCTCACGATGCAAGCGAGGACCGTGTCACAACCCGAGGTGCTGCCGGCCGGCACGGAGGTCGCGGCACAACCCGCAGCGAGGTCGCTGCAGCTCTGCGCGGTGCAAGCGTCGCACGGCGGCACGCCGCTGCACGTCGAGCTGCAGGTACCGTCAGTCGTCGGCGGATCGCAGGTCTCGGGCGCAGTGATGAAGCCGTCGCCGCAAACCGGCTTGCGGATTTGGCAGGTCGCGTCGCACGTTGCGGTGTTCGGCGGCTCGCACGCTTCGCTACCGGCAACCACGCCGTCGCCGCACACGATGCTATGGCATTGTGCGTCGCAGGTCGTGTTGTTCGGCGGATCGCAGGTCTCACCAGCGGCGGGTTGCACCACGCCGTCGCCACAAGCGGGCGTGATGGTCTGACACGTCGTGCTACAGAAGCCGGGCTTCGGCGGGTCGCAGGTTTCGCCGACACCGACCGTGCCATTACCGCAGATTTCAGCCGTCGTGCAGTCCACCGCGGCCGTCGCCGTGGTCACGCAGCCTTGGCCGTCCGAGACGCTCACGGTGAGGGTTTGCGGGCCGCCGGCCGTACAGTTGTACTCCGTAGCCTTCGCGGTCGCGGTGTCGAAGGTGCCGCCCGTGGCCGTCCACGCGAACGTGAGCGGGTTGCCGTCGGCGTCCGTCGCGTCAGCAGCGACGTTGATCTTGCCGCCCACGTCGAGAGCCAGCGGAGCAACCACGAGTTGGCTGATGTCCGGGCAGGTATTGAACGTGCCGTTGAAGGTCGTGTTGCCGCGCGTCGTGGCCGTGCCGCAGGTGAGCGGGACGGTGACGCCGTTGGTCAGACCCGCGACGACGTTGAACGTCGCGCTGCCGGTGCAGGTCGTGTTGCCGGTGCTGTCCGTCGAGCTGAAGGTCACGGTGTAGCCCGTGCCCGCGGGGAGACGGAGGAGGAGCGAGGCAGTCGCGCCGCTCGCGTCGACGGGAATGTCGCCGTCGACCGGCGTGATGCCGTTGCCGGTGACGTGGTAGTGCACGGTCGACAGCACGACGCCGCCACTGATGGTCAGGTCGAGGCCGATGGAGCCGCTGTTGGTGTCGGTGCTGGTGCTGTCAGACTTAACGCTCGGAGCAGCGCCGCCGCTCGAACAAGCGGGAATGGCAGCCGCGCCGATGAGCAGCGCCGCGAGGCAGATTACGGATTTGTTGATCACAGGTTCCTCCTGAACAAGTTGAAGGCCCGCCAGAGCACCTGACCGACCGCAGCCGCCCTTAAGCAAGGAAGGCGCCAAGCCCTCACTGGAGTCCTGTCTGATCTGCCACGTACCGTAAAAAAGGCTGACTTGCCCAACACTTGAGTGCGGAAATTGCGAGTCTGGAATGCAGCCGCACCCGCTTATTGAACCCTCCGAAAATCGGAATTTGCCAGGCGATATCTGTAGCGCCGTGTGACGTCTAGAAACGGAATGAGAGACCGCTAGAAAACCGATTGGCCAGCAAACCTCCAGAAATCGAAGAGTCACGTCTGACAATCGAATACAGGAGAACGTGTGATTCGAGTGAGAGTGCGAGTCAACGTCCGTCGATCGAGCGGTATTCCCGACAGAACAGCAACAATGCCAACAACGCGAACGAGTTGGCTCCTTCCTTGCTTGGAGCGCACCGGAACCGCCTCGGTTGGTTGAGCTTCAGCCCGCTGCCCGGCGCGACACAAAACCGTTACGGAGGAAACTCTCATGAAGAAGACGACGCTGTTAGCCACAGTGTTGCTACTCGGTGCAAGCGCGACAGGAATCGGCGCTGCGACGGGCGGGAACCTGCAAGGCTCAGACACTCTGAAGGATATGACCAAGGCGATTCTCGACTCGTGTGTCGGCGCCACCGGCCTCAACTACGTCGGCGGCGGTTCAGGCACCGGCCAAACTGCGATGGTCAACGGCACGCAGGAAATTGCGCCGATGTCGTCACCCATCGCGGCGACCACCCAGACCTGCACCACGACGGCGAACCATGTTGACCTCACGAAATCGCAACTTCGCGTCGTGGCTTACGACGGGCTAGCGATCACCACGTCCCTCGCACAAACCAACGCTTGCTCCGGCAGCGCAAATCCCACGCTTGCGAACGGCACCGGGACCGCGGACGGCTTCGACGTTTTCCCGCACGATGCCAACGGCAACGTGACCGGGCCGGCGACGAGCCACTACCAGCTCGCCCCGGCACAAGGAGCGGCTGGCGCGAGCGGCGCCTGGAAAGACATCCTGAAGATCATCTACTTCGGTATGGACAACACGGTCGCCAACAGCAGCGTCGACTTCAGCACGCAGAAGTGCAACGGCGATGTCCGCCGCAGCTTGGTGGACAACTTCGGCGCGCTGTTCAAGGGGGGTTGCACCACGCCCGGGAAGTGCACCGCGTTGCAGCACGCCTTCCGTCGCGACGATCAATCCGGCACGACCGACACCTTCATCAAGTTGCTCGGCGCGTACGCCTACCCAGGCGTCGCCGTGCAAACGAATGCTGGTACGGGCACGGACAACGGAACCACCAACAACTGTCCCGGCTCGGCTGATCCGCCAATCGCCGGTGGCAGCGGCGCGTGCGGCTTTCAGCACGCGGCGGCTCCGTTCTGCAACGGCCGCGAGCTCGAAGACCGCGACCCGATCCGTCGCGCGTGCTCCACGCCGGTGTGCACCACCGACGCTGATTGCCAGCCCACGGGTGTGAAGTGCGTCAAGGCCAGCTCGTCAGCCACGACGGGCCTCTGCTACGGCGACCAACGCGAAGATGCCGTGTGCTCGCTCGACGGTAAGCTCGGTCTCGTTCTGCCGATCTTCTCACCGCCGGAGCCCGACTACTTGCCCGCGACGGGACCGACGGACAACTCGCCCGACCCGCAAACGGTCGACGCCCTCTACACGGTGCCGGCTTGCCCGACCACCAACAAAGTGGCCTTGCTCAACTGCGCGAAGTTCACCGATTACAAGACCCAGGCCATTGTATTCCAATGCCCGGATCGGCCGATCGAGAACGGCGCCAACATCGCGGGTGGTACCTTCACGCCGGTGACGGCAACCGGTCTCCCCTGCCAGTGCACGGGCGATCCGAACAGCTGTAAATCGGTGCTCCTGCCCGCAGGCGCCGATCACCGCGTGTTCAACTTGTTCGTTCGTCGCCAAGAGCCCACGGGTACCGTTGTCAACAACGCGCCCAGTGGCACGCCCGCTGGTAAGAGCCCCGCTGCCGCGCAGATCCTGACTGCCGCGCCGCGTGACGCGAACCGCGTGCTTGGTCTTGGTGCGCCGAACTACCCGCCGAGCGCACTGCCCACCGGCGTCACCAGCCCCTTCCCGGCCGGTTTCGACGTGTCGCGCTTCTACCCGATCATCAACGCCTACTGGCGCTTGCGCGGGTCACCCGCCAAGCCGGCAGCGGCTCGCTGCGCGCTCGACGTGAGCGCGACGGCTTGTACGACCGACGCCGATTGCGGCGCGGATCAGTCGGAAGGCGCGCGTTGTGTCAGTGCTACGACTGGCATTCAAGGCGGCCCCGGTTTCTGCACTCGTCCCAACAGCGATACCCGCAACATCGGTTGCCTCGCTGCCACGGTCGACTGCTCGATCGGTTACGCCGGCAAGGAATCGCAAACCATCACCGCGAACACCACGTCGTTCTCGGTTGGCGACGCGAACGGCATCGTGCTCACGAACGCGACGGCGCTCGATCTGAGCTACCCGCTGGCCCGCCGGCTGTTCTTGAACAGCTACAAGGGTTTCCAGGGTTGCTTGGCTGGCAACTGCACCAACATCGCCGATCCGTTGGAGAAGGCCTTCGCGGCCAGCTCCGCCGGCGCGACGGCGACGGCTGGCTGCTACGGCGACAATCTGCGCGTGCAGACGGTTGCTGCTTCGCCCGCCATCGCATTCGTTGCGTCGCCGCAGCTCGACTGCATCGACTTCAACGAGCAAGCGTGCAACGGCCTCGCGTACTGCACGGCCAACACCGATTGCAAAGCCAACGGCAGCGCGACTCAAGGGACTTGCTCTGGCGGTTCGTGCACCTGCACGGCCAACAGTGATTGCCCCGGCGGTCGTACTTGCGTGAGTGGTTCGTGCACCTTCGCCAGCAACAGCCACAGCTGCTGCGGCGACGGCGTGATCACGAACTTCGCCGCGTCGACGGTGTCTGGCGCGCAATCGGCGCCGGACGAGACCTGCGACCCGCCGACCCCGGGCAACCCGGGCACGTCCGGATCTTGCGATCCGAACTGCCACTTGGTCCCGTGAGCGACGGAAAGGTAGCCGAGAGATCCTGATCTAGAATCGCGATCTTCGGTTCAACACAGAAAAGAAGGCGTGCCTCTCGCGAGGTACGCCTTCTTGCTTTTTGTATGCTGCGAGCGTCGCCTGCCGACCATTCGAAAACCGAAGGGTCCTATTCCGATATTCAGAGCTTCCGACCACGAGTCGTTCCCGGCATGCTCACGATTCGGCGGTGATTCCGAGCTTCGCCGGCGCCAGACCCTTGGGCGCGATTCTTGGATAGGCGCGGCCAGATGAAGCCCTCGAACCGCATCCGCCGACTCGTCGCACACCGAACCGTCCTTGCTGCCGGGCTCGCTAGCTCGGCACTGCTCTTTTTCGTCGCTTGCGGTAGTGGTGACGATAGCAGCAGCGGTGGCGGTGGCACCGCAGGCTCTGTCGCAGGCGCGAGCGACAATGCGGGGACATCGAGCAGCGCAGCAGGCGCTGGCACGACCGCCTCGGCCGGGCACGGCGGCGCCGAGTCGGGCGGGAGCGGCGGAACTGCGACCGGTGGAGCGGCAGCGGGTGGAACTGAAGCCGGAGGAACTGAAGCCGGAGGAACCGGTGGTGCGGCGACGACCGGCGGGACTGCCGGCGCCGCGACCGGAGGAACCTCGGGGACCGCAGGCAGCTCTACCACTGGCGGAAATACTGGCGCGAGCGGCTCGGGCGGCCACGCCGGGCTCAGCGGCTCTGGCGGAGCGAGCGGCGGCAGCGCTGGGGCGAGCGGCTCTGCAGGAGCCAGCGGCAGCGCTGGAGCGAGCGGGGCTGCGGGAGCCGGCGGCCACGCTGGCGCGAGTGGCGCGGCGGGCAGCGCGGGTTCGTCCGGTGCTGGTGGCAGTGCAGGGTCCGCCGGAGCGAGCGGCAGCGGCGGGGCCGGCGGCTCCGCCGGTCATGCAGGCAGTGCAGGCTCGAGTGGCTCCGCGGGAGCGGGCGGGAACGCGGGCACATCGGGAGCGGGCGGCAGCTCCGGCTCCGCCGGAGCCGGCGGAACTTCCGGCGCGAGCGGCTCAGCGGGAGCGGGCGGCAGCTCCGGCTCGGGTGGCAGCGGCGGCGCCGAAACGTGCGACAGCTGCACGATCGCAAACTGCAGCGATCTGAATGACGGTTGCACCGCGACGACCGACTCAACGCCGGCTAGCTGCGCCACGGTCTTGGAGTGCATCGTCAGCACAGGCTGCGCGGTCGGTTCTACGCGCGACATCGCGGAATGCTACTGCGGCAGCGTGGACAACACGACCTGCTTCGGCTTCAACCCCAACGCGCCGCAGGGCCTGTGCAAAGCCGTCATGGACGCGGCCGTACCCGGCGGTCCGCTGGCAGTCGGTGCATCGTACTTCGATACCACCACTGGCTTGGGCTCCGCGGTTCAGCTCACGGGCTGCCGAGCTAGCAACTGCCAGCAGGCATGCGGGCTCTAGCCGTACTCGCGCTCATCTTTTGGTCCGGGATCGCGCAGGCGGTCCCGCTAGCCCAAGAAGATCCGCGTGGGCTCGCGCAGTTCAGCGCCGCGCACCCCAATGCGCTAGCGCCGTTGCAGGCTGGCGACGCGGCCCTGAGCGCGGGACAATTCACGACCGCGCTCGCGCTGTTCGACGATGCGGACGCAAACGCGCCGGGCACTGCGATCGTCGAGCGCAAGCGCTGTCAAGCGTTGCTCGGGCTCGGCCGTCGAGCGGACGCGCTCACGGCGTGCGAAACGGCGATCAATGCCGGCGGACAAGCCGCCCTCGATCTGCGCACCAAAGTCAGCGCTCTGATGTCGGGCTCCAGCGCTCCAACGCCGGAGGAGGCGAGTGAAGCGTATTGGCTCGCGCGCTTGGCGAGCACACTGCCGGGCGAGCCTTGGGGCTACGCCGCATTCTCCGAAATCGCGCAGCGCATTGGAGACCCGGTACTTTGGGCACGCAGCGTGGCAGAGCTGCAACGCATCGCGCCGAATCACTTCGAGACGAAAGCGGCCGTGCTGCGCGCGGGCAGCGCAGACCGCTGGCACGTGAAGGCCATGGTTTGGGTGCTGCTCATCGGCGCGAGTCTCGCGACGGCAATGCACGCCGCGCGGCGCCAACGCCAGCCGGCCTAGCCCTTCACTGACCCAGGGGCAGGCCATGCCCGCGAGCGATCAGCGCGGCGCGATACTGCTCGTAATCGAAACCGGCGCTGTGCTCGGCATCGTGACACGGCACGCAGACTTTCTCGGGCACGACGCGTCGCACGAACCGCTGTGGTGGTCGCGCATCGAGGATGTGCGTGCTGCCCGGTCCGTGACAGCTCTCGCAGCCCACGTTTTGTAGCGGATCCACGTGCGTCAGCGTGGAACCTCCGCGCTTGCCATAGCCGGTCACATGACAGCTCACGCACTCGACGTCGAACTGCTTGTCGCGCTGAGTCAACGTCGCGTAGGCACGCGCGTGCGGGGATTGTGTCCACCACAAGTATTCGGCCGTGTGACACGCGGCGCACGGCCTCGAGCCGACGTAGCCCGCTTGGTCGCGCGCGACCGGTGCGGGCGCCACATCGCGATACGCCTGCTGATTGTACGCGCTGACTCGCTTCGTCAGCTGATCGAGGCTGGCTCGCGCAGCTTGATCCCGAGGCGCAGTGCTGGGCAGCGTGCGTTCGCGACTCGTGAAGGTATTCGCGTCGATTGAGCCGCTGTTGGCCTGCCGAAACGGCGCGCCCGGCGCAGCCACCCAAACATCGACGACGAGCAACGCCTGACTCGCGCGTCGAGCCGTCAACGCCCAGGCAGCGCCCAGCGCCGTCGCTCCGGGCGCCAGCCCAGCGCCGCTCGCCACGATGAAGTCCGGCGCGCCACGCTCCGCAAACGCAGCGAGCTCGCTTGCACTAGCGTCCGCTAGCGCGACGACCAAATCCGCGTGCTGCTCGCGAAGCTTACGCAGTTCGTTCAAGGTCGCGCCGAGCGGGTCGTCTGGCCCGCGCACGCCGTGCGGCCAGTTGGGCTTGGGCCGCGCGAGTAAGCCCACGATGCCGACTCTCAGCCTGCCAACGGTGCGCAGCGCACTCGCTTGGATCGGCTCGAGCGCCGCGGTTGCGATTGCGTCAGCGGTCGAAAGCCCTTGGCCCTGACTCCGCTCGAGCAGGAGCCCGCTGCCCAGCCAAGAAAACCGAGCTTGGTTGGCGAGAGAGGCGAGCAGCGCGTGACCACGCGCCAGATCGTGGGGTCCCATGCCCGCCGCATCCAGCCGCAGTCCGCGCAGAATCTCGGCCAGAGTTTGGGCGCGCCAGAGATCCTGCTCGAGCGGCTCCGTCGCGTGCGCGTCGTTGGCAAAGAACACGTCACCCGCCGTCAGCAGCAGGCTGGGCACGCCGTCTTTGCGCTCTTCGGCGATGGCCGCTGCTAAGCGGTCGATGCCCCCGAGTTGATCTCGAGTGCAACCGCACGGCTCGAGCACGCCGTCGAGATCGGTGGCCACGAGCAGTCGGAGTGTTGGAGTCACTGCCAAACCCGAGCCAGCCGATGGCTCGGCAACGACCGGTGCGGCTTCGGCGACCGCGCTCGAAACGGGCACGGCGGATATCCCCGCCGCGCTAGAATCCGTGGAGC
>Ga0210387_10002499_pt1 | contig 14080 bp, 10 predicted proteins | sample IncBWC7OmetaG_FD_160108 | JGI IMG/M metagenome (GOLD analysis project Ga0210387, IMG submission 160108) | Forest soil microbial communities from Barre Woods Harvard Forest LTER site, Petersham, Massachusetts, United States - Inc-BW-C-7-O ...
CACCTTGGGATCGGACGTGGTCTTGGCCATCTTGAGCAGCGCCAATGCTGCCTGCCGGGTATGAAAGCGGTTCTGCGACAAGGTACAAACGCCCGAACTCTTTTCGCATAAGTGAACGACCGCCGATCCCGTTCCTAGCGAAAGTACAAGATGCACCGAGTGGGAATTAGGACACTGTCGACATCAGATTAGGACACTGAGGCTTAAATACGGACAGTACCACCGTTCCGAAAAGAACATATTGCGAACTTAGAACAAATGGGGTACGTTGTTGCGGACTACCAGAGCGTTTTCGTTAACCGTTTGTCGCCCGGCCGAATCCCCGCCATAAGGAGCTCCACCCAATGTCCGCCACTGCGCTACGTATCGTCGAAGGTTCTTCCATGGATAAGAGTAAGGCGCTGGCTGCCGCGCTGTCCCAGATCGAGCGTCAGTTCGGCAAGGGCTCGGTGATGAGGCTCGGCAAGAACGACCGCTCCATGGACGTGGAGACGGTCTCGAGCGGCTCGCTCGGGCTCGACATTGCGCTGGGTGTCGGCGGTCTGCCGAAGGGGCGGGTGGTCGAGATTTACGGGCCGGAATCCTCAGGCAAAACCACGCTGGCGCTGCATACGGTCGCGGAAGGGCAGAAGAAGGGCGGCATCTGCGCCTTCATCGATGCCGAGCATGCGCTCGATCCCGTTTATGCGCGCAAGCTCGGTGTCAATATCGACGAGCTCCTGATCTCGCAGCCGGACACCGGTGAGCAGGCGCTGGAAATTTGCGACACGCTGGTGCGCTCCGGCGCGGTCGACGTGCTGGTGGTCGATTCGGTCGCCGCACTGGTGCCGCGCGCCGAGCTCGAGGGCGAGATGGGCGAATCCTTACCCGGCCTGCAGGCGCGACTGATGAGCCAGGCGCTGCGCAAGCTTACCGCCTCGATCAACAAGTCCAACACCATGGTGATCTTCATCAACCAGATCCGCATGAAGATCGGCGTGATGTACGGTTCGCCGGAAACCACGACCGGCGGCAATGCGCTGAAATTCTATGCCTCCGTCCGCCTCGACATCCGCCGCATCGGCGCGATCAAGGAGCGCGACGAGGTGGTCGGCAACACCACCCGCGTGAAAGTGGTGAAGAACAAGCTGGCGCCGCCCTTCAAGCAGGTCGAATTCGACATCATGTATGGCGAGGGCGTCTCCAAGATGGGCGAGATTCTCGACCTCGGTGTCAAGGCCGGCCTTGTCGAGAAATCCGGCGCCTGGTTCTCCTATGACAGCCAGCGCCTCGGCCAGGGCCGCGAGAACGCGAAGGCGTTCCTGAAGGCTAATCCCGACATGACTGCCAAGATCGAAACCGCGATCCGCCAGAACTCCGGCCTGATCGCCGAGCAGATCCTCGCCGGCGCCCCCGAGCGCGACGCCGACGGCGAGGAGCCGACGGAGGAATAAGCTTTAGCCGTAAATGATTTTCGCGAGGAGCGGGCGCTAAGACGTTGAGTTGCCGACGTCTTTGGCGCCCGTATCGTTTGGCGTGTGAGCGGTAGTGAGAGCACATGAGGCGTCTCATTCTGACGACTGATACTTCCAGCGCCGGCGGTATTGGAGCCGTCGGTCTCGCCGATTTTGTCATTACGCTCGAGCGCCGACTAGTTTGGGGACCTCCGCTTTCTCAAGCGCAACTTGACACATACTTCACGCAGCGCACGGTGCAGGAAGAGGGGCTGCACTGGCAGTATCATACGCCCGCGTGGCGGCTTGAACGGTCGGGCGGAAAAGATCTTGGATTGATCGAGTTCTGCGCGAGATATGACATGGTCGAAATATGGATCGACCCGGATCCGAATGCACAACTGAACTTGATCTGGCTATTGGATTTCTTGCGCGGCCACGAGCAGTTGGCGTTGAAGATAAATCTGGTCCAGGCCGATGTCGGCATCGGCGGTCTTGGATTGAAAAGGTTGAAAAGGCGGAAATGGCCCCGCATCCCGATTACCAACGATCATCTCGAAGCGGGCGGCGTTGCGTGGAAAGCCTGGCGAGCGTCGACACCGCAAGCGTGGTTCGACCTGCTTGCAAAGGATTTGGGCGTACTCCCACAATTTCGACGGTCTGTCTTGGAATTGCTGGAAGAACTTCCGGGGCGTGAAACCGGCCTCGGCGCGACAGAGCTTCGGATGCTCAAGCTGCTTTCCGGACGCAAAGCAAGTCCACGCGGCCTCTTCCCCGGATACAAACTACGCAACAAGCGGCGTGTGTTCGGCTACTGGGAAGTCGGCGAGCTATTGGACGGTCTCGCACGTTGTCCGGCACCAGCGTCGCCGGTCTGAACGAAGGACCGTTTACCCTGGACCTGCACCACGATCGGGAGCGCCGCCGGCGCTACAAGCAGAGCAGGCTGTCTTTGACGGCGTTGGGCAAAGCCATCCTGGAGCAGACCGAAGATTTTAGCCGCCATAACCCCGTTCATCGCTGGTTCGGCGGCACCGAGTTGGCGGACGGTCGGCTTTGGCGCTGGGACGCGGCCAACAAAACGCTGGTTGCGCCCTGAGGTTCGCATTCCTCGTTTGCGGGATTCCGGGTTCGCGCTATTGCGCGCCCTCAGATGCGCAATTGCGCATCGGGGAATGACGGCCTTTCGGTCGTCACTCCGCCGCCTGCGCGTAATCCTCGACCGGCGGGCATGAGCACACCAGATTGCGGTCGCCATAGACGTTGTCGACGCGGCCGACCGGGCACCAGTATTTGTCGGTGCGCGAAATCCCGTCGGGGAAACAGCCCTCGGCGCGCGTGTAAGCGCGCTTCCAATCGTCGTCGGCGATGTCGTGCACGGTGTGCGGGGCGTGGCGGAGCGGCGAGGCCTCGATCTCAAAGCGGCCGCCTTCGACTTCGGCGATCTCCTGCCGGATCGCGATCATGGCGTCGCAAAAACGATCCAGCTCGGCCTTCGATTCGGATTCGGTCGGCTCGATCATCAGCGTGCCCGGCACCGGAAAACTCATGGTCGGGGCGTGGAAGCCGTAATCGATCAGGCGTTTGGCGATGTCGTCGACGGTGACGCCGCATTTTGTCTTGAGCGGCCGCGGATCGATGATGCATTCATGCGCGACGCGTCCGTTGTGGTTGCGATAGAGGACCGGGAAGTGCGCATCGAGTCTCGCCGCAATGTAGTTCGCATTGAGGATCGCTATTTCAGTGGCGTGCTGGAGGCCTTCGCCGCCCATCATCAGGATGTAGATATACGAGATGGTCAGGATCGACGCCGAGCCGAATGGTGCCGCCGACACCGGCCCGACCGCGTGCGGCGTGCCGCCGTCAGTTGCCGGGTGTCCGGGCAAGAATGGCGCGAGATGCGCTCTTACGCCGATCGGGCCCATGCCCGGTCCGCCGCCGCCATGGGGAATGCAGAAGGTCTTGTGCAGGTTGAGATGGCTGACATCGGCGCCGTAATCGCCGGGCCGCGACAGGCCGACCTGCGCATTCAGGTTGGCACCGTCGAGATAGACCTGTCCGCCATTGATATGAACGATGTCGCAGATCTCGCTTATACGCTCCTCGAACACGCCATGCGTCGAGGGATAGGTGATCATGATCGCGGCGAGATCGTTTGAATGCTTCTCCGCTTTGCTGCTGAGATCGCCAACATCGACATTGCCGCCCGCGTCACAGGCGACGACCACCACGTCCATGCCGACCATCGCGGCTGATGCCGGATTGGTGCCGTGGGCGGAGGAGGGGATCAGGCACACCTTGCGGTGCGATTGCCCGCGCGCGGCATGATAGGCACGGATCGCGAGCAACCCTGCATATTCGCCCTGCGCGCCCGAATTCGGCTGCAGCGAGATCGCGTCATAGCCGGTGATGTCGCACAGCCATTTTTCCAGCCGCGCGAACAGCGCTTGATAGCCGCCGGCCTGCTCGCGTGGCGCGAACGGGTGCAAGGTCGCGAAGGCCGGCCAGGTCAACGGGATCATCTCTGATGTCGCGTTCAGCTTCATGGTGCAGGAGCCGAGCGGGATCATGGCGCGGTCGAGCGCGAGGTCGCGATCGCTGAGCTTGCGCATGTAGCGCAGCATCTCGGTTTCCGAGCGATGCGCATGGAAGACCGGGTGGGTGAGGAAGCCTGCGCTGCGCTTCAAATCCGCCGGCAATGCCTCGCGTGCGGTCAGCTCGACCTCGGCATAGGACAGCTTGCCGCCAAAGGCGCGCCAAACGGCCTCGACCACCGCTGGCGTGGTGGTTTCGTCGAGCGCGACGCGAAGCGTGGTCGCGCCGATGCCGAGATTGATCTTTTCACCCAGCGCGCGCCCGACGATCTCGTCGCGCTTCGTGCCGACCTCGACCGTCACGGTGTCGAAGAAGGCCTCGCTCTCGAGCGCAAAACCGAGCTTGCGCAATCCCGCCGCCAGCACGGCGGTGCGGCGATGCACAGTACGCGCAATCTGCGTCAGCCCTTCGGGGCCGTGATAGACGGCATACATCGAGGCGATGACCGCCAGCAGAACCTGCGCAGTGCAGATGTTGGAGGTCGCCTTTTCGCGGCGGATATGCTGCTCACGGGTCTGCAGCGCGAGCCGATAGGCGGGAGCGCCTCGCGAATCCACCGATAAACCGACGATGCGGCCGGGCAGCGAGCGCTTCAGCGCATCGCGCACCGCCATATAGGCGGCATGCGGGCCGCCGTAGCCCATCGGCACGCCAAAGCGCTGCGCCGAACCGATCGCGATATCGGCGCCGAGCTCGCCGGGCGAGGCCAATAGTGTCAGCGAGAGCAGGTCGGCAGCGACGACCGCGAGCGCGCCTTTGTCGCGCAACGCCGCGACTACGGGTTTGAGGTCGCGCACAGCTCCGGAGGAGCCCGGATATTGCAACAGGGCGCCGAACACGTCCGCCTTGGCAAGATCGGTCGCGGGATCGCCGACGATCAGATTCCAGCCGAGCGGCTCGGCGCGGGTGCGCAGCACCGCCAGCGTCTGCGGATGCACGTCAGAATCGACAAAGAACGATTTTGTCTTCGTTGCCCCGGCGCGCTCGGCGAGTGCCATTGCTTCGGCCGCTGCGGTCGCCTCATCGAGCAGCGAGGCGTTAGCGACGTCGAGCCCGGTCAGATCGCAGATCATGGTCTGGAAATTGAACAGCGCCTCGAGCCGGCCCTGGCTGATCTCCGGCTGATAGGGCGTATAGGCCGTGTACCAGGCGGGATTTTCCAGGACGTTGCGCTGGATCACCGCCGGCAAAATCGTGCCGGCATAGCCCTGGCCGATCAGCGAGGTGAAGAGCCGGTTCCGCGCGGCAAGCTCGCCCATATGCGCAAGCGCTTCGGTCTCGCTGAGCGCCGGGCCCAGATCGAGCGGTGCCTTCTGCCGGATCGATCCCGGCAGCGTCTCGCTCATGAGGTCGCCGAGCGATTTCGCGCCGACGGTCTCCAGCATATCAGCGACATCGCGCGGCGAGGGGCCGATGTGACGGCGAACGAAGGAGTGTGCTGCCTCGTCAACGGGTTTGAACGGCGCGTTCATGTGGTTTTCCTTGCTCATCAAGTCGTATGCGCGGTGTAGGCGGCTTCATCCATTAGCCCGCCGAGCTCGCTCTTGTCGGCGATCTTCATCTTGAAGAACCAGGCCTTGCTGGCGGCGTCCGAATTGACCAAAGCAGGCTCGGCGGTGACGGCATCGTTCACCTCGAGCACTTCGCCGGAGATCGGCGCGTAGACATCGGAGGCAGCCTTGACCGATTCGACCACCGCGGCAGGCTCCGCCTTTTTCAGGCTGCGGCCGACTTTCGGCAGCTCGATGAACACGACGTCGCCGAGCTGCGACTGCGCATAATCGGTGATCCCGATGGTGGCGACATCGCCCTCGATGCTGAGCCATTCATGGTCGGACGTGTACAGGATGGTCATGGGGTTTCCTTTTGGGATTTCCTTCAGCGCTTGTAGCTATTGGGGACGAATGGTGTCGGGCTGATCGTGAGTGGCAGAAGCTGGCCGCGGACTTCGGCAAACAGGCGCGCGCCGTTGGCAGCGAGTTCGGTCGGCACATAGCCCATCGCGACAGGCCCGTTCAGCGTCGGGCCGAACCCGCCCGAGGTGACCGCGCCGATCAGCTCATGCGAGGTTTCGTCGGCAAACAGCGGCGCGCCTTCGCGCACGGGCGCGCGGCCTTCCGGCTTCAGCCCCACGCGGCGGCGCGTCGCGCCATCGGCGAACTGAGCGAGGATTTTCTCGGCGCCGAGGAAACCGCCGACCCGCACGCCGCCGGCGCGGCGGCTCTTTTGCATCGACCATTCCAGCGCGGCTTCGACCGGGGTCGTCGAGGTGTCGATGTCATGACCGTAGAGGCAAAGCCCGGCCTCGAGCCGCAGGCTGTCGCGCGCGCCAAGGCCGATCGGCAGCACATCGCTGTCTTCGAGCAGCAGTTTTGCAAGCCGCTCGGCATCTTCCGCCGGCACCGAAATCTCGTAACCATCCTCGCCGGTGTAACCTGAGCGCGAGACGAAGCAGGCGATGCCGGCAATCTGCCGCGGGCCGGCATCCATGAACCGCATCGCGGGCGCGTCTGCACAATATTTGGCCAGCACCGATTCGGCGTTCGGGCCCTGGAGCGCCAGCAGCGCGCGGCCAGGCAACGGCTCGATGACGCAGGTATCCGAGAGATGCTCGCGCAAATGCGCCTCGTCGGCATCCTTGCAGGCGGCGTTGACGACCAGCAACAGGTGGTCGCCGAAATTCGCGACCATCAGGTCGTCCAGGATGCCGCCGTCGACATTGGTGAATTGGGCGTAGCGCTGCCGGCCTGCGGGCAGCGCCAGGATGTCCTGCGGCACCACCTGCTCCAACGCCAATGCCGCATCCTCCGGCGCGCCGGAGCGCGGCCGCAGCGTGAGCTGGCCCATATGCGAAACATCGAACAGGCCGGCCTTCTGGCGGGTATGGAGGTGTTCCTTCAACACGCCCGAGGCGTATTGCACGGGCATGTCATAGCCCGCGAACGGCACCATCTTGGCGCCGAGCGACACGTGGAGGTCGTAGAGGGGAGTGCGTTTCAGCGGGGTCTGGTCATCACGCGCAAGCATCACGGGGCCCTCTTTGGGTTCCCGGGACCATTCCCGAAAAACCCATCGAAGCCCCATCTGTCGCTGTGCCTGAGAGTATTATCCCGTCGGCGGACGCCCTTGGGCCTTCAAAGCCCTCGGCGCCTCTTTCCAGATGCTGTCCTCACCACGCGGTCCTTTTGCCTGAGAGTTTCCGGGGCGGTTGCTCCTTCGGCGCCGGCCAGTTGGCCGATCTCTCCCGACGTGGCTGTCTTGAACAGATATGAGACAAACACGACGTTACCAAGACTGTCAACGCAGCTGGATGCGCTATCAACGGGCTTTAGCGTGCTGCAGTAAGCCCATGATCTGCCTGCACAGTTTCTGGACAGTCCGGCGGGGCTCCTCTAAAAGCATTCCGCCGGAAAAGGCATATTTTATAGGCCATCGGCCAACTCCCCGATTGGATGAACATGAGCGGCGTTAACGAGATCAGGTCGACTTTTCTGAATTTCTTCCGTGAGAACGGGCACGAGATCGTGTCGTCCTCGCCGCTCGTGCCGCGCAACGACCCGACCCTGATGTTCACCAATGCCGGCATGGTGCAGTTCAAGAACGTCTTCACCGGCGTCGAGAAGCGGCCCTATCAGCGCGCCACCACCTCGCAGAAATGCGTGCGCGCCGGCGGCAAGCACAACGACCTCGACAATGTCGGCTACACCGCGCGCCATCTCACCTTCTTCGAGATGCTCGGCAACTTCTCCTTCGGCGACTACTTCAAGGAGCGCGCGATCGAGCTCGCCTGGAATCTCATCACCAAGGATTTCGGGCTGAAGAAGGACAAGCTGCTCGTCACCATCTATCACGACGACGATGAGGCGGCGCGGCACTGGAAGAAGATCGCCGGTTTCTCGGACGACCGCATCATCCGCATTGCGACCTCGGACAATTTCTGGGCGATGGGTGACACGGGTCCGTGCGGCCCGTGCTCCGAGATCTTCATCGACCGCGGCGAGCATATCTGGGGCGGGCCTCCGGGCAGCCCGGAAGAGGACGGCGATCGCTTCCTCGAGTTCTGGAACCTTGTGTTCATGCAGTTCGAGCAGGTGACGAAGGAGGAGCGCCAGCCGTTGCCGCGTCCCTCGATCGACACCGGCATGGGGCTGGAGCGCATGGCCGCCATCATGCAGGGCGTCGACAGCGTGTTCGAGACCGATCTGTTTCGCCATTTGATCGAAGCCACGTCTACGGCTCTCGGGCATGGACCGAGCGAGCAGACTGTCGCGTCGTATCGCGTCATCGCCGACCATCTGCGCTCGTCCGCCTTCCTCGTCTCCGATGGCGTGCTGCCGTCGAATGAAGGCCGCGGCTATGTGCTGCGCCGGATCATGCGGCGCGCCATGCGCCACGCGCAGCTTCTCGGCGCGCGCGAGCCCTTGATGCATCGCCTCGTGTGGGCGCTGGTGCGCGAGATGGGCCAGGCTTTTCCGGAATTGATCCGGGCGGAGGCCCTGATCGAGGAAACGCTGCGGCTGGAAGAGAGTCGCTTCCGCAAGACCCTGGAGCGGGGACTTGCGATCCTCGATGAGAAGAGCACTGGCCTGAAGAAGGGCGACATGTTCGACGGCGACACCGCCTTCACTCTCTACGACACCTATGGCTTCCCGCTCGACCTGACCCAGGACGCGCTCAAATCGCGCGGCATCGGCGTCGATATCGCATCCTTCACCGATGCGATGGACCGCCAGCGCCAGATGGCGCGCGCCTCCTGGGCCGGATCGGGCGACGCCGCAACCGAGAGCGTCTGGTTTCCATTGCGCGAAAAACTCGGCGCGACCGAGTTCCTGGGCTACGAGACCGAGACCGCGGAAGGCGTGGTCTCGGCGCTGGTGAAGGACGGCAAGGAGGTCGACAGCCTCAAGGTTGGCGAGACCGGCTCGACCGTGCTGAACCAGACCCCGTTCTACGCGGAGTCCGGCGGCCAGGTCGGCGATACCGGCATGCTTACGGGCGAGGGCGTCAAGTTCCGCGTCACCGACACGCAGAAGAAGGCCGGCGATCTCTGGGTGCATCTCGGTACGGTGGAGCAGGGCACGCTGAAGGTCGGAGCTGCGTTGCAGCTCGACGTCGACCATGCGCGCCGCTCGTCGATCCGCGCGCATCACTCGGCGACGCATCTGTTGCACGAGGCGCTGCGGCAGGTGCTCGGCGACCACATCGCCCAGCGCGGCTCGCTGGTCGCGCCGGATCGCCTCCGCTTCGACTTCGTGCATCCCAAGCCGATCACGGCCGAAGAGCTCGCCCGCGTCGAGGACATCGCCAACGAGGTGGTGCTGGAGAATGACGAGGTCACGACCCGCCTGATGGCGGTCGATGACGCTCGCGAGGCCGGCGCGCGGGCGCTGTTCGGCGAGAAATATGGCGACGAGGTTCGCGTCGTCTCGATGGGCAAGCAGGCCCGCGACCACGGTCAGAATGCGCTCGGCTGGTCGGTCGAGCTCTGCGGCGGCACACACGTCAAGCGCACCGGCGATATCGGCCTGATCTCGGTCACCGGCGAAAGCGCGGTCGCCTCGGGTGTCCGCCGCATCGAGGCGCTGACAGGTAATCATGCGCGCAAGCATGCCAATGAGGTAATGGCACTCGCGAAGCTGGCGGCTGCCGAACTGCGCACCACGCCGGAAGACGTGCCGGCGCGCATCACCGCGCTGATGGAAGAGCGCAAGAAGCTCGAGCGCGAGCTGTCTGATGCCCGCAAGAAGCTCGCCATGGGCGGCGGCGGTTCGGCGAACGGCGCGGCCGCTTCCGGCGTGCGCGAGGTCGGCAATGTCAAGCTGATGGCGCGCGCGGTCGAGGGCATCGAGATGAAGGATCTCAAGAGCCTCGCCGATGACGGCAAGAAGCAGATCGGCTCCGGCGTCGTCGCCATTGTGGGGGTCACCGAGGACGGCAAGGCTGGCGTGGTCGTCGGCGTCACGCCCGACCTCACCGAGCGCTTCAACGCCGTCAACCTCGTGCGCGTCGCCTCCGAGGCGCTGGGCGGCAAGGGCGGCGGTGGCCGCCCCGACATGGCGCAGGCCGGCGGCCCCGACGGCGCCAAGGCCGATGCCGCGCTGTCAGCGATCGAAAAGGCGATGGCGGGCGCCTAGGTGGAGAAGGTCCCGGGCAAATCAGGGGTCAACGCCCCGGAATTGCGGGACTGGCTGTACGAACTTCTCGAACACGACCATCCCTCGCATTCGGCAGGTTCGCGCCTGGTGCGCGCCGTTGTGACCGTCATCGTGATCGACGTGCTGGCCGGGATTCTCGCCTCGGTGCCGGACCTCAACGCCGAATGGGGGCCGCTGTTCACAGCCATCGAGATTGCGGCGATCGCACTCTTTGCGCTGGAATATGCGGCGCGGCTCTGGAGCGTGGCCGGCCATTCACTGCGGGCCGTCACGGCGGCGCGGGCGCGGCTGGAATATGCCTTCTCGACGCTCGGGGTCGTCGACCTCCTGGCGTTCCTGCCGTCGGGAATCGCGCTGATCGCGGGCAACCGCTTTGCCGTGATCCTGTTCGGAATGCTGCCGTTCCTGAAACTCGTGCGCTATTCGCCCGCACTGCGCTCGCTGCTGGCTGTGCTGCATGCCGAGCGGCGCACGTTGTTCGGCTGTGTCGTGATCCTGACCGGCGCGGTGCTGCTGTTCGCCTCGCTGCTCTACGGCATCGAGCACGACGTGCAGCCGGAAAAGTTCGGCACCATTCCGCAGGCGATGTGGTGGGCGATCGTGACGCTCGGCACTGTCGGCTATGGCGACGTGGTTCCGGTGACGCCGCTCGGCAAAGTCGTTACGGTATTCGCGATCGTGGTGGGTTTTGCCATGATCGCACTGCCCGTGGCCATTATCTCGACGGCCTTCGCCGACGAGGTGCGCCGGCGCGATTTCGTGGTGACCTGGCACATGCTGGCGCGGGTGCCGCTGTTCTCCCATCTCAGTGCCGGCGAGATATCGGATATCATGCGGCTGCTCCGCGCGCGGACCATCGAGCAGGGCGAGGTGCTGGTGCGACGGGGCGACGCGGCGTCCTCGATGTATTTCATCGCCATCGGCGAGGTCCAGATCGAGTTGCCGACGCAGAAGGTGAGACTATCTGATGGCACGTTCTTCGGCGAGATCGCGTTGCTCCGACGCACCAAGCGCTCGGGCACCGTCACGGCGATGCGCAAGACGAGATTGCTCGCGCTCGACGCCCAGGATTTTCATGCACTGATCGAACGCCTGCCGGCGCTCAAGGAGCATGTGACGGCGACGGCGGAGAAACGCCTGGCCGATACCTTATGGCCGGGCGGTGGTGACGTGGCGTCCGACGAGATCCAGCTTGCGGAGCCTACCGAGGGCGACGGCGGGCACCGCGACTAGAAGGAGCCTAGTCCTTGACCACGCGCACCGCGCCGCGCGCAGCGCTCGTTGCCAGTGCAGCATAAGCCTTGAGCGCGGTCGTGACCTTGCGCGCCCGCTTGGCGGGTTTCCACGCCTGCGCGCCCTTGGCCTCCATCGCGGCGCGGCGGCACTTCAGTTCGGCTTCGTCGACGGCGAGATGGATCGAGCGGGAGGGGATGTCGATCTCGATGCGGTCGCCGTCTTGCACCAGGCCGATCAGGCCGCCTTCGGCGGCTTCCGGCGAGACGTGACCGATCGACAGGCCGGAGGAGCCGCCGGAGAAGCGGCCGTCGGTGACGAGCGCACAGACCTTGCCGAGGCCCTTCGATTTCAGATAGCTCGTGGGATACAGCATCTCCTGCATGCCGGGGCCGCCGCGCGGTCCCTCATAGATCACCACGACGATGTCACCGGGCTTGATCTTGTTGGTCAGGATCGCCTCGACCGCGGCATCCTGGCTCTCGACGACGCGGGCAGGGCCGGCAAACTTCAGGATGCCGGCATCGACGCCCGCGGTCTTCACGATGCAGCCATCAGCCGCGAGATTGCCGTAGAGCACGGCAAGGCCGCCATCCCTGGAGAAGGCGTGCTCGGCGTCGCGGATGCAGCCGGTCGTACGATCGGTGTCGAGCTCCTCGAAGCGGCGGTCCTGGCTGAACGCGGTCTGTGTCGGTACGTTGCCGGGCGCCGCGCGGTAGAAATGCCGCACGCTTTCGCTCTGGGTGCGCTTGATGTCCCAGCGCTCCAGCGCGACCGAGAGGCTCGCCGAATGCACGCTCGGCAGCTCGGCATGGAGGAGGCCGGCGCGGTCGAGCTCGCCCATGATCGCCATCACGCCGCCGGCGCGGTGCACGTCTTCCAGATGCACGTCGGCGACCGAAGGCGCGACCTTGCAGAGCACCGGCACCTTGCGCGACAGCCGGTCGATATCCTTCATGGTGAAGGGGATCTCGCCCTCGTAAGCCGCGGCGAGCAGATGCAGCACGGTGTTGGTCGAGCCGCCCATGGCGATGTCGAGGCTCATGGCGTTCTCGAACGCCTTGAAGTTCGCGACATTGCGCGGCAGCACGCTGGCATCGTCCTGCTCGTAACAGCGCCGCGCCAGATCCACGATCAGGTGTCCAGCTTCGACGAAAAGCCCGCGGCGGTCGGCATGGGTGGCGAGCACCGAGCCGTTGCCGGGCAGCGACAGGCCGAGCGCCTCGGTGAGGCAGTTCATCGAGTTGGCCGTGAACATGCCCGAGCAGGAGCCGCAGGTCGGGCAGGCCGAGCGCTCGATCACCTCGACGTCGCTATCGCTGACCGTGTCGTCGGCAGCGGCCACCATGGCGTCGATCAGGTCGACCGCGCGCTTCTTGCCCTTGAGGTCGATCTTGCCCGACTCCATCGGGCCGCCCGAGACGAACACCGCGGGGATGTTGAGCCGCATCGCCGCCATCAGCATGCCGGGCGTGATCTTGTCGCAATTGGAGATGCAGACCATGGCATCCGCGCAATGGGCGTTGACCATGTATTCGACGCTGTCGGCGATCAATTCGCGCGAGGGCAGGCTGTAGAGCATGCCGTCATGGCCCATGGCGATGCCGTCATCGACCGCGATGGTGTTGAACTCCTTCGCAACGCCGCCGGCCTGCTCGATCTCGCGCGCCACCAGCTGGCCGAGATCCTTCAGATGGACATGGCCGGGGACGAACTGGGTGAACGAATTGACCACGGCGATGATCGGCTTGCCAAAATCCTCGTTCTTCATGCCGGTGGCGCGCCACAGGCCGCGGGCGCCGGCCATGTTGCGGCCATGGGTGGTGGTGCGGGAACGATAGGTCGGCATGGTTTCCTCTGGCAGCTCAAAGCCGGGTCTTAGCGCCCGGCCGTAAATCAATGTCCGGACAGGGCTTTAGCGGGAAGCCGCAGCGGACACATCCCTAAAATTCGCAGGCCTGCTGCGTTCAGGACTTCTTCAGAAAGACGTAGTCCGCCGAATAGGGCATGCCGCGGCCCGCATTCTCGCGGTCGCAGGCGCCTTTCAGGACGCCGCCGACGGTGTTGATCCGCTGCACCGTGGTGACGTCGGAAAGCTGGCCGGTGCCCTTGTGCGAGTTAACCTCGAGCTTCAGCCAGGGGATGTCGCCATCGCCTGCACCCGGCGCATTGCCGATGGCCTTGCCGGTGATGCTGCTGCCGTCGGTGAGCTCCCAGGTCGGGCCGGCGCTGTGATAGCCGGCGATCTTGTCGCCGGAGGTCAACGTCGCCTGCGGCGAGTTGAAGGTCCAGGCGAGCTTGCCGTCCGCGCCCGGCTTGCAGTCGTAATTCTGCATCCCGACCGCATGCACCGAGAGCACAGTGGTTTCGCCGGGAGCGGCGATGGCCGCGGGCAGGGGCTTGTCCTCAGCAAGGGCGCCGCCCGTGAGAAGCGGCAGGAGCAGGAAAGGTGTGGCCTTCACGATCAACCGCATGGTGCGTCCTCGATTTGAGATGATGTCGTCATTGCGAGGAGCGAAGCGACGAAGCAATCCATTTTTTCGTGAAATGGATTGCTTTGCTACGCTTGCAATACAATTTTCAGAGCGGCGTTACGCCGCCATCGCCTTGTGGAGGTTCTCCGCGACCTTGTCGAGGAAGCCCGTGGTCGACAGCCCGCGCTGG
>Ga0210387_10002501_pt1 | contig 14076 bp, 18 predicted proteins | sample IncBWC7OmetaG_FD_160108 | JGI IMG/M metagenome (GOLD analysis project Ga0210387, IMG submission 160108) | Forest soil microbial communities from Barre Woods Harvard Forest LTER site, Petersham, Massachusetts, United States - Inc-BW-C-7-O ...
ACCAACCACCGAGATCAAGAGGGACTCGCCAGAGCATTTACATTCAAGTTCGAGTTGTGGTATTTACTCTCAAAAAATCGTGCTACAAAAATTTGACCACGTGATGTTCCTTTTTTGGCATTGTGTCTCCGCCTTTGATGATTGTTCACGGAGGTAGAGCCCACCCAACGACCTTCCTATTTCGGAACTACCAATTTTGGAAATGTTCCTTGATGGCAATATCGGCAATGTCACTCAACGTCAACCGCGTCATCGTGGACTTAGTAGAATTTCGCAAGAATGTCGTTGAGTCCGTCGACCTCGTCGGGCATTGACAACGTTGTTGTTGTCGACAGCGAGTGACAAGTCACTTGTTCATTATAATTATGAAAGTAATTGAATTATGTTTACATAGATTATAGACCTAGGGATCGGCGCAATATTAGTGACTTTGAGAATTGAATGACTATTACTCAGGGCACTTGTTGACTACCCTCTGCCACTTCATAAATTTACCCATCACTTGATTTGCTCTTCGGACCTCAACACAGCTCATTCACGTCCATAATATGATGGAATGACTTGCTGTCGACAATACTTGAACACACGTACCGACGAGGACTCAACAAAATTCTTACAAAGTCACGATGTTTCACGCGTTTGACGTTGAGTGACATTGCCGATATTGCCATCAAGGAACATTTCCAAAATTGGTAGTTCCGAAATAGGAAGGTCGTTGGGTGGGCTCTACCTCCATTGTTCACTTGATACTGGGCATTCCTTTTGAACCTGCTCTGGCGAGTCCCTCTCGATCTCGGCGGTTGGTCTTGCATGGTCCTACTGTCCATTTCTCTGTATTTGCATCTTTCCTCCCACTGGTCCTTTGAACAGGTCCGAAGAATTTCACTTTTTTCAAGGCACATGGATTCCAAGGTTTCTTGGGCAGCCCCTCACTTGAGCTTTGGCTATTGGATGGTCTCCTGAAGGATGTAGGACTGTGGTAAGCATTTTAAGCATTTTTTCTGCAAAAACTTCGCACCACTTTTTTGCCACCTTTCTATTTTGACCCAGGTGAGTGCTCCGCTCTTATTTCAAGTTTTTGATCATTCAAACCCTTTGACTTTTGCATCCATGCATTCCCAGTCCTATTTCATGTGCCAGAACTCACTGGTGAGCTCTACATATCCCTGGAAATTCCTCAAGGTCAATTCCTCATCCCTACCCCACAAATTCAAATTAACACCTTCCCAGTTTGCCCAAAGGCTCCCCCGCTTCTTGTCTACATTCACAGCCCTCTATTTGTCCAAATTGACTTGGCCTACACCCTCCACCACCTCTCTGGCCTTACCCATTCCCCCATCTACTCTCCCCATACTCTTTGTCCGCTTTTTCTGGTATTTTATTACACCCTCAGCATACCCCTCCATTATATATGTATGTTAGTGTCAACATTCCTACCATAAACTACCTACAAATGCCAAACGCAATTAATTGCTCGCGCAAGAAATGCCCTACAATATGTGCACTACATAATAAAATGTGCCCAAACTTTCTTTCAGCCTTAGCCGAAACTCATATTGAGATTGAAATTTGGCACCGAAAAGAAATTTGAAGCGCGAACTTCCCGCGCTTCGTACTCCTAGTCAGGGTAAGAAAATCAAAATTGGTCCTGTTCATTTCAAACTCAGTGGCGTGCTCAGACGCGCCTCCTGGTATAGTATACATATACCATTTTCATCTAACTCTCTGAAGACTGATAGCTTTTTGGCGTCGTTAGCTGAGAATCTCCTTAATCTCTCTACCGCATTCCCACAAGAGCTATCCACAATGGACATTGACAAGTTGTTCAAGGTTTGTCAGACCTCAGTCAGACGTTTCTGGGTCCAGAACTGAACTCTCACCAAAGGTCCCTAGACTCCCTGCAGGAGGTAGCAAGAGGAAGATGCCTGATAACCCAACCCCCGAAATGTTGAAGAAAATGAAGATGGATACTGTATCTCCACCAGTTCCTTCGAGCGCGGGGCCGAGTCACGGTCTTCCCACTAATGGAACTCAGGCCAAGGAGAAATCACGAGAAGTAACTATCGAGGAAGTGGAGGATGTAGATACGGACCGAGATTTCGCGCCAGGCGGGGATGCCGACTACTTTGTTGAGGAGGATGATGAAGGACGTTTCTTTGGAGGGGGACTGAGTACAGAACAAAAAGATATTTTGAACATCTTTGATAATGCTGGTGGGGAAGGAGTGCAAGGAGATGTGAGTAGCCTGTTGTGGATTGGGCAGCTCTTGAACTGAATTCCGACTATTGTCAGCCGGACGAGTTGTCTATCGCGGGAGTTCGCCAGATATTGCTACGTTTTGAACGCGCCGTGAATAAAAACCAAGACCATCGGTCGAAACATCCGGACGATCCTTCTAAGTGAATCGTTTTATATCCTTTCATGACGCGACTCATGACCTTTTCCATTCAAAGATTCATCGATTCGGAGGCTGATCTCGACAGTGCCATAAAAACTCTATTGCCTTTAGCTCAGGCTCCTGTGCTTGCTTACCCTGAGCTTGTGCGTTCTGGAACGGTGACGCTACTGATCGGTCTCCTTAGTCATGAAAATGCAGACATCGTGATTGATGTGGTTGAGGTAGTCCATGAACTCACCGACGAGGACGTGGGAAATGAGGCCGATGACGAAGGCGACGGGCAAAATGCAGAAGACGCACTCAAAATTCTCATTGAGGGACTGGTATATCAATTCTCGTCCCTCTCAGTGCCCGAATTCACCATAGTTTTTACTAGTTGGAGAACTCCATTTTGGAACTCCTGGTTGACAACTTGGCACGCCTGAATGAAAAGGAAGAGTCGGATCGGCAGGGTGTTTTCCATATATTAGGTACGAATCCGCATGTTCATAGTTGCTTCCACCAACAATTAATATGTGCAGGTATCTTCGAAAATATTCTTGGGTTTAATCCTCAGCTATCCAGTCAACTTGTATCAAAGACAAGTATCTTGACTTGGTTACTTAATCGCATTCAGTCAAGAGCACACGACGAAAACAGAGGTTATGCAGCAGAACTTCTGTCGATTCTTGTACAAAATAACCTCGAAAACCAGTTAGAACTGGGAAAGAAAGATGGGGTCGAGACTTTCCTGAAAGTCCTATCGGTAGGTTACATATCCTTCATTTTCGGGTCTTTATAACATATAGCCATGTGTCCCAGCAATACCGACGGAGAGACCCCATTGATGCTGATGAAACCGAGTTCATGGAGAATGTTTTTGATGCATTATGTTCTGCGTTGAGTTCACCCACAATCAAGAATCTATTCCTCGCGGCGGAAGGTCCAGATCTCATGATACTGATGATGAAGTTTGTGCTTCCTTCGTTCATCTTTATTTGCCATTCGATGACGCGCCCTCAGAGAGAAGCTACAATCTCGGTCACGCTCCATCAAAACTTTGGATTTTGCGATGTCGGGAACATCTGGCACCGTTGCGTGCGAAACCTTTATCGAAGCACTTGGCCTCAAGTCACTGTTCTCAGCGTTTATGGGCAAGGTTAGAGTCATATCACGCGTTTCAGTTGGATATCTCAACGCATTTCCAGACATCCAAAAAGCAAAAGTCCGGCACAGCTGCTCCAGCATCGGAGGATACCTCACATATTCTTGGAATCCTTTCATCTCTGTTCTCCAACATTGCCTCTGATTCTCCTGGTCGGATCCGGCTCCTAGCTAAATTCGTGGAAAACAACTATGAGAAGGTTGACAAACTACTTGAGATACGTGATAGTGCCAGAAATCGTCTCAAAGTTACAGAGTCGGAAATCGAAGGGGAGAAAAATGTGCGTTGTGTTTTATGCGGCCGTAGGTTAGATAATGAAATCTTCGTTCAAATAACCCAGGACTTCATCGCAGATGGAGAAGAAATTACCTCCGAAGAAGAAGCCGCTTGGTATCTTCGGCGCTTGGATGGCGGCTTGTTTTCTCTTCAAAACGTCGATTACATCTTGGCATGGATTGCCATGGAAGATGATGGGGTGTGTATCCATTTTCTCTCATACTTGGATCGTAATTCACCAAGCCAGCAGATTCGAGCTCATATTCTGCAGATGCTTGATCGCAAAACTCAATCGCTGCAAGACATTGTGCACACTCTGCGGATATATCATGACAACGTTGATGACGAACCAGAACCTCCCGCAATGGAAGATGCCGAACGAACACCGTCGCAGAAGGAGATTTTGCAGGGTCTTATCGCTGCCTTGGACATCTCGACTGTCGATAGCGTATAATTATTGGTTCTATACGTGATTTGATTGGTTCCAAGGCGATGAAGCATGATGACGTGGGATGGTTATGTTATAGCCGATGATGCTGCAGATGAAAAAACCATATCCAATGCGCCCTTGGTTTTCATCAATTCTTTTTGAAATCGAACCTCAGCTGCGACTTTCTTGCGAAGCCGCAGGAATAGGGAATCGATGACGGGGGATTGTCCTAGAATCGGACTGTACATCTCTAGAGGGTCGTCAGATGCTGAACTTATTGTGAATATCTGGTGAACATACCAATAACCACACTAGCAATGTCACACGCCATCTCACCAAAGCGAGGATCGGTGACATATTTGACAAGAACCCGAAGAACGGGTTCCAAAAGAACATCATCACGGCCTGCCAGCGCACTCCGAAGACCATCTCGGTGGATGAGTTCCTGTATCAAAGAAAATGTTGTTGTTGGCGGAACTTGCTGTAATTTCGTTTGTGAGGAAGCGAAGCCTGCCAGAGAAATGCTTGATCATACTGACCTTGCGTAGTACAGAGTCCAATGCAGCCGAATACTTGAAACCTTTCAGAAGTCTGTCGTACTCTTTCAGTCTCTTCTTCCGAGCGCTTTCAACTCGGAACTCATCCGCGTCGCCGAGTGGTTCTGATTTTACTTTGGCTCTGACCAGACCCTGTCCGGTGGCAGGTAAAGAGGTTCCGAGGAAAGACTCGAATGTCCCGGAGCGAAGGGCAGAAACCGAAAATGATGGATCTGTAGTTGTAGCTTCGGAAGCTTTAGATTGTCGTCGACGGACCGAGAGAGTTCCATCAGACATGCCAGCCGCTATGTGAGTTTCGTCTGGCTGCGAGTGTGTTGGTTCAACGGTTGTGGATTAGAAAAAATGAAACGTACAGAGATTGAAAGGCAGAGAATTGGGGCTGGATATCGCATACTGTGCACAACTTTATACGTGCTAACATCATATACTTTGACCATCTGGTCGAGACCTCCAGTGAGAAGTCTACCAGCATTGGCGTCAAAAGCTAGAGCAGTGACAGTTTTTTGATGATTGGATAATGCACGCGTACAACGTCCACCAGCTACGATATCCCATACGCGGAGAATAGGGCCGGCGGAGGATAGCGCGGATGTACCGGAGGGAAACATCAAGACTTGTTCAACGGGAGCATTGCCCCCGCTGACTCCGCCTACCCCCATGACCATTTCGCATTGTCCAGATCGTGAATCAAATAATCTGACGGTGGCATCATACGAACCTGTTAAAACTAAATTGGGATTGGATGTTGATACCTGGCCGGACCGGACATAGTCTGTGTGCGAAGTGAACGTAGATATGACGGATTGTGAGGGGACATCCCAAAGTTTGGTTGTAGTGTCATCCGAACAAGACAGAATATGTGTGGGGGTGAGAGCAGAAAATTTAGTGACGTGAACTGGTTGTTTGTGTGAGTCAAGGGTACGGAGAATAGCGCGTGAGTTAATATCGAATACCTGAAATTGATTTTCAGTTTCGACAGATCAGCTGGAATCTTTCGAACTATCCTAGGTACGGTGTGGACTAGTAGTAAACCAAGAAGCTCACTTGAATTAAGCCACTGTCGTCTCCTGCAACAACGAGTTTGCCGTCCCCACGGATATTGCCACTTCGAGCGACATCTTTGAATCTAGCGATAGTTTTTGTGATCTTTTGAGTGCGTGGAGCATATATTAATACTCGAGTTGCGGCAGTTACCGCGTATCTGTGTGGTCTGGAGGGTGCGAAATGGACACAGGTGACCGGAGCGTATTCCTTTACGAAGACGGGATTTTTAAATTGTCGCCAGTGTCTGGATTCAGGATTGTGTTTTGAAGACGGTCGGGGGTGCGTTTTAACAACAACCGGTTGGTAGTCCATGTCTGGGGGCCCGAGACTAAGTGATTCTAATGAAAGTTTACTCACTAGCTGAGTGAGTCCATTGAACTTAACTTGCAAAAAGTTTTTTCCCCCCCTTGAGTCACGTGATTTAATTACGGGAACCACGCTCATCGTGACGCCGTGACTGTGCGCCTGCGCAGGCATTCAATATCAATCCGACTCAATTGGAGTCGCTCTGTTCAATGTACATGATACCAGACTGAATTGAATATTGAATATTGACTCAGGAGGTCATCGATCATGGCCAGACTGGCTGGGCATCCACTGACACTCGGCTGACAGTCACCTTGAAATGCAACGCAGTCACGGTACTATTCAAGTTTCAAGTGCTACATAAATCCTTGTTGAATCCAGCATCCGCTCATCATTACCATGTCATTAATGCGTCATTCCCCGGCCCTACGTGAAATATGCACGTTCTCGGAAGTCAACCACACCCATATTCAGCCAACGACTAAACGTTCAAGGCGTTTTCACTGGCAGGCTCGAGTCAAAAACATCTATACAGACTTAGTGTATTATCGCAACGTTAACGTTGGTCGTCTACTGTAATCAATTTATGATATATAATACTGGGACTTATGGTACCGGTGCGGTTGTGCTTCTGACTTGTGATTTTTATACCTGATGAAATCTCAATTTTTGGACTATTTTCTGGACTATTTACATGTCACGTGTCCTGGCGATACGATCTGATCGATTTTACATTTCCTCGCTCAACCATTTGCCATCTTCCAGCTCTCCGTTTACATTCCGTCTCATAATCAAGATGCTGTTGTACGAGGATGTACTAACTGGCGACGAGATGTTCAGTGATGCGTTCCCTGTGTCAGTACCTTTCCCCTGATTGTGTTGCAGTATAACCGATATCACACTTCGCAGCAAACTTGTAGATGATATTGTATATGAGGTCGATTGCCAGCTGATCACCGTCAAAGAGGGTGATGTAGACATCGGTATCCCACTTGATCTCCCGCAAGCATTGCTGCACACTAACGTCCTTCAGGTGCCAACCCGTCGGGCGAAACGCAGGAGGAGGCTCTTGAAGATGGAGCGAAGCAAGTCAATAACGTTGCGCACTCATTCAGACTTCAACAAACTTCGTTTGACAAGAAGTCTTTCCTCACGTATCTCAAGGTTTGCTCTACGTATTTTTTTGTGTTTGCCGTCTTTGTTGACCACATGTATTTTAGGGGTACATGAAAGCGGTCAAAAGCCACCTCTCCGAGAAGAATCCTGACCGTGTGGATGCTTTTGAGAAAGGTGCCCAAACATTTGCCAAAAAAATTGTTGGGAGTTTCAAGGATTTCGAATTCGTGAGATTAATGTCTATGCCTGTGTGTGATTATCCTTTGACACTGTTTATGTGCAGTACACCGGCGAGTCGATGAACCCAGATGGCATGATCGCTCTCCTTAACTATCGTGTACGTTTCCCCGATCCTCGTGACGACTCTCATTGCTCATCAAATTATTTCTCTCTTTCTCAGGAAGATGGAATTACCCGTACGTTATTAATTCTTTCTTGGTTTCGTTTCATCGTTCAATTGAATTTAAACTCCATTGTAGCTTACTTCACTTTCTGGAAGGACGGCCTGAAGGAGGTCAAGCTCTGACGGCATCAATAGTATCTATCGCACCTCTCTTCTACGCTCTATTTTGTGTTTAGTATCAACCGAAAAGAGACTCTGATGAGCCTTGAGATCTTTGAAGTTAAGAAGCGACGATCAACGCGAGTCACATGACGCGCATTTTGCTTACGCGTTTCAAGTTTGTTTGTCAATATTAATGGTGACTAGGCTTCCGGGTCGACCTTGAACGTTTGAACAGAGTATGTCGAATCTATCACCAGCTCTGGACTCTCTTGTGTGTTCCCTTGTGCCTGCGGCAAGGAATGACGAATCATTGAAGAATGACCTTATTGCACATTGCCATGAAATCCTTAATAGGTGCGGTTCTTATTTACCGAAGTGCACATTCGCGAGTCTTGCTCCGTGTCACTTCAACTTCGTGTCAATCCTTGAACTAAATTCTACTCAAGTCACATTGGTCAGAGTCACGAATCGGATCTTGGCCATCTTGCCGATTTAGTCAAGCGACACTGTGAGTAGTGATGAGCGTCATTCATGGTACGGAACGTCTGATCTATGTACCAAGGCAGTGCTTCAGTCATCACCTACAGGAATATCTTCACTCAAGTTCACAAATCTGGTCTCTCGGCTCCTCGACCAGGTGAATTTCGCTGAATCCTGAATGTGACATGGTAGCTAACGTACCTGGTAGCCTGTGTTATCGAAAAAGCAGTCGTCTATACTCTTCCTTCATTCGTTGGCACCCTCCTCTCAACATATCCCCGTCACTTCGGCCTTTTTATCTTCCCTAGCACCTCCACCGCCATCACGCCGTTCACCTACTTCAATTCCAGTAGACATCTCAACAGCACCGTCGCTGCCAAAGGGAAAATCCAAGGCAGAGACTTTGAGACAATACCGCCTGAAGCATGGTTAGTATTGGCTCCATATCATGTTGTTATTGGAGCTCAGCCACGCAGGTCGTCCCCAACTGTCCGAGTACTTGCTGCTCCGCGACACCTTATATCTTTTACAGGGGATTTCGGGAAAGTACGTTCGTTTTTCGTTACAGGATGATCCGGATCCCCAGAATAAGCTCGTCTTTGTGGACGATCCGGTGAGCACGCTGGTATGATTGTCACAATTCTTGGATCATGATCTTTCGCGACAGAAATTGGTCGTCGAAGCACCTACCAAGGCCCTTATTCACCGACTATCTGAAGTTGGATATCTCTATACACGAGTTGAAACCTTTGTTCGGGATCGTGAAGGAGCAGCAGGCGTAGGGATGATCGAGCAGAGTCTTTGCCATCACCTTCAGTCTCAACTCACTGAATATTATCGCCTCATCGCCGTTCTTGAATCACAAATGTCCGCCCCGTCAAGATACCCTCAGAGTGATGACAACTATGGGGCCAGCACAGCAGATGGTCAAGGTACCCAGGACGAGGAGAAGGGCCTAACTTTGAGACGTTTGGATGTCTGGATTAACGATTGGAGATTGAGAATGCGGATGATGAGCGTTTGTGTCGAGGGTGCTCGAGGTACCTTTGCTTCGATATTTGAACTCTCTTTTGCTCACAATCAACGGTAGATGCACAAGGAGGTGCATTGGTAAATCTGATACACGGCTACACCGATAATGGCGATCCCTTTGTCAGAAAATTCACCGATCAACTTCTGGAAGAGGTGTGTGCTGCTCAGTTTATACAGCCTGCTTTTATAATGTGCTCTACTAGGTGTCCAAGCCATTTTTTTCAACGCTTCACAAATGGCTCTTCTCAGGGGAATTATATGACCCTTTCTCCGAATTTTTTGTTGCAATGGACCCAGCCATGGCTCATATGCAGTATGTGCATCCATCATCTTTGGCGGGAGGTATTGGTCAACTATCTGGTGACGGCGGGTTCGGTGGATTCGGTGGTGATAATGATGATATCTCAGGAGAGCTCGAAGGGGGTTTGAGATTGTGGGAAGCAAAATATCAGTTCCAAAAAGATATGTTGCCCATGTTTGTTGGCGAAGCGTTTGGAAAGAAGGTACCTGTGTTCTTCGCACATATCTTGATATCTGACTCAAAAATTCTCCAGATTTTCTCAACCGGCAAGAGCTTGAACTTTATTCGATACAGCTGCCATGATAGTGACTGGGTTGTCACGCGACAGAAGATGAGCAACACTGGCGGAAGTAAGTGATGCTCTTCTGGTCCATATCGAGTGCTGACTTAGCTTAGCTTTGAAATATAGCGATATATCTGGACTGGAACGCTCTATCGATGCTGCATACCAGATTGCTAGCCATCGGTTATTTGAAGTATTCATAGAAAAGTTCAAGTTACTCGACCATCTACGTGCGCTCAAGCACTATCTTATGCTCGGCCACGGCGATTTTGCTGATCAGTTAATGGAGGCTCTGGGGTAACGCGTTTCTTTCTCGCTATATCCCACTCTGATGTTTCGTTCGAACAACTATCTTTTTATAGCCCGAGTTTAACCCGACCGGCGAATGCGTTGTACCGCCACAATCTCACAGCTACACTCGAGACAGCTATCCGCTCCTCAAACGCGCAAAATGATCCACCAGACGTACTGCGTCGGCTCGATGCCCGCATGCTTGAATATTCTCACGGCGAGATTGGCTGGGACGTTTTCACATTGGAATACAAGGTCGATGCGCCAATCGATACCGTTCTTGATCCCGGATCAATGGTGAAATACCTCAAACTTTTTAATCATTTGTGGCAGATGAAGCGCATTGAAAGAGCCCTCAGCCAGGGATGGATGAGAATCGCTGGCGGTGCAAGGACATTCCTACGGGTTCCAGGTAATATCTGTCTACACAAGTGGATTTAAAACTGACGAAGATTTTTAGATCTCGAGCCCGAATGGCATCAGATTCGTATCGTCATGGCTGAAATGATTCATTTCATCCGTCAGATGCAGGCATACGGTCAACTCGAAGTAATCGAGTGTTCATGGAAGATTTTAATTGACTTCCTGAACAAGAAAGAGGGTGACCTTGATGCCCTGATAGACGCCCACCGATCTTACCTAGATCGAATGGTGAAGAAAGTGCTTCTTCTCAGTCCCAAGACAGGAAAGGAGGTATATTAACACAATCACCAGTTACTCTTGTGTGTTCAAAGGATTTCTTACAGGAGAATGTCCTCAATCAAGTAAAGGATTTATTCTCGACGATTCTTCAGTTCCGAGAAGCAACAGTGAGCTTTTTTACTTTACTGTCGACCACCCTAATGTCGTCATGCAGGATAATTTTTATAATTACTGTTTGTCGGAATCTGCACGGCGAGACCGAGAGTTTGACGTAGATCGGGTGAGTCTTTTGCCCATGTCTTTTCCGCTGTAGTCAAACCAAAGGACTCCAGGGCGTATTCACTGGTCCTGAGCCTGATCCCGCAGCGCACACGACAGATGCATTACAACGCATTCGTACACGTGTGAAAGAATATGGCTTTTCGTTTTCGGATCGAGCTCAAACAATCGTCCAAGCATTGCAGGTACACCCTGACCTCGATTGTCGGTTTTTGGGTATCAGGTTGTCATTTTCGGATTTTTATAGAACGAAGAAAGAGCAACAATTGCAGAGGTCTTGAGGGAACGCCATATTTATTTATGTTTACCCAGTTTTTTTGGAAAAATCCGAGTCAACCTCCAGCCTGAGTATAACACTATTACGAATATAATGGTCCATTGAAACCAAAGACATCCAGCTCAAAGTTCATCGTGGTCTTCTTGCGCTGGGGTTGCCCCTGAAGAATTACCATCACTGAGAGGAACCTGAGTCTGGTCTTGGGGCGGCAGGCTAAGTGAATTTTTCGCGTGTTCCTCCACAAATGCAATGAGGCTCTCCAACGATCGATCTCCTTCATACTCTATGAAGTCGCGCGTGCCCGCTGGCTTGAACTTGATGGTGGGGAAGCCTGCGACACGGAAAGGAGCGGATGGTGGTAGGTCATTATCCTGCGCCTCCATCTTTGCGCTGTACATAAATTTCAATTAGTATGTAACACAGCACACTGCATTTTGATGTCCTTACATAACAATACGGTCTTTACGGTCTGCGTAATGATCGCCAAGACTGTCCCATGTGGGCTTCAAGCGTTTGCAGTGACCACACCTATAGGAATTGATACTTAAGCACACCAGTTCGTTTGAACAGAGAGAAAACGAACCAGGAAGCGTAAAGCTCGAGGAAAACGTCCTTGGAATCATCGAACACAATTTCTTCAAATTGCTTCCCGACAAGATTGAAAACGCTTTCATTTTGGTTTTCGGGTATGGGTTGACTCTTGAGTTCGGGCTGCAGTTTGCCATCGAGGAATTGTTGCACCCAGTCACCAGCGCCTTCGGGAGTGAAAGGTTTGTTCTGGTCGTAAGGATATTTGAGCTGATCACTTAAATCATGGACGACAAAGCCAGGCCATTTGGTCTGCTGCAGGTTCAGCGCTTTGGCGTGATCGCCGAATTGGATGGCATCGATCCAGACAAAGTTCATTTTCGCTTTATACTGCTGCGCGACAGGTTTGAAGGCGGTGATATACTCTTCCTTCTTTTCATCGGTTGGGTCGAGGAAAAGATAGGCGAGCGGTTTCGAGCTCTGTGCGTAGACGTCATAGTTGTCGCGACTGAGTTCGTCGATGATGGGAATGGCGAGGCCTTGAATCCATTCCTCAATATCTTTAACTTTGGAAGAAGGAACGGGGTATGGGTATTCGACACGGGGCTCATCAAAGCTGCGATAGACGACGATAGTGGGAGGAGTGACACCAGCAGCGGCTATGGCGTCCTTGTCAGTGGTCAAGCCGAAAAGGAAATCATCGCGATGCTTCTCTGCGGTGGCGTTGTACTCGGCGGCGGGCTCATCGGTGGGAGATGCCAAGTAGGCAACAGCCACAATTTTGTCAGCCTTTTGGAATTCTTCATGGTTCCCAGACGTAACGTCCGACACGGCGGGAAGGGACTGTCTGTAGATGTATTCAGTTAATGCGCAACACACAAGCCGAAGTGTACAAACTTGATCATGTAACTGATGATACCATCTGCCTTTCGAGGACCATTGTATTCACTGGGCACACCATGTCTGAAGACCTTCAGGGTTCTGAAATACCGCATCGTATCAAACTCAATGTACATTGCATTGGGTACTCACGGGTAGCCTTGGATGCCGTGTGACTGGCATAGGTCTGCCTCATCTACGCAATCGACCTTGGCAATTTTGATGTTCTTTTCTTTAAGAGTTGTGGCGGCTTCTTCATAATGAGGAGCAAGGGCCTTGCAGTGGCCACACCTAGTTCTCCATAAGTTTTCATGGTCAAAGAATGAAATACGGATTGACGGTTCATACCATGGAGCGAAGAATTCTACCAATATGAGAGGTTCAGTGTTGACGGATGATTGAAAAGTGGACGCAGTCAGGCTCAAGACGTCTGATGCAGCATCAGCGAGAATGAGGGAAGCCAGGGCGACGACGGACGCCGGCGAAAGGATGGATGAGAAACGCATTGTAGCAGAAGGTTGAGATAAGGGGAAAACAGAGTGTTCCTTCAAGTTAGAGCTTATAAGCGCATACGTGTCAGTTTCAATAGTCTGACAAAGAAAGGTTCGGGTGAGCTCCGAGTCTTCGGCTCCAATGCCAAGGCAACAAACTGTTGTGGCCATGGTAGGATATAACACCATATGTAAACTTCTACACTACGTTTACTGTCGCATTATTCCAACGCTCTGAGGTCAAAGTCACTTCCCCGCTGTCGACCACCTCCATACTGCCTCACAATTGGCTTGAAAGCCCGAGGAGGCGGGAAATCTGCTACAGGGAACGTGTGGGAACCCGCGTTTGGTGGAGGAGAAGGTACTATAAGACAAAGAAGTTGGTGAGAGACAATGGAAGGTTAATATCTGTGTCACGTACTCTTACGGCGGAGGGTCGACAAGCCAATTCCGTCCGACATTCCATTGGCATTCCCAATAGATGAGGTGCGTTTGTTCGAAGTTAGAGAGGGTGCACTCTCGAATGAAGCTGTCCTTGCTCTTGAAGAAACAGGTGTGGGTAGAGCCAAGCCGGACCGTTGTTGGTGAGGCGGTATAGGTGGTTCAGCCTCCGAAAGAGCGCGAACTCGGGGAGGAGGTGCGGGAGGAACAACAGTATTTGGAGCTTTACGTGTGGGTGGTGGAGGCACTGTCCTGGCTGGTGAAGCAGGACCTGTGCTTGAAGGTCTTGGAGGTGGTGGTGGAGCTCTCCCTGGTGTTGTTGGAGGAGGTGGAACCTTTCTGTTAGGAGCATGCGCCGACTGTAAACTGGAGCGCG
>Ga0210387_10002502_pt1 | contig 14071 bp, 12 predicted proteins | sample IncBWC7OmetaG_FD_160108 | JGI IMG/M metagenome (GOLD analysis project Ga0210387, IMG submission 160108) | Forest soil microbial communities from Barre Woods Harvard Forest LTER site, Petersham, Massachusetts, United States - Inc-BW-C-7-O ...
GATGAAACGGGACAGCTTAGTCATTTAGTCTCCGAGGTGCGGTGTGGCCTTTGGCTCACGTGTGCGGAGGGTATATCAGCCCATAACGTAAACGTCAATGTATATTCTTTTTGGAGTAATAACCACACTTTACGGGACTTATCTCGTATTCTCCTCGGCAACCGGATTACGAGCGTAAGATTAGCCTGCGATCTATTTCTTGGTGTATTCGGCAATGACGAGGTCGATGCCTCGACGGATTAAAACGGCCATGCTTAATGAGCGTTCGGTCGGAAATGGCTTTGAGGGCGGATAGGTGGCGCTCGGCCATCAGCCGGAGAAGCCTTCTCCGGACTTGTTACGAACGTGCATGTCCGCCAGGCCGGAGAAAAAATCCATCTGGAAACGAAAACTTTTTCTATGAAAGCGTGGTATTGTTGGCGTCCCGTACAATCGTCAAACTCCTTAGGAATTTGCTCGGCGCTTAGGATGCCGTTTTCTCCATTCCGTGTCTTTTGCCAGAGGAGTTCCGGCATCCTTAATATATGTCCGGTTATTACCCGTTCCCGAAGAAGTGGAGACGTAATTCGGAGTCGAGTCAGGATTTCTTGTGCAAGTCCAACGTCAAGATGAAAGGCAATAAGGACTGCTGCGGGGATGTCGCTTGGACGGGAGGACTCTTCGTGTCAAGCATGCTGAGGGCGTCAACACTGCAGGGTGATAAGGCATCGGTCAGGCAGGCTAGCTCTAATATATCAGAGGCGATCTCAAGAACATCCCACATGCTCGTAATCTAGCAGAAAAGGAGCACCGAGTCAGGTGCCGTTCTTCTCCCACGCTCCGGGACCGAAGGGAATCCAAGCTGTGAAAACGATCCAAATCCACATGATACCGGTAACGACTTATCGTCTACCACCGAGCGATTTCATCTCCCGGCATGAGTACAAGTCTCAGTATGTCCTCACTTGTTCCGTCGAATCGGACGGGAATGAGATGTCCCCGAAACAATCTGCGGACTTGCAGGCTCTTGGGGACTCCGACCTCAGGATCAGCTAATCCCAGCGCATCAAGGACCGTCCCTCCCACCGGAACGAAGGTTTCCTTACCGTTAACGCGTACCCGTAGCTCCGGAGTGACACCGAAGTTTGCCGGAAATGCAATGCACGTCACGCTGGGAACCGAAACCGTCCGGCAAAAGTTCTCCTGCCCGATCTCACGCGGCTTGCTTGCCTCATTAAGTTTCACGTCGTCTGTTGCGTACAGGAGGATTGCACCGGTAATGTGATTGATCGAGGATTGGTCGACCTCAAACATCAAGCGAAAATAGCCGAACGATTTAGGGAAAGACAACTCATATTGCAATGCACGCTCTGCGACCGGAGGCTTTCCCAAAAGAATCTGGGTAGCTGAGGCGCGCGAAATACGAATTCGATCATCGTTGTGCTCCCTCGTAAAAATGTAATCGGCGACTTCATACCCAGCGGGATGGTCCGCGCTGGGAGTTGCGCCGCTGAGATAGAAGGGATTCACCACATGCATCCGAAAATCGGACGACAGGTCAACAAACCCAGTCACATCGTAGCTTCCGAACTGGAAAAAATACGCAACAGAAGGAGGCAGTGGAAAACTCTCGGCGAGCGCACGCCTCAAATACTTGTTTTCCTGCGAACGGAGACAGCCCTTTGCTTCTATGCTGAGCAAACTGGCCCGGAACTCCTCAAGGTTAAGCAAAGGATCAACGTATAACCCCCTGATAGCGGGTACTTGGTCTTGATTGGTCGCTTCACTGAAATAATTTTCCGACTTGAGTGAGACCTCGGCCGTATTTCCATGCCACTGAAGGGAGACCAGGGCACCTTCGAAGTCGCAGCCAGTTTTTGAAAATGGGGGCGTGCGGGCATTTTTTATGCTGATTCGGAAATCAAAAGCAAGAGGAGTTGAAGTTCCCTGCGGCGGGAATAAGGTCGATCCCGAACCCTGCCGCCGAAGCTCATAGTTCATCGGAGCGGGCCGACAACCAACCACAAGCAGAAGAACCCCAATGCCAAAACTAAGGCTCCGCATCTTAATCTGCCTCACGTTCTGGCAACTCGAGAGTTTTTTAGAATTGCCGATTCGAGCGTTTCGAGCATGGGGCGGCTCCCTGCACTACCAATTTATCATCAGAGCATGCCACAGCAGAAGGGCGGGAATTCCGACAGGTGGAATTGGCAATTCTACTAGAAAGCGTCGATCTCACAGCACAGATTTGGGCAGTGTGGTAACCTGCCCTCATACATCGACATTTATTCCGAAGATGCATTGCCTGGATAAGTTCAAATGGACAAGAATGGGGCCAGAAAGATACTTGGCGAAATAGAGGAACAATTCCTCGCCAAGGACTCTTCGCTTTGTTGGACGATCGCGCGAGAACTCGCCGACTTCACAGTCGTAACATCGTGGCGAATGACTTCTTCGGATTCCACCGGAGCGCGTGGGTAGTTTTACGGCCGTCGGGCGACCATTTTATCCGCTCTCGATGAAAAAAGAACTTCGAATCGATTGTTGTTCGGAGACAACATTTCTGATGGGTGCGCCCGTGTCTTCGGGGGAAATTCACTACAGAAAGTGCCATCCCAGAGCTTCAGGGGATGAACGTTTTGCTGGGCACTGGGCTGTATTCGTCGACTGAATTGTCTAACGGCCTCCGCTCGCACTTCGATTTCGTCGACGTTTTTATAGACACCACTCTGCCCGACGTAGCGGCTAATTTCGAAGGCGTTAGCGGGGGTGGGTTGTGCAAGGTCTATATTTTCAGGGGCACAGACGGGAGGACTCAAACCTTCAAGACTCTCGCTGGCCTTGCATTTTGGCTGGATCCCCGAAATTCGAGCCTGTTTATTCGGTGCCATGGACCGCAGAGTATAGGTGCTGTTCTCTGCCGTCTCTACGACCAGGTCCAGACGACAAAAAACCGGCGAAGTGCATAATCGTGCCCGTTCTGTCCGAGAACGATTGGAAACACTGCAAAGGAGAGTTAATCGGGGCTTTGATGCAGGCGAGGTCAACCGCCTGGCGTCAACTCTGGTTCGGCGGGATTCCTCCAGCCACAGGTCTTGCCCAAAAACTTATGAATTCGGGTCTCCAGAATTTGCACCAGGAAGTCGCCTGCAATCACTGAGTTGTACCAGCCTCCACTGGTTTTGGGCATCAAGGCGACTGCACCTTGTTCAGAGCTTGCCCAGCCAGTTCGATTCCGGGGGACCGGATCGCACCACGCGCGTATACCAGTTTGGTCTATCGCTAGCCGCTTGAAGAGAGTTCTAAAAATTGGCAATCCTTCATTCTCTGATCGAAAAATGAGACATACGCGCTCTTGCAAAACCAGGAAACTCACGACGAGAGTGGTGGCGCACAAAAGTCCCTTATGGCGTCTAATGAGACGTAGAAAGCTGACGGGACAGGGGTGTCTATCATGAGCAAGTCACTGCAAAACATAACCTTAGCCTTCCTTCTGCTAGCTACGCTCCCCTGCCCGTGGGCGCAAACTCCCCCTCAAAACCTCGCTAAGCCTCCCAGTTCTAGAGAGCACGCCGCCATATTGATCTTCGACGGCGTACAGATCATCGATTACGCGGGGCCATGGGAAATCCTCGATTCGGAATTCGATGTATTCACAGTCTCGGAGAAACTGGATCCCATCACGACATCGGGGGGTATGAGCGTTAACCCGCGCTATACCTTCGAGAATTCTCCCAGGGCGGAAATACTGGTCGTGCCGGGAGGTGGCAGCAGCCGTGTGGGTGGGCCGGGCGTCGGAAGCCAAATGGCCAACCCGAAGGCGCTTCGTTGGGTGCAGGAAGAAGCCAGGCATGCACATTATGTAATGTCCGTGTGCAATGGCGCATTTATATTGGCGCAAGCTGGAGTCCTCGATGGGCAAACCGCGACCACAACAGCAGGATTCATTGATCTGCTGAAGACAGCGGCGCCACGAACAAAAGTCGTGGCAGACCAACGGTTCGTGGATAACGGTAAGATTATCACTACGGCCGGGCTATCGTCCGGCATCGATGGCGCGCTGCACATTATCGATCGAGTGTTTGGGAGAGGGGAGTCACAGTTCGTGGCCGTAAACACAGAATACAACTGGGAGCCCAGCGGCCAGTTCGTTCGGGCACAGCTTGGAGATATGCCCATGTTGAATACATTCGTGCAACTGAGGTTCCAACTGCATGCCCGGCCGGTGCGGTACGACACCTCCCGTCAGTTTTGGCACAGTGAGTGGTCGGTTGAAACTAAGCAGTCCGTTCATGATGTCATGGCCGCGCTCAGTGATACCGTAGCAAATCGGGATCACTGGAGCCGAGTTAACACGGGGAGCGACGACGAAAGCACGAGCCAATGGGTAATTTCGAGTGGCACGTGGGGTAATTGGAAAGCATCCGTTCATACCGAAGCCGCGTCCAGCGGCGCCGGTCAATTGAAAGTCATCATAAGTGTGGACCGGACCTGAACGAGAGCCTTGCAGTTGATACGTTCTCGCGCCTTGGCTCCACAACTTCCGCCGACTGGTCAGCCGTTGGGAACATCACGAAAGCAACTTCCTCGGCAGGCTGCAACTCGGCTGCCTCGTTATCCTCTTGAGGCATTTATGAGATGGCTTCTAGTTAATGACTCCGAAGTAGGTCAGCAATCCCTTCGCACTTCCTCCGAAAGCCGAGCCATCTGGAAGGACTCGCAATCATTTTCTCGTGGCGGCACCACGATGAGCCATAGTTGTAATCGGCAGGGCAGCAAGCCCTGAAATGGCTAGGTAAGGATCAGTCGCCAAAGTAGGATGCGTTTTGCCGGAAATTCGACAGGGTACGATCCTCGATTGCATCCGGATGACGTTAGAGCTTATCGAGCGCGCCAGAACATCGTGTCAACGTGCAAGCCGTCTTTAAGTGCGCGCTTCCCATATAACAAGGTTTGGCGCAGTTTGATTCACAACTGTCGCTGCTTCTAGAAGTTTTCCATCATCCAAATGTTGCTATTCATACTCCAACCGAGCATCGCCAGATGGCGACCATTAGGGGAAGGAGTCGCGAAGGTGAACAAACCTCCTTCCTGCTTCCACAGAACGTGCGAGTTTCCCAATAAATCGACGCGCATGAGGACGGAGGCGTTCTGGACGCGACTTGATACAAGAAGCCCTTTGCAATTGTTCTCCCAATTCACTGCATCGAGATTCTCCCAACCCTTCACAAGTAACTTTCTGCGAGGCAGACCCATGAGGGACAACAGGGAAATTGCTCCTTCGGATGTCTTGAGGATTGCGATGTAGGTCCCATCAGGTGAAAGATCCCAAACATAATTAGCGGTCGGATCGATTTCAAATTGAGCGAGCTCTCGACCGCGGCCCCGTAGAACATCGAATGCGGTAAAGATGAGGTGATCGAGTGCTTGGCTCTGCTCCGCGACCACGCACACATTCGCCGGGACCCTGGAGCAAGAGAGAGCTCCATAAAAGTTCGAGCCTGTCACGAGTTGCGGCGACCACCTTGCCGCAAACATAAACTGTGGAGGCCCTCCATCCATCGGGCTGCGCATAACATTGGTTGGCGCGAGAGCCTGCCCCTTCTCTGGTGGAATCATGTAGAGGATTGACCTGCCATCCGGGCTGACGCGAGCCCCCACTATTGGCTCTCGTCCCCCCACAATAGGCAGCTCCATATCTCCGTCAATCGTCTTACTGAATACTCCCGAATGACCTTCGCGCGCGGACAAAAAGACAACCGCCTTGCTATCGGCCGACCAGCCAGAGGGCGCACTCCAGTTTTCGCTCAAAGTAAGACGCCGTGGATTGGAGAGATGCGTCGCATCAGAATCGAGGTCAGCGACGTGCACGCTCGTCTGGCCATCCCACTGCAAGAAGGCCAACCGCTTTCCATCTGCCGTCACGCTCGCGGAAGCTACGCAGGCTCCAGCCCAATTTGTTACTCGCGTTGGTTTTTCCATGGGTTCGCCAGTGCGCGGATCCGGCCGAAATTCCCAGTAGTTGCATGTATTTGCGTTATGACCAGACTCCGAAATCGCATACAAAATGCGCCCATCTGCTAGCCACAGGAAATCGTGTGTATCCTGTCCGGCAAGCGAAAGCATCGTCTTTGGGGAGCCACCGTTCAAGTCGCGCATTTCGATGGCCTCGGTTCCTGCCTTGAGGTAAGCCAGTTGCCGTCCGTCCGGTGACCACTGCACGTCAACAACAGCGGAATTTGCGTCCACCTCCCAAAGCTTTCTAGCCTGCTCTCCTTCGGGGCCCATTAGCCAAACCTCGCGAGGGCCAACTTTTTCCCAATTCGATAGGATGGCAACAAAGGAGCCATCAGGGGAAATCGACCCGACGATGCCATCATCCCGCAATTTGCGGGGTAGACCTCCCAGAAGCGAGACAGACCATATGCTCGATCGCACCACCCCCGAATAACGTTCCGGCGGCGGAATTAATTGAGCGAGAAACCGGGTACCATCCGGGAACCAGCGAACAACTTCCCAGTTGGCCTGCTGATTTTTGAGTGCCTCCTCCGGTTGGGGGACTGTTTGCGATTCGTCTGTGGAAAGGGCTTTAATGTGGATCCCTCTCGTATCGCTGAATGCCAAGTACGTACCGTCGGGCGAGATGGCGCCGCTGCGTACTGGGTTCTCGCTGGAATTGGACGTCAGTTGGCGCAGTCTTAGTTGGGGCGGAGAGGCTTTTGGCCGCCATCCCACACGGTATAGAAGACCTGCTGCCGAACAAAAGGCCAAGATTATGCCTGCCACAAATTGCCATCGAATCCTGTGGAAATTCAACTCTTCGATCTCTTTCAATCGCTCGAGGTCAGCATGCATCTCAACGACGCTTTGATAACGCCGGTCACGATCCTTCTCTAGCGCTTTGTGTATGATCTCTGCAAGCTTTGGTGGAAGCTGAGGGCTTAATTCGCGCGCCGAAATCGGGGTGCGGTGCAGGATCGCAGCGCGGACTGACTCTGCGGTCTCACCGGCGAATGCTTGCTGGCCCGTTGCCATTTCATAGAGCAGCAGGCCAAATGAAAACAGGTCGGTTCGGGCATCTAGCTTTTCCCCGCGAATCTGTTCGGGAGACATGTAGGAGGCGGTTCCCAAAGCAATCCCGGTCCGGGTTAGGCTAAGATCACGTTCCCTAGGAGGCAGTTTCGCATCACCGATGGAACCTGCCTCGTGCGGGAAGTCTGAACCGTCCAATACCTTTGCCACACCGAAATCCAATATCTTGGCTTCGCCGCGGTTCGTGATGAAAATGTTCGCTGGCTTAATGTCGCGATGAATGATGCCTTTCTCATGGGCAGCGTTGAGCCCGCTGGCAATCTGGATAGCGAGATCAAGCGTGGTTTTGTACGGTAGCGAAATCTTCGAGACGCCTGATGGCGGCCTTTTGACGTCTACTACTGCGTTTTCAATTAATTCTCGAAGTGTTTGCCCGTCCAAGAGCTGCATCACGATAAAAGGTTGACCCTCATACTCACCGAACTCGTAAACGGCACAAATATTGGGGTGGTCGAGGGCTGAGGCCGCCCGCGCTTCGCGTTCGAAGCGCCCGAGAGCTAGAGAGTCTTTAGTCAGTTCGGGAGGAAGAAACTTCAGGGCGACCCGGCGGCCCAGCTTGATGTCCTCTGCCTTGTAAACAAGCCCCATACCGCCGCCGCCGAGTGCCTCTAGGACGCGGTAGTGAGAGACCCTTTTGCCACTTATGTTCACATCCAGGGCGGCGGTCGGACGATTTTCCGTTTGGGCTTCTGGATTCAATACATCGGGCAGTTGTCCTGTGGACTTCTTCACCGGCACGATCAATCTATAACCGCGCCGTGGCACTGTTTCGACGTATTTGGGGCGTTCCGCTGAATCGCCGAGCGCCTGACGCAACTTCTTGATGGCGGTGTGGATACTGTGGTCGTATTCAACCACAGTGTCATTCGGCCACAATCTTTTGCGGATCTCTTCATGCGTGACCAGGTCACCGGAACTCGCCACCAACATCTTTAGAATCTGGAGGGGCTGCTCTTGAAGAATGACCTTTCGTGGCCCCTTGCAAAGTTCGCCCGATCGTAGGTACAGTTCGAAGGGACCAAAGCGCACGTGTCGTTGGGGAACTAGTTCCATTAGGTTGATGTGGCAGGAGTCTACTGCCCAAAATCGGCTTTGTCCACGAACTCCGTGTCTGACTATAAGCAGGTGACTTGTGGCGGGCTGGCGCAGCCGCCTGCAGAAATCCAGCTAACGCATTCCCCACGAATTACTTACCTACCTGCTCTGGTTCAGAGTTAAATCAGGCCCAGTGCATTGTGCTTCTTCCAACGCAGGGTGCAATGTCAGCCTCGACTGCAAGTACCCCGGTTACAAGACAGAAGGAGATTCCATGAGGAAGAACATTTTTGCGACTCAAGTAGGATTGGTGTTGGCACTGAGTTCGATTACTGTGCTGATGGGTAGCGGAACGGCGGCGCAAGTGCCTTCGCCGCATCAGCATTACAAACTCTTCGACCTGGGAACGCTTGGCGGCCCGCATAGCTACGGTTCAATTAATGGTGATGGCTTCCAACTACTGAACAACTCCGGAATCGTTGCCTCATACGCCGACACTTCTGTTCCGGACCCGAACGCGCCAAATCTTTGTTTTGACCCATCCTGTTTCGCCGCTCACGCCTTTCGTTGGAAAGACGGCGTGATGACTGATCTCGGAGCACTCGATTCGAGGATGAACAGCAGCGCGGGCGGTTCCATCAATTCGCGAGGTTGGGTCACCGGACAGTCATTGAACGGTGTCATCGATCCGGTGTTGGGTTCTACGGAATTTCGGGCTGTTCTCTGGAAGGGCAATGAAATCACTGACCTCGGAACGCTAGGCGGTCATAGTTTTGTGATCGGAATTCATGTCAATGACAGTGGGCAGGTTACTGGAATCTCAGACACCGGAGTAGCCGACCCATTTTCCATTTTCGGCCTCGGTGTACAGCTCCGCACGTTTCTCTGGCAGGACGGCGTGATTCAAGATATCGGCAGTTTGGGTGGTCCGGACACTATTCCCGGCGCCAGTTGCAGCGGTCAACCTCACGATGTAGTTGTGGGAGCCTCCTACACGAGTTTCACGCCGAATGCTGCTACGGGAATTCCCACAATCGACCCGTTTCTCTGGAAGAGGGGGAAAATGACGGACCTCGGTAACTTGGGCGGCACGCTAAGTGTGGGCGGGCAATGTGCGAACAATCGAGGTCAAGTCATCGGCCAATCGAATCTGGCGGGCGATGCGATTTCCCACGCGTTCTTTTGGGAGGACGGCGCCATGACCGACCTGGGAACTTTGGGCGGCGACAATTCGGAGGCGATATGGCTCAACGACGCCGGCGTCGTCGTTGGTTCTGCGGACCTTCCCGACAGTCAGATTCGCCACGCAGTTTACTGGACGAACGGCAAGATACACGATCTCGGCACAGTCGACGGCGATCTCTGTAGCCGCAGTCTTGGCCTGAATGCCCGCGGACAGGTCGTGGGTAAGTCAACGGATTGCTTCAACGCCTTGCACGCGTTCGTATGGGAAGAAGGCGGGCCGATGTTGGATTTAAATACGCTGATTGCTCCCGGCTCAGGTTGGCAATTAACAAGAGCCATCAACATTAACGATCGCGGGGAAATTCTTGTAGCAGCGGACCCCGTCGGCGTTACTCCTACCGACGACGACGATCTCGGTCACCTTGTGCTGTTAGTTCCGTGTGATGCCGACGATGCGGGTTGCGAGGGGAACGCCGCAAGTACGACGAGCGTGGCGCCACGGAGTTCAACGCGGATTACCAACAATTTGACAACAACAGCTCCGCTCACGCCCCGCCAGAAGGCAGCCGCGTTACGTGCGCAATGGGCTCGCCAGTATCACGTTCCTAGAGCGAAAAAGAAATAGTTTTTGGCAGCTAGGGGATAGCCGCAGTGACGCCGGTCTATACGCCAGGGCGTCGGCGGCTAGTTGGTCGGCGACATCCTTAACGGTGGAGAGTGGGACCGCGACGTGGACGTTTTCTTCATTACGACATCGATCCGGATTTTTGAGCCGTTGGTAGCGACTCTAACGTGATCGTGGCCGTCCTGTACATCAACGAAGGTGGTGTTCGGATACGCGAGCATCGGAATCGTTGGATTGCACGGTAACGAATTCGCCGTCTTCGGCGGTGCGCAACGCCATCCAACCCCAATAACGAAGCCTAAGCAGTCGCACTGGAAAGCGAGATTCCTGGGCGGCTGCGTTGCATTCGGCCAGCGAGGAGAAGTTACGTGGATCGCTCATGCGAATCGGTCAAAATCCGGTTCATACTGAGGCGCTGTTTTCGCTTGCCAAGGCAAGCTTGCCGTGAGCAAGTTACAGAGTGCAGTCAGTTCTCTGTTCTTCTCTTCAAGTGCCTTAATACGAAGCCGAAGTGTTGCCACGATGTTCTGTCTGGAGAGACGCTCGCGATCTTGAGAGGCGGACGTGGGAGAAGCCATGCGACTCGTCGTTTTACGTGAACGCATGATACGAATGCGCAACTTCTCCTGACCATACAACCACGCCGTCGAGACCTTCGCTTCGGAAGCCACCGTTCGAAAGTTGATGTCCCGGTCAGAAGCATTCATGCGGTGCAACGCTGCAGGAGCGCGCTCCATTGCTTGTTCGCTGCGCAGTCGCGCACTTTTCTTGAGGCCACTCGTATTTCTACGCATGTGTTTGCTCCAGGGACGTGATGATTTTGAAGAGGTTGTTTCGTTTTCGTTCGTTCATTTCGATTTGTCGCACCCATGCGTTCGCGTTTGCGTTGGCGATCACTCGCTCTGTCTCTCGAAGCTCATTTCCGAGGAAACGTGGTCGATGGTGCCTGGAGAATCGATCTCAGCAAATCGGTCATGCCCACAAAAGCCGACGTTTTCCTGCTGGAAAATGGAATCTATCAGTGCCAGAGGTGCGTTCCCGTCAACAACATCAAAGCAGATGGCCAGGACCAGAGTGTAACCGTCCAACGATTACGGGCGGCTCCTCTCAGGCAACAGCTATGTCGCCAAAACGCTAGAGCGACGCCAGCCTAAATTCAACCAGTTCAATCAGAACGGTGTTTTTGGTAAGGACAACGGCAGAGTGTAGGCCACAATTGTGTTGACATGTCCAGCCCTGCGCCCATACTCGAATTAGCTACCGCCGCTAGACTTCTCCCTCTAACACAGTGTCGTCTACCTGCTCCAGCAAGGAGCAAAAAAATGTCTAAAAATGAGAGTGTGCCGGACATTCTCGAACGTGAACTTTCCGCCGTCATTCAGGAATGGCTCGGGCATGTCGAGAACCGATCCGACCTAACATGTATCCCGCTGACCTTCGAAGAACGCATAGGAAGTCATTTTCACCTTCTTCGTGATGTAATCGCGCGGTTGCGTATGGACGATGGGACGAAACCACCAATCTCGAAGGCTGCGGCCATCCACGGAGACTTGCGGCGAAAACAAGGCTACACCCTAGCCATGGCGGTAGAAGAGTCTCATCTACTGCAAGCATCCATCTTCTCGATGCTGCACAAACACGTGAAGGGTTTGGACTTCAATTCTTTGCTTCCTTACATGGTATGTATCGAGGATGAGGCAGAGGCGCAGTTGAAGCAGCAGGTGCTGCAGTTCGCGGTTCCCGCACTCCTGTCAACTCCGGTTGAGAATTCGGGCGCGCGACTTTAAAGGGAAGGGGCTAATGTCCTTTTTCGGGTGGTTACTTCCTTGCGTACAATATACGCAAGGAATAGGAGGACCACCATATGCCCCCATCCCTTTGTGATTTAGAACAGCAACGTGAAGTGCTTGCTCAGCGCATCGCAGAGCTCGGCGATCTTCGTCCCGGCAGCATTACGGGCACCTCGGGTCGGTGCGGTAAGCCAGAGGGTCACTGCCATCAACCCCGTCACCCCGGCCACGGCCCAATTTCCGGCTCACCTATAATCAGCAAACATGTCTAGACAAGTTTCTGGCACTAGCGACGCGTCAAAGACGCGGTTATTGCTATCGGGATTTGTAGCCTCTACTTCGGAAGGCGAACTGGGCGGGAGAGAACTTCACAAGCTTTTTGCGCGAGCAAAGGGATGGCCTTTAATCTTGAGACAAGATCACCACGGCCGTAATCCACATCGGGAGACCGATCGCTGCGCACGCGATGACGTTGCGGATGCTGCCTTCTGGAATGAGAAACGAGCCGAGCACGCCTACAATTATGGCCGTCCCCATAATGTAATAACGAGGCGCTCTCAATATCCACGCTAGCGGAAGAAAATGCAGTCCGATGATGACTCCGAGGAACTGCGGGATTAGAGCGTAACGGCCAAAGTGAGCGAGTGCCGCCACCGCGCCGGCACCCAGCACCCATTCCGCGGCGGTGTCGATCCAAAAGAGAGACGCGATAGACGCCCAGCGCTCGCGGTCGGCGGCGGAATTCTTATAGCGGCGAGCTATTCGTACACGCGACGCCGACCAGCCAACAAGTAAAATTGCTATTACGGTGACTAACACCAGCGCGGGGGTCCTTGCGGTAGGTACGAACACCGCGGCCCAAGACATCCAGGCACTGCCAAAGACGGCGCCAACCATTGCGCCTCGCGCGCGACCCTTCAATCTGGCCACGCTGGATACCAGGGGCGTGCCGTTGGCGATTACTGTTTGAGTCATCCGTTCCTCCAACCTGTCTCTGGCGAATTGTTATTTCGCCAACCAGCCGGTCAGAATATAACAATGGTACATAAGCGTTGAAACCGCTGAATGGAATTTTTGCGTACCTCAACCTGACGTGACCGGGGATTTTGTATCAGTGGGAGTGAGAGATAATTCACTTTGAAGGAGCGCTGGCATGCCGGTTCTGAGCAATTGCGCGAAGTGCGGAGGAAGCGGGGACGGTCTGGAACTGTGGCCCTTCTGACCGACCCTCCGACAGGATGGCTTAAGCACCCGAAACCATTTGGGATTGGACATCAGTTTTCGTAAGTTGACAGCTCACTGCGCGATTGCGTCCTTCGCTTTTAGCGCGGTAAAGAGCGGCGTCGGCAATTCGTATGAGATTGCTTGGGGATTCGCCGTCCTTCGCATAGCTTGATACGCCAATTGAAAGCGTTATTTTTTCCAAATCCAGCCCGCGGTACTGGATGTGGAGATTCTTGACCTCCTCGCACAACTGCTCGGCGCGCTTGTGAGCGAACTCATGCGGTGCATCCGGCAAGATGATCGCGAACTCCTCGCCTCCGTAGCGGCAGGCAATGTCTTCCACGCGAGTGTGGCTTCGCAAAAATACACCCAGCGCCGCGAGCAAGGTGTCGCCTGCATCGTGCCCGAAGGAGTCGTTGAAGTTCTTGAAATGGTCGATGTCTATCATGAGCACGCTCAATGGCCGTTGATTGCGAACTGTCCGGCGTATCTCACGATCGAAGGATTCTTCCATGTAGCGGCGGTTAAATAGGCTGCTGAGCGAGTCGCGGATCGATTGCCAGCGGAGACTTTCGCGCAGTTTTAGGTTCGCGAGGGCCAGCGCAACGCACGCGGAGAAATTTGCTGCCCGCGATTGCCGGGCCAGCGCAACGGGTTGCGTCGTTTCCGCAGCCAGGCCGCCTGGCGCACGTCTGAGGTGTAACACACCCACGGTTTCTCCATGTGCCACCACCGGAGCGCACAGTGAGCCGCGCGCTGGGGAGGAGCCCAGGTGCTTACATAGCAATCCAGCCTGGGCACCCTCCCAAGCCTGGACCTGCCCGCGCCGGAGCGCCCAGCAGTCTTCCGGAGCAAAGACTCCCTCGCCCGGCTGGAAGTCACCCCAGACGGCCATGGCCTCAAGAAGATTGCGCGAGGCATTGAGCATACAAAGTGCCCCAGACTCACCGGGGAACAACTTTTCCATGGCCTGGCTGATCACCTGGCAAGCTTCCGCGGTGGTGATGCAAGTTTGCAGTAGGTCGCCGATTTCCCGGATCAGACTGGCTTCCCCGCTCAATCGATTGAGCTCGCTCACCTGGGCGGCCAGCGCGTCATTAGCCTTGGCAAGCTCCTCTTTTACGTGGAGCGCCTCCCTGCG
>Ga0210387_10002504_pt1 | contig 14069 bp, 9 predicted proteins | sample IncBWC7OmetaG_FD_160108 | JGI IMG/M metagenome (GOLD analysis project Ga0210387, IMG submission 160108) | Forest soil microbial communities from Barre Woods Harvard Forest LTER site, Petersham, Massachusetts, United States - Inc-BW-C-7-O ...
CCGCCTGGTGGTGAACGTTCCCGCTCACACCTACTCGGTCTATGTGACCCCGGCGGGCGGATCCGAACTGACGGTCGGCCTCAACTACGTCTTCCGCGTCGCGCAGGCCAGCCTGGACACGTGGAATCTGAATGTGAATTCCACGCCATCGGGCTGTTCGCTTACGGCGAACAATCTTAATCCATAATCTAAAGGATAACCGTTTTCCTCAGCGCCCGCCGGATCCAACGGCGGGCGCTTTTTATCAGTTCTTTTCACCGGCGATTGCGGTGAGGGCTGGCCACGCGGCGGGAGTTGTGCAAAATGGCCGCATGCTCAAATCGGACGACTCCATCGAGGTGCTGCAGGTGTTTGTTTCACCCGGGCACAACTTTTTTGGCCACCACGGGCGCGAGGCTTCGGCGTATCCGACCGTTGAGGTCGAAACCGTCGAATGCCTGGCGGGGCGGGGACTGCGCGGCGATCGGTTCCTCGATTACAAGGCGGACTACGCGGGCCAGGTCACCTTTTTCGCCAATGAGGTTTTTGTCGAACTGTGCGCGGCGCTGGGCGTGCGCGACCGCCCGCCTGCCGTGCTGCGACGCAATGTGCTGACCCGTGGGGCGGACTTGAACGCACTCGTCGGCCGCGAGTTCACCGTGCAGGGCGTGCGGTTCGCCGGGATGGCGGAGTGCAAGCCGTGCTATTGGATGGACGCCGCGTTTGCGCCGGGCGCGGAGGAATGGTTGCGCGGCCGTGGCGGCCTGCGCGCGCGCATCCTCACCGACGGCGTGCTGCGGGCTAAGCAAACGGCGGTGCTGAAATAGAACATATCAACATATTCGTATGTATTGATATGTTTGTTTGACAGGCGGCTTTAGGTGGTGTCGATTGCAGGAATGAAAGGATCCATTCCATTGACCCATACGCTCGGCTTTCCCCGCGTCGGCGAAAAGCGTGAGCTGAAAAAGGCCGTCGAAGCCTACTGGCAGAAGCAGCTCACCCGCGGCGAGCTCGAGCGCGTCGCGCAGGAGTTGCGTCGCCGGCATTGGCTGATCCAGCAGCAGGCCGGCATCGGACTGATCCCGTCCAACGATTTCAGTTTCTACGACCAAATGCTCGACCTGACCTGCCTGGTCGGCAACGTGCCGCTGCGTTTTGGCTGGAACGGGGGACCGGTCGATCTCGACACGTATTTCCAGCTTGCCCGTGGCGTGAGCGGCACAAAAGAAAACGCCGGTGGTTGCGGCTGCAACTCCTGCCAGACGTCAGCGGCGGCGTGTGAGATGACCAAATGGTTCGACACGAACTATCATTACCTCGTCCCGGAGTTTCGGGCCGCCACGCAGTTCCGGCTCTCCTCGACCAAGGTGTTCGATGAGTTTTCCGAAGCGCTGGCGCTGGGCCTCAGGACGAAGCCCGTGCTCATCGGCCCGATCACTTACCTGACCCTGGGCAAGGTGCACGACACGGAGCATCCGCAGTTCAACCGCTTCGAGCTGCTGGAGCGGTTGCTGCCGGTCTATGTCGAGGTGCTGCGTCGGCTGGAGTTGCTCGGCGCAGAATGGGTGCAGCTTGACGAACCGGTTTTCTCGCTCGATCTCACGAACGAGCAGCGGATCGCGCTGGTGACCGCCTATGCGACGCTGGCTGCCGCTGCGCCGAAACTGCGCCTGCTCGTGGCCAATTATTTTGGCGGCCTGCGTGAAAACCGGGCCGACTTCCTGCGTCTGCCCGTGCATGCGCTGCACGTCGATCTGGTGCGCGCGCCGGACGAGCTCGATGCCATCCTTCGTGAGTTTCCAGAGGACAAACTTCTTTCCGTGGGCTTGGTGGACGGCCGCAACATCTGGCGCGCCGATCTCGCCGCTGCGTTCGCGAAGCTGGAGAAAGCCGCCGCAGCGCTCGGGCCCGAACGCCTGCTGGTCGCGCCTTCCTGCTCGTTGCTGCACACGCCGGTGATGCTGCGGCACGAGACGAAGCTCGATGCAGAATTCAAGAGCTGGCTCGCCTACGCCGAGGAAAAACTTGCCGAGGTCGTCGTGCTGCGCGATCTGCTGGAGGGTGGGGCGCCGGCTCGCGAAGCACTGGAAGCCAGCCGCGTTGCCCTCGCGTCGCGCGCCGCCAGCACCCGCATCCACAATGCCGCGGTGAAACAACGCGTGGCTCGCGTAGTGCCGGGCGATTTGCAACGGGCCGCGCCGTTTCCACAGCGGCAGGCGGCACAGCGCGCGAAACTCCAACTGCCGTTGTTTCCGACGACCACCATCGGTTCGTTTCCGCAGACCGACGAAGTGCGGGCCGCGCGCGCGCGCTGGCGCAAGGGTAGTTTGAGTACGGCCGATTATGAGCGGTTCATTGAAGCCGCAATCGCGGACGCCGTGAAATTCCAAGACGAGATCGGCTTTGACCTGCCCGTGCACGGCGAATTCGAGCGCAACGACATGGTCGAATATTTCGGCGAGCAGCTCGATGGATTCGCCTTTACCGAAAATGGCTGGGTGCAGAGTTATGGCACACGGTGCGTGAAGCCGCCGATCATTTATGGCGATGTGGCGCGTCCGCAGCCGATGACCGTGCGCTGGTCAGCCTATGCGCAGACGCTCACGCGCCGGCCGATGAAGGGCATGCTCACCGGCCCCGTGACGGTGCTGCAGTGGAGTTTTGTGCGCGACGACCAGCCGCGCCGCGATACGACGTGGCAAATCGCGCTCGCCTTGCGCGACGAGGTCCTCGACCTCGAACGGGCCGGCCTCGCGGCCATCCAGATCGACGAACCGGCTTTGCGCGAGGGCCTGCCGCTGCGCTCGGCCGACCGGGCCGATTATCTCGCGTGGGCGGTCGGGGCCTTCCGTTTGTGCGCGGGTGGCGTGCGCAACGACACGCAAATCCACACCCACATGTGCTATGCGGAATTCAACGATATCATCCAGGCGATCGCCGATCTCGATGCGGACGTCATCACCATCGAAGCTTCCCGCTCGGGCATGGAGCTGCTCGAGGCGTTTGCAACGTTCCGTTATCCCAACGAAATCGGCCCGGGCGTCTATGACATCCATTCGCCGCGCGTGCCGAACGTGGCCGAGATGGAGCAATTGATTGAAAAAGCGCTGCGCGTGCTTCCGCCGGGAAACATCTGGGTCAATCCCGACTGTGGCCTCAAGACCCGCGGCTGGGCCGAGGTGAAACCGGCCCTGCGCAACCTGGTCGAAGCCGCCCGGCGGCTGCGCGTGCGTTATAACGCGCTGGTGGCGCTAAGTCCGAATAGCGAATGAAGAATGGAGAATGAATTTAACAAATGAATTAGTAACTTGTAATTCGTAATTCTTCATTCTCCATTCGGATTTAGGCCATGCCATCTACCAACCAGGCCGTTACCACACGCCAGCTCAAGTGTCGCGACCGCGCGGTCACGGTTGGCCGGGAGACTTTGCTGGTCGGCATTCTCAACCTCACGCCGGATTCATTTTTTGACGGCGGAAAATTTGCCACGGGTGAGTCGGCCATCGCGCAAGCCTGCCGCCTCGTCGAAGACGGCGCGGCCATCGTCGACGTGGGCGGCCAGTCCACGCGGCCCGGCTTCGAGGAGATTTCCGACGAAGAGGAAATCGCCCGTGTCGTGCCCGTGATCACCGCCTTGGTGCCGCGGCTGCCGGTGCCCATTTCCATCGACACTTACAAGCCTGCGGTCGCGCGCGCCGCGCTGCAGGCGGGCGCGCACTTGATCAATGACATCTACGGCCTGCAGCGGAATCCGGAGATTGCCACGCTTGCTGCCGAGTTCAGCTGCCCGGTGGTGGTGATGCACAACGATCCGGCGTTCCGCGAGGCGCGCGGTGACACCATCTATAAGATCAAAATCTTTTTTGACCGTTCGCGCGAAATTGCCGCACAGGCCGGCCTGGCCGAAAATCTCATCGTCCTCGATCCGGGGATTGGCTTTGGCAAAACCCAGGAGCAGAACCTGGAGATTCTTTCCCGCCTGTCCGAGCTCAAGCTGCTCGGATTTCCGCTCTGGCTCGGCGCCTCGCGCAAATCGGTGATCGGAAACGTCCTGTCGCTGCCGCCGGACGAGCGTCTCGAAGGCACGCTGGCCACAACGGCGCTTGCGGTTTGGCAGGGAGTCGAGTTTATCCGCGTGCACGACGTGCGCGCCAACGCGCGCGCGGCGAAAATGGCCGCCGCCATCCGGAAGTTTGTTTGAACAGGAGAACACTTTTTAACCGCGAATGGACGCGAATAAGAGAAACAACCACCAATCCGATTTTTTCGGTACGATCGTGGAGTGACTTTTTACCACGGATTACACGGATAACTGACCTTATCCGTGAAAATCCGTGTAATCCGTGGTTAAAGTGTTTCTATTTGCGTTCATTCGCGTCCATTCGCGGTTAAAATATCTTCGCGGTTTAAAACCAAATTCATGAACGGAAAAATCCACCTCAAGAACATGGTGTTCTACGGCTACCATGGCCACCTCGCCGAGGAAAACTCTCTCGGCCAGCGTTTCATGATCGATTTGGTCATGACGCTGGACATCGCCGAGGCCACGCGTACCGACAATCTCCAGTCCACGGTGGATTACGTGAAGGTTTACGGCATCTGCCGCCAAATTGTGGAGCACGACCGGGTAAAACTGCTCGAGACGCTCGCGAACCACCTCATCGACCGGATTCTCGAGGCCTGTCCGCGCGTGACCAAGGTCGAGATCACGATCAAAAAGCCCTCCGTGCCGATGGACGGGGTGCTCGACCACGTGGCCGTTGAAACCAGCAAAGAGCGGTGAACACGGCATATCTCGGGCTGGGCAGCAATCTCGGCGACCGGCGCCAGCATCTGGCGCAGGCCGTGCGCCGCCTGCACGCCAGGCCGGCCTTGCAGGTTGTGAAAATTTCCTCGGTTTATGAGTCGAGTCCCGTCGGCGTGACCGCGCAGCCGGATTTCCTGAACCTCGTTGCGCAGGTCGCGACCACACACACGCCCCACGAACTTTTGGCCGAATGCCTACGCATTGAGACGGATCTTGGCCGCGTGCGCCACGAGCGCTGGGGCCCGCGCACAATCGACATCGACCTGCTGTTTTACGGCGACATGCGCATCGCTGATGAACGTCTCGTGGTGCCGCACCCGTGGATGCATGAGAGAAGCTTTGTACTCACGCCGCTGGCGGAGATTGCGCCTGGACTGAAGCTCGATGGGAAAACCATCAGCGATCTCGCCGCTGCGCTGGGCGAGGATGGCCTGCGCAAGATTGGCCCGCTCGACTGGGTGGAGAAAGAATGAATTTTCAGCCCCACATCGTTTTAAACGGTCGCCTGCTCGACGCGGGCGCGGCGCGGATTTCGCCGCTGGGCGATGGCTTCATGTTTGGGCTCGGCTTGTTCGAGACGATCAAGGTCCTCAACGGCCGGCCGGTATTTTTTGAGGATCATTACGACCGGCTCCGGCGCAGCGCCGGAGAGCTGCGCCTGCCGTTCACGGCGTCGGCCGCTGAGTTGCGCGCCCGCTGTGAGCAGTGCCTGTCGGCCAACGGCCTGGGCGAGGGGAGTCTCAAGCTGGTCGTGTTTCAGGACACGGATGGCCTCGGCGAGTTGATTGCGGCACGGGAAAAAACCCATTTGCCCGAACACTACGAACGCGGCTTTGCGTTGAAGATGTTTCCCGGCGGCCAGCGCGAAGGAAAACTCTTCGGCTTAAAAACGGTGAACTACCTGGGAAACCTCCAGGCGAAGCAGGCGGCCGTGGCGGCCGGCTGTGACGAAGCGCTGTTCATTGATTCCGCCGGCCTGGTTCTGGAGGGATCGACGAGCAATGTGTTCGTGGTGAAAGGCGGCGAAGTGCTCACGCCGCCGCTCGATGGGCGCATCCTGCCCGGCATTGCGCGCAGCCGTATGCTGCAACTTTTGAAAAACGGGCGCGAATGCGCCATCCCGGCCCAACTGCTCGCCGATGCGGACGAAGTCTTTGTCACGAACGCGCTGCTCGGAGTGATGCCCGTGGCGGCGGTCGATCGGCAACGTCACGATCTGACCCGCAATCCCGTCACGAAATCACTGATGGAAGCTTATCGAAAGCTGCAGCTGCAGTCGGTGGAGTGACGTGATGTTTTGCGCGGTCGCGCCCTACCTAACGATCGTTACAGTGGGATATTGGCTTCACGCCTCGCATTTCAGCACAAAGACAGAGCCGTTCTCGGCGCCGACGGCGAGGAACTGGTCGTCGGGCGACCACGCGAGTTTCGTGGCGGCCGTGGGCATGCGGACGGTGGCGCGGAGCGGCTGCTTGCGCTCGGGGCTCCACAACACGAGTCCACCATCCTGCGAGGCGGTCGCGAGCAGGCCGTGGTTGTGTTGAAACGCCAGAGCGCACACGGGAGCATCGTGCGGCAGCATCAAGGGCGTGCGGCCGTCGGGTCCGGCGCCGGAGCAATCCCAGATGCAGGCGTCGCTTCCGCCGCTGGTGGCGAGCCAGCGCGAGGTGTGTTCGAAGGCGAGATGCTTCACCTTGCCCTCGTAACCGCTCATGTGGAATTCCTGGTCTTGCTCGGGCAGCCACAAATGCACGCTCGGGTCCTGGTTCCCGGAAACGAGCCATCGGTTGTCGGGAGACCAGACGAGCGCGTGAATGCCGTTGGCGTAGGGGAATTCCTTTTGCGCGATGAAATCGTCGGCATCCCACAGGCACACGCCGCCGAAATAAGCCACGGCCACGCAGCCGCCCGATGGCTGCCATGCGAGCGCGGTGATGGTCTTGGGCGCGGGCTTGAAGGCGTGGCGGACGCTCGCATCCGGATTGAGCAAAACAAAATCGCGGCCGGCGGAGGCAGCCACGCAGAGGTCAGAGGTCAGAGGCCGGAGGTCAGAAGTTTTAGCTTTCTCTGCTGATGTTTGATCTCTGGCCTCTGACTTCTTCTGAATCGTTCTCCAAGCCAAGTGTTCGACCCACGCCTTGCCGAGCGAGGCGGTGGCGGTGTGCTGGCCGCTCGTGGCATCCCAGAATTTCACCGCACCGTCCTGGCCGCCGGTGGCGAGAACGGAAGAGGGCAGAGGTCGGAGGTTATCCTCCTTCGCCGAGGCTACGGAGGACAGGGAGGTCAGAAGCGAAGCAGCGGATACTTCTGATATCTGCCCTCTGCCATCTGATCTCTTTAACCCTGGCATCCACGCCAGCGCGTTCGTGCCATTTTCATGCCCGGGCAGCTCGTGCTGCCTGGCGCCGTCGGCGCCGGAAAAAATTGAAACCGGGCCGGCTGCTGATGCAGTCGCGAGAGAAATTTGAGATTTGAAATCTGAAATCTGAGATCCGGGGTCAACGACCCCGGCTACAGGCGACCAGGCGAGGTCGATGACGTAGTCGTCGAGCTGTGCGACCCAGTGCTTGGTGAGGTTCATTTTGGGAGTGGATTAAAACTGCGAAGCCATACCGCTATCGGCTGGAAAAGCGCAGAGCAAGGCGGAGTCGAGGCGCCAATGCCCGGAGGGCCTTGGCCCTCGACGACAACGCCGCTCCGCGCTTATTGCCAGCCTTAGCCCGAAGGGTTCGCGCGATAGAGCGGCAGCCGCGGCGTTCCAGCAGAGGGGGATAGCCTCTCCGAGGATACCCATCCTCTGCCGCGCCTTGCGGCTGCCATCTCTCGACGCGAACGGTAGAGCTTTGCAGTTTTAATCCACTTCCCAAGTAGCGAGTAGCGAGTAGCGGGTAGCGGGTAGCGGGTAGTGGGTAGCGAGTAGAGAAAAATCAACCGTTGGGTAGCTGTCATTCCGAGCCCAGCGAGGAATTCCGTTTGGGCGGACTGTAACCTATTGGGTTACACTGCGAGTGAGATTCCTCGCTGGGCTCGGAATGACAGAACTATTATTCGTGATAGAAATATTTCTACCTTCGCAACCTTCGTCCCCTTCGCGAGACCCCTCCGTGCACTCCGTGTTCAAATCAAATCTTCGCGAGGGACCGCCCTCGTTCGGGCGCGGTGCGGGGGCGGCCGGTCTTGCTCGACAAATTTTGTGTCGGCTTCTTTTCGCTTTTCCATTGCCGGCGCAGCTCTTCCGCGCGGCGGATGAGTTTCGGCATGGGAGAATCCGTACCCAGCGGCACGCCGGGCCGTGAGAGGTTTAAGTCGGGCGTGATCCCCAGTTCTTCCAGCCGCCGAAAAACGGCTTTCATCGCGCGTTTTTCATCGCGGAAGAAAACACTGCCACGGATGCGGACGAACTGCCAGCCGAGGCGCTCAAGAATGGCCTGGCGGCCCATGTCTTCCTGGAGTTGTTCCGGGCTTTGATCGCGTTCGCCGTCGCACTCGACGGCGAGGCGTTTTCCATTGCCGGATACCATCATGTCCATCCGGTAACTGCCGACTTTATATTGCGGCTGCACCACATAACCGGCCTCGGCCAGATGTTTGGCAACGCGCTCTTCCAGGATGGATTCAGTTCGATCCAGCAATTTCTTGAGTTCGCGTTCCCATGCGCCGGGATCGATGGCGTGTTCGATCAGCCGGCGCCGGTAGTCCCCGGGCTTGAGGTCGGTGTCGTGGTTGAGGCTGTGGACGACCCAGAGCTGGTCCCGCGCGCGGCTGACGGCGACGTTGAAGCGTTTCTTGAAAATTTTCTTGGGCCCTTCCTGGCGCAGCGGCAGCGGTGACGCCGACGTGGGCGTGTCCACCACGGAGAGAAACATCACATCGCGTTCGTCGCCCTGGAACTGGGCGGGGGTGCCGCAAAGAACCTGGCGGCCCTTGTATTCGGCCGGTTGGAGCCGCTGGCGGAGAAGCGTGTCCACTTTCATCGCCTGCTGGTCGCCCACCAGCGAAACCACGCCGAACGACGTGGGCTTGCCGGTTTCGTTCACGGCATATTCCGGCTGTTCGATGGCGGCGCAAATGAGCGAGGCAATCGCCTCGGCTTCGGCGTCATTCGTGTCGTCGCCCCGGCTGAGCCCGGCTTCGACGCGGAAGGGAATGACATGCGGGCTGAGCTTGATCGACGAGGCTTCGCGCAGCGGCTGGATCTCGTCCTTGTAGGAAAGGCTGTTGCTGAACGCGATGATGTTGGGGGCGCAGCGGAAATGTTCGACCAGGCGGATGATGCCGCCGAAGGCAAATTGGGCGAATTCGTAGATGGAGGTTTCGCCGTCGTAGAGTTCTTTGCGCGGAATGCCCTGCAGGTGCACGGTGATCAGGTTTTTCACCAACTCCAGGTCCATGCCCACTGTCACCGGCGTGACTTGCTCATCGTCGCCGACCACGACGGTTTGGCGGCCAAGGTAGAGCGCGAACATCGCCATGGGGTCGCACTGGCTGGCTTCGTCGATGATGATCACGTCGAACTGGGCGGTGCGCGGGTCGAACGCATCGGCGACTTCGTTGAGCGGCATGATCCAAACCGGCACGGCGCCCTTGGCCACGACCATTTCGCGCCGGGCGGCGGCGAGAAACTCCGCGTCGCGCACGCCCTTGCCGGACTTGGCGAGTTTTTTGCGCATGGCGGCATACGCGCCCAGCGCCTGCTTCTGCTCGTGCGTTGTCTGCCGGATCAGGCTGACCCAGGTCAGTTTCTCGACCAGTTGGGCGGTCACGCCGAGCAGTTCGCGGCTGAGGCGTTCGATCTGCTGTTGGATCTCATCGAGGGAAGTATTTGCGCGGTGCTCCAATTCATCATGCAACTGCCGCCACTCCCAGGCCGCCTGCGGATTGCCCGGCGGCTCGGGTTTCAAATGGAACGGATGGCGGTTTTTAATGGCGGTGGCCCAGGCGGGCGCGACCTCGCCCAGACGGGCCAGCAAGTTGCGACGCACGGCCAGGTCGGGCTCGAGATTTTTCAAGCGCGCCAGTTCATCGTAAGCTTGCTGATATGCGCTCGGCGAAACATCGCGCAGGGCCAATCGCAGCGACTGGGTCACGGCCGATTCAGGCTGGTTGGTCTCTGGCACGAGCGAGCGCCATTCCGTCCAGATATTCTCCAGATGTTTCAAACGGAGCCAGCCGGCGCGAGCCTTGAGGATTTCTTCCAGGTCACCCAGCACGGCGTTGCGCAGGCGGCGCAGTTCCGCGTTGGCGCCCGTGCCCGGCGGGGTGGAGTCGAGATAGGCGGGCCAGTTGAAACCCAGCCTCTTGAAATTGGCCTCCAAGGCCAGCCACGTCGAGCTGTGCCAGTCGAGGCAGGTTTGGATCTGGGAAACAAATGGCCGGCAAACCTGCTCGGGTTTGTCGCTCAGTTCCGAGGCGGGCGGGCCGCCCTGCGCGGTCATCAACCGTTCCCAGCGTTCGACGAGCTCCTGCCGCACGATCGGCATCCGGAGCGAGGCACGGACCGCGCGAAAATGTTTTGAGTCATCGAGGACGGGAGCGCGGCCGTTGATTTTGACGGCGCTGATGACTTGGTGGCATTGCGACTTGGTGAGTTTGCTCAGCCGGCCAAACGATTTGCCGGCTTCAATGTGCGCAATGATTTCATCGACGATCGGAAGCAGTTCGCGGGGCGAGCGCGGGTCTTCGATGCTCGGCCCATGCGCGATCACCAGCGCGTAGCTTTCCTGGATTTCCTGCCATCCACTCTCGATCAACGCGGTGAGCGAAAGCCAGACTTGCTTGGCTTCTTTCCCGTCGCGTCCGGCCTGCACGGCTTCCAATTGCCACGGGGCGCCATCCCGAAAAAATTCGATGGCCTTGGCGGCGAGTTCCAGCATCCGCTCAAACTCCGTCAGGTCGGAGGGAAAACTTTGGTCATCCCACAATTCGGCCCGATAGCGGAGGTTCTGCGTCTTGAGCTGGGTCATTTCCTCGACGAGCGAATTGAACTGCTTCGGCGTGGGCAGGGTCGCAGCGCTTGGGCGGAAGGCGTTGAGCTCGCGCTCATCCTCGAGGCTGATGCGGGCGTTGGTCTGGTAGAGTGCAACCAGCTCGGCGTGCGGGAGCGGAGCCGATTGGCCGAGGCTCACCGGGCTGGGAATCCAGTCGTCAGCGCCGGCGCCCTGCTGGACGCGTTTGGCCGCATCGACCGGGCGGATGTCGTTTTCGCCGAAAACAATGCTGCGAATTTCGTCCTGCCGGGCCTCGAGCAGGCGGGTGCGGGCGTGGCGGAGTTTTTCAATGATCTGCGCGCGGTCTTTTTTCAGGCGCTCCGCCTCGCGCTCCAGTTGTTGGTCGTCCTGCGAAAGGCGCACATGGATTTTTCGCACCGACTGCTGCAGCTCCTCCTGGCTTTGCTTGTCGTTTTGGAGAACGCTGATGCAGAGCGGCTGGAGCGGCTCCACGACTTTTTCCCGGAGGACGCGCAACGCCTTTGGGGTGTGGGCGGTGACAAGCACGCGTTTTCCCTGGGCGAGCAAATGGCCGAGCAGGTTGGCGATAGTGTGGGTCTTGCCCGTGCCCGGCGGGCCTTGCACGAGGACGCAATCGCGCTTGGCCAGTTGCCGCGCGATTTCCAACTGCTCGCGGTTCGCGGGCTTGCTCAGCAGGATGTCCTCGTCCTCGTTGCCCAGCGGCGTTGACCGGGGGTTTTCTGTCGTATCCGGGGCGCTGCCCACCAAACCGACGATCTGCAGGAGGGACGCGGGGAATTCGGTGCGCTTCGCGATGTCTTCCTGCACGAGGTCGAAAAAGTTTCCCAGGCCCACCCGGCGCTGGCGCATGAAAATCACCGGATCGCGCCGGAGGGTGGGATTGAGGCCATTTGGTTTTTCGCCGTCAGGGAGCAGCTGGCCGACCGTCGGAAAAATGCCCTGGACCAGGCGTTGCAGGAATTCGGAAGTATCGCCGTTGCCGAAGGGAAACAGCTCGTTTTTCTTCAGTTCGTCCGCGCAATGGGCGATCTGCAGGTGGTTGACCTTCGGCAGCGCGCGCAGAAATTCCAGGTAAAGTTCGGGCGGATGCTCCTGCTTGCGAAAAACAAACTGGGGCTGCCGGCCCTCGGGATAAAATTCCAGCTCCAGTTTTTGCAGGAGCACGGGATGGTCAAAAGCCCCGCTTTCGCCGGGGCAATGCAGCAGGCCGTCGCCGCAGAGGAGCTCGATGCTCTCGGCCTCGCGCTCCTGCCGGCCGTACCACTCGTACACCGCCTGGAAAAGTTTGAGCGATTGCCGGGCGGGCCGTTCGGTGACCTGCCACGCCGCCCGTGCCTGCTGCCATTCCTTCAAGAGCGCGGGGCGCCGCGTGACTTCGTCGAAAAACTCGATCTGCGTCCCGCCGTTTTTATCGGGGAACGTGTGGGAGGGATGAAACGCGACTGTGCCTTCGATCTCCTGCCACCCGGGCATGAGCCAGTCGGCAATCGACTCCGGGGGTTCCGGGCACTCGCTCAAGATCGGCCGCGTCAGGCGCAGGACGATGTCTGCTTGGTCGTCTCCGGGTTCCAAATTTTCAAAATCGCGAAACAGCTCCACCGAGTGGTGCGGCGGCAAATCCTTTAGCCAGAAAAGGCCCATTTGCTGTCCGATGTCGGTGACCGGCGGGTAGCGCAGCTCCGTGTAAGCCTTGAGAAATTCAAAGACTTTCAGCAGCCGCTCCCGCTGGGCTTGAAGATCCTGCGGCTCGGTCATGGTTGAGCTGGAACTCATGAGTGTGGGATGAATGGATCGATGGTGGCCCAATCGGTGGGCATGAAGAGGAAGGCCCCACAGACACCGCAACCCGGCCTCCCGTTCCTCGTCACGGGCGTTTAGTTGGCGTAACGCGTGGCGTGGGCAATGGGTAACGCGTAGAATAATCAGTTATTCACAGGCTCAGTCGATGTAGGTCGGGGTTTATCCCCGACGCCTGTCCGCCGTGGCTTTTGCCGTTTCGACAAGCCCGTTCGACACAGCTCAGGATCCCGAGCATTGTCGAGGGGCTCAAGGCCCTGAACCAGTCGATGGGCGAAGGCGGATGTCGGGCGTAATCCGCCAGAGGCGGACAAGAGCTCGCTCGCCAAAGGCGAGCCCGACCTACGTCGTGTCGTTTCTGCCACGCTTGTCTTTGAGAGGGATAGCAATCTTGTCTAGCAAAGGATCATGAGTAGCGAAGATTACACTCGAGATGAGGAAGAAGCGTGGGTCGCAAGCGAACGTGACAAAATCGTCGCGTATTTGGTAACGCAGGGTGTTGACCATCTTGGCGTCGGTGGTTGGCCGGCCTTCCATCTTTGCCCGCATTTCGCGAGTTGGGCTGTGCAATCGAAGAAGTGGCCCGGCTCCATTGGCTGGTGGGCGATCGGTGGCGATATGCCCACCGACTACATGAGCGGTGACGGCGTGAGGCACCCGAGAAAAGCGATGGAGCACTTTAGCCGTCAATGCGCCGAGGATTCAGATTGTATGGATCGAGGAGAAACTCATCCGGGGACGAAGATCGGAAATAAGGAGGTTTGGCCGGAGCTCGCTCCACTTCTAAAGATCCGCAGTGAGCTTCTTGGAGAGTTCGCCGCGAATGATGACTTGTGGGCAGGACATGAAGAAGAAAGGGCCAAATTAGCCGCCAGATTTGAGTCGGACCGGCAGCAATAGCCGCGGCTCGTCGAGGACGCCTCGCCCTACCTCGAAAATCGCAGCTAAAAAAGCATGCTCACTACCCGCTACTCGATGCCCGCTACTTTGTCGGGCGTAAAGCCCGACCTACACCAAACACGCCTTAAACGCCTCCGTGAGCCCCGCGCGGTCGAGATTTTTACCGATGAAAACGAGGGTGTTGGTGCGCGGGTCGGCGCCCCAGGGGCGGTCGAACTTCGCGTCGAAGAGCATGTGCACGCCTTGGAAGACGAGGCGCTTGTCCGAGCCTTTCACGCTGAGCACGCCTTTCATGCGGTAGATATCGGCGCCCTTGGTGCGAAGCAGTTCGCTGATCCAGTCGTTGAGCTTCTTGGAATCGAGGTCGCCGGGTGAGGTGAGGCCGACGCTCGCGACGTCGTCCTCGTGTGAATGGTTGTGCTCGTAGTCCTGCTGCCAGCCGGGGCGCGCGTTTTCACCCACGACCTGGATGTGCAGCGGATCCTCACCGCAGCCTTCGAAGGCCATGTAGAATCCGGGCTGGTCGATTTTTAATTTGTACCGACCCGAGCCTTCGTCGAGCAGGAGGCGTTGGAGTGTGCCGCCGGGTGCGATGGGGTCGCCGGACTTCGCGC
>Ga0210387_10002505_pt1 | contig 14068 bp, 15 predicted proteins | sample IncBWC7OmetaG_FD_160108 | JGI IMG/M metagenome (GOLD analysis project Ga0210387, IMG submission 160108) | Forest soil microbial communities from Barre Woods Harvard Forest LTER site, Petersham, Massachusetts, United States - Inc-BW-C-7-O ...
CGCGATTTCCGTCCAACCGGCGAACGTCATTTTCGCGAAAGGTGATTAGGTCAGCGGCTAGTGCATCGTCTCATTAGAGAACTCAGCCCAGGGTTCCAGCCCGGAAGGTAAGGCGGGACGCCTTACTTACGACCAACGGCGAAATCGGGGTGTTTGATTACCCTTCTGTCCCAGTATGCCCCACCTATCCGCCGTAACTAAGGCGTTCCCGCCTAACCCTCTACCGCAAGCAAACCGTCCCGGTTAGCCCCGCAGCAGTAAGTAAGGCGTCTCGCTTTACCCCTCGGCCTAAATAGTTCAGAATGTCCAACCGATTTGGTAAGCTCGCTACTCCACGTAACGTGTTAAGCGATGGACTCCGCGGAGGAGATAGACGTACTTCCATGCGGTTCGCAGACCTGCGCGGTCAAGCTGCTGGGAGAAGGGACTTCTGGGGAAGGGGCCGAACAAACCGCTCTGTCCGGCTAACCGTTTAAATATGGACTGACCAACCGTCCGTCGGTCTTTGTGGCTACGCAATGTTGTTCCCCCTCTTTGATTCCGGCTCCTGGGGCGCCACGGTGTAGCGTGACGCCCCGTTAATTCGCAAGGAATAAACAAAAGATGCAGCTCGATTGGATTTCCCCCCTGTTGGTAACTGCAAGAGCCCCGATCTCCGGCAGCGATCACCCACTCCAATCGAGCTGCGCTCTTTCATCTATCCTAGTTGATAGCCGAACGAATGGTGTGTGAGCATTTCTTATGCCATCGCGTTGAAATCATTGCTCGCCGTGGGTTGACGCGGGACTGGGACGGTCTTTCGGCTGCGGGAAGAGCAAAACTGCCCAGGAGTGGCAAAAATACACCAGCCCAGTGGCTTCGAAGTCCGCAGCTGCGATTTGCCTTGGTCGGATGAATGGCTGTTTTTTTTCAGATTTCGGCGAATTTTCGACTTTGAAGGCGTGAATTGGTCTTTTAGTTCTAGAAGAACTGTCCCGAAATCTGTTTCCATGGAAAGAGCCGAAGAAGTCAAGCGCCGGATTGAAGTATTAAAAACTGAAATCGCCGAACACGATCAACGCTACTACGTAGAGGCCGCGCCAAGCATCAGCGATCAGGAGTACGATCGTTTATATCGTGAGCTCCGGGATTTGGAGGAAGAATTTCCAGAGCTGGCGACGCCGGATTCACCCACTCAGCGAGTTGGGGGAACTCCGCTGGAGAGTTTTCTTCAAGTGACGCATCGGACTCCGATGCTGAGCTTGGACAATACCTACTCGGAGGAAGAAGTGGCGGATTTTTTCCGGCGAATGCAGCGGTTAATTCCGGGCGAAACCATCGATGCGGTGATTGAGCCGAAAGTCGATGGCGTGGCTCTTTCCGTGCTCTATCGGCATGGGATCCTCGAGTACGCTGCAACGCGGGGAAACGGTGTCGTCGGCGATGACGTTACGCGGAATATTCGGACAATCCGGGCGGTGCCGTTGCGGTTGCGGGGTTCCGCGCCGGAGGAGGTTGAAGTGCGCGGCGAAGTTTTTTTGCCGAAGAAGATTTTTGCAGGATTGAATGCCGAACGCCAGGAATCTGGCGAACCGCTTTTTGCTAATCCCCGCAATACCGCGGCCGGCAGTTTGAAACAGCTCGATCCGGCGCTGGTGGCGAAGAGAAAGTTGAGCGCAATTTTTTATGGTTTTGGACTTTTAACCGGGAACAACGTGGCCACCCACCAGCAGGCGCTGGATCATTTGAAGAAGTGGGGTTTGCCGACGCACGACAAAATCTGGACAGCCCAATCCGTGGAAGCGGTGATTGAAGCGATTCAGGAACTGGGCCGAATTCGGCATGACTTCGAATTCGAAATTGATGGCGCGGTGGTCAAGGTCGACCGCTACGACCTCCGAGAACGGCTGGGATATACCTCGAAGGCGCCGCGTTGGGCGATGGCATTTAAGTATCAAGCCGAGCGCGCTGAGACGCGGGTGCGTTCCATTCAAGTCTACGTGGGACGCTCCGGTAAATTGACTCCGGTAGCCAATCTTGATCCTGTCTTGGTCAGCGGGACAACCGTCGCCCGAGCAACGCTCCATAACGGAGACGAAATCCGTCGAAAAGACGTTCGTGAAGGAGACGTGGTGGTCATTGAAAAATCGGGCGAGGTCATCCCGGCGGTGGTCGAGGTTTTGAAGGATCGAAGAAATGGAGACGAAAAGCCGTATGAGATGCCGACGGAGTGTCCGAGCTGCGGCGAACCTGTCGTTCGAGTGCCGGGCCTGGTGGATCTGCGATGCACGAATGTGGAGTGCCCCGATCAAGTGAAAAGACGGCTGGAACATTTCGCCCATAAGGGTGCGCTCGATATCGAAGGTCTGGGAGAAATGATGGTCGACCAACTGGTCAAGAAAGGGCTGGTGAAGCGGGTCGACCATATCTACGAACTTGACGAAGAGAAATTGAGCCAGCTCGATCGCATGGGCAAAAAGAGCATCTCGAATCTGTTGGGGGGAATTGAAGCGAGCAAGAAACAGCCATTCTGGAGGTTGATCTTCGGGCTAGGGATTTTGCACGTGGGAGCGACGGCCGCGAGGGAGTTGGCGGCTCATTTCAAAACCATGGAGGCACTCCAAAGCGCTTCGCTCGATGAATTGATTCGCGTTCCAAATACGGGTGAGGTCGTTGGTACGAGCATTCGTGATTGGTTCCTGAACCGAGACAACATCGCGCTGATCAAGGCGCTTAAGGCGCATGGATTAAATTTTGGCGAAGCAGACCGCAAAGGTACTGAAGGCCACGCGTTAAGCGGCACTTCATGGGTAATTACCGGAACGTTGAGCGAGCCTCGCGAAGTTTTTGAAGAATTAATACGCCGCAGCGGTGGACGCTCGACCTCAAGCGTGAGCAAAAAGACCAACTACCTGCTCGCCGGTGAAGATGCGGGCAGCAAACTAGATAAAGCTCGCCAGCTTGGGATCGAGATCGTGGACGAGGGAAAGTTCAGGGAAATGATTCGCTGAAGCCCCTGCGGGGCAAAGACCATCCGAATCAGCCCACTGGTAGGCGAGCCGTCCCGGCTTGTTTCGGATCTTCGGCCCGACGAGCCAGGAGACTCAGCCCAGGCCGGAGTTTACCCAAGGGGCCGCCCTCTCCGCCAAACGCCGAACAGTCAACGCCGAACGCCGAACGGCCTTGACTTCGCCGGGTGTCTCGCCTAAGGCCTAGTGAATTTTTCATGGCCAATCTTGAATCGGCGGGCGGGCAGCCAAAGTATCGGCGGATCGTGCTCAAGTTGAGCGGCGAGGCGCTTCGTGAAGCTGGCAGCCATGAGGCGATCTCACCGGGGGTGGTGACCGAAATTGCAAAGCAAATCCTGCAAGTGCGGGATCTTGGGGTGGAAATTGCGATCGTTATCGGAGGTGGCAACATTTGGAGAGGACTCACGGCCAGTCATCGCGGGATGGATCGTACGACGGCCGATTACATGGGGATGCTGGCGACGGTGATCAATGGAATGGCCCTCCAAAGCGCTTTGGAACAAATCGGGGTGGTGACCCGTCTGCAAACGGCAATTGAGATGGCCAATGTGGCCGAGCCGTTCATTTTGCGGCGGGCGATTCGTCACCTCGAATTAGGTCGCGTGGTGATTTTCGGTGCCGGAACCGGAAATCCTTTTTTCTCGACCGATACCACAGCAGCGCTGCGGGCAAGTGAAATACGGGCGGAGGTCATTCTGAAAGCGACGAAAGTTGATGGTATCTACGACAGCGATCCGAAGACAAATCCGAAGGCGATACGCTACGAGACAGTCACCTATGCCGAAGCGTTGGTGAAGCGGCTCAAGATCATGGATTCAACGGCGTTCAGTCTTTGCATGGACAATCGGGTTCCGATTATCGTTTTTGATATGGCAACGCCGCAGAATGTTAAAAGGGTAGTTTGCGGTGAGAAAGTGGGTACTCTAGTAACGGCGGAATGAACAAAGCGCTCGGCGTTCGATTGGTGCGTCTCACCGATGAGCGAATCGAACGATGAGCAGAGAACGTTTTCTTATGATACCTGACGAGATTTTACTCGAGACGGAGGCAGCGATGGAGAAAGGGGTCGAGTACATGCTGCATGAGTTTGCCGCAGTGCGAACGGGGAAGGCATCGCCTGCCCTCGTCGAAAACATTGAAGTCGACGCGTACGGCACCTCAATGAGGTTGAAGCAACTGGCGTTGATCTCAACGCCTGAGCCGCGTTTGCTGTTGATCCAACCTTTTGACGCCTCAGTGACAAAGGATATCGAAAGGGCGTTAAAAGAGTCGAAGATCGGGATCACTCCAGCCGTAGACGGCAAGTTAATCCGATTGCCGATTCCGGAACTTTCGGAGGAACGGCGGAAAGAATTGGTCAAAACGGTGCGCCACATGGCCGAAGAAGCGCGGGTTCGGGTCAGAGGCAGTCGCCGCACCGGGATTGATGAAATCAAGAAAATTGAAAAAGCCGGGAAGATTACCGAAGACGAACGTCACGATTTGGAGGAGGAGATCCAAAAATTAACCGATAAATACGTGAAAGAAGTCGACTCTCATGCGGAGACCAAAGAAGTCGACATTATGAAGGTATGAATCGCCTTTGGATTTGGGTTCTTGCCGCCGGATTTTGTTCATTTTCGCTGAACGCCGAAGGTCAGGCGCCGAAATCGAAATCGGCTCCTCCTACCAATTCGGTTCCGCGACCGGCGCCCGAATTTCTCTGGAGCGGTGTGAACGGCAAAGTACGCCGGCTGCGTGATGTGCGTGGTCATCCGGTGGTGCTTGTCTTTGCGGAGAATCCGAATCAAAAAATGTTCATTAAACAGATCAAGGAACTGAATCGGCGGGCAAAACTTTTGGCTAGCCGGTACACCTTGTTCTTTGTGGCGTTTACGCGAGAGACTGGGCTGGTCACGCGGACCGATATTCCCTTTGTGATCCTGCCTGATCCGGGTTCGGTAGCCGACGCGTACCGAGTTGGCGATTTTGGAATTGCGATAATCAGTACCGATGGGAACGTCGACTATGCGACCGATCGCGTGATCACCGGTCAAAGAGTGCTCGATGTGATTGTGAACAGCTACGCGGCGCAGGTTCATGCGCGAAGGCTGTAAGGGCAAATTTTTGATGATGTGAGTTCTGGCGAACGTCCGGCATCCAGATTTACCTGGCAAAGGAACTGCGATGGAGGCGGTTCGGTATAAGAAGGTTATTTTGTTTCAGAATCCTGCCAGCGGCGCGCCGAATCCAGGGCCGCGCCGGCGGATCCGGGAGCGCCTGGAAGCGATCAGCGATTCGTTGACCGAAGTCATTGTCGATCGAGAGCTGAATTTGGCAGGACGAGCAGCAGAAACGGCGCAGGAAAACGCCGACCTGGTCGTTGTTGCAGGTGGCGACGGGACGGTTCGAGAGGTGGCCGGAGCTCTGGTGAGCACCGATATTACGCTCGCCATTGTTCCGCTTGGGACCTTCAACAATCTGGCGCTCAGCCTGAAACTCCCGGTTGATCCTGACGCGAATTGCGACCTGATAGAAGCAGGTCAGACGCGACGCATTGACGTCGGAATGGCGGACGATCGGCACGCGTTTTTTGAGGTGGCCGGAGTCGGCGTTGACGCCGATCTTTTCCCGATCGGGGAAGAAGTTAAGAGTCGGCGATTCTACGGCGTCGGACGCGCAATCCGCTTGGCTCTTTTACATCGGCAGGCATCTGTGGAACTCGGCTTCGATCGTTCGGTGTCGGCAGCCTATCAGAGTTCGTTCCGGGGAACCGAACCGCTGAAACGACGGCGCCGTCGATTTCGCGGTGCCAAGCGAGGAGTCAGGCTAAGGTGTTCGTTTGTGGCGGTCGGAAACGGGCCTTATTACGGAGGAAATTTCAACGTCTGCCCGGGAGCGGTTCTGGACGATGGACTCTTGTCGATCGGTGTTTATCGAGATTTCAGCAAATTGGAATTGCTGCGTCACTTCTGGTCGATCAGCGGTGGTCATCGTCACTACAACCCTAAAATGGAAATGTTCGCAGCGCAGCGAGTCGAAGTCTCATCTGGAAAGCGTCTATCCGTTCACGTCGATGGCCATCCAATCGGGACCACGCCAGTGCGCTTTGAAGTGCTGGCTAGAGCGCTGAAAGTCATCACGTCGTAGTCAGGCTCCGGCAGTGCGGGCGTTGAAACGCCTTATCTGTTTAGCGAAGTCTTCGACCTCAAACCGACCAGTGCTAAGCACGTTATTTTGGCTATCCAGGGTAAACCCCATAATCGCTAAGATAATTGTGAGGCGCCTCGATGGGCGAATGGCTTTTGTCCCGGAGGGACAGCACGATAGTAGCCAGGAATCAAGAGCTCAGTTTCGACGACAAATATCTGTGGGACTGACAATGACTTCGACCGTCCCTCCGGGACGGGTTCTCTCTGCATCGCTACCCAGGCACTTCGTGCCTGGCTACGATCAGCCTGTCCCTCCGGGACAAAAGCCATCCGCCCATCGAAGCGCCACACAATTATCTTAGCGCTTATGGGGCAAAACCTGGCTTGGCTATACTTTTTTGGCCCCTTGGGCCATAGGCAAAGCCCTAAAATTTTTGGGCGCCCACTTTCTCGAAATGTCCAAACTGCAGGCCCCGCAGGGGCTAGAGGGGTCAGCGCGGCGTTTTAACGCCGGGAATCTCCCCATTATGACGACGCGCCCTGCAGGGGCGCCAGAAGAACGGAGATACCATACGATATTCGACCCTGGTAACGACCGCCGATCTTACGCCCTTGCAGGGTGAACCCATTTCATTGGGCGTTCCCGGCGTTGAAACGCCGGGCTGAGTCCTGCAGCCCCGACGGCCTCCGGGGCAAAGACCCAACCTATTCTTCCACTGCCACCTTCTCTAAATTTAAATGTCCAAACTGCAGGACACCAGGAGGGTAAAGCGACGCTTTCCTACTGCGGATTGAGCACGTGTAAGGCGGCGCGGGCCGCGGCAGTGCGGGTTTCGACGCCAAGCTTGACGAATAAGTTGTTGGCGTGCTTTTTTACGGTGTTAGTGGAGGTGTCCAGAATAATCGCGATTTCCGGGTTCGTTTTTCCTTCGGTGATCCAGTAGAGAACTTCTGCTTCGCGAGCTGTCAGGCCCAGGGCAAGCAACGCCTGTGGACCTTTATCTCCGTTGCGATGCTCGATCCGCATCAGTGAGAGGTTCCTGGAGGTCGAAAGCGCGAAATGGTCTATCTCGATTTCACCGCGTTTTTTATGGACGACGTTCAACGGTTTTGTGGTTGTCGGGTCCTGTCAGCCATGTTTGCAGTTCAAGCGGCAGCCGGTGTTTCGGAGTGGAAGAGAAGAACGTATCAAGGAGCAGTTGAGCCTGGCGTGTGGCAAAGAGGACTTCGCCCTGAGAGTTGGAGATTAACAACGCCTGTTCGAGCGACGCTTCCAACTGTTTCTCGGCGTCGAGCCGAAGGTCGATTTCCTCCGCCAGTTCCTGGTTTTTTTGCGTCAGGCTTAGATTGATTATTTCGAGCTGCGCTTGCAGTTCTCTGATGTGAAGATGAGTTCGCACGCGAGCCAGCACTTCCTCCGGCTGGATAGGCTTGGTCAGGAAATCAACTGCGCCGACTTCAAAGGCGGCGAGCTTTTTGGAAAGCTCGTCTGCGGCAGTCATCATGACGATGGGTATATGCCTCCATCCATCTCGCGCCTTGATTTTGAGACACGTCTCGATGCCATCCATTCCTGGCATCATCAGATCGAGAAGAATCAGATCCGGGAGCTCCAGCTCGAGCTGTTCGATCCCTCGAAAACCGCTGTCCGCAACCAACACCCGATAACCCGACTGGTGCAAGAACCCGAGCACAACATCGACGTTGGCGGGGATATCATCCACTACCATTACGGTTTTCATCAGGCTTTCCGTTCTGCGCGTGTTGAGATCAATTCTCTTTCACGCCTCTCGAGTTGCCAGACTCTCCAGCGAACCAATCCCGCGATGAACGCGAGGGATGACCAAAACGATAACCAAAAGGGCAAATGCGACATAAACGGAAAAACGTTACCGAATGTGCCGGAATGGCCCGGTTCGGTCAGTAATCCGTTCGGAGTAGATTTCATCATTCTCGTCGGTGTGAGTAAACGCAGAGGGAAGAACTGATCCTCGGCTCGCATCGAACGGGGCCCCGAGACAATCCGAAGTGATTGCCAATCAATCAGCCTTCGGCGTAAAGTATTTTCCGAGGGTGCCTATCCGGCTTCATCCTTTGCATGAAGATTTCGATCATCACCGCATCTCTCAATCGAAAAGAACTTATTGGTGCGGCGATCGAAAGTGTTCTGGCTCAAAATTATCCGGACTTTGAGCATTGGATCATTGATGGTGGATCGTCGGACGGTACCCTGGCGTTTTTGAGGCAATATCCGCACCTGAAAGTGCTCTCGGAACCCGATAGCGGCGTCTATGATGCCTGGAACAAAGGGATCGATCGGGCAAAGGGAGATCTCATTGCGATCCTAAACAGCGACGATGTCTTCGCGCCCGAGGCATTTCGCAGCTGCGCAAGGATGGTTGCTGCTTCTCCTTCCGTGCCGGTGATATCGGGCGGCTGTCAGATCTATCGAAGAGGGCATTGGGGGAATGAGGTAGAAATGCATCGTTACGAAGATCCCAAGCGGTACCGGCTTTCTCTGCGCAACGCGACCGTTGGTCTGCCGATCATCAACAGCCGGTTTTTTCGGCGATCGTTGTTCGATCAACTCGGCCGTTTCGATCTTGCGTACACGGTTGCTTCGGACCGGGAGTTCTTGATCAGGGCCTCGCTCGCCGGGATAAAGGACGTTTCCACCTCGGAGATATTTTATCGCTACCTCTGGCATCCTGGATCCCTGACGATGAACGCCGGGAACAGCAGCATGCTCAGAGGTCTGGAGGACGGGTTGGAGATGATTCGCAAGACGCGGGCATCGGCCAACATTCGACCTGCGGACGACAAGATGCTGCGAGAATGGCAACGCGAGTTACGCGCCACGATGCTGTTACTTCATGCAGTGATGAGAGATGGCGATAAGGCGCTCGCCGTGGCTAAGGAATCGTTGCTGACGGATCCGCGATGGCTTTTCACCTTCTTCCGCTGCGGCGCCCTTGCGGTGGGTCGCCGGATGCGGACAAAATTCCGAACTTTGCGCGAGCGTGACCAAAGAGAATGAGCAGTGAAAAGAGGAGAATTCGTGTTCTGCATCTCATCGACAGCCTCGATTTAGGCGGAGCGCAGACCGCGATCCTGGCCTGGCTGCAAGAGCATGACCGGGGGCGGTTTGAAATTCATCTCGCTTCGATGCATGGCACACCGAAGAGCCTCTTTTACGAGCGCGTGCGGGAGTTCAAAATTCCAGTGATCCTGCTATCGCCGCAACGATGGATACCGCTCTACTTTCTTCGCCTACCGCTTACGTTGGTGGTCGGGCGCTACGATATCGTGCATTGTCACTTGTTTGCTTCGAATTGGTTAGGCAAACCGCTCGCTCGCTTTTTCGGTGTTCCGGTCGTGGTTTCGCACGACCATTGTAACGATTCATTTCGAACAGGGTCCGCTCTCGTACGATGGATCGATCGTTGCGCAAATCGTCTCGCAGATCAGATCTTTGCGGTTTCAGGGAGTATCCGGGATTACCTGATGGAATTTGAAAAAATCCCGGCCGATAAGATCCGGGTGGTTGCCTATGGACTACCGGAAAAGTTGGCGATGGAGCGTCGAGATCGCCCAGTAAAAATAGTTGGAGGTGCCGGACGCCTGGTTCCACAAAAGAATTTTGAGAGATTTCTGCGGATCGCTCGGAACCTTCAGGATATCGACTCGTCCTACCATTTCATGATCGCGGGAAGCGGACCGCTCGATCAACCGCTGCGAAGGAGAGCTGGAGAGTTAGGTATCAAAATTGAATGGTTAGGCGTTCTGCCGTCACTCGATCGATTTTTTAGCTCGATCGACTTGTTCTTGCTAACGTCGGATTTCGAAGGGTTGCCAATGACGGTACTGGAAGCTCTGCAGGGTGGAGTTCCGGTGGCGGCCATGGCAGTGGATGGCATCCGAGAAGAATTCACCGACGAGATCGAACTTTTGGATCCGGCATCCAGCGATCTTGAAATCGGGCGGCGAATACACGCTTTGCTAAGGGACCGGACGGAGTTATCCGCACGGATGCACCGCGGAATCGAACTCGTTTCCCGCCGCTTCTCTGCTCGAACACAGATCCGCGAAATCGAGCACGAATATCTGGAGCTATTGCGGAGGAAGAGGGTGAAGGTCGCGTAGTAAGGAAAGCGTCCCGCTTTGGCTGTTAGTTTAGAGCCGTGCAACGCGAGCCGCGAGCCGCTCAGGTCCTTCGCGGTAAATCTAGCGTCGATCCATCGGATGCGAATCCTGACGCAATTTCAAGACGGTGTTCTCAGGCAAAACTCCGCCGAAGTGAGCGAGTGGATAGATCAATGAATTGCGACCAATGATCGAACCCGGGCTAATGACCGTGTTGCAACCGATCTCGGCTCGATCGCCGACGATAGCTCCAAATTTGCGCAGCCCGGTTGGAATGGATTGGGATTCCGCCTTTACGCTGATCTCTTTGCGATCCAATCGAACGTTGGAGAGGATGACACCGGCACCAAGATGGACCTGATAACCTAACACGGAATCGCCAACGTAACTGAAGTGAGGCACTTCGGCGTCGTTGAAGACGATGCAATTCTTAAATTCGCAGGAATTGCCGAGCACGACGCCGTCGCCGATGATCACGTTTTCGCGGATGTAACAGCCGCTGCGTATTTCGCAGTTGCTTCCGATCCAGGCAGGGCCTTTGATGGTTGCTCCGTTCTCGATCACTGTTCCGCCGCCGATATAGACATTCTCACTTATGAAGGGTCTGCCCATGACCCGCCCATAAACGGCCGGTTTCAGACGGAACTGGAGATAGCTGCCGATTTGCTTCAGGACATCCCAGACCTGCGGACTGTTATCGAAAATAGTCCGGTGCTCTGTCTGATCGAGATTGAGAAAATTTGATGGCGCAAACATAAGAAAAAGGGAAAGAAAGCGACGCCAACCTTGAGACTTAAGCCTGACTCGATTTCTTGGTGAGTTTCTGACCGTCTTTGGTGTCTTTGACAAACCAGCCGAACGATTCAATTTCGGTGCGAAGGGCGTCGCTCTGCGGCCAATTCTTGCCGGCGCGGAATTCGGCCCTTTTCTTTAGAAGAGCGGTTACATTCTGAGGGATCGCCTCGGCCTCCTCCTGAAGTTGCAACACCTGATTGATGCGTTGCCACCAATCCAGGAGCGCCGCGGCTTGTCCTGGGGTCAATTCGTTACGATCGATCGAGCTGTTCGTTTCACGGATCTGATCGAATAGTTCAGCTAGTGCGGCAGAGATGTTCAAGTCGTCATCCAGGGCGTCGAAGAATTCGTCGGAGATAGTGGCCGCGAATTGAGAATCTGGAGCAGCGTTGCCGGCAAGATCCTGGAGGCGGCGGATCCATTCGTCGATGCGAAGCAAGGACTGCCTGGCTTCGCGGAGTCCATCGAAGGTGAAGTTCAGAGGCAACCTGTAGTTGACCCGAATGAGGGCGTAGCGGAGTTCGCGACCGGAAAAGCCTTTATCGAGAAGATCGCGCAACGTGAAAAAGTTACCGAGCGATTTTGACATCTTTTGTCCTTCGACAAGAAGATGAGCGTTATGCATCCAGTAGCGGACAAACTTCTTTCGGTTTACGCACTCGGACTGGGCAATTTCTGCCTCGTGATGCGGAAAGATATTATCGACGCCGCCGCAATGAATATCAATTTCTGGTCCGAGGATTCGGGTTGCCATCGCGCTACATTCGATATGCCAGCCTGGACGTCCTTTGCCCCACGGAGTGTCCCACCCAACTGAGCCATCCTTTTCGTCCCAGGCCTTCCACAAAGCAAAGTCCCCGATATTCTCTTTCTCGTATTCGTCGCTCTGAATTCGCCCGGTCGGCCGCAATTCTGCCAGATTGAGATGCGCCAGTTTGCCGTAATCAGGGTATTTGCTGATCCGAAAATAGACTGAGCGGTCATCGGCCTGGTAAGCGATTTCCTGCTTCAGGAGCTGGTCGATCATCTCAATCATTTTCGCGAGATTCTCCGGTTCGGTCGCCGCCGGAAAATGAGTTGCGCGCTTGATTCGTAGCGATTCGATATCTTCAAAAAAGCTCTTTTTAAACTTCGCCGTAAACTCCGGTAGCGAGAGGCCTGCTTCCCGGCTACCGCGGATTGTCTTATCGTCAACGTCGGTGAGGTTCATCACACGCTCGACCGCAAATCCTCTTGCTTCCAGGTGCCGCTGCAATAGATCTTCAAAAACGTACGCTCGGAAATTTCCGATGTGGGCAAATGAGTAAACTGTCGGACCACACGTATAAATCTTCACCTTGGGCGGGGCGATCGGTTCGAATACTTCTAACTGCCGGCTGTAAGTGTCGTAGAACTTAATTGGCATCGGAACTATTACTATCGTCAGGTGTTTCTCTCGTATGGATGGCCGGGAACGATCTAGACCAGTCGCCCTCCCGATTCTGCCGGGAATCGCGATTCAATCTGCTGAATACAGGCGACCGCCATCGCCGCGATGCCTTCCCCTCTGCCGATAAAGCCGAGACCCTCGTTGGTGGTGGCCTTAACTCCGATGCGCTGCGGTGGGATCTGCAATGTCTCCGACAATCGAGTTCTCATCGCTTGCAGATGTGGGCTGACTTTGGGTGCCTCGGCGATGAGTGAACAGTCGATGTTGACGATCGCCAGCTTTTTGGTGGTGAGGATTGCTTGGACTCGTCGGAGAATTTCCTGGCTGTCGATCCCTTTGATCGAAGGATCCGTGTTCGGAAAATGGTGCCCGATATCCTTTTCTCCAGCTGCGCCAAGGAGCGCATCTGCGATCGCGTGGGTTAAAACATCCGCATCGGAATGACCGTCCAGCCCGCGGTCGTGCGGAATCTCGATGCCGCCAAGGATTAACTTCCGCCCTTCAATCAGGCGATGCACATCGTAACCGATTCCAACAAAGCTCATGGATATATCTTGGTAAGTTGGTCGCGGTCGATTTTTCCGTTCCAGGCAATCACCGAGAGTTTCCCGTTTTGAATTGCGCTTGGAGCGATGTCCAACCGTCCACCGGCACAATTGACCAAAAGCACACCCGCTGCAATATCCCACCAATTCACGCTGCGTTCGATGTAAGCATCGAAGCGGCCGGTGGCGACGTAGGCGAGATCGAGCGCGGCGCTGCCCATCATCCGGCATTTTCTGGCCCGGGTAAGCAGGCTCTGAAGAATTGACAGGCCAACCTCGAGTTCCGCCGTCGTCTTCGACATGCCAACGGAGACGACGGATTGGGAAATGTCGGTGGATCGGCTCACCTGGATCGGCTGGTTGTTCAGATAAGCCTTTCCGCCCAGTTCGACATGCCACAGCTCATCTCGCATCGGATCGTAGATGACGCCGACGATGATCACGCCCTTCTCCCGCAACGCGATTGAAATACAGAAATGAGGGATGGCGTAGAAGTAATTGACCGTCCCATCGATTGGGTCAATGACCCACTCAAACTCGGTGGTGGAATTCTCGGCCCTGCCTTCCTCGCCAAGGATTGCGTGGTCGGGAAACTTCTCCAGGAGCAAATCCGTGATGAGTGCTTGAGAGCGGACATCAAGCTCCAGCTTGATATCGTGAGCTTCTTCGACATTCACTTTGAGCGGCCGGCCGAAGTTCTCGCGGACCAGTGCGCCGGCTGCGCGTGCCGCCTTGATCGCGGCGTCGAGATATTGATTCATAACTGAGTCACTATCTGCAGGCGGTCGTCGATGTCGAGTCGGAAGGCGATGCGAACGCGGATGCAGCCAAATCGAATTACCTAAAAATTTAACGATGTAACAAATTCTGATTGACGATCTAACGATTGTTCGTTAGTCAAGCGAATTGGAATGACATTAATTTCTTATCCTCCGCAACTGCGGAATGAAAGGGGGGATAACTGATGCCAGCTGCAAAGAAAGCTGCCGCTAAGCCAGCAGCCAAGAAACCGGCTCC
>Ga0210387_10002506_pt1 | contig 14068 bp, 12 predicted proteins | sample IncBWC7OmetaG_FD_160108 | JGI IMG/M metagenome (GOLD analysis project Ga0210387, IMG submission 160108) | Forest soil microbial communities from Barre Woods Harvard Forest LTER site, Petersham, Massachusetts, United States - Inc-BW-C-7-O ...
GAGGGGGGCGCGCGGCACCTGGTTATAGGCATGCTCCTGCGTCGAGCACATGCCGGCGCACCCCATACGCATCGCCTGGACCGCATCTTTCGGGGTGGCGTTCGCACTGCCGTGATGGCCGACCTTGTAGAAATCGATCTTGTCCAGGATGGTCTTGGCCGCATTGGTCATGGTGGTATGGCCGGGCGTGCCGTAGGCGCCGCCATAAAGGAAGTTCTCCCAGTTGCCCCATTGCGCATCGCCGGCAAACAGAAGATTCTTTCCGTCGACGCTGAACAGGATCACCAAGCTCTGGTTGTTGAGCGTTTTGTCGGCCGCGACCGCCTGGGCTGCGAGCATGTCGGGCTGCGAGCTATCGACCATCCGCACGATCTCGTCGGCGTCGTATATTTCGAAAGCTCTCGATGGATAGGCGCCGTAGCTCGCGCGGAAGGCCTCCGCGAACGGCAACGGTTTGTCATCGTCATCCTGATCTTCTTCGCTCGCTCCGGAGAGATATTGCTGGGTCTTGTTGGTCATCTGCTCGACGAGCGACGTGTCGATCGGGGGGCCGAGGATCTGGGCTGTGAGGCCGGCATCGATGAGTTCCGGTGGCAGGGTTGCGTGGTCTCCGGCCTTTAAATAGTCATGCGCTGGCGTGTTCTTGAAGCCGCTCTGAAGCACGCGCAGCGCCTTTTCGTTGGCAGAGCCGCCGGCCGCGCTCATCCCGCCGGTGATGTTTTCGGCCATGCTCAGCAGTTGCGTGGTGACCTCACTGGGGCCCGCAGCCAGTCGTGCCCGGAAGCCGCTGCCGACATGATTGGCCAGAGCAACCAGGCTGGCCTGGAAGTGCTTGGCTTCATCGATCGATGTATCCTCGAACCAGGGCATCCAGACTCGCCCGACCTCGATATTGCCAAAGATATCGCTGCAGGTGCCAAAGCCGGAGATGTGGTCGGCATGGCGGTGCGTCATGATGACAAGCGAGAGCTTGTTGTTGCAATCCTGCGCCATCTGCGTGACGGCCTCGCGGATGCTGCCGAGATCCTTGGCGTGAACCCCGCAGTCGATCAGGATATGGCTTTGGCCACGTGTGGTCGTAACGCTGAGCAGGAAGAAGTCGCCGAAGCCGACACGAAACATCCGCACACGCACCCCGGTCGCTCCTGCCGCCACCGGCCGGGCCGGCGCCGACGGTTGGGGGGCGGGTTCGGGAGCGGGCGCCGTTGTTGGGGCTGGATTGGTACCGGCGCTCCCGCTCCGTTTCACGGTTGAGCCCTTGCGTTTTGTTTTCGATTTTGTTGCGGCTTTCATTGTCAAATCCCCGCATGCAGCAGACCGAAATCGAGCTGGAAGCGCGCATCGTCATCCTTCGCGACGCTGGCCTTGAGGCTGGTCGCGGCCGAGCGCCCGGTGGCGAGGTAATAATTGCGCATGCGCTCCTCCCGTTCGGGGGAGTGTAATTTCGGAATGACGAAGCGGATGCGTGGTCGGGGCCGCACGCCGCTCGTGACGACCGGATCCTGCGAGATCAGCAGGGTAACGCCGTTGCGCATGGGAAACGTATCCTTGGGGTCTTCGTCGAACGGCACTCGCATGGTCTGGACAAGCTCGACCACCATGCTGACGAACAACTTGCCGTCCTTGCCGGTGTGAAAGCTCGGATGAAAAGAGGGAGCTTCGATTTCGCCCTGGGCCAGATCGAACCCGAGCACGGCCGCCTTGTCCTTAGCATAGGCGCGCAGGATATCGCCATTATGGTCCTTCTCTTCCTTGGTCAGGCCGTTCGGGTCGCCAAACCGGAGATCCTCGACGTGCAACAGGTCCCGCGCGACCTTGGGCCAGAACAGCGCATCTTCGGAGAACGAGGTCGCACCGTCCGGAACGATGCCGCGCAAGCGAAATGCCTGCATGAAGGCATCGCGGATGCCGTCAGGGTCGTCGCAACAGAAGTCGAGATGCGCGGTGAGCAACGCGCGCAGAAAATCACCGAAGGTGATGTCGACCGGCGGACAGTAATCGAGCGCCCGAGCGCAGATGGCGAAGAACTCCTCCGCGGTGCGGGCCGCCTCCATGGCGAGGCGATTGGCCAGCGGCGCCGGCAGGTCGGATTTCTCGATGCTGCCGCCGCCGGCGCGAAAGATGCGGAACAGGTCGAAGGTCCTGCGACCATAGACGGTGAAAAAAGCGTCGAATACGGCGGCGACCAGGATCGAGCCGCGCTCATGTGGCTCCGTCTTGGTCGCGATCTCCTTGGCACCTTCAGGCGTTACCCGCGTCGTCAGCGCGCTGCGCAGGCTGCTCTGCCGGCCAGCCGCCTCGCCAAACTGCGTCGCCAGCGCGATCAACGGATTCTCCGAGTCGAGCTGCGCCTGAATGACCGGCGCCGTCTCTGATTTGGTTGGCTGATCGCCCTTCAGGCGAAAATCGAACAGGCCGCCGCCGGTCTTTTGCAACGTTTCGACCAGCACCTCCTTGTGCGAGAAATGCACGAACAGCGCGGCGAGATCGGCAAAAGCCTCGTGAAAGGCCGCGACGTCGACATTGGTCGCCTCCATGAAGTATTCACGGACGCCATCGACAATGGCATGCGTGGTCTCGTGAGCGATGATGTCATGGGACAGGCAGGTGAAGATCGTCTGACCCGGAAGATTCCTGCCGGGATTGGTGCGGCTCGCCTTGAAGTAGCCGAAGAGGATGCCATGAGCTTCCGGAGAATAGAAGGCATTGCCCTCGCACATGGCATGCGGGAACAGGTTCAGGCGGCGGGAAGCGCCTTTCGGCTCCTTGTCTTTCTTGTCGGGCAAACGCGATCGCCACTTGATCCTGCGTCCGAGTGCATATTCGAAGCGCTGCAAGGTCTCACTCGCGACGGCATAGACCATTTGCTGGTGGAAGCGCGGATCAGCCTCGGAAGGGGTGAGGCCGTCCCGGATCAAAAGACGCGGGTCGTCGAGATCGACCGGCTGGTAAAATGTCTGCTGCGCGCCGTCATAGTCGATGACCGCGAACCTTTCACCGATCGGCCCGGGATCGAGCTTTTCGTAGCTGACGGTCGCCGTCATCTGGTTGCCGACGAATTTGCCGAGGCTGGGGTCGAACGCGTAGACACTCAGACGACGAACCGACGGCAGCGGAATGTCGGTCGGCGTGAAGATGTCGATCGGTTGCTTTGGCCGTGATCGCGGATGCGGTGATCCCGAGGGTTTACTAACGTCTTCGCACATATATCGCGATGAGCGGCCCATGATCATCTCCGCCGGCGGCGTCGCCGGTCAATATTATTCCTGGAAAGGAAATCCGCTCGGCTGAGCAATGCGGATTGCCGAGCTTCGCCAGCAAGGCCGTGTCAATCGAATCGGAGCCCGGATCTGACGGCTCTATCGGCGTCTCAAATTTCCTTCAGCGCAATCCAAACATGATTGCACGTTCAGAGAGATTATCAATATAAATACTCGTTTTGCGGTGCGGCGAATTGGAGCACGCCTGGGCCGCTGCTTTCGCCAGGACGGTGAGCCCATGGACGCCGACGCCGCGATGCGGCTGCTCACGAAAGAACGGCTGGAAGCGGCTAGGCGTGGCGTCGCGGCCGCGAGCTATTTTGGTGCCGGCGCATAGCCATCCGTCAGCGTTTGCATGAAAGCGACCAACGCGTCCTCCTCCTGCCCGGTCAGGCCGAGATTGCCGGTCTTGCTCTTGTTCATGTTCTCGGCGGTCTCCGGCGCCGGCCAGCAAGTAGTGCCCTCGCGCGGATCGTGAGGTCCGCAGCGCGGCAGCACATCGCGCGTGTTGTAGAAATGGACGATCTCCTTCAGGCTCTTGAAGTAGCCATTGTGGCCGTAGGCCTTCACGAAATCGGGCGAAGGCCGCTTGTCGACATTGCGCAGTGTCGGGGTCTTGAACCTGCCACGGTTTTGCGACGCCAGGGGCTTCCAACGCGAGTCGACGGCCGAAGGCTGGCTGAGTGGATGGCCGTTGGCGATGAAGCCGCCAACGCCGAGATCAACGAACGATGCGCCGCTCTTGTTGGCGGTATAGCCGAATTGATCCGGCTCGCCTTCGGCATAGTAAGGCAGGTCGGGATTGGCGGGTGTTCCGATATTGCTCGCGGTGAAATCGGTGAAAAGCGGGTCTTCGCCCGGGCCGCCGTCGCGATGGCAATCGTTGCACTTCGCCTTGCCGCGAAACAGCTCATATCCTTGCTGCTCCTGCGGCGTGAACTGAGCCTTCCCGGCCTGCACGGCATCGTATTTCGAGGAGAAAGCCGTGATCTCGTGCGACGCCTCATAGCCGGCGATCGATTGCGCCATCTGGTCGAATGTTGCGGCGGCCCGACCGCGATCCACCTTGCTCAGATGGACCGGCGCCGGATCGTTGGCCGGCGGCGGACCGGGCGTGTTGCAGACCTGCTCGACATCGGCCGGCCAGTCGATCGAAAAAGCTTGCGCGCCCCACACGGCTTCGAACAGGCCACGATAGGGTCGCTGCGAGGCGCGATACACCGAGCATGCGATGTCAGAAAGCCCCATTTCGGTCGGATTGACCGGCGGGCCTTCGGCTTGCTCGGCCGCAGGATTGCCAAGGCGTCTTCCGGTCGCGCGCATATCCCAGAAGTTGCCGCCCACCAGATCGCCCTGACCCTCATTGTAGTGCAGCACCGGCGCAAGCGGCGCATAGGTGTGGGTCTGCGGCTTGCGTTCGCTGAAGCGGGTCCGAACAGAACCGGGGTATGAGCCGGTCGTCCGATTGAGCTCCGAAATCGGCCCGGTGAAGCCGGTTTCCGGCATGTGGCAGAATGCGCAGGCTTCGTTGCGATTGACCGAGAGGTCCTTGTCAAACAACATCAGCTTGCCAAGCAGCTCGATCTGCTGGACCTGATTATCCGGCGCGGACGTCAGGCGCTTCAACGTATCGGCTTGGATCCGGTCTATCTCAGCTACGACACGATCGATCTCGGCAAGAACGGTCGGCGAAAGCTGCTCCGAAGCATTCGCCACGAGGAGAACGGGGGTCGCCGTCAGCATACCGGCAATGGCGGCGCAAATGCCGATCCCGCTTCGGATGCCCAAACCGGAGATTGGCATTGATGTTCTCCTACGCCCAATCTTTACGGATGCGAGCGGCCGATCGCATCTTTCGTTTATACGGCGCCATAGCAGCTGCGACATGTGCCCTCTTGATCGCTGCGGAATCGGGCCTTAAGGCGGCAGCTTCCGCATCCAGCCCACGATCGCATCGACTACGGCGGCCGGCTGTTCCGGGATCAACGCGTGGCTGGCATTCGCAATCACGGCGATGGTGACGCGCTCGCCGAATTCGTCGCGCATCTCGTTCGACATCGATGCCGGTTTGAATGGATCGTTCGCGGCCTGCACGTCGAGCAGGGGCACGTTGCCGCCCGACCACCACTCGGACTGTTTCGTCGCGCGGCCCGCGGCGGCCTCCGCCTCATCGACCGCAGGGTACCAGCCATTCAACCAAACGCTTGCATCATGGCCAGGCGCGAAAAAAGCCATGCGCAGATATTTCAAGCGCTCGTCATCCGGCAGATTGATATCGCCCGCCAGCCGCACAGCTTCGGACAATTCCTTCGCGCCGGCGAATCCGTTCGGATAGGCTTTCGCGGCGGCCGCGACGATCACGACGCCGCGCACGAGCGCTGGATTATCGACCGCCGTCATCCGCGCCACCCAATTGCCGAAGGCGTGGCCGACGATCACCGCCGGACCGCTGTTCTCACGCTTGATCACTTCCGCCACGTCGCGGGCGAAATCATGCAAGGTGATATCCTTCATCGGCCCGGCGCTGCCGCCGGCGCCGCGCGGCTGCGGCCGCAGCACGCGAAAGCCCGCTTGCGCAATGCCGGCTGCGAGCGCATCGAAATCTTCCGAGCCGCGGCCGCGCGAGGGCAAGAGCACGACGAGCGGCCCCTGGCCCTCGGCGATCACGTTGAGGCATATGTTGTCATAGACAACGGCGGTGTACGTGCGCTGCGGCTCAGCCGCCGCGCTGGACGTCAGAAGAGATGCCGAGGCAATCGCAAGACACAGGCGAACCAGCATGGGCCCCTCGCTTGTTGGATGGCCCGGTATAATGCTTGGCGCGTGTGTGGTTGCAAGGGTTCCAGGCCGCCGGTATCGGTAGCTCAGCGCGCGGCGACGTGCTGGCGGCGCGGCGTCAGGATAGCGATCTGGGCCGGCGAGGCCGGCATGCCCGCAACCGTCAGATTGGCGGCCGGCGCACGCTCTTGCACGCCTGCGCCGCCCAGCACCTGAACCTGTACCGGCGTGATCGGAAGCGATTTCATCTCGAAGGACGGCAGCTCCGCAGCCATCACGATGGCGCTGGTGGCCATGGAAAGGCCCGCCGTCGCGGCAATCACACCGGTCGCAACGACCGCGCCCACAGCCGCAATCGACAAAATAACCCGCATTTCAAATCTCCTTAACAAGTAGTGAATTGCCGATTTGTCGCGGTGGGGTAGCAAGAGGTTCTGGCGAAAAACGCGGATTTTGGGCCGGCCGGCCGCTCACCGGCGACCTGCGGCCGTTCCCGTAGTCTGCCGGAATGCGGATTGGCGTCGGTCTTGCATAGCCTTTGGAGGCTGCTGGGGCGCTGATTCGTCGTCCTTCTGCCCGCCGTCCGATGGCGGCAGGCAGATCACGATTGTTTGCGCGTTCGCGGCCGGATCGAAACCCGCGAAGAGAACCGATGATTACGACAAAACGCGCTGCACTCCTGCTCAGCCTGATCTGGTTTGCCGCCCCGGCGCTTGGTCGCGACGACGGCCGCTACGCCAACTCGCCACTCAAACCCTGGTTCGAAAGCCTGCACAGCGGATTCGGACAATGCTGCTCCGACGCCGACGGCTACGTCGTTACTGATGCGGACTGGGAATCCGATCATGGGCACTATCGTGTGCATATCGACGACGAATGGGTGGACGTGCCCGACGAAGCCGTCCTCACCCAGCCGAACAAGATCGGCCGCACCATCGTGTGGAAGCATTATCTCGACGGCCACCCGAAGGTGCGCTGCTTCATGCCCGGCAGCATGACGTAGCGGCGCGCTGCATTTGCCGTCAGGGCGTGACGGACGTCACGGTCGCACCCCAAGCGGCGCGTGAAGCCTTGTCCGAGACCGAACGCGAAAGCCTGTCGCGCCGACGGAGAGCGAAAGACTTGACGCACCGGAGAAGGACGATGATCGCGAGAAACCATATACGCGCTGCACGCTATCGCGCGCTCGCGCTGACCGAGAAGGATCAGGCCAGGGCCAACCTGCTTGACCGTCTGGCCGGGGAAGCCGAGCACGGCGTGCTCTGCACCGTCAGGCATCTTCGCCTGGTGTACAGTGCGGAAAGCGCGACGCCGGCGTTACCGCTCGACGCGAGAGACGAGTTCAACTCCGCCGTCGCGGCACACATGATCTGACACGTCGGCACGATGCCCGCGGCGGTCTATTCGACCGAACTCACGTCACCGGCGCGGGATTGAACAGCGTGAGATCATTGTGGATGCCCCAGCGATCCGACCACGGCTTGATGCGGCCGCTGGCGACGTCGAGGATCAGGCGGAACAACTCCCAGCCGGTCTCTTCGATGGTCATTTCGCCGGTCGCGATGCGGCCTGCATCGAAATCGATCAGGTCCTTCCAGCGCCGCGCCAGCTCGCTGCGGGTCGCGACCTTGATGACGGGCGCTGCCGCCAGCCCATAGGGCGTGCCGCGGCCGGTGGTGAACACCTGCAAGGTCATGCCGGAGGCGAGCTGCAACGTGCCGCAGATGAAATCCGAAGCGGGTGTTGCCGCGAACAGCATGCCCTTCTGCCGCGCCTTCTCGCCGGGCGCGAGCACACCCGCAATCGGGCTCGAGCCGGATTTGACGATCGAGCCGAGCGATTTCTCCACGATGTTGGCGAGACCGCCCTTCTTGTTTCCGGGCGTGGTGTTGGCGCTGCGGTCGGCGCCGCCGCGGGCGAGATAGGCATCGTACCAGGCCATCTCGCGGATCAGCGCGCGGCCGACGTCTTCATTGATGGCACGGCGCGTGAGCAACTGGATGGCGTCGCGCACCTCGGTGACTTCGGAGAACATCACGGTGGCGCCGGCGCGCACCAGCAGATCAGCGGCAAAGCCGAGCGCGGGATTGGCGGTGACGCCGGAGAACGCATCGCTGCCGCCGCATTGCAGCCCGATCACGAGATCGGAAGCCGGGCAAGTCTCGCGCTGGCGCGCGTTGAGCACCTTCAGCCGCGCCTCGGCCTGGGTCATGATGGCGTCGACGATGGCGCCAAAACCGTCAAAAGTTTCGTCCTGCATCCGCACGATGGAGTTGCCAAGGCCTTTGCTAGCAAACCCTTCCGGTACCAGCCGCTCGGGCGCGAGCTTCTCGCAGCCGAGGCCTATCACCAGAATTTCGCCGCCAAAGTTCGGATTGAGCGCGAAGTTTTGCAGCGTGCGGATCGGCACGACAGCATCGGGCGCGTTGATGGCGACGCCGCAGCCATAGGCATGCGTGATCGGCACCACGTCGTCGACATTGGGATATTTCGGCAGCAGCTCGCTGCGGATTTTCTTCACCGCATAGTCCAGCGTGCCGCGCACGCATTGCACCGAGGTCGAGATGCCCAGGATGTTCTTGGTGCCGACCGAGCCGTCGGTATTGCGGAAGCCTTCGAAGGTGAAACCTTCGAGCGGTGGCAGCGGCGCCGGGACCGCGGTCGAAATCTCGAGCTTGTCGAGCGATGGCGCTTCGGGCATGCGGATGCGCGCTTCATCGACCCATTCGCCGGCAGCGATGCGCGAGGCCGCATAGCCGATCACCTCGCCGTAGCGGACGATCTCTGCGCCTTCCTCGATATCGGTGAGCGCGGTCTTGTGGCCCTGCGGTACGAAGGCGCGGAGCTCGAGGCCGCAGGGAAAGCGCGTGCCGGCAGGCAGGCCGAAATCGTTGACGACGATCGCGACGTTGTCGCGCGCGTTGAGCTTGATGTAGCGCGGCTCGTCGGTCACCACTTCTCGCTTGCCCATCGTCGCTCCTTCGATCTAAACCCTCATGGTGAGGAGGCGCGCAGCGCCGTCTCGAACCATGTGGTTCCGCTGGTGGCCTCATCCTTCGAGACACCGCTGCGCGGCTCCTCAGGATGAGGGGATAGAGCCCTCAACCCGGATACGTATACGCCGTTTTCACCGTCGTGTAGAACTCCCGTGCATAGGCGCCCTGCTCGCGTGCGCCGTAGCTAGAGCCTTTACGGCCGCCGAACGGCACATGATAGTCGACGCCGGCGGTCGGCAGGTTGACCATCACCATGCCGGCCTCGCTGTTGCGCTTGAAGTGCGAGGCGTATTTCAGGCTTGACGTGCAGACGCCGGCGGCGAGGCCGAACTCGGTGTCGTTGGCAATCGCCAGCGCCTCATCATAGTTCTTGGCGCGGATCACGCAGGCGACCGGCCCGAAAATCTCCTCGCGCGCGATGCGCATGTTGTTGTTGGCTTCGGTGAACAGCGCCGGCTGCAGATAGAAGCCTGGCGTCTCGCGGTTGAGCAACTCGCCGCCCCAATGCAGTTTTGCGCCCTCGTCCTTGCCGATCTTGAGATAGCGGAGGTCCTGGTCGAGCTGGCTCTGATCGACGACCGGGCCGACATGCACGCCGGGCTTGAGCGCATCATCGACCGAAAGGCCTTTCAGCCGCTCGGTCATCGCGTCGACAAAGCTGTCATGAATGCCCGCGGTGACGATCAGCCGCGAGGAGGCGGTGCAGCGCTGGCCGGTGGAGAAATAGGCGCCATTGACGGCGACTTCGACAGCGACCTTCAGGTCGGCGTCGTCGAGCACCACCAGCGGGTTCTTGCCGCCCATTTCGAGCTGGAATTTCTTCATCGGCTCCGACGTCACGCAGGCCTGCGCGAGCTTGCGGCCCGTCGCGACCGAGCCGGTGAAGGAGATCGCGCTCACATCCTTGTGCTCGATCATGGTCTGGCCGACCACAGAGCCCGGGCCGACCACAAGATTGAACACGCCGGCCGGAATGCCCGAGCGGGTGATGATCTCGGAGAGCGCATACGCCGAGCCCGGCACCAGCTCGGCCGGCTTGAACACCACGGTGTTGCCGTAGCAGAGCGCGGGCGCGATCTTCCAGGCGGGAATCGCGATCGGGAAATTCCAGGGCGTGATCAGGCCGACCACGCCAAGCGCCTCGCGCGTGATCTCGACGTCAAGGCCGGGGCGCACGGACGCGCCCTTCTCGCCCATCATCCGCAGCGTCTCGCCGGCGAAGAACGCAAAGATCTGCCCCGCACGCGCGACCTCGCCGATGCCTTCCGGCAGCGTCTTGCCCTCCTCGCGCGCGAGCAGGCGGCCGAGCTCGTCCTTGCGCGCCAAGATCTCGGCGGAAATCTTGTTCAGCGCGTCATAGCGCTCCTGCGGCGTCGAGCGCGACCAGGCAGGGAACGCAGCCTTCGCTGCGGCAATGGCCTTCTCGGTCTGCGCCTTGTCGGCCTTGGCGTATTCGCCGACGACGTCTTTGGTGTTGGAGGGATTGATATCACGGGTGACGCTTACCCCGTCGACCCATTCGCCGCCGATGAAATTCTTCAGAGCTACCGTCATCTCTTCCTCCGTTATTTTTCTATCAGCGAACTAGACACATCAGCGAACCAAACATGGGCGCTTGTCGTCAAACGTCCAGCCTGGGATCAGGAATTGCATGGCGATGGCGTCATCGCGCGCCCCTAAGCCGTGCTGCCGGTACAGCGCATAGGCCGCGTCGATCGCCTTGCGGTCGATCTCGATGCCGAGGCCCGGCCCATCTGGCACCGCGATCTTGCCGCCCTTGATCTGCAGCGGTTCCTTGGTCAACGCCTGGCCATCCTGCCAGATCCAGTGGGTGTCGATCGCGGTGACCTTGCCGGGCGCGGCGGCGCCGACATGGGTGAACATGGCCAGCGAAATGTCGAAATGATTGTTGGAATGCGAGCCCCAGGTCAGCCCGTTGTCGCGGCAGGTTTGCGCCACCCGCACCGAGCCCTGCATGGTCCAGAAATGCGGATCGGCAAGCGGGATGTCGACGGCGCCCAGTCGCAATGCATGAGAGAGCTGGCGCCAGTCGGTCGCGATCATGTTGGTTGCGGTCGGCAACCCCGTGGCGCGGCGGAACTCCGCCATGATCTCGCGGCCGGAGAAGCCGGCTTCGGCGCCGCAGGGGTCTTCGGCATAAGCGAGGATGCCATGCATGTCCTTGCAAAGCCGGATCGCGTCTTCGAGCAGCCAGCCGCCGTTGGGATCGAGTGTCACCCGCGCTTTCGGAAAGCGCTTGGCGATCGCAGTGACGGCTTCGATCTCCTCTTCGCCGCGCAGCACGCCGCCCTTCAGCTTGAAATCGGCGAAGCCGTAATGGTCCTGCGTTGCCTCGGCGAGGCGCACGATCGATTCAGGCGTCATCGCTTCCTGATGACGCAGATTGAACCAGGCGGGCTTGCCGTTCTCGCCTTCGACGTAAGGAAGATCAGTCTTGCTGATATCGCCGACAAAGAAGAGATAGCCGAGCGTCTCGACGTGCGCGCGCTGCTGCCCTTCGCCGAGCAGCGCCGCGACCGGAAGCGACAGATGCTTTCCGAGCAGATCGAGCAACGCGGATTCCACAGCCGTCACCGCATGGATCATGATGCGGAGATCAAACGTCTGCTTGCCGCGGCCGCCGGCGTCGCGGTCGGCGAATGTTTGCCGCATCGAGGCGAGGATGTTGTTGGCAGCACCAATGGTCTGGCCGACCACGAGCGGACGTGCGTCCTCCAGCGTCTGCCGGATCTTCTCGCCGCCCGGCACCTCGCCGACGCCGGTATGGCCGGAATTATCAGACAGAATGACGATGTTACGGGTGAAGAACGGCGCATGTGCGCCGCTCAGATTGAGGAGCATGCTGTCGCGGCCGGCGACGGGAATCACTTCCATCGCGGTTACGACCGGCGCGCCGGAAAAACCGGTACGGATCGCTTCCTGGACCATCTGCTCCTCCCTTTCGTTACAGCGGCTTTTTGTTATTCAGCCGCCTGCATCGCCGATGTCGCGGACGATAACTTTGCGACGAGCGCCGTCAACTCCACCATCTCGGCCGCGGTGAGATCGGTAAGCGGCGGACGGACCGGACCGGAGTCGCGGCCGATGACCTTCATGCCGGCCTTGATGATGGAGACCGCATAACCCTTCTTGCGGTTGCGGATCGCAATCAGCGGCAGGATGAAATCCTTCAGGCCGGCATGGATGACCTTGTGATCCCGGCGGCGCACCGCGGCATAGAACTTCGTTGCGAATTCCGGCACGAAGTTGAACACGGCGGACGAATAGGTCGTCACGCCCATGTCGAGATAGGGCAGCGCAAAGGTTTCGGCGGTCGGAAGTCCGCCGACGTAAGTGAGGCGATCGCCGAGCTTCGTGTAGACGCGCGTCATCAGCTCTATGTCGCCGATGCCGTCCTTGTAGCCGACGAGGTTCGGGCAGCGCTCGGCAAGCCGCGCCACCGTATCGGGCTGCAGGATCGCGTTGTCGCGGTTATAGACGATGACGCCGATCTTCACGGAAGCGCAGACCGCCTCGACATGGGCGGCAAGGCCCTCCTGCTCGGAACGGGTGAGATAGGGCGGCAGCAGCAACAGGCCGTCGGCGCCGGCCTTCTCGGCACCAACAGCGATCTCGCGGGCGATCGCCGTGCCATAGCCGGTGCCGGCTAGCACAGGCACGCGGCCCTTGGTCTCCTCGACCGCGACCTTGACCACGTGCGGCACTTCGGTCGGCGTCAGCGAGAAGAACTCGCCGGTGCCGCCGGCCGCGAACAGGCCCGCGACGTCATAGCCGCAGAGCCAATCCATGTTGGAACGATAGGTCGCTTCGTCGAACGAATAGTCTGATTTAAACGGCGTCACCGGGAACGACAGGAGGCCGGAGCCGATCTTGCTCGCCATCTCATGCGGGGTCATCTTGCTCATCGCGCTACTCCCTGATCTTCGGCTGTGTTTCGAGGAGGCGCGGAGCGCGCATCCATGGCGATCTTTGTAGAAGCGTGTTCGATGCGCGTCCAAGCCAAACGTGGTATCGACTGATGCATAAACAGCATCAATGATCGGAAGCGTCCTTTTTCGCAAGTTCGCCCGCAATATCGACCAGCGACGGCAGCAGCGGATTCTCGTCCTCGCGCCGCCACACCATGAACAATTCGACCGGCGTCGCGTTCCGCAGCTTCAGCGGCCGTAGCCTCACATCGGCGATCTTTAGGTTCGCCGCCGCCGCGGGCACGATGGCCACACCAAGGCCGGCGCGCACCATCGCCAGAATGGAATGGATCTGGCCGACCTGCTGCACATAGCGCGGCAGGATGTCGGCCTGCGTGCACAGCGCCACCACAAGATCGTGGAAGTAACGCGACTCATAGGGCGAATACATCACAAAGGGCTGGCCGTCGAAATCCTTCACCGACAGCGTCTCGCGCGCGGCGAGCGGATGCTTCTTCGGGATCGCGGCGAGCAGCGGCTCGGCCAGCACGCGCCGGGTCGCGAGCTCCGGCCGGGCGATCGGCGGCCGCAACAGGCCCGCATCGATCTGGCCGGAGCCGAGCGCCTCGAGCTGTTCGCCCGACACCATTTCTTTCAGCGAGAAGTCGACCTCCGGCAGCCGCGCCCGGCAGGCCGAGATCAGATCGGGCAGGAAGCCGTAAGAAGCAGCGGCGGTGTAGCCGATCTTGAGCGAGCCGGTCTTGCCGAGTGCGATGCGGCGCGCGACTTGCGAGGCGCTCTCGGCCAATTTCAGGATACGCCGCGCCTCGGGGAGAAAGCTGCGGCCGGCCGGCGTCAGCTTCACCGAGCGGCTGGTGCGTTCCAGCAGCGGCGCGTCGATAATGTGCTCCAGCACCTGGATCTGCCGGGACAGCGGCGGCTGGGTCATGTTGAGCCGCGCTGCGGCACGACCAAAATGCAGCTCTTCTGCCACCGTGACAAAACAGCGGAGCTGGTTCAGGTCGAACATCGATACAGGTCCTGAATGGACGCGGCGCCTATTTGGCATTTCTAGCATCGATCCCTCCCAAAACAAAGGCGGCAG
>Ga0210387_10002507_pt1 | contig 14068 bp, 12 predicted proteins | sample IncBWC7OmetaG_FD_160108 | JGI IMG/M metagenome (GOLD analysis project Ga0210387, IMG submission 160108) | Forest soil microbial communities from Barre Woods Harvard Forest LTER site, Petersham, Massachusetts, United States - Inc-BW-C-7-O ...
GCAGCGCCGACTAAGTCGGCGCTGCCGCTCACGCAGGTGACGCCCTAGCGTTAGACCCCAGGGACTAGTGGGCGGCTTGCGGCGCCGCGGTGGGAGGGACCGGTGCGGTCGCGCCCGCCGCCGGCGCTGCGGTGACGGCTGCGGGCGGGGCGGTGACGGCTGCTGCAGGCGCGGCCTTGACCGGCGCAAGTGCTGCGGCGGCAGCCGGAGCGTGAACGATCCATTCCGTCATCGCGTCGGCCTGGGCCGCGGGTGGCAGCTTGATGCCGTAGACGACGAACCAGTCGGCCGCCAGATCGGGCTCGCCGCGAACGAGGCGGGCGCGGTAGACCCAGATGCCGAGAGTCGGATCGGCGCTCGCCGACCGCAGCATGGCCTCGTCGGCCACGACCAGCGCGCGGCCGCGCATCGGAACCGCGGTGTTCGAATCGAGGTAGGGCTTGAGCACGCCGTAGCTCTCACGCGCCCCGCGCCGGAAGAGGATGTCGGTGGCGAGCTTGGCCACCTCCAGCTGCGGCCGATGCACCAGGCGGGAAACCAGCTTGGTCGACTCCTCGGTGTTCAGGCGCTCGAGCTCCCGCAGCGCCGCCAGGGCCGGACGCGCGTCACTCTCCTTGAAGAGCACGTAGAGGTCGGCCAGGTTCGTGTCGCCCCCGGCACGAACCACGCCCGCCGCTGCGGCCGCCCGCAGGTCAGGGGCGGGATCCCGCAGGTAGACCTCCATGGCGATCACCGCGCGGCGGCCTGCGCCCGGCCGGATCTGCGCCAGCATCGCGGCGCCGTGAACCACCGGATTTCCGTCCTTGGCCGCTTCGGCGAGGGCCTTCTTGGCCGCCGGATCGTCGATGTTGCCGAGCGCGACCGCCGCGGCAGCGCGCGACTCGGGGTGCGCCTTGGCGTTGCCGAGGAGCTTGGTCAGCCCCGGCAGGCAGCCCGTCTCGCCGGCGGTCGCCAGCGCCAGCGCCGCCGGTTGGTGGTCGGCCCAGTTCTGGCTATCGAAGGCGTTCTTCACCAGCGGACAGACGGGGATCTGGAGCGCCGTCAAGGCGGCGCCGGCGTCGGCCGCCAGATCGGGCCGCAGGACCGCCAGCTTGAGCCAGGCGATGGCGTCGGCGTCGCCGTGCGCGCCCAGAATGCGGGCCATGGCCACCGTGGCGTACGGTTGATGAAGCGCCGCCTTGATCCAGTCGAGCGCCAGCAGCGTCAGCTGTGGCGCGACGTGCACGCCGTTGCCGCGCGCCAGCGCCACGCGGTTGAGCGCTTCGTCGCGCCGCCCCTGGTGGAGGAGCTTCGGCAGGGCCAGCTCGACGGGATCATAGGAGCGCGTCACCCTCACGCCCGAGCAGCGCCGCTGATCGCGCGCGAAGATCCAGTGAAGGCGCAGGTTGTCGTCGTCCGAGCGGACCTCAGCCGGCGGCTTCGGGTAGGGGACGGCGTCCCGCAGGATCTCGATGATCGCGTCGTCGAAGCCGGGGAAGCCGGACGACCGGGAGACCGTCGACGAGAGCAGCTGACCGTCTCCCGAGATCACGATGTCGACCTCGGCCATGCGGTCGGGGACGTTGAGCGGATTGTTGAGCTCGAGCTTCTCCCCGACCAGGCGCAGGAAGTTGTCCGACCATCTGCGGTGGATGTGGGCATGCAGCTTGGTGAGATAGGCCGCCTCCGGGCCTGGTGGCGGCAGCGCCAGGGGCAGCTCGGGCAGCTTGTCGGCCGGCAGGGTGGCGGCCACGGCGGCAGGGCAGAGGCCGGCGCAGAGGGCCAGCGCGCTCAAAAAGACGATCGGGCGATTCATGGCTCCTGGCTTCAATGGGCTCGGTTCCGAGTTCCGAGAATTGTGGCAGTCATCTCGTCGGCAGTGCGCCAGGGAAGCTTAATTCCTTTTCTGATTTCGTGGTATGCGGGTCGGATGCGCACGGTACAAGCTCGGAGTTTCCTGATTTTCTGTGGGCTCGCCGCCGCTTTTGGCTCTGGCTGTGGGTTGAAGCTGCAGATGGTGGACGCCTCGGTGCGGAAACCGTCCAACGTCGCCGTCTACTTTACGGTCGACACGCACAATGGCCAGCCCGTCGCCAATCTGACGCCACAGGATTTCAAGATCTATGAAGATAAGCAGCCGGTCTCGATCCTGGAGAGCAAGCAGACCATCCTCCAGCCCGAGGTCGCCGCGATTCACTACACCTTGCTGATCGTCGACATGAGCGGCAGCGTGGTCGACTCGGGGGACATGCCGACCCTCATCGAGGCGGCCTCCTCGTTCGGCGAGCGGGTCGGGCCTTATCAAAAGGTGGCCGTCTACAGCTTCGACGGCAGCCCGCACCTGACCCAGGTGGTCCCGTTCGGTGGCAACGTCCGCGGCGGGGTCACCTCGCTGGCGATGAGGCGCCCGCGCGATCCGTCGACCAACTTGAACGGCGCCGTCATCGAGGGGGTGCGCCTCTTGACCCAGCAGATGGAGCGGGCGCCCGTGCCGCTGCGCTTCGGCACGCTGGTGGTCTTCACCGACGGCACCGACCGGGCCCACCGGGCCAGCCCCGAGGACGTCGACCGCGCGCTCGACAGCGCCGGCTTCGAGACCTACGTGATCGGCGCCGGGCAGGAGGTCGACCGCAGCCAGCTGTCGCGCATCGGCCGCTCGGGGACCTTCGCCTCGCAGAACCCGGGTGACGTGAAGAAGGGATTCGACGAGATCGGCGCCCGCATCGAGGCGTCGTCCCGAAGGTTCTACCTCTTGTCGTACTGTTCGCCGTCGCGCGCAGGGGAGCACGAGGTGGAGGTCGAGGCGAACGCCGCCGGCGCCAGCGGCCGGATCGCCTATCAGTTCAACGCCAACGGCTTCGGGCCGAACTGCGACCCCAAGCAGAAGCCGGCCTTCGACGTCCACCACCCGCACTCGGCGCCGCCGCCCAAGGTGATCGAGCGCGCCGAGGCGTCGCCGCCGCCCGCCCCCAAGGAGTCTGCCAAGAAAGACCAGGCCAGCGGCTCGCCCATCGCCGGCTGGACACCGAAGCGTTGATCGGCTGATTCTGGCGGCGGGATGAACCGCGCCGCCGTTCTGCTCCCGGCCTCGCTGTTCGCGGCGTCGTTCGCGATCTTTTTCTGGTCGCCCAACCATCAGATGACCGATTCGGGCTACGGCCTGCTGACGACCGAGAACCTGATTCGCCACGGCGATCTGGACCTCGCGCGGTACCGGTTGGACCACGGACCAGGATCGAACTACCGGCTCGAGCACGTGGGCGAACGCACCGTCTACTTCTTTCCGGTCGCCGGCTCGCTCCTCTCGGTCCCCTATTTGGCGCTCGATCGCCTGCTGGCGCGGCCCATCGTCGACCAGGACGGCGCTTACGCGGTCAAGGCCGAGGAGGCGGCCGAGGCACGACTGGCCGGTCTCTTGATGGCGGCGTTCACGGTGATTGTTTTCCTCACCGCGCGCCTGGTGCTGCCGGTCGGTGCCAGCCTCCTCGTCGCGCTGGTCGTCGCATTTGGCACGCAGGTCTACAGCACCGCCTCGCGGACGCTCTGGTCGGACAGCTGGGCGCTGGTGCTCATCGGCAGCGCCGTCCATCTGCTGCTCCGATCGGCCGTGCGGGGCGGCGACCGCCGTCTCGTCTGGCTGGCCACGCTCGAGTCCTGGGCCTACTTCGTCCGCCCGACCAACAGCCTCGCGCTGGTCGGGACCGGCATCTTCCTCTTGAGCGTCGACCGGTGGGGCAGCTGGAAGTTCTTCGTCACCGTCGGGCTCTGGCTGGCCGCCTTCGTCGCTGATTCGCTCCGGCGTTTCGGCACCCCGCTGCCCGCTTACTTCCACGGGCGTCTGGGCCCCTTCAGCGGCGAGGCGCTGGCCGGGACCCTCATCAGCCCGAGCCGCGGCCTCCTCATCTGCGTACCGGCCACGCTGGCCGTCATCTTGCTGATGGTGCGTGACCTGATGTTGCGCCACCGAGCTGCGCTGCGCTTCGTCCCGCTCGTTCGGTTGGCGATCGGCGTCTGCGTTCTTCACTGGCTGGTGATTTCGGCGTTCGACAAGTGGTGGGGAGGCCACGCCTTCGGCGCGCGGCTCTGCACGGGGATGGTTCCCTGGCTGTCGCTGCTGGCGATCCTGAGCGTCGCCGGCGCGCGCCGGGAAGCGCAGCCGGCCCCCCGTTCGGCGGGCACCGCGGTGGTGGCTGGCCTGGCCCTGTTGCTGTGCGGGTTGAGCGTGGTGATCAACGCGGCGGGGGCCATCTCTGCGCGGACCGTCCGCTGGAACGTTTCGCCGGACAACGTCGATCTCGCTCCCGAACGCCTCTGGAGCTGGCGCCGCGCTCAGGTCTTGGCCGCGTTCGCCCCCGACGCGGACGCGCCGCGACAGTGATACCGTTGCAGGACGCATGAGGCGCGGGCTGACCTTCCGCCAGATGACGGTGGGCCTGCTGTTCGGCGCCATGGCGGTCTTCGCCTGCTTGATGCCGGCGCAGGGGGATACCTTCTGGCACCTGCGCGCCGGCCAGGAGATCTGGCGGACGCTCCACGTCCCGCTCGACGAGCACTACTCGTACACCGCCGCCGGCGGGTATTGGCCCAATCACGAATGGCTCTGGCAGGCGTTCGGCTACGGGCTCTATCGCGTCGGAGGGATGCGCCTTTTCGAGCTCGGCTCGGCGGCGATCATCATCGGGGCCTGCGCGATTCTCTACCGTCTCTGTGTCGGGTCGGCGGCGTCGCGCCTGGTCCTGTTCGCGCTCAGCCTGCCGCTGGCGACGCGCGCCTGGGCGCTCCGGCCGCAGCTCGTCAGCACGTTGGCGCTGGCGATCCTGTTGTGGTTGCTGGTCCACGAGCGGCACCGGTGGCTGCCATTGCTGTTTGTCGTCTGGGCGAACGCGCACGGCGCGGTCGCGATGGGGATCGCGGTGCTCGCCGCGGTGGCCGGCCTGGCCGTTCTGCGGGCCCGTCGGGGCGATGCACGCGATCGCCGCCGCGCCCGGGCGCTGGTGGTGCTGACGCCTCTCTGCGCGCTGGCGACGCTGCTGACGCCGCTCGGCTTCGGTCTGTGGCGCTACGTCGGCACCTCGATGGCGCTCTCGCACGAAAACGGGATCCGGGAGTGGCAGCCGACCTGGCCCGATGGTCCCTTCGGGATCATCTTCTGGGCGCTGGCGGTGGCGTTCCTGGGGTTGCTGTTTTGGCGCCGGAACCGGCTGCGGCAACTGTCTCAGATGCCTCGGATGTCTTGGATGTCTTGGATGTCTTGGGGGGACCTGGTCCTTTTGACGGCCTCGCTGGTCATGTTGGTGCTGGCGGCGCGCGCCGTCCGCAACACCTGTGTGTTTCTGCTGATCGCCGTTCCCGCCGCCAGCCGCCTGCTGGGCGCCGATTTTCGCTTCCGGAAGAGTGTCGGACGTTCCGAGGCCGAGACGCCGGACCACCCGCGCGTCAACCTGGCGCTGCTGGTCGGGATCTCCGCGCTCGAGGCAGCCGGCGTCCTTCTCGCCTGGCACGTCTCCTACGACGGCCTCGGCTGGCAGCCGATCAGCGCCGGCGCGCTGGCGGCCGTGCGCACCTGTCCCGAAAGGGTCTTTGGCCGCTACAACGACGGTGGCCCCTTGCTCTGGTTCGTCCCCGAGCGGCGCGTCTTCTCGGACACCCGCCAGGATCCCTACCCGCTGGCGATCACCCGCGAGACCTCGTCGATCGAGCATGGCGGTCCTTACCAGGAGACCTTCGCCCGCTACGGCGTCCACTGCGCGATCTTGCCGCTCAAGTCGCCGGCCACCGAGCGGTTGACGGGCGACGGGTGGAAGCTGACTTACAGCGACGGTACCTGGGTGGTGTTGACGGAGGGAGGCTCGCCATCGCCAAGTTGATCTCCGCGGCGCTCACCTCGCTCGACGGCGACGGAGTGGGTTCACCTCCGCTCCCGCACCCGGCCCTGACCTCCCTCGGTGCGCCCAGCCTCTTCTCCTCGACGCGCGCGCCCCCGTTTGAGCAGATGTGCGGCTGCCGGCGCCAGCGCGAGGCCCGCGTAAAGCGGCCACGGCGGCAGCGCCGCCACGAGGACCACCACCAAAGCGCTCCCGGAGGTCAGCGTTCCCACGATGCAGGTGCCGGGCGAGCTTTTTCGCAAGAGAAGCAAGAGCGAGATCGCCCAGGGGAGTCCCGCGAAGAGCACCAGGGCCAGCCCGATGAGCAACCCAAGTCCCCCGAGCTCGTTCCCGGAGGCCCGCGCGGCGCTGGCCCAAATCACCATGACTCCGCCGACAATCGTCGCGACCTGGAGAGGACGCGCCCCTCGCGAACGCGCGCTCATTTCCGCGACACCGCCAGCCCCGCGAACGCTTGCCCGACCGGCATCAATTCGATCGCGTTGATGTTGACCCGCGCCGGCAGCGTGGCGATCCAGTGGATGGTCTCGGCGACGTCCTCCGGAAGCAGCGGCTCCGCTCCTTCGTAGACCTTCGCCGCCCGCGTGTCGTCGCCGTGGAAGCGGATCGAGGAGAACTCGGTGCCGCCGACCATCCCCGGATCGACGACCGTCACCCGCACCTTGGTCCCCAGCAGATCGGCCCGCAGGTTCAGCGAGAACTGGTGGACGAACGCTTTGGTGGCGCCGTAGACGTTGGCGCCGGGGTAGGGCCAGTGGGCCGCCGTCGAGCCGAGATTGACGACGTGCCCGCGATCGCGCGCGACCATTCCCGGCAGCACCGCATGGGTCATCGTCATCAGCCCCTTGATGTTGGTGTCGACCATCTCGTCCCAGTCGTCGAGGTCGGACCGCTGCGCCGGCTCCAGCCCGCGGGCGAGCCCGGCGTTGTTGACCAGCAGATCGATCGCGGCCAGCTCTGGTGGGAGCCCGGCGATCGCCCGCTCCACCGCGGCGCGGTCCCGCACGTCGAGCGGCAGCGTCAGCGCGACCGCGTCGCCCAGCTCGGCCGCCAGCGCCGCCAGTCGTTCAGTCCGGCGGCCGGTGGCAATGATGCGGTGGCCGCCTGCTGCGAAACGGCGCGCAATCGAGACGCCGAATCCGGAGGTGGCGCCGGTGACGAGGACGATCATGGGTCATTCTCCTTGGCCCCAGGGACGCCGCTTTGGGGCCCGGGGGCGACGCTTGAGGGGAGAGCATGTCATCGCGGTGGCCGGCCGGCCCGGCTCAGCGGGCCAGCGTGTCGACGAGTGTGGCGATGAAGAACGCCACCGAGACGTAGCCGTTGAGGTTGAAGAAGGCGACGCCCAGGCGCGACAGGTCGCTCGGGCGGACGATGGCGTGCTCGTAGACCAGCAGCGCGATCACCACCAACACACCGGTCAGGTAGGGGGCGCCGAGGTGGGCGACCGACCAGAGGGCCACCAGGGCGACGGCGGTGATCAGGTGGAACAGCGCCGAGATCGCCAGCGCACCCGAGACCCCGAAGCGGGCCGGGATCGAATGGAGGCCGGCGGTGCGATCGAAGTCGCGGTCGGCGAGCGCATAGAGGATGTCGAAGCCGGCGATCCAGGCACCGACGGCGATCATGAGCAGGCCGGGGGCCCAGCCGAAGTCGCCGCGCACCGCGATCCAGGCGCCGGCCGGCCCCGAGGCGATCGCCAGCCCGAGGAACAGATGGCAGAGGGCCGTGAATCTTTTGGTGAAGGAGTAGCCGTAGAGAAAAAACAGCGCGACCGGCGACAGCGCCAGACAGAGCGGTCCCAGCGCCGCGGCGGCGCCCACGAAGACGGCGGTCGCCACCAGGGTCATGGTCCAGGCGGCGCGGACCGAGATGGCGCCGGCGGGAATCTCACGCTTGGCGGTCCGCGGGTTCCTGGCGTCGATGTGGCGGTCGATGATCCGGTTGAACCCCATCGCCGCTGTGCGGGCCCCGGCCATGGCGATCACGATCCCTGCCAGGCGTGCGATCGTGAGACCGTGGCCGCGGGCGGCGATGGCGGCGGCGGCCATGGCGAACGGCAGCGCGAACAGCGTGTGCTCGAACTTGATCATCCGCCCGAATTTCACGATCGCTCCGGGACCCTGAGAGGGTCCCGCGCCCCCGGCGACGGGGTCATCCACATCCACGTGCGCCCCGGTGGTCATGCGTGGGCCACCCAGCGCAGGGTCGGGTGCGGATTGCGGACCAACGATTCGAGCGGCGCCCCGGGATCGTCGACCAGCACGTCGAGCAGGCCCGGGCGCTGGCCCGGGGCCAGCGTGCCATGGGAGGCGAGCCCGAGCGCCTGAGCCCCGGCGCGGGTGGCGGCCTCCAGCCAACGCGCGGGCGCCACCGACGGAAAATGCTGCGCCAGCGTCGCCATCTCCCCCCAGAGCGACAGATCGGGCGTCGAGGCCAGGCTGTCGGTGCCGAGCGCGATCGCAACGCCGTCGTCCAGCAGCGCCGGAACGTCGGCCAGCCGCCCGCCGATGTGGAGGTTCGAGCGCGGGCAGAGCACCACGGTCGCGCCGGCCTCGCGGGCGATGCGCCGATCCTCGGCGCCGGCGCAGACCATGTGAACCAACAGCGGCGGCGCGGGACCGTCGAACGCGCCCAGCGAGGCCAGATAGCCGACCGGCGATTTTCCAGGCGTCCTGGTCGAGGCGTCGATGCCCATCGCGGCCAACACGGAGGGCCAGGCGCCGCTGCCCTCGCGGAGCAGCGCCACCTCGTCCTCGTCCTCGGCGATGTGGATGGAGGTGGCGTGCGTCTCGGCCGCCGCCGCGGCGAAGATGCGTCGCAAGAGCTCGGGGCCGACGGAGTAGGGGGCGTGTGGCGCGCGCACGTACCCGAGATCGGCCGGCCAGGTCGACGCCGCCTCCGCGCGCTCGCGGGCGGCGTCGGCCAGCGCGTCGCCGGTCTTCACCTCGCGCGAGCCGAGCAGCTCGTGGAAGAGCACGCCACCGAGGCCCGCAGCGCCGATCGCCGGCGCGGCATCGAGCGTGTTGCCGACGTCGCCGATGGCCGCCGTACCGAAACGCGCGGCGGCCGAGGCGGCCGACGCGGCTGCCTCGCGCTGCAACGCGCGCGGCGTCTCGCCGACCTTCTTCAGGAACCGCTGGGCCCAGGCGATGAAACCGCCGCCCCCCGGAACCATCTCGCCCAGCCCCGACAGCTCGAGGTGGCAATGGGCGTTCACCAGCCCGGGCAAAAGGGCCCCCTCGGCGCGCTCCTCGGTCGCGCCGGAAAATTGGGCGCGCACGGCGCCCCGCGCTCCGACCATCCGCACCGTACCGTCGCGGTCGAGCGCGACCGCACCGTCTGAGATCGGTGGGCCATCGATCGGGATGACCCAGCGCGCGCTGACGATCCGCATCGTGTGAAGCTCAGGCGGCGGCGAGCCGTTCGTAGCGCATGTTGCGGCGGCGCGGTTGGACGCCGGCGGCCCGGATGTAGCGTTCGATGTCCTCGGCGGAGAGCTTGAAGATGGCACCCGCCTGCGACACCACGTTCTCCTCGATCATCGCCGAGCCGAAGTCGTTGCCGCCGAAGCGCAAGCCCACCTGGCCAACCTCCGGGCCCATCGTCGGCCAGGAGACTTGCAGCCCCGGGAAGTTGTCGAGGTAGAGGCGCGAGAGCGCGAAGATGCGGAGGTAACGCATCGCCGTGGTGTCGTCGCGCAGCTTGAGACGCGTCCCCTCCGCCTGGAACGGCCAGCAGATGAAGGCGGTGAAGCCGGCTGTTTTGTCTTGCAGCTCGCGCAGCCGCTCGAGGTGGCCGACCAGGTGGCGCGGCTCCTCGCCGAAGCCGAACACCATGGTGGCGGTGGTGCGCAGCCCGAGCGCGTGCGCCTGGCGCATCACCTCCATCCAGGTGTCGGTGGTGCACTTGAGCGGCGAGATGGCGTGGCGGATCTCGTCGTCGAGGATCTCGGCGCCGCCGCCGGGGATCGAATCGAGGCCGGCGGCGATCAACCGTTCAATCACGTTGCGGATCGACATCCCCTCGAGCTCGGCGATGTAGCGGATCTCCTCGGGGGACAGGCCATGGATGGCCAGCGGAAAGTTGGCCTTCATCCAGCGGAAGAGCTCTTCGTACCAGGTGATCGGCAGGTTCGGGTTGAGGCCCCCCTGCAGCAGGATCTGGACGCCGCCGAGGTCGACGGTCTCCTGGAACTTCTTGGCCAGCTCCTCGCGCGACAGGACGTAGCCCTCGGTCTTGTTGGTGGGCGGGCGGTAGAAGTTGCAGAACTTGCAGCGGGTGACGCAAACGTTCGTGTAGTTGACGTTGCGATCGATGATGTAGGTGACGACGTCTTCGGGGTGGAGCATCCGGCGCCGGGCGTCGGCGGCGGCGCCCAGCTCCAGCACCGGCGCCTCGGCGTAGACCCGCATCGCCTCCTCGGGCGAGAGGCGTCCGCCGGCGGCGGCGTCGCTGAGGAGCGCGTCGATCGATTTCGAACGGGCGCCGTTCGCGGCTGGCGCGGCCGCCAGGGTGCCTTCATAGAGCCGGGCTCGCGGCGTTCCGTCGACCAGCCCGGCGGCTCGGGCCCGCGAGAAGAAAGCCGCCATGCCGGAGAGCTCTTCGGCGCCCAGGCGATAGCGGATGTTCTTCGAGAGGTACGACTCGTAGGTGGCCGGATCGCCTCCGTGCGCCTCCGCGTGGGCGCGCGCGATGAGCGGACGCGAGGCCAGACCGTCATCGAGGCTCGTCTGCAGGGTCGCCACGGCGTCGGCGTCGACGGCGCCGGGCCGGCCCGCCCAGACCGCATAAACGAAAGGGAGTCCGGTCAGCTCGTGCCAGGCGGTGCCCAGATCCTGCACGTGTGCGAAGCGCGCTTCGGCCTCGAACCCGGCGTCGCCGATCACCAAGGCGCCGGTCGTTCCGTGCGCAGCGGCCAGCACCTCATCGTGGGCCACCTCGCGGAACCGCGGCGTGAGCCCCCGCTCGTGGCAGAGCACCTTGAGCAGCATCGCCGAGCTGCGTGAGGCGCCGTCCAGGGCAATCTCCTTCATCTCCGCCCAGGGCACCTCACCGACGAGGAGCACCGTGCGCACGGCGCCGTGGCTGGCGATGGCGATGCCGGGAACGATGCGCAGCTCTTCGGTGCTGGCGGCGTAGGCGCCGACCGGAATCAGCCCAAGATCGGCGTCGCCGTCGGAGAGTCGCTCGGCGCAGCGGGAGGGCAGATCGAATGAGAGGTCGATACGGTCGTTGGCGGCACCGAGGGCACGCTCGAGCCCGTAGGTGATCGGCCGTGCGTTCAGGAACGAGACCGCGGAAATGTGGAGCTTCTTGTGGGCGCTCACGAGACGACCTCCAGGCTGCGGCGAACGTCACGGCGGAACGGCTTGTCGGGGATCAGCGCCGCCCCTTCGGCGACGACGTTGTAGAGCGTGTCGCGCTCGACCGGGGTGCGGCCGGCGTTCTGGATGAGGCGGATGATCTCGGTCGGGTGCATCACCTGGGGCGTGGCCGCACCGGCCATGTGGTAGATGCGCTCCTCCTGCACGGTGCCGTCCAGATCGTCGGCGCCGAACCAGAGCGCGGTCTGGGCGGTCTTGATCCCCAGCATGATCCAGTAGGCCTTGAGGTGCGGGATGTTGTGGAGCAGGAGCCGCGCGACCGCATAGGTGCGCAGGTCCTCGACGCCGGTCGGTCCCGGCAGCTTCATGAGCGCGTTGTTGTCGGGGTGAAACGCCAGCGGGATGAAGGTCTGGAAGCCGCCCGTCTCGTCCTGCAGCGCGCGCAGGCGCAGCATGTGATCGACGCGCTCTTCGGCCGTCTCGATGTGGCCATAGAGCATGGTGCAGTTCGAGCGCAGCCCCATCCGGTGGGCCACCCGATGAACCTCCAGCCACTCGTCGGCGTCGCTCTTGTCGTCGCAGATCTTCTTGCGCACCCGCGGCGCGAAGATCTCGGCGCCGCCGCCGGGGAGCGAGTCGAGCCCCGCCGCCCGCAGCGCCTGCAGCACCGCCTCGATCGACATCCCGAACTTCTTGGCGAAGTAGAAGATCTCCACCGCGGTGAAGGCCTTGAGGTGGATGCTCGGCTGGATCCGCTTCAGGCCGGCCAGCAGCTCGGTGTAGTAGTCGAAGGCCAGCCCGGGGTGCAGGCCGTTGACGATGTGGATCTCGGTGATCGGATCGGCCGCGGCCACCCGGGCGCGGAGCTTTCCCCAGGCCTCCTCCAGCGTCATCGTGTAAGCGGCCGGATCGCCCGGCTGCAGGCGGGCGAAGGAGCAGAACCGGCAGCTCGCCTCGCAGACGTTGGTGGCGTTGATGTGCAGGTTGCGGTTGAAGTAGGTGCGGTCGCCGTGCATCCGCTCGCGGACCTCGTTGGCCAACGCCCCCAGCTCCATCAGGTTCGGGTGCTGGTAGAGCGCGACGCCGTCCTCGAACGACAGCGTCTCCGCGGCGCGAACCTTGTCGCGGATCTGGGCGAAGCTCACGCGGTCACCTCCTCGATTGTTCCGTCGGCGAAGCGCTCGCAAGGCGCGAGACCGGCGCCGCGGATCAACGTGGCGGCCTCCTTGCGCGTCAGCGACGGGTTGTGGGCGTTGGCCCCCAGCCGGAGCGCCCGCTCGGCCACGATCGGCGCGAAGATTTCGTCGGCGCCGAAACCGAACGCCATCTGGGCCAGGCGCGGCCCGAGGGTGCCGACGTCGGCCAGCAGATGCGGGACCCGCGGGAGGGCCAGCCGACAGAGCGCGAAGAACCGCAGCGTGTCGAGGCCGTAGGGCTCGCCGACGGGCGCCGGCATGACGCCCCAGACGTCATACGCCGCCTGGTCGATCGCAGCCAGTCGGTCGAGACGTTCGCGATCGTCCTCGCCCAGACGGTAGGGGACGCGCAGGAGGATGCGCAGCCCCGCCTGCGAAGCGGCGCGGGCCTGCACCGAATCGGCCGGCGCGACGAGGAGATCGATCCCTGCGGCGCGCAGGGCCGGCAGACCCCCGACGGCGGCCAGGTCCGCCTCTTCGACGGTCGACTCGGCGGCGTCGCGCGGCCCACGCCACCCGCCGCTGGCCAGAAGCTGGCGCGCGCGGATGAACGTTCCGCGCCGTCCGAGCTGTCCGTCGCGCGCCGCCGAAGCCTGGCGACCGAGCGCGAACAGATCGAGCGTGGCCAGCGACTCCGGCGCCGGCTCGGGCATGGGAAGGCTTCGCGCCTCGACGCTCATCGAGATTCTCCTTTGGCTTCGTCCGCGCCCCAGCGGGGCATCAATTTATTCGGGAGCCCCAGCTGGTCGAGCACGCGGCCGACCACCGTGTCGAGCACCGCCTCGATCGTCGCCGGCCTGGAATAGAACGAGGGCGCGGCCGGGAGGACGACGGCGCCCGCCCGGGTCACCGCCAGCATGTTCTCGAGGTGGATCGTCGACAGCGGCGTCTCGCGCACCACCAGCACCAGCTTGCGGCGCTCCTTCATCATGACGTCCGCCGCGCGCCCCACCAGATCGTCGGAGATCCCGTGCGCGATCCGCGCCAGGCCGCCGGTCGAGCAGGGGATGACCACCATGGCGTCCCAGCCGGCCGAGCCCGAGGCGAACGGCGCGCGGAAATCGCGCAGGCCGTAGCGCTTGAAAGGGTAGGGCGGCACGTCGCCGATCTCGTGCGCCCAGACCTCACTGCCCGAGTGCGTGAAGACGAGCCCGACCTCGACCGTCGACGCGAGCGGCACCATCGCGTCGAGCAGCCGGCGGGCGTAGACCGATCCGGACGCCCCCCCGACGGCGACGACCAGCTTCATGTCGCCACCACCATCGTCGCGACGCCCGAGGGGAACAGCGCCTTCATCTCCACCGACGCGAACCCGACCTCACCCATGAGCGCCGCGAATTCGGCGGTCGAGCGAAAGGCGGCGATCGAATCAGGCAGGTAGCGATAGGCCTCGCGGTCCCCGGTCACCGCTCTTCCGATGAGCGGAAGCACGTGCGGGTTCCAGATCCGATCGAAGAAGAAGCGCGGCTTCTCGGGGCGCAGGAACTCGAGGATCACCGCGCGTCCGCCCGGCCGCACCACCCGGCGCAGCTCGCGCAGCCCGCGCGGCAGCTCGCGCAGGTTGCGGACGCAGAAGGCGGAGAACGCGCCGTCGAAGGCGGCGTCTCGATACGGAAGGTCGTGTCCGTCGGCGGCGTGCGTGGCGATGCGCTGGCCGCCACCGTCGACGCCGCCCAGCTTC
>Ga0210387_10002508_pt1 | contig 14066 bp, 12 predicted proteins | sample IncBWC7OmetaG_FD_160108 | JGI IMG/M metagenome (GOLD analysis project Ga0210387, IMG submission 160108) | Forest soil microbial communities from Barre Woods Harvard Forest LTER site, Petersham, Massachusetts, United States - Inc-BW-C-7-O ...
GCGGGTCAGACACTGCGCCAGCAAACCGCTTTCGACGACTACCTGGCCTGGCGCGCCGCTGACCCGTCCTATACCTTCCGGCGGCATCTGCGCCGCACCGGCGGAGCCATCGAAGAGTAGGGCCTTCCAGACAGCAGATTGTCCGTTCGGGCGTACCTGTAGCTAACAGGAGCTTTGCGCGATCACCGATGAAACATACAGATCGGGCGGCGGCGCGTCGGGCGATAACAGGACCGTGCTGGGCAGCCAACGACGCAAAGATCCCTTGATAACGGCGCGCAGTCCCGCGGTTCTGTACGTCGGTGATCCGTCCCGGGCTGGGTGCATGGTCGCTCCAGATGAGGTCGTTCTGTCGCGTCGGCCTTGCGGTATGCGAGACCCGCGGTTGGGACCTGCGGGACAACGGATCTGGCCAGGGGATTCGGCGAGAGCGGCCTCGGCATCACGAACTGTCAGGCCATAGACGAACGAGGCGATCACCAGCGAGACCGGGCAGTGGTCTTGGTGACATGGGCGCCGAGCAGCCGGAACGCGAATGCCTCCGTGGTCCCGCGCAGCTTCAGCCTGGGCCAGGTGCGCGGGCCGGCGGTCGTCTTCGGTGTCACGTCCCGATGCCCATCCCGGGACCCGGGCCGGGCTTCCTCGCAGGACGCGGCGCGCTGGTACTGGTAGCGGCGGCGAACGCGGAACTGGTGTTGGCAAGTCCGGCGTGCGGTCTTTGTATCAGCAGCGCAGCGGCGGACTCCGTGTCTTTGCAGAGCTCGCGAGGCCGTGGAGATTGGGGCGGCTGCGATACCGGACCTCCCGCCTGACGGCCGGGGGAGGCCCGGCGGCCGGTGAGAGATGGTCCGGCCGCGCCGCACGACACCGACGGGGAGGTCGGAATGCCGGAGACTGGTGATCACGCCGTGGTTCTGGGTGCCAGTGTGGGCGGGCTGCTCGCGGCCCGCGTGCTGGCTGATGCGTACCGGCGGGTGACGATCGTCGAACGGGACCCGCTGCCGGAGTCCGTACTGGATCGTAAGGGGGTTCCCCAGGGTCGGCACGCCCACGGGCTGTTGCCGCGCGGGGCGCAGATTCTCGATGAGCTTTTCCCCGGGCTGCTCGCCGACCTGGCGGCCGACGGTGTCCCGGTGGTGCGTGCTCCGCGGGAGTTCCGCTTCCTCCTCGGGGGCCACCTGCTGTGCCAGGACGGCGAACTCGGCGAGCCATCGTACGTGCAGAGCCGGGCGTTCTTGGAGGCCCATGTCCGCGGCCGGGTCCGGGCACTGGGCAACGTCTCGATCCGAGACCAGTGTGAGGTAGTCGGCCTGGTCACCACGCCGGACCGCGACCGGGTCACCGGTGCCCGCGTGCTGCCGTGTGCGGGTGGCGGGGCTGAGGAGATCCTCGCCGCCGATCTCGTCGTCGACGCGACCGGCCGAGGCGGGCGTACCCCGACGTGGCTCAAGGACCTCGGCTACGACCCGCCGGCTGAGGAGCAGCTCCGGGTGGACATCAAGTACGCCAGCCGGTACCTGCGGCTGCGCGCCGGGGCGCTCGGGGACGAGAAGCTGGTCCTGATCGGCGCCCGACCCGAACAGCCCGTCGCCATGGCGCTTTTCGCGCAAGAGGGAGACCGCTGGATCCTCACGCTGGCCGGATACGCCGGCCACCACCCGCCAGCCGACGAAGACGGCTTCCTCGCCTTCGCGCAGCGCGTGGCCCCCGCGCACGTCTTCGCCGCGATCCGCGACGCGGAACCGCTGGGCGAGATCCGCGCCCACCGCTTCCCGGCCAATCTGCGGCGGCGGTACGAGCGGCTGCGCAGGTTCCCCGCCGGGCTACTGGTCGTCGGAGACGCGATCTGCAGCTTCAACCCCATCTACGGGCAAGGCATGTCGGTGGCCGCGCTGCAAGCGGCCGCATTGCGGGACAGCCTGGCCGGCGGCGAGCCCGACCTGGCCCGCCGGTTCTTCCGGGCCGCCGCCAAGCCAGTCAGCACCGCCTGGCAGCTGACCGCCGGAGCTGACCTGGCCATCCCCACGGTGGCGGCGCCACGCCCGCTAGCGGTACGTGCCATCAACTCCTACATCGACCGGCTGCAGGCCGCGGCCGAACACGATCCCGCGCTCACCGTGCAATTCCTGCGCGTGATCGGGCTGCTCGACCCGCCCATTCGGCTGCTGCGCCCCGCCGTCATGCTGCGCGTGATCACCGGCAACCTACGCCGCCGCCACGCGCGGCTCGCGCCCGCCGACCACGAGGACGCGCCGTTCATCACTACGACAGCCAGATAACTTCCGACTGCATGCGCCGCTCACGCTGAGCTGCGCGGAACAGCGGGGAATGCGCAGGCCAGCCGGCCCTGGCTTGTGGCTAGCCGCGTTGCGGGCTCCCCGCGAGGACTAACCGGTCAGGAGTTCGAGATCCACCGATCAGCTGGCTGGTCTTGGTGACGAGCAGATTGCTTCCGTGCGGACATATGAGGATACGGGTAGAGCGAAGATCACCGAGCCCTTCGGGCGTATAACGCCAGATATGCGGATGATCATCGCTATTTTTCGATCTGATATGCGGAGATGATCACCCGTATATCACTCGTTCGGCACGTTCCCGTCAGTTCACGTCCACGGAAGTGGTGTATGGGGTAGCAGACCTGATGTGACTGGTTTGCCGGAGTACGGCGTGTCGCCGTGATGGGAGGCGGCCACCTCGCGATCCTTCGAAGTGATTCAGGAGCAACGAAGGAGAGCGAAGTGACCATAGGTGACATTGTGCCGATTCCGGGCGCCCAGTTCGAGGAGACCCTGGCATCGGCGAGCCCGGATGTGCTGCGGGAGATGATCAAGGGGTTCGCGCAGCGGATGATGGACGCCGAGGTGGAGGTCATCTGCGGGGCCGGGTACGGGGAGGTGAGCCCGGACCGGGTGAACTCCCGGAACGGGCCGTTATCACGTTGTTCCGGCGACACGCCGTAAGGCTGGGCAGCCCGCGATGGGGCGATCTGGTCGACGCCAGCCCGCCCTGCCTAGTAGCTACGCCTCCTTGCCTGCATGGGTAGTGGATTGGCGTTATCGCGCCGCGGCAGCTCTTCAGCGCGCCAGTGGCAAGGATTTGCGTAGTCGGCCCTGAGCGCGGCCTGTGACTAGGTGCGGGGTTGAGCTAGCGTAGGCGCTGCCGATGGCGCGGGGTCCAGGTGCCGGCGTGTAGGCGCGGTGGATGGTGCGCGTGGCGTCGCTGATGGCGGTGTCGGCTTTGCCACTGGTGATGGTGCAGGTGGGCGAGGTGGCGACGCTGGGCGTGGAGGATCTCAGGCAGCTGGCATAACGTCGAGCTGGCCGACGTGGGCGCGGACGGAGAGGCCAATCCAGGGCCGGTGGTGGCGGCAGAGGGTCAGGTGCTGACCGCTGAAAGGACGTGTAACGACTCAGGCCATCCAAGTGCTTCGCTTGGTGCGGCCACGTAGCGACGTGCGAGCTCGCCTCTGCGCGGTGGACCTCATGCGCGTGGACGTCGAGGTAGATTGACGACTCGATATCGTTTCTTTTGTGGAGATATTTAGACCGGCATCCTCGGCCCTGGTTGGAACCTCGCAGGTCGAGTTGTTGGAGCGAACGGCGGAGCTACGTGTGCTCCGCGAGGCGGTTGAGTCCGCACGCGGGCAGCAGGGTGCTTTGGTGCTTGTCGAGGGCACGGCAGGGATCGGCAAGAGCGCGCTTCTTGAGCGCGGCGCGGAGCTGGGACGGTCTGCCGAGGTTCGTGTGCTGGCCGCGTGCGGGGGCGAGCTTGAGCGTGACTTCCCGTTCGGGGTCGTGCGTCAGCTATTTGAGCCTGTACTCCGCGGCGTAACGGGACGGCGGCGGCGCGAGCTGTTCTCGGGTGCTGCGGGGCTCGCTGCGCCGTTGCTGCTACCGGAGTCAGCCGGCGAGGCGGCGCGGCGGAGTAGCGGTGATTCTTTGTTCCCGGTTCTGCACGGGCTGTATTGGCTGACGGCGAATCTCGCGGACCGTGAGCCCCTATTAATCGTGATCGATGACCTGCACTGGGTGGACTCGTCGTCGTTGCGATTTGTCCTGTTCGCGGCGCGGAGGCTCAGGGGGTTGCCGGTCGCGCTCGTGACCGCTGTCCGGACGGGTGAGCCTGGCGTGGATGGTGATTTGCTGGCTCGGTTCGCGGCAGAGCGCGACACGCGCATGGTCCGGCTAGGTGCACTCAGCCAGGGCGCAGTTGCCCGGCTGGTCGGCGGGGCGCTCGGAGGCTCGCCGGAGGAGTGTTTCGTGCGCGCGTGCCGAGAGGCCACCGGTGGGGTCCCCTTTCTGCTTGCAGAGCTGCTTTCAGCGCTAGCTGCCCAGGGCATACAGCCGACGGCAGAGATGTCGCCTCGTGTGGGCGAGGTGGGGCCAGCGACGGTGGCGAAGGCGACGCTGCTCAGGCTTGCGCGGCTTCCGGACGCCGCCGGGGCGTTGGCGCGCGCGGTGGCGGTTCTTGGCGGCGCTGCCACGCTGCATCGTGCCGCGCGGCTGGCGGCGCTCGAGGAGCTCGAGGTCCTTGCTGCTGCTGACGCATTGGCTGGGGCCAATGTTCTGCGTGCGCGCCGGCCGCTGGAGTTTATGCACCCGATCGTCCGCACCGCTGTGTATGAAGATTTGCCTCCGGGCTGGCGTTCGGCTGCCCATGCGCGCGCCGCGCGCTTGCTGGAGGATGAGGGCGCCGATCCGGACGCGATTGCCGTGCAACTGCTTGCGAGCGAGCCGGCGGGCATGACCGATGTCGCCGAGCGGTTGCGTGCCGCGGCGGTGAGTGCGCTCGCCCGCGGCGCGCCTGAGAGCGCGGCCGTCTACCTGCGCCGTGCGCTCGCCGAGGGCGTGGGCGACGACGAGGCGCGGGCGGCATTGCTTTACGAGCTGGGGAGGGCGGAGAGCCTGCTGCGCGAGCCCGGTGCGACGGAGCGCCTTGAGCAGGCCAGGGCGCTTCTGACCGACCCGCGGCGGCGCATCCTTGTGGGCTGTGAGCTGGCGGAGGTGCTCGCGTTCGCGGGACGGTGGGAGCCGCTGTCAGGGTTGTTGGAATCAGTGCTGTCTGAAACGGGCGGGCGTGACGCCGAGCTAAGGTTGCGCGCGGAGACACTGTGGGCGTTGGCCGCCAGCTTCGATCCACGGCTTGTGGTAGAGCTCGAAGGTAGGCTGCCGCTGCTCCGGGCGGCAGCCGAAGGCGGCGGCGCGGCGCGTGGGCTGTCGCTGGTGCTCGCGTGGGTCATCGCGGCGCGAGGACCGGACGCGCGGAAAGTGCTCAGGCTGGTCGAGCGGGGGCTCGACCAGGGAAGGTTTCTCGGCGACTTCGGCGTCGATTCTTGGCCGCTGGTTCAGGCCCTCAGGGCACTAGTGATCGTTGAGGAAGACGATCGCGCGGCGGCCCTGATTGCAGACATCGCAGCTGAGGCGCGAAAGAGAGGATCGTGTATCGGACTCGCTATGGTCGCGGGCTTCAACGTCTGGCTTGAGACGCGCGCCGGCAACTTGATCGCCGCGGAGGCCGACCAGCGGGCCGCTCTCGAGCTCGCGCGCGAGCATGATCTTCCGCTGCCCGCTGCTGTGGCCTTGTGGCATGGAAGCGACGCGCTGGTCGAACGTCTGGAGCTTGCTGACATCGCGGCGCACGCGGCAGCACTTCATCTCTCCCTTGGCTTGGCGCCCACGTTCATCGGCGCCATCACCGGCGAGCTCCGCGGGCGCCTGCGACTGCTTGAGGGCAGCACCGCCGGCGCGATCGATGATCTGCGTGAATGCGGAGCCATATTTGAGTCGCTTCACCTTCGCAACCCGCCATTTACGGCGTGGCGCTGCACGCTGGCCACGGCGCTTTCGCAGGTGGAGCCGACAGAGGCTCGCAGCTACGCCGCTGAGGAGCTCAACGTTGCCAGGCGCAGCGGCAGCGCACGTGCGATCGGGATCGCGCTTCGGACCGCTGGCATAGTGAGCGGCGGACAGCCGGGGCGCGCGTTGCTGGAGGAAGCGCTCAAGGTCCTGGAACCGTCCCCGGCGCGGCTTGAGTATGCCCGAGCGTGTGTCGAGCTGGGTACTGCGCTCCGGCGTGCTAATGAGCGGGCGGCGGCACGCGACCCGCTGCGAGCGGGACTCGACCTGGCGCACCGCTGCGGTGCGACACGACTCGCGGAGCGAGCAGTCACCGAGCTAGCGGCGACCGGCGCCAAGCCGCGGCGCCTGCGGATAACCGGCCGCGACGCGCTCACACCTAGCGAGGTCCGCATCGCCCGCATGGCCGCCGACGGCTTGAGCAACCGGGATATTGCCCAAGCGATGTTCGTAACGGCCAAGACGGTCGAGAACCACCTCGGCCGCGTCTACCACAAGCTCGAGGTCTCTGGACGGGCGGCGTTGGGGGACGCGCTGGAGCGCGAGCGGCCCGTCCGGTAGCGAAGTCGCCATTCTGACCGCCGGCAACTGATAGCGCCCACCGGAAAGATGAGGGATCTGACCAGGAAAATGAGGGGCGTCCCCTCATGCGAAACGCTCACACTCGATCCATGATCGGCGCGTGGGATCAGCAGAAAGTCAGCGATTCACGCTCGAGGTCGATCCCGGCGCCGAGCCAATCGCGGGAAGCATCACTAGCGAGCGCGGGGTGAGCTGGTCGTTCACCGGCTGGCTGGAGTTCGCGCGAGCGCTCGAGAACGCGGTGACAGGCTTCTGTGTTTCGCCCTACCAGTCCCAGGAAGGTGTCGATGAATAACGACGCCAGCCTGCTCGCTGGCCCACATCGTCCATGGCGCAGCACAAAACGGCCTAATGATCGGCTTCCGGCTGCGGAGGGCGTCCCTGCGCTCTGTACGAGCGCTGGAAGCAAAGGCTCGAAGCGAAATACGCAGCGCTCGGCGGAGCGGCGAGCTTCCCCGGCAACGCGACCACGGGCCTGGAGGCGCGCCCTGAGCATGGCGGAGGTTGGCTGCGCACACTGGCCTTCTAGCGTAGCGCCAGCACCTGCGGCCATCGAGGCCGCAGACCCGAAGATGCCCCGAAGGAGGACAGATGATCCGTAAGCCGACGGTGAGGCGCTTGGCCGCTGCTGTCATGGTGATCTCGCTCACGGGAGCGCTGCCTGTGCTGTTTGCCCGGCCGGCGCTGGCGGCGAGCCTGTGCGTCGGCAGCAAGCCTGGCTGCTTCGCGGCCCTTCAGGCCGCGGTCAACGCTGCCCGTAACGGCGACAGGATCACTATCGCACCGGGGAGATACGCGGGCGGAGTCACGATTGACGTGAGCGTGACGCTCGCCGGGGCGGGGGCCGGCTCGACGGTGATCCGTGGTGGCGGCCCGGTCCTGACGATCGGCGCTTACGGCGCGTCGGCCGAGCCCACGGTCTCGATCTCGGGAGTGACCATCACGGGCGGTGTAGCGCGGTCGAGCCCGGAATCGGTGCCGTTTGTCGGCCAGGACGGCGTGATCGCCAGGGGTGGCGGGGTGGAGATCCCGCCGAACGCCGGCTTCACCGGCGGCGCGACGGTCACGATCAGCAACAGCGTTATTACTGGCAACCTCGCCGATCCCACGCACGCTCTTCCGCTCGGCCCTCCCTGCCCCGGAGGCGTCTCCTGCCCGTTCGCGCAAGCTGCCGGCGGCGGGGTCGACAACTGGGGCACGCTCACGTTGGTGAACACCACGGTCAGCAACAACCGCATCGGTTCGGCGACAGGACTGGCCGCCGTGGTCAGTGACGCCGACGGTGGCGCGATCGCCAACGAACTGGGTGCACTGGCAGTCACCAATTCGACCATCAGCGGCAACCAGGCGAGCGCGACGGCACCGAACGGGCGATTCGCCGACTCGGGCGGCATGTTCCTGGACGGCGGCTCACTTACGATGAGTAACAGTGCCGTGACAGGTAACCGTGCCAGCCTCACGGCCTCCCTGCCGGACAGCGTCCAGGTGAACGCGGTCGCCGGCGGGGTCCATGTCACCAGCGGCGTCACGACAGCGACAATCAGCAATACCACCGTCACCGGTAATTCTGTCAGCATGACGAACGCCATCGGGGACGCGACAGCGTTCTCCGGCGGTCTCCACACCGACGGCACCTTCACGCTGACCAACGACGTCATCGCCAACAACAGCGTCTACTCCGCAACGCTGCCAGGCTCCTCGGGCAACGCCGAAGGCGATTCCGGCGCTGGGGAGATGGCCGGCACAATCAGCAGCACGCGCTTCACAGGCAACTCCGTCGCGGTCAAATCGGCCAGCGGAACCGCGAGTGCCGCCGCCGGAGCCGCCATCTTCACCGGGACGCTGACCAGCAGCGCCGTCAGCGACAACGCCGTCTCTGCCTCCAGCCCGCACGGGACCGTCGTCCTTGTCGGCGGCGGCCTCCAGTCCGGTGGCCCGCTGACGCTCCGCAACACCATCGTCAGCCGAAACCGCGGCGACGCCAACGGGCTCACCGGCACCGCTCAAGGCGGCGGCATCTTCGCGGTCGACGAATCTGCCAACGGCGGGCCACCCGGCGGACCGCTGATCCTGATCAACAGCACCATTACCGGAAACGCACTCAACGGAAGCAGCGGAACGACCCTTCAAGGCGGCGGCATCTTCGCCACCAACCCGGTCACCCTGACCAACACCACCATCACGAACAACTCACCCGGCCAATGCGACGGCTGCTGAACCAGCAGCCCCCGACCGCGGCCCTGGGCGTCACCCGGTGACCTAGGAAACGCCGGAGCAGCCGACAACAGACGTCTGAGACACCCGTACGCGGATGATCTGCGCGGGGGACGCCCGCACCGCCGACATGGCTGCAAGCCGCGCGTAATCGGCGACCTGATTTCCCTACCAGAACGATGGAAAGGCTGCACTGCGATCGCCGGCAAGGGCGAGAGAGCGTGAGTGGGTATTCCAGTACGTGTATAGATATGCGCGCGAATGAAGTACTCATTTCGGCATGTCCGCATATCAGGTGACAGCCCATCCTGGCCTCCCGCGGAAACCCGCCAGTACAGTCGTCCAATCCACGACGAACCCGGTTTGCACGGTGGTGGCTGCTACGGAGTGTGAGCACGGTGGGAATGCCCACGTGTTCGTCCGGTGACAAATCATCGATTCCGTACCATCTGCCAAAGGCGGGTTGCATGCGGCTGGGCGGCACAGGACGTCTGTGGCCGCTGCCTTGGGTGCTTGCCAGGTTTCGCCGTCAGTCCCGCATGTCGAAGGGTGAGAGCAGGTCCAGCATCTTTTGGTGCTGGCCCGCCAGCCACAAGCGTTCGTCATCCAGCCTGGTCGCCTTGCCCATGAATGACAAATAGCTGCGACTGGAGTGCTGCTGCGCTACCCCGAGTTCCTCCCACACGTCGTGCATGACCTCGAAGGCGGAGAAGTATTCGTCGTGGAACGCCGATCCTTCCTGGCTGGCAACAGGGGTTCGACGATGTCGACAACGAACAACAGACGCAACGAAGGGTCGGGGTGGTTTTCGCGGTGTAATCCACGCCAAATGCCTCCGGAGAGGTCAACGCGAAGTAGGCGTTAAGGGCGAGGCTCGTCATGAGATAGAGCTCCTGATCGGAGCCGTCGGCGGGGATGGGTGGCCGAGACGCGCCTGCTCAAGAGGTTCGTCGTGAAAAGGTTAAGGGCGTATGCATCGGCATCGAGTTCAAGCAGCCGTTGTGTCTCCAGCGACCCCGACGGCCTTGGGCTGACCGGGCGGACCCTGGTTGGCGACCGTAGGCCCAAGCGTGCCCGCTTGAAGAGCAGGTGACCGGCGACGATGTGACTTAGCTCATGCAGGACGGTGAACTCAAGCACCAACTGGGTAAGCAGGAAAGCCCACCGGCGGCGGTCCGGATCGCGGGGCGTCCGCCGCGGCACGCGCCCGAGGGGGCCGGGACGCCAGAGGGGTCTATCCCCAGTTCGTCCCAGAAGTACTCCTCGACCTCGGTATCACCGATCTGGGGCAGGATACGGGCGCTGCTCAGCGCTGCGGAAAAGAAATCGATCAGGACCTCGGCGGTGCCAAGGTTTATCCGACCACGGATCGGCCGCGCCAGGTATCTGCGAACGCGTTCAGGGAACGGTCCTCGATCCACGTAAACGCCGTTGGCTTGGCGCGGCTCACCTCATCCAGAAATTGACCGTATGTAACCTGCAGCCGCTCCAGCCAGCCGCGCCCGCGGGCCACGTCGGCGGATGGAGCTGGCCCATCCCACACCGGGCCGAGCAGGCCCTTTCGGGCGAGGTGCTCGGTCAGCCATTCTTCGCGGACACCTCACTCAACCCGGGATCGGAATCGCCACCCAGGTGATGGCGAGCCAGTCGAGCCGCCGGGCGACCGTGTACTCGAACCCCTCAGGCAAGCACAAGTCAAATGCCAGCGACTGCGACGCCTTATGAACGTAGCTCACGCCGATCTCGGTACCGAGGGCGTCGAGCCGGGGTGACGACGATAGCGACCACGACCGGGTGTCGTCGAGCTTGAGCGTGAACGTCGCCGCGCCATCTCCTGGCGCCAGCGCTACCCGAAAGATCGTTTCCGTTCCGGGCCCGCATGGGGGAGCCATCTCCGGGGTCAGGGAAACGAACCGCCGCAGCGGCTCGCCGGATAGGTCGGCCAGCCTGGTGTAGCGCGCCTCCATACGTCCGGAGCGGCTGACCTCGTGGCAGAGGCCGTCGCGCCCGTGACCGGTGGCACCCACATTTCGTACGCTACGAGCGGCAACTCGAACTGCTGCTGGCCCGTGACCTGCTCACGCCGCAGCCGCAGGAAATCCCGCACACGCCCTGCCAGGCCGGCGACATCAGGCAGGGCGCGCGAGCCCTCGTCCGGCAGCTCGATAGCCACCCTCATCTCATCGGCCATCGGCGATCCGGCGACCCCCGGTGTGGCCAGGTAACAATCCAGATCCACTGCGAATTGATAGCGCGCTGCGACGCCGCCTTCCACGTACCACCCGGACTCCAACCCGTCCAGCAGGCTAGGGGTTCGCTCGAGATTGGTGGCGACGATCTGGTCGTCCATGAGGCCCCCTCGCTGTTGACGAACGTGCCGCCACCCGCCCCTGCGGCGCCTCGAACGGGTGCCCGCTCGCGATCGCTTCAGAATAGAACCCGGTCGTAAACGTGCCAGCAACCAGCCCCCGCCGGGCTGATCCATCCGCTCGCTACCACCCGGCACCTGAGCTTGAACCAGTTCCTTCCGTCGAGACAGTAAGCGCCCGATCATGAGATACCCGCCTACAAGCTCCGCACGCGCGGAGCGTCATGAGCGGTCGCGGCGCCGAGGAAGCCGTGCCGGTTTAGCAGCGATCGACTGTATCTAAACGTCTGCATCGGCCTCCGTATAGCTGGGGAGAAACCCTCCCTCGCAACGTCAGGGTCATGGGGTGCATCGTGGCACGTAGCGGGGTTCAGGTGGTTGATGCGGTACGGGCCGCGCCAGGGCAGGCGGGACGTCGAAGCGACCTTTATCCAGTCTGCCCGGGCCGTGAATTGCTAGCAGGAAGATATGCCCGATGCGGTACTCAAACGCCAAGATGACCGGATCAGTTTCTCAGGCGGCTTCAGGCGTTGCCACCGGCGGCAGCAGGCCCGCGCTGGACGGGGCCGTGTCAGACATCACTCTAGCCGTAACCGAGCGCCAGATTGCTCCTGGCGAGACGGCATGCTTTCCATTTATCGCGCGTACAGCGTACGGGATTCCATCCACTCATGAATTCAATGTCATCTCGGATAACCCGAATTTCAACCCGGAGTGGGTCCGCCTTGGCCGGTCAGCTGGTGACAGTTACGGCCCGCACTTCATCCTCGAGATCAGCCCCGGTGATATCGGGCGCTCTCAGTATGGCGCTTATCCGCTCCGTCTATCGTGGCGAGCAGCTGGGACGTACCGCCATGCCGGAGGCAGATGCACGCTCATCATAAGGCCATGCGTCCGTGCCGTCACGGAACCAGCCGTGACAATCTGGCCGACCGGTCAGGTCTGCGTGTTGTTGGAGAATCGCGGTAACACCGGTATAGATGTATCGGTCTCGATAAGGCACCGCGGCTCGGACTGGTCGAAGGAGTGGGAGTTCGAGCTGCCAGAGAAAGAAGACCCGTTCAGTTTTTCCGGCCGGTTCGATCCGCCGGCCGGCCAGCGCAGCGGAGACTTTGAGCTTACCGTCAGCGCGGCAGGCGTGCCCCTGGTCCGCCGGACCGTACACGCGAGACGCTCGCTGATTCCCCGCAGGCTCACTAGCGATATACAGGTTTGCGCATAAGCATACGAGAAACCCAACACTCGCTCATCGGCAGAAAAGTGAGACCTTATAGCCCGATGGGTCGGGAACGCGCGTGAGGTATGGGCTGACCAGGCGCCGTGCCGGCGGATTCATCGGCGCTGGTGAACCGGCGATCACTGGCTAGTGGGCGGAAACGAGCCCGCCTCGCAGAAGCCTGCCGACCACGCCCACGCCCAGCCACGCACCCGGGTCCAAGTACTTTTCATAGCGCTCCAGTTCGTGCCCCAAGTGGTCTCGTAGATGAGCACGCATGAGAGACAGATTGCGTGTGCTGTGCTGTGATGGCTGCCATGGGGGAGGTACTCGATATCGTCTGCGCCCTGGCAGGCTCGCGGACCGTCGGCGCTTTTATCGACCAGGCGATGGAGGAGCTGGCCAGCGCCGTCGCAGGGACCCTGGTTTCCTTTAACCGCATGGATCTCGACAGCCGGACGGCGTCCGTGGCGATGCGACCTTACCGGGCCGAGCACGAGACTGCGATTCACGGGGTGGCCAGGCTGCTTGAGGAGCACCCGTTCTATCGCTGGTACCGGACTCAGCCCGAGTGGTCCCCGGTGCGGATCAGCGATGTCGTGCCATGGCGAGAGTTCCGGGACAGCCGGCTGCTCGTGGAGGTGCTCCGTCCGGCCGGGGCGTGTCACTCCATTTTGGTCATGCTGGCGCCGCCAGCCGCGGGCGAGTGGGCGTACTTCATGGTCAACCGGGCCGATCCTGACTTCACCGACGACGAACTGCAATTGTGCGTGCGGCTGCAGCCCGCGCTGGTTGCCCTGTACGTGCGCCTGGCGCTCGAGGGGGAACCCCCGGGGTCCGGGCTGGTGGCACTGACCAGGCGTGAGCGGACCGTGCTGGGGTACCTGGCCGACGGGCTTACAGCCGAGGCCATCGCCCGTCGGCTGCCGGCGAGTCCGGCCACGGTCCGCAAGCACCTGCAGAACCTCTACGCCAAGCTGGGCACCTCAGATCGCCTCGGGGCGGTACTCCGGGGGCGTGACCTGGGCCTGCTGCAGGCTGAGGATCTGTCGAGGCAAGTCGACTGGAGCATCCGCCTCGACTGGCAACGACGGGACCAGTAGCGCAACTAGGCGGTATCGCGTACGGCCGGCGGCGTTTCCCCGGTGCTATTGATGGTGTCGTGAGATCGCTGTCGCACCGAAGAAGGCCCCGGCTCAGGCCGCGGCGGCGGGGACGACTGCCGCGTAACGCAGCGCCTGGAGGTCGAGATGTCCGCCGCCTAGCGTGCGCTTGAGCTCGAACACGACCAGGTGCCCTTCGCGGTCGATGCCGAGGAGATCGATGCGGCGCCGGGCGTAAATGAATGCCCCGAACTCCTCTGACACGATCAGCACATCATCGATGATTGCGTCGATCTGGGCACGCAGCAGACGTTGCAGATTGGTCCGCTCCAGGATCCGCTCCACTGCGAATGTGGATGAGGGCACACATCGATCCTCGGGTGTCATCTCGAACAGCGGTGGCGGTGGGGCAGCCGATGCTGCTGCTGCATACCCGCGGAGCCAGGTCCGGTCAGCCGCGCAGCACGCCGCTGCTGTATACGCGGCACGGCCGCGGGTACGTGATCGTCGCGTCCAAGGCCGGCGCGGACCATCACCCGGCCTGGTATCACAACCTGCGCGCGCACCCGGATGCGGTCACGATCGAGGTCGGCGGCCGGCGCATCCCGGTCCGCCCGCGCGAGGCCGAAGGCGCCGAGCGTGAGGAACTGTGGCGGCTGGTCAATGACAATTACAACGGCTACCAGGTGTACCAGCAGCGGGCGGGCGGATCATCCCGGCAGTGCTGC
>Ga0210387_10002509_pt1 | contig 14059 bp, 16 predicted proteins | sample IncBWC7OmetaG_FD_160108 | JGI IMG/M metagenome (GOLD analysis project Ga0210387, IMG submission 160108) | Forest soil microbial communities from Barre Woods Harvard Forest LTER site, Petersham, Massachusetts, United States - Inc-BW-C-7-O ...
GAGCGCACTGGCCGACGAGCGCAGCCGATATCTTCCCGTCTGGAATTCCCGCAATCTGATTGCCGAGGGCGTTGCCGTGGGCGCCGCGCCGCGCGCGGCGCTTCTTGACTTGTCGGCCGTGCCGCAAGAACGGCGCAACGACAACGATTTGATTCTTCTGGGTCGATTCGGCGCCATCAACGTGTTTGCCTACGAGATCGAATCAACCGAACCGCCGCAGCTTAAGTCGGGCACGCGCTTCGAGGATTTGCGCCTGGTGGCCGCAGTACTACCTCCTGAGGAAGCTGCGCTCTTGGGTTATGCGCGCGGCATGTTGCTGTGGCGGGCCCGGCACCGCTTCTGCGGTACCTGCGGCGCCACCACGCTCGCCGCCCGCGGCGGCCATGTGCTCGTCTGCACCAATCCTTCGTGCCGCCACGAACACTTTCCGCGCACGGATCCCGCCATCATCGTTTTGGTGAGCGACGGCGAGCGCGCGTTGCTGGGCAGACAGGCTTCATGGCCCGTCGGGCGTTACTCAACGATTGCCGGTTTTGTCGAACCCGGAGAATCGCTCGAGGACGCGGTGGCTCGCGAGGTATTCGAGGAAACCGGCATCGAGGTGGACCAGATCGAGTATCACTCTTCGCAACCCTGGCCATTCCCATCCTCGTTGATGCTTGGATTCACGGCCCACGCGTTGACGACGGAAATTCGCAGACGCGACGATGAGTTGGAAGATGCACAGTGGTTTACGCGAGCGGATTTGGCGTCGGGCCGACCGATCGTGCCGCCGGGAATATCGATTTCCTTTCGATTAGTCGAGCATTGGTTTGATGCCGGCGGAGGCCCGAAACTCCGGGAAATTCACAAGGCCTCCACGTGGCCCCCCGCCCGTTAGAGAATCCCTAGCCGCGCTCCCAATGGCCAGGACGCATGCGCCAACCGTCGCCGGCCCGCACCCAGGCATGATCGACCCAGTGATATCCGTGTTTGGGGGGCACCCATTGGCCCGCGACCCACTCATGGCGGCCGCCGACCCAGTTCCAATAGCCGCCGACCCAGACGTATCCGGCGTACGGCGCGGGGGGAGCTACTTCGACACGTACCGGCGGCGGGGCGACCATGACGACGCCCCCGACATAGTGACCCTGATCCGGGACCACCACGCAGGCGGGCAACGCCAGCGCGATGAGAAGGCCGAAAACAGCAGTTGCGATTAACGACTTGCGTTGATGCATGATCACTTCCAGTTATCAGAGAACATGAGGATCTTAACGTCCCTCGTTCCCCGCCGTTGACGGGATTTTGATCAAGCATAGCGCCGTCGGCTAGGGAGTACCACCTGAGCGCGGTTTGGATTTGTCATTGCGGCGTCTGGCCAAACGATGCCCCGGCGCTCTGCCGGCCGGAACTGTAGGCCGCACGATACGCGACTTGAGCCGATACATTGCCTCGTCGGCCCGATGCACGAGCAGCGCGGCATTTTCGCCGTGATAGGGATACATCGATTCGCCGATCGAGGCGGTCAATTGCTGCTGATCGTTGCCGATCCAGTACGGCAGCGACACCCGCTCGCGAATTGCATCGGCGACCCGGCTCACCGGAAACGGATCCGGCACACCCGGCAAGACCACGACGAATTCATCGCCGCCGTAGCGGCAGCAGATGTCGCCGGCGCGCACGCGCGCTGCGATACGCGTCGCCACCGTCGTTAGAATCTTGTCGCCCGCCGCGTGTCCATACTTGTCGTTGATCGCCTTGAAGCCATTCAAATCGATGAACAACAACCCAACGTGCAGATCCTGCAGGACCGCATCGCTGATCGCCGCTTCCAAGAGTTCCAGCATTCGACGGCGGTTGTACAGCCCAGTGAGCCCATCGCGTTCGGCTAGTTTCTGCGTTTCAACCTCGCGCGCTTTCATGGCCGCCAGTTCGCGCAGCAAGTGGGCATTGATGGCGCGCAAGCTTTCTATCTCGCGCAGCTCAGCCGCACCGATACGCCGGCCGCGAGAATTTACTTCGCGCGGCGGCGCCAAGTCCCGCGACGAAGCCTCGAGCGATTCGTCCTCGTTTGAAACCACGCTCGGCCGCGCATATGCCATAGTACTTTCCAGAGTTTCCCGCTTAACTCGTATTGTCGCGAGCTTTTGCCTTCGTCGGGGATCGGGGGCCACCTGAGACATATGTAAGACTTCGCTGACCAGTTCACACGTCGGATTTCAAGGAGCCCAAAAATGTCCTACACGGCAGATCCTCGCGTGCTATTCGCCGCGGAGCGCACGCTGCTAGCCTGGCAACGTACTGCGATTGCATTGATGGGCTTTGGTTTCGTCGTCGAGCGATTTGGCTTGTTCCTACAATTGGTGGCGCACCAATCCCAGTCGAGCGCACAGCGCAGCTTTTCCCTGGCAGCCGGGGTGATGCTGCTGCTATTGGGCGCGGCCGTGGCGCTGATCTCCGCGCGTCAATTCCGTCAAGTCGCGAAGAATTTGGATCCCTCCGTGGTCCCTCCGGGCTATTGGACGCAAACCGGCGTGGTGCTGAATGTAATTATCGCACTCATGGCGTTGGGTTTGGCACTGCGTTTTTTATTTGCAGCGCAAAGCGGAGGCTGAAGACGCAAAGACTTCGCGATGTGTGGGACTCGATTTGACAATATCTGGCGGCCTTGCAGTGCGATCGGCCGTTCAAAGCACTCTTGAGGTCAACCCTCCTTGGGCTGTGCCGTTAACTTGGCATGATGCAAGCTGAAATCGCCGTCCTACGCTTCGGTTTGGGTGCCAGACCCGGTGATTTGGCCGCCGCCGCCGATCAACCTCGCGCGTGGCTCATGTCGCAAATCAAGGGACCCGTGCCGCTGGCGGTGAATTCGCCCTTGGCGCCGTCCGATCAGATATTTGCCGGCCTTATGAATGCACGCGACGAACGCCAGAAGATGAAGCAATCGTCCGCTGCGGATGGCGCGGATGCGAAGGTGGTATTCAACGCCATCCGCGAAGCCTATCAACCCCATTACCGCGCACAGGTACTGGCGCGCGCGCAAAGCGCCGCGCTGACAACTCGTCCCTTCGCTGAACGCTTGGTGCATTTCTGGGCGAATCATTTCGCGGTTTCTGCGGATAAGGGCGTGGTGTATGGCCTGGCCGGCACGCTGGAGAACGAGGCCATCAGACCACATGTCGCGGGCCGTTTCATCGACCTACTGACGGCGGTCGAGCAACACCCGGCCATGATCGCGTTTCTCGACAATCAATATTCGGTGGGTAAGGATTCAATGGCGGCGGCGCGCGTCGCGTCGCGATTTCGCGGCGCCGACACCGGGCAACCCAAGCGCCAGTTCGGTATCAATGAAAATCTGGCGCGTGAGATTCTCGAATTACACACCTTGGGCGTAAACGGCGGCTACAGCCAGGCCGACGTCACTAGCTTCGCGCAAATCATCACGGGCTGGTCGATCGGCGGCGGCAAGGGGCGGCTGGCGGGGGGCGTGCCGGGCCGCTTTTATTTCCGCGACAACCTGCACGAGCCGGGACCGAAAGTGTTTCTCGGCAAAACCTACACCGAGCAAGGCCAGCGTCAGGGCGAGGCCGTGCTTGCCGATTTGGCGCGCCGTCCCGAAACGGCCAATTTCATCGCCACCAAGCTCGTGCGGCATTTCATCGCGGACGATCCGCCGCCGGCCGCAGTGGACCGAGTCGCGCGCGCCTTTTTAAAATCCGGCGGCGATTTGCCGCAGGTGTATGCGGCGCTGATCGAATCTCCCGAATCCTGGGATGCGAATGCGCGCAAGTTCAAGACTCCCGAGGATTTCGTTTTCTCGACTCTGAGAGCGTTGAACGTCTCGCCGGCGGGGCCCGAGGAAGTCATTCGGACCTTCGATCTGCTGGGCCAGCGGCAATACACGCCGGGATCCCCGGCGGGCTGGCCGGACACTTCGAAAAGCTGGGATGGCTCCGATGCACTCATGCACCGCGTCCTGTGGGCATCGCGGGTCGGCGCCAAGTATGAAAGCGGCGTGGAACCTGCGGATCTCGCCGCGGCCAGCTTAGGCGCGTACGCGCGCCCGGAAACCTTGACCGCTGTGCGCCGGGCTGCATCTTCCGGACAGGCGGTGGCATTGTTGTTGATGAGTCCCGAGTTCCAACGGAGATAGTCATGCCGCGGCCAACCCTACTGAATACCGGTCGACGCCGCTTTCTGATCGGCGCGGGTGCGCTGGCGGCGACTGCCGCGATCCCCAATGCCTTGTTCGCCTACACCGGAGGCGCGTCGCGCCTGGTTGTCGTGATCTTGCGCGGCGCACTCGACGGCTTGGCCGCCGTGCCCCCCTATGGGGATCCTGACTACGCGAGCCTGCATCGCGAGCTCGCGATTGCCGCACCGGGCAGCCCCGACGGGGCATTGGCACTGAACAACACCTTCGGACTGCATCCCTCTTTGACCTTTCTGCACGAACGCTTCGCCGCCGGCGAGCTGGTGGTCTTCGATGCGGTCGCCTCGCCTTACCGCGACCGATCGCATTTTGACGGTCAGAACGTACTCGAGAACGGACTCACCAAACCCGTCGGCACCGCCGATGGTTGGCTCAATCGTGCTCTCGCCGCGCTGCCGCGCGGAGCCGGTCGCCCGGGGCATAGCGCCGTGGCCATCAGCCAAAATGTGCCGTTGATCTTACGCGGTGAAGCCGCGGTGATTTCAAAATCTCCGCAGGTCACGCCGGATGTCGATGAGGACCTGCTGGCGCGTTTGGCGGACCTCTACTCCAAGGACGATTGGTTCTCGGCGCGATTGAGCGAAGCGTTGCAGACCGAGAAAATGGTGGACGGTGCCGCGGTGGATACCGCCGCGGACTCAAGCGCCATGAGCAAAGAATCGCTAAAAGCAGCCTATCCGAATCGGGTGGGAGCGGTGGCACGCATGGCTTCAGAGTTGATGCGCAGCGACGGCGGCCCGGAGATTGCCGTCATCGAGGCGAGCGGCTGGGACACCCACGCCAACCAGGGTGGCGCCAAAGGCATCCTTGCCACGCGGTTGGCAGGACTCGACCAGGGTCTCAAGTCGCTGGCCGACGGATTGGGGCCGCTGTGGGCGCAAAGCGCGGTTCTGGTGGTCACCGAATTTGGCCGGACCGCAGCGGTGAACGGCACGCGCGGTACTGACCACGGAACGGGCGGCTGTGCTTTCCTCTTAGGGGGCGCAGTTCGCGGCGGGCAGGTCATCGCGGACTGGCCGGGCTTGCGCCGTACGGCACTCTTGGATAATCGCGATCTCAAGCCCACGCTCGATCTGCGCAGCGTATTCAAGACCGTGCTCGACGAGCACATGCACGTCGATGCTAATACCCTGGCGAAACGAGTATTCCCTGACAGCAGCGGCGCGCGCCCTCTTCAAGGGCTGATACGCGCCTAGGAGCCAGACAGGCTCCCACTGCCGTCAAGCGAATTTACATCCCCGATGATTCCACGCCGGAAGTCATCGCCGGCGGCATGTCTGGCTCGGAGGCCGGCATGGCAGGCGGCGCGGCCATGGGCGCCGGCGTCATCGGCGCAGGCTTCGGCTTCGGCGGAGCCTTTACCGCGGCGGGCTGCGGAGCAGCCGGCTTCGCAGCGACCGGCGCGGCCTTCTTGGGCGCGGCCTTCTTCGGCGCCGCCTTCTTGACAGCGCGCTTCGCTTTCGCCTTTACCTTCTTCTTCGCCTTTACCGGCCGCGCCTTTCTTTTCGCGGCGCTCTTTTTGGCCGAGCGTTTGACCGAACTACGTTTGGCCTTTGCCATCGGCCGCTTCGATTTGCGCTTTTTCGACTTGGTCTTTTTTGCCATGATCATCCTTCTCCTGAAACATCGTTCGAACTCGCCGTGAGAGTAGCCCTGAAAAAGTCTGCTGTCATCTGTGCGTGAGCACTGGAGTCGCTCACGCGGATTGCGTAGGCTGCCTGCGGTGTCCACAACCGAACAAATTCGCCCAATAAGAGATGTCTGGCTGAGACCGCGACGCGTGTTTCGCGAGTTGGCGACACAGCCGATCGGCGTCACGGACTATTTGTTGGCCGCCGCACAAGGTCTCGCGACCGCCGTTATGGTGTATCGAACGCAACTCTCCGCGTCCGGCGCCACCGCCGGCGAGATTCTTGGAACCGCCTTCATATTCGGGCCCATAGGCGGCGTGGTGAGCATGTATCTATTTGCCGCCATTTACGGGCGCTTAGGTGCGCGCGCCGGCGGCAAATCGGCCCGTAACCAAGTCTTCCACGTGCTGGCGTATGGCGGCATCCCCGTCGCCGCGTCCCTGATTTTGTGGATATTCACGGCGCTGGTGGTGGGGGAGGCGGCGATCGTCGAGAAACCGGGCGCCGAGGTGGATGGATTCGTCGCTTTCGTACTTCGGGCGCAGTTTGCGGCCTACATGTTTCTGCTGTTTTGGAGCATCGTTCTGCAAGTCATGGGATTCAGCGAGACCTTAGGGTTGGCGACGCGAAAGGCATTCGCCGTCTGGGTGCTGGGTCAATTGTTATGGCTGCTCGCGGCGTTCTTCTTGAGCCTTCTCATCACGATTCTTTTCCCGGGACTCCTGCCCAAAACCTGAGGACGGGTCCGTCGACATGACCGGCGCGGGCGGCAATATCGGGGGCGGCGCATGCAGCCGCTCGATCACCGACTTCGCGACCTCCGCCGCTGAGCGCATGCCAGGGGCTTGGGAGGCGCGCGCTTTGGCCGCGCGGCGCGGTTTGATCTTTTTCAGAGGCTTCTTCGCCGTGTTTTTGGCCGCGATCTTTGGCTTCTTGCGCGCGACGCGAACCGGCTGCGGCGTCGCCGACGATTTGCGCACGGCCGGCTTGAGCTTGAGCGTCGCTGCCGGCCGCGGAGCCCGCTTGGCCGCGGAAGTGGCTGCCGCATCGACCTTTCGCCGTGCCTGTTTGGCCGCCTTCTTTTCGGTCTTGAATAATTTGCGCGCCTGCTTCAGATGCGCCTTCGCGGCGCGCATCTGGGTCTTTGCGGCGGCAGCGCGCGCGGCAGCCTTGGTTGCGGCAGCTTTGAGTCGTTTGATGAACGGCGATGGGGTGGTCATTTAGGGCAACACGCGCAATAAGAATTGACGGATATCAGCGACTTCCTCGGCGGAGACCGAATGCTCCATGGGGTACTCGTGCCATTCGACCTTATACCCCTGAGCCTTCAAATAATCCCGCGATTTGACGCCCAGCATCACAGGCACGACGCCGTCGAATTGTCCGTGGGCCATGAAAATCGGTGTGGCTTCGTTGGCGGGCGCCCGCTCAGCCTGAAAAGTGCTTTCCCTGGGCAAATAGCAAGATAGCGCCATGACGCCGGCCAGCCTTTCCGCCAAGCGCGGCGCGGTGTAAAGCGAGACTGCGCCTCCCTGGGAAAATCCTGCGAGCACGATGCGTGCCGCCGGGATGCCGCGCGCCACTTCGCGGGCAATCAGGTCGCGAACCTTCTGATCAGTGTCCTTAAATCCCGCGGCGTCTTCCGCGGCCTTTCGATCCAATCCCACGATGTCATACCAGGCGCGCATGCGCATTCCACCATTGATGGTCACCGGCCGCGTCGGGGCGTTAGGGAAAACGAAGCGCCAGGCGCGCGACCCCTGCGGCACCAGTTCAGGCACGATGGGTTCAAAATCATGGCCGTCGGCGCCCAAACCGTGCAGCCATATGATAGCGGCGTTCGGTTGCGGCGCCGTTTCGACTTCGATGGTTTCCAGCATCGACTTAATGTAACCGGAAACCCACGGCCGCGTCGCGGCGGTCGCAAACCGCGTGTCGCGGATTCGGTATATTGCCGCATGCCAATTTCTCTGAGCCACCTGCGCCGCTACGCAATTTCGCGCTCGCTGTTCAAGCCCACCACGCTGACGCGCGCCATTGAGAAGCTCGGCTTCGTCCAAGCGGATCCGATTCGTGCGCCCGCCCGCGCACAGGATCTGACGCTGCGGCATCGGGTCAACGGCTATCGCGCGGGCGATCTCGAGCGCTTGTACCCCAAGCTGGCGCTCGAGGAGGATTTCTTCGTCAACTACGGGTTTTTGCCGCGCACTCACCACGGCTTGATGCACCCACGCAAGGTGAAGGCCAGGCCTTCACCGAAGCGCACACGGCAAACGGCGGAGATCCTTGATTTCGTGCGTGAACGCGGCGCGGTGCATCCGCGGGAGGTGGACGCGCACTTCTCGCACGGCCGCGTCACCAACTGGTTCGGCGGCTCCTCGAATGCCAGCACGCAATTGTTGGACCACATGCACTATCGCGGACTGTTGCGGGTGGCCAGGCGCGACGGCGGCACCCGCGTCTATGTCGCCCGCGAAGCGGTGGCGGAAATGCCGATCGCGCCGGCCGACGCCAAGGCGCTGGCCGCGTCCAGGATGGACGCGTTGGTGGATGTGATCGTGCGCAAATACGCACCGCTGCCAAGCGGCAGCCTGGGATTTTTGGTGAATCGCCTGCAGCACGCGGCACCGCAATGGGCCAAAGAACGCCGGGCGGCCCTGGCTCGCGCCAAGCAGCGACTCCCCCACGCACGCGTCGAGGGCATCGAATGGTATTGGCCGGCCGAAGAAAAGCCCCAATCCGCGCGGTGGCGGCTGGACGACGAGGTGCGTCTGCTTACGCCCTTCGATCCCGTGGTTTGGGACCGGCCGCGCTTCGAAATCTTCTGGAACTGGGTTTACCGCTTCGAGGCCTACACACCTGCGCCGAAACGCAAGCTCGGGTACTACGCGCTGCCCCTGCTTTGGCACGAGCAGGTTATCGGCTGGGGCAATTTGACCTTGGCGGATGGACGACTGAGCGCGGAGTTCGGCTACACCGACGGCAAGGCGCCGCGCAACCCGGGATTTCGCGCCTCTCTCGACGCGGAACTGGAAAAAGTGCGCATGTTTCTCAAGAGCAGGTCCGGCATGGCCTAGCGCCGGCTATGGCGGTTCTTGGTCAGGAAAACGGTTTGCAGAGTATGAACCAAAACACGGCCGCGGAAATGAGACCATTAGAGGCATAGCTATGCAAAAAACACGGGCGTTGTGGCTAGGACTGTCAGTGTTGCTGGTGCCGGTGCTCTGCTCGGCGCAGAACGCATTCGATGGAACATGGCGGCCTGATCCTCAAAGGCCCAGTCATCCCAAAACGGAAATCGCGGTGTTGGCCGACGGGCAATATGAGTGCCCGTCCTGTACGCCGCCCTATACGGCCAAGGCCGACGGGCATGACCAACCTCTCCAGGGAAATCCTTACTTCGATACGATCAGCATCGCGATTGTCGATGATCACACGATCACCAAAATCGGCAAGAAGGACGGCAGAGTCGTCGCCGATACAAAAGTGACGATCTCCGCGGATGGCGCCACGAGGACGGAGGTTCAAACCATCATCGGAATGGCTCCGGTTCCGGTTGAGCTGACGTCGAAGTTTTCGCGCATCAGCACCGGCAAGCCGGGATCGCATGCGGTATCGGGCGGATGGCAGATGACGGAAATGGACGTTTCAAATCACGTCGAAGACACGACCTTCAAGGTAAGCGGCGGCGCACTCGCGATGATTGACCGAATGGGCCGATCCTTTACGGCGAAATTCGACGGCACGCCCGCGCCCTACAAGGGTAGTGACGAGTTCAACGGCGTTTCCCTCAAGTTGATCGACGAACGGACAATCGAGGAATCGGACCTGAGTGACGGCAAGGTGGTGAAGGTTTCGCGCTGGGCGCTCTCGCCCGATGGACAGACCATGCACGCGCGCTTCGACGACCTGCATGGCCGCATCCAGGAGCAGGACGGTCATAAAGTAAAATAGCCTGGGAGCCATCGATGCGCAGACGCACCAAGGGAAATATCGGTGTCGCGGCGTTGGGCCTGACGGCGCTATGCGCGTGGCGAGTCACATGAGCGCCATTGCACCGACAAGACCCTCCTTAAGGCTGCGGTTTTTCTTCGTCGCCATGGCCTGCGCCGTGATCATCACGGTGTTCGCCGGATTTGCGCCGACCTTTTATCTGCGCGGATCCTTCGCCCAGACCCGTCCCATGTCGGTGCTGTTGCACGTTCACGGCGTCGTGTTCAGTGCGTGGGTGAGTTTCTTTCTGCTTCAGACGCTGCTGATAGAACGGGGCTCGCGACGCCTGCATCAACGCCTCGGCTGGATAGGCGCCGGCATTGCCGCGGCAATGGTCATCCTGGTGGCGGCTGCGGTGGTTGAGGAGCTGCGCCGAGTGAACGGGTTTCCGCCGCCGCCGCTGGCCCTGGCGCTCAGCGCATTCGACATCATCGTGTTCGCGACCTTGGTCGGCGCGGCGCTCTATTATCGAAAACGGCCGGACTGGCACAAACGCTTCATGTTGTCAGCGACCATCGTCTTGTTGGGCGCGCCCATGTTTCGCTTCGTCATCCACCTCATTGGCCGGAGCGATATGGCGAGGGCCTCGATTGTTTCGACCCTGCTGGTGGACGCATTTTTTCTGCCATGCTTTGCCTACGACTTGCTGACCCGCCGTAGAATCCATCCTGCTTACCTGGTCGCGCTCGCGCTGATCGTTCTGGATCAGGTCGCGCAAGCGACGGTCGTATCCTGGACACCCTGGATCGACTTTTCGCAGGCGCTGCAGCGGATGGTCGCGTAACGCAAACGCCCTCGCGAATGCGAGGGCGCTGCGAATCGCGCGAATCTTTTTGACTATTGCGGATTGCGCGACGCTGCGGCTGAAGCGGTGCCCGCAACATCGAGGGAGGTTCCGCTGCTCGAATGCTGGGCGTCAACCGTACCCACGCCGTTCGTCGCGACCGCGCCCTTGTTTGTCATGGCATTCACGCCACCTGCACCCGTGAGGCTCGCAGACTGAGTCTGCTTCTGTGCCGTCGCAGAAACCTCGGGAGCCACGCTCGAGCTCACGTTCGGCTTGGCAGCCTGTGCCTGAGCCGCGGCGTTAGCGGCGCTATTGGTCGTTGCATTGGCCGAGGTGGTCGCGGTTTTGGACGCGGTGTTGGCCGTGCTCGAAGTCGCACTCGAGGCTGCAGACTTTGAAGCCGCGGCTGTCGTTGCGGGATTCAGCTTCGGCTTATTGAGCGACCCTCCGACCGCCCCTTGGCCCTGCAGGGCCCCTTGACCGGACAGACCGCGGTTCATTCCCGACATCCCGGAAACCCCGCCCCCTATTCCACCGCCGAGGCCGCCACCCAAGCCGCCGCCAAGACCGCCGGCGTAGCCGGGCGTGATGATTGCCAACGCGGTCGCGACGCTAATTGCAGCAAAAATGTGTTTAGTGTTCATCGTCGATCTCCTGTTGACCGCAGCCCCATCGCGCGGCCTTCACCCATTGATACGAGCGGCCCTCCGTGTTTCTTCCCTGGCTGTTCAATTTTTTTCGAGGCGCCTATTCAGATGCGCCCGGCTGGCTTCAATCGGCGGGGTAATCGGCTCCTACCAGCCCGAAGCCATATGTCAAATCCCGGCCCGGAGGCCCCAGGTCGATCGCGCCTCGAGCCAGCGATTCGATTGCCGCATCGCTGCTGCTCAATGCGGGTGTGGTTACGGACTGCGCCAGCAGTGCCGCCACGATGGGCGCCGCAAACGAAGTGCCGCGGATCGCCGAATATTTTCCCCCGATGTCGGCCGCCGACATGTCGGCGCCGCGGGCCGCAAACATGACTTGGTTGCCGCGCGCCGCTTCGATGAGCACGCGTCGATGGGCATCCACGGCGGTCACACCGACGACATGCGGATAGGAAGCCGGATACAAGGGTGGCGCCGCAGGTCCGTCATTGCCCACGGCGGCGACCAGCAAATATCCCCGCGACGTGAGCGCACGCACGATCTGCGCCAGCGCGGCGTTGTCCGGACCCACGAGGCTTACATTGATCACGGCTACCCGCTGCTCCGCCAGCCAGGCGAAGGCGGCCGCCAATGCATCCACTGCACCGCCGGTCGGTGTGTTGCAATAGACGTCCGCCGCGTACAACTCGGCCTTGTCCAGCACCCCATGAAAGCGTGTCGACTGACCGACCAGCAACGAGGCAACCGCCGTACCGTGCGCGCTCGGCAGCACGCGGTCGCCGCAACCCCAAGCGTGTATCAGCGCATCACGAAACACCGGATGGGAGCCGTCAACGCCGGAATCGATCAAGCCGACGCGCGGCACCGGTTGATCTGGGCGGCCCGCGGCGCCGCTTTGCGGCGATTGCGCACCGTTCGACACGCCCGCTGATACGACGCCGACGCCGGTATAGATGTGATTGAAATCGTAGGTTCCGGCCGGGTCGGCCTCGCGCAACTGACGCAGCGCCTTGACGATGCTCATGGAAGGCGGCGGCTGCAGGACGACCAGGTGAATATCCAAATCGCCGGCGGAGAGCTGGCGCGCGATTCTGAAGCCGTTTGCCTGCGCCTCTTCCAAGGCCGGCGTCGCGGGCGAGTAAGCCAGCAGCTCGCCGCGGACGATCGGGTTGCCGTGCGGGTCCGCGGCGACGGTGCGCGGGTTTGTGCGGATCAAATTCGCCGTGAGCAGATGACGCGCATCGCTGAGTTGTTCAAGGGTGCCGGCTCCCGCCTGGCCGACCGTCTGTGTCAGTTTCTGGACCGGCAGCGCGGGCAATGGAGCGATCGGCAAGCGCAGCTGCGCTTGGGCGGAGTTGACTGCGACAGTGGCCATCGCTATGCAGATGAATACACGCATGTAACGCAAAGCCCTAAAGTTGGCACGCAGCTGACCGCCCGCTTGAGGCTGATAGCATGCGTGGATTAAACATCAAGTCTGAAACGTCTACCTCATGAGTACGAACGACGGCGTCGAAAACATCCAGGAACAGATCGTCGCTTTGCTGCCTCGCTTGAGGCGCTTTGCGCGCAATCTGGTGCGTAATCCGCACGATGCCGACGATGCCGTACAGATTGCGGTTGAGCGGGCGCTGCTGCGGCTGGATCAGTGGCGCAGCGACGCGCGCCTGGACAGTTGGCTGTTCAAGATACTGCGCAACGCCTGGATCGACGAGGTCAGGGCGCGTGCGCGAAGGGCCAAAATTTTGATGCCGGAGGAAGCGGGTGAACAGATCGGAGAGGCGACCATGGAACGGGAAATAGACCGATGGTCGGCGGAGGCGGCGTTAAGCCGATTGCCGGAGGATCAGCGCCTCGCGGTCAGTCTCGTCTTGGTCGAGGGCTTGTCCTACAAAGATGCGGCCGAGGTGCTGGATGTACCGCTTGGAACGTTGACCAGCCGGCTCGCGCGCGGACGCGAGGCGCTTCAAGAAATGCTGCGCCTGCCGGAAGGAGATCTGTCATGACGATTTCGGAGGAAACGCTGATGGCCTATGCCGACGGCGAGCTCGACGCGGAAACCCGCGCGAGCGTTGAGGCAGCCATGCGGGAAGATCCGGAAATTGGCAAACGCGTCGCCCGCCATCGCGCACTGCGTGAAGCGATGCAGGAGGCCTTCTCGGCCGTGTTGCAGGAGCCGGTGCCGGATCGGCTCATTGCTGCGGCGCGCGGCCCGACCGTCGCGCCGAAAGACTCAGTGGTGGATCTGTCCCTCGCCCGAGAGGCGGCGCGCCAAAGAGTTTCGCCGGCCCCGCGCCGTTGGCAGCCGGCTGCCATGGCGGCGAGTCTCTTGCTGGGTCTGGGACTTGGATTTTTGGCCTGGCATGAGTCGGGGGGTACCTTGATTGAGCCTGGCGCGGGTGGAAAGCTCATCGCGGGTGCTGCGCTTGCCGAGGCCTTGTCGACCCAGCTGTCTGATGATCGCTCGGCGGATCGCGTTGTGGTCGCCGGCATGAGCTTTCGTGACCGATCGGGCGACTTCTGTAGAACCTTTTCATCGTCCGGATCCGATGCCAGCTCGGGGCTGGCATGCCGTGAAGGAAGTGAATGGAGGATCAAGGCGCTGGCGCAGTCACCGCGCTCTGCGGCGAATTCCAGCAATTTTCGCACCGCAGCCTCGGAAGACTCCCCGGCCATCCGGGCCGCCGTGGAGGGTTCAATCGATGGCGAGCCGTTGGATCACGCCGGCGAGATCGCCGCACGCAAGGCGGGTTGGGCGGGCGGCCAAAAGCATTAATAGCCGGCGTCTATCAAGTCGCTTCCTGAT
>Ga0210387_10002511_pt1 | contig 14056 bp, 5 predicted proteins | sample IncBWC7OmetaG_FD_160108 | JGI IMG/M metagenome (GOLD analysis project Ga0210387, IMG submission 160108) | Forest soil microbial communities from Barre Woods Harvard Forest LTER site, Petersham, Massachusetts, United States - Inc-BW-C-7-O ...
AGGCATGGCGCACCGCATGAAGCATTACCCGTCGCAACTCTCCGGCGGTCAGCAACAGCGCGTCGCCGTCGCGCGCGCTCTGGTAGGCTCTCCGTCCATCCTGCTGGCTGACGAACCGACGGGAAACCTGGACTCCAAGAACAGCGAAGCAGTGGTGGATCTGCTTCGCCAACTGCACCGCGAAGGCGCCACGATCTGCATGGTGACGCACGACCCACGCTATGCCAGCATCGCGGACCGCACCATTCACCTGTTCGACGGCCGCATCGTCGAAGAAACTCTGGGCACGCGCACCGCGAGCGTCTAGAGGGAATCTTAACAGCCAGCCAACACCGCTTCTGAAGAAGTTTTTCGACGCAGGAGGAGGTGTGTGTCTGGAGGTGCATAAAAGATGGAAGCCCTGATTCAAGACCTGAAATACGCGGCGCGGGTGCTGCTGAAGAGCCCGGGCTTCGTAGCGATTGCGGTGCTGACCCTGGCGCTGGGTATCGGCGCGAATACGGCGCTATTTTCGGTGGTGAACGGCGTGCTGCTGCGGCCGTTGCCGTATCCCCGGCCGAGCGAATTGGTCGTGCTCTCTGAAAAGTCGGCAAATTTCGAAAGCATGTCTATTTCTTATCCCAACTTTCTGGATTGGCAGCGCAGCAATTCCAGTTTTGCGTCCTTGGCAGCCTATCGCAACGATGATTTCAGCATTACCGGCAGCGGAGAAGCGGAGCGCGTGCGCGTGGGCATGGTTTCCGCCAGCTTCTTCGAAATGCTGGGCGTGAACCCGAGTCGCGGACGTTTGTTTAGCGCGGACGATGATCGTCTGGGCAGCTCGCCTGTTGTATTGATCAGCGCGGGGCTGTGGCAGCGCAAATTCGGCTCCGCACCAGATATCGTAGGGAAAAGAATCACGATGAATGGCGGCGGCTATACCGTAATCGGAGTGATCCCTGCAAGTTTTCAGCTAGAGTCCACGAATTTTGGCATCAAGGATGTTTTCGTTCCCATCGGCCAATTCAAGGATCCGCTATTCCAACAGCGCGACGTGCATGAAGGGATGCGCGCGCTCGGACGCCTGAAACCGGGTGTGACGCTCGCGGCGGCGCAGGCGGATATGGATCAAATCGCGAATAATCTCGCGTTGGCGTATCCCGACGCGGACAAAGGCGCAGGCATTGCCCTGGTGCCGTTGAAGAAGGACATTGTTGGCGACGTGCAGCCGTTTTTATGGGTATTGCTCGGGGCAGTGGGGTTTGTATTGCTCATCGCGTGCGTGAATGTGGCGAACCTGCAACTGGCGCGTGCGACGACGCGAGCGCGGGAATTTGCGATTCGCTCCGCGCTGGGTGCGAGTCAGTCGCGGGTGATTCGGCAATTGCTCACGGAAAGTGTACTGCTGGGGTTGGCCGGCGGCGGGCTGGGTTTGCTGTTGGCTGCTTGGGGAACGCAGGCGGCGCTGAAGGTTTTGCCGGAAACTTTGCCACGCGCACAGGACGTCGGGGTGGACGGGCGCGTTTTAATTTTTACTTTGCTGGCTTCGGTTGTGGCGGGTGTGTTTTTTGGCTTGGCGCCCGCGCTGAAAATATCGCGGCCAAATTTGCAGGAAACTTTGAAGGAAAGCGGCCGCGGCGGGAGCGGTGCACGACACCGGGCGCAGGGCGTATTCGTTGTGGTGGAAATGGCAATGGCTCTGGTGCTGTTGATCGGCGCGGGGCTGATGATTCGCAGCTTGCTGGATCTTTGGAATGTGAATCCAGGATTCAATCCACAGGGAGTCTTGACGTTCGCGGTGTCGCTCTCGCCTTCTCTCGGAACAAATGCAACGGCCAGCCGCAACGCCATTCGAGATTTGGATGAAAGACTAAAGAATATTCCCGGCGTGGAGAGCGTTTCGTCCACAGGCGGCGCGTTGCCTATGAGCGGCGACAACGAATTTCCTTTTTGGCTAGGTAGCGAGCCCAAGCCCGCGAATCAGAGTGAGATGAAGCTGTCTCTTTTTTATCTGGCGGGACCCGGTTACTTGAGCGCGATGGAAATTCCGCTGCACCGCGGCCGCTTCTTCACGCAAAGCGATAATGATCATTCGCCGCCGGTGGTCGTGATTGATGAAAGTTTCGCGCACGAATATTTTCCGAATGAGGATCCCATCGGCAAGCGAATCAACATCGACATCATCAACACGCAACCGGAGATCGTCGGAGTTGTGGGCCACGTGAAGCATTGGGGCCTGGATACGGACGGCGACGCGAAACATCCGATCGTCGCGCAAGCCTACATGCCGTTGATGCAGCTTCCCGACCAGCTATGGAACGGGCCGCCGCAGGCAGCGGTGGTGATGCGAACCAAAGGATCTCCGGCTGGGATGGTGCCTGCGATTCGCGATGCTATCGAGAAAATGAATGGCGAGAACGTGATGTACGAAGCGAAGCCGATGGAGGAGGTTGTGGCGGATTCGCTGGCGGCGCGCCGCTTCTCGATGATTTTGCTGGGAGTTTTCGCGGCGCTGGCATTGCTTCTATCCAGCATCGGGATTTACGGCGTGATTTCGTACGTGGTGAGCCAGCGCACGCATGAAATCGGCATTCGCATGGCGCTGGGCGCGCAACGCAGCCACGTTTTGCGACTCATGCTGGGTGAAGGAATGAAAATGGCGCTGGTGGGTGTGGCCATCGGAATAGCTGCGGCACTCGGTCTGACGCAGCTGATGGCCAGCATGCTGTTCGGCGTCAGCGCCACGGATCCGATTACGTTCTGCGGCGTAGCGGTGGTACTAACGGGCGTAGCGCTCGCCGCCTGTTACATCCCAGCGCGGCGCGCTATGCGCGTGGATCCGATGGTGGCGCTGAGATACGAGTAACGCGTGACGAGAAACGGTGGGCCTTGCGGATGCCACTTATCGCTTTCTTAGGAGCTGCAAATGGAAAACTTGCTGCAGGACATCCGCTTCGCGCTGCGAACGCTGGGAAAAAATCCAGGATTCACGCTGGTCGCGATTCTGACGCTGGCGCTGGGCATCGGCGCGAACGCCGCGATCTTTTCGCTCACAGATCAAGTTCTGCTGCGCTTGCTCCCTGTCGAACGTCCACGCGAGCTGGTGGTTCTGAGCTCACCGGGTAGAAGTTGGGGACGTACGTGGAGCGATGGCGATGGCTCGACGTCGTTTTCCTACCCGGCGTATAAGGACATTCGAGATCGTAATGAGGTATTTGCCGGCTTGCTGGCGCGCTTCCATGTGCAAGTAAGCGTGGCCGGGCAGGGAGAGTCCCGACTCGCCGAAGCGGAACTCGTCAGCGGTAATTATTTTCCAGTCCTGGGCGTGCGGCCTTTTCTCGGGCGCGTTCTCACCCCGGAAGACGAAACCGCACCAGGTGCGAATCCAGTGACGGTGCTGAGTTACGGGTACTGGACGAGGCATTTCGGCAGTGACCCAAATATTTTGAATAAGCAGCTAGCCGTCAATGGGAATTCTCTGACGGTTGTAGGCGTTGCGCGACCCGGCTTTACGGGCGTTCAGGTAGGTCAAATTCCTGAGCTTTTCATCCCCATCACAATGAAAGCGCAGATGACCCCGAATTGGGACGGCCTCGCCGATCGAGGCGACCACTGGGTGGCGATTATCGGCCGGTTAAAGCCAGGAATCTCGATAGTCAGGGCCGAAGCCGGGCTGCTCCCGATGTACCGGGCGATCCTGGAAACCGACGCTATTCCTCAAAAGTTCTCACATGGGGGTGCGCATGAAAAGGAATTCCTCAGTCGCAAGATTGTCCTGGACACTGGGTCGCATGGTCGGCCGATCCTGCAGCACGACGCGAAGCAGCCGTTGCTTGTGCTGATGACGATGGTCGGATTAGTGCTGTTAATCGCGTGCGCGAATCTGGCCGGGTTACTGATTGCGCGCGGTGAAGGACGACAGCGCGAGATCGCGTTGCGTCTAGCACTCGGAGCAGGTCGCGTGCGGCTCGTGCGACAACTCATGACGGAGAGCTTGATACTTGCCTTGGCGGGTGGCGCGGCCGGCCTGGCGCTTGCTTCGTGGATGCTCAGCGTGATCGTGAACTCGATTCCAGAGAATGAGGGTGCTGCGGGGCTCACCGCCCAGCTTGATTATCGCGTGCTGATTTTCGCCTGCGTAATTTCGTTGTTGACGGGCGTGTTGTTTGGATTGATTCCGGCGATTCGCGCGACACACACCGATTTGCAGAGCGTTTTAAAGGATCAAGGAGCAAATGTGTCCGGCGGAAAAGCCAATGTGCGCGTGCGCAAATCCTTGATGGTCTCGCAGATTGCATTGACCGCGGTGTTGCTGGCTGCAGCGGGTCTGTTTGCGCACAGTTTGCTGAACCTGAAGACGCAGGACCTAGGGGTTCGTCCGGATCACGTGCTGGAATTTTCGATTTCACCGGAATTGAACCGCTACACGCCACCGCAGACAATCGCGCTCGCGGACCGCATACGAAAGAGCATCGAGGCGTTGCCGGGTGTGCGCTCTGTCAGCGCGTCTGAGATACCGATGCTCGCGGATAGCAATTCGTCAGGCAACATTACGGTGCAGGGATACAACGCGCAGGAAGACGAAGACATGAACGTGGATCAGAATTGGGTGGGCCCGAACTTCCTGGCCACGATGGGAATTCCGCTGCTGAACGGGCGGGAATTTTCCGATGCGGATACCGGCGCGTCGCCAAAAGTTGCGATTATCAACGAAGCGATGGCGCGACTCTACTTCGCGGGACGCAATCCCATTGGACTCCACTTTGGATTCGGCGGCGGCAAAGACGTGAAGCTCGACACCGAAGTCGTCGGCATCGTGAAGGACAGCAAGAACACCGACGTGAAGACTGCGGCAACGCGGCCATTCGTGTTCGTGCCGTACGCGCAGAGCGAGCATTTCGGAAATGCGACATTTTATGTGCGCACGAATCAGGATCCCGTAGCGCTGACCGGCACCGTGCGCAACCTGATCGCAGGATTCGACGGCAATCTGCCGGTGTACGGCGTAAAAACTTTGACGGCGCAGGTGGACGAAATCATGTTTACCGACCGCTTGGTCACGGTTTTTTCCCTTTGCCTGGGCTTGCTCGCGTCGCTGCTTGCAGCCGTGGGATTGTACGGCGTGATGGCTTACGTGGTGGCGCGGCGCACGCGCGAAATCGGGATTCGCATGGCGCTTGGTGCGACGCAGCAAAACGTAGCCTGGATGATCCTGCGTGAGATTTTGGGAATGTTGGCGGTGGGTCTATGCGTAGGACTCATCGCCGCATACGGAATCGGCAAAGTCGTGGAGTCACTGCTGTTCGGCGTGAAGGCCGGCGATCCGATTGTCTTCGCCATCGCGGCCGGATTGCTGGTCGCCGTCGCGCTGCTGGCGGGATGGTTGCCGTCGCGTAAAGCTGCGAACGTGGATCCGATGGTCGCGCTGCGTTACGAATGAGTGCCCGGACGGGAACTTACGCGGCTGAAATGACGTATCTGTTGTGGAAGGCGCGGGCACTCGCACGGCAACGTGTTGCGTTGCACGATCGGCCTTAGCTGACGGGCCATCATCCGGTTTCGCGCGCCACAAATCACCGATGACTACTCACGAGATACGGAGCTGAAAATGGAAACACTGCTGCAGGATATTCGCCACGGCGCGCGCATGTTGATGAAAAATCCCGGCTTCCTGATCGTCGCCGTCATCACCCTGGCACTGGGTATCGGCGCGAACACCGCCATCTTCAGCATGGTAGATTCCTTCCTGTTGCGGCCTCTGCCGGTGCAAGATCCCGCGCAAATCACCGTGCTGGCTTACCAGCTGAGACAGGGAAACTTCCAAACACAATTCTCGATTGCGGATTTTCGGGATATCCAAAATCAAACAAAAGACGTGTTTTCGGATGTTTTCGCTTACCAGTTTGGATTAGACGGCCTGAGCGTGGATAGCAAAGCTGACCGCGTGATGACTAACTACGTCAGCGGAAATTATTTTTCCGCACTGGGCATCAAGCCGGCGCTGGGCAGATTCATTCTGCCCTCGGAAGGCGACGTGGCGGGCGCGGATCCGGTTATGGTTCTCAGCTATTCCTACTGGCAGACGCGCTTCGGCGGCGATCCTGGAATTATCGGACGAAAAGTTTCCGTGGATGGCCATCCGATAACGATCGTAGGCGTAGCCCCAAAGGGTTTCGTCGGAGTCTATCCGATTCTGAGCGTGCAAGGATATTTGCCGCTGGGAATGGCAAGCATTGCGGGCAATCCCACTGACTTCATGACCAATCGGCAAATTCGCAATGATCCGATTCTTGCGCGACTGCGGCCCGGCGTGAGCGTGCAGCAGGCGCAGGCGGTGCTGGCTGTGGTATCGCAGAGGCTGGCGCAGGAATATCCCGACGTACACAAGTATTTCAGCGTGCAAGCGTTTCCAGAACTTCACGCGCGGCCTAATCCCGATCCCAATAACACGGTGATGGTGGTGGGCGGCCTTTTTCTGGGGCTGGCGGTGATGGTCTTGTTGCTCGCGTGCGTCAACGTGGCCAATATTTTGCTAGTGCGTGCGACAGTGCGCGAGCGTGAAATGGCAATTCGCGCGGCTCTGGGCGCGGCAAGAATTCGCATGATCCGGCAGTTGCTCACCGAGAGCGTTCTGCTGGCGCTGTTGGGCGGCGTCGCGGGCGTGCTGCTTGGATATTGGGGAAGCTCGGCCCTCGGCTCCATCAATGTTCAGACGGATCTTCCCGTTCATTTTGATTTTGGTTTTGACTGGCGCGTTTTTGGTTTCGCCACCGCTGCGGCGTTGCTAACGGGGATCATCGTCGGCATCGTACCCGCGGTACGCGCCTCGCGTGGAAATTTGAGCGCGATTCTGCACGAAGGCGGTCGCGGAGTGGTGGGCGGAAAGAATCGTCTGCGCAGCACGCTGGTGGTGGTGCAGGTGGCGGGTTCGCTGATGCTGCTGATCATCGCCGGATTATTCACGCGCAGCTTGGCTCAGGCGCAACGCACCGATCTGGGCTTCAAACCCGATCACGTGTTGAACCTGCTGATGGATCCAAACGAAATCGGATACAGCCAGTCGCAAACGCGCGATTTCTACAGAAATCTTTTGCAGCGCGTGCGCACGCTGCCCGGGGTGGTGTCCGCATCCACCGCCAACGCTACTCCGATGGGCTACTACAACAATTTCGATTCGCTGACCGTCGAGGGGTACCAACCGCCTCCAGGGCAGCCTGGTCCGGCTTCCCTTTACAATACGATTTCCACGGATTACTTCCAGACCATGGGAATCCCTCTGCTGCGTGGCCGAAATTTCACGGAAGCGGACGACGAGAATGCGCAATACGTTGCGATCGTGAGCGAAACGATGGCCAAGAATCTGTGGCCCGACAAGGATCCCATCGGACGGCCATTTCAAATGGCCACGGATTCTAAACACTCCCTCGTCGTAGTCGGCGTGGCTGGAGATGTTCGCTACCAGGGTCTCACCGGGCCGTTTAGCAACATGTTCTACGCACCGTTCTTGCAACACCAGTCCGGAAATTCGCTGCAGGCTTTGCAATTGCGCACAGCAGGAGCGCCGGAAACCATGATTCCGGAACTCGAGCAAACCATCGAATCGCTCGCGCCGCAACTTCCGGTTTTCGACGTGCAGCCGATGACCCAGGCGCTCAATACGCTTAATGGATTGCTGTTCTACAAAATCGGCGCGGTACTGGCCGCGCTGCTCGGAATGCTGGGATTGGTCTTGGCGATCGTTGGAGTTTACGGCGTGGTTTCCTACGCCGCCACACAGAAGACGCACGAAATCGGCGTGCGCATGGCGCTCGGAGCTCAGCCTGCGGACATTCTGAAAATGATTTTCCGCGAGGGATTGCTGATCGTCGGAGTGGGACTGGTGGTGGGTATTGCGGGGGCGCTGGCCGCCGGAAAGGTCGTGGGCAGCTTTCTGACGGTGAGCGCACAGGATCCGGTTACATACGCGATTGTGACCGCGATACTGCTGATCGTGGCGCTCAGCGCATGTTTCATTCCCGCGCGGCGCGCGATGCGCGTGGATCCGATGGTGGCACTACGATACGAGTGATGAGTGACAAGTGAGAAGTGACGAGTAACAACGACGAGTTTCTTTCTGATCACTAGCCACTTCTCACTCATCACTCGTCTAGGGGGTGCGATGGGAACCTTGCTCCAGGACATTCGCTACGGAATCCGAATGCTGGCGAAAAGCCCCGGCTTCACTGCGCTGGCCGTCATCACTTTAGCGCTAGGGATCGGCGCCAATACCGCCATTTTTTCCGTGATCAACTCCGTCGTGCTGCGGCCGCTGCCATTTCATGAGCCCAAACGCCTGGTGTCGCTGTGGCAGACCGAGAGCGCGCCCGGAAATTTTCCGCTGACCGGACCCGATTATCTGGATTGGCAAGCGCAGGATCGCACGCTTGAGGCAACCAGCCTGTACTCCTGGGAACGGACGGCGAACGCGAACAGTGCCGGTCACACCGAAGCCGTGTCCGTAATCAGCACGCAGGCCAATTTTTTCGCGGTGCTCGGCGTGCAACCGAGGATCGGGCGCGCGTTCGATCCCGGTGAAGACCAGGCGGGAAAAAATCACGTAGCCATTCTGAGCAACGCGTTCTGGCTTCGCCAATTTGGCGCGCGCGCCGACGTCTTGGGAAAAACCATCGAGCTAAACGACGAACCGTACTACATCATCGGCGTTCTGCCGGCCTGGTTCAATTTTCAGCACGCCACGGAAGTTTGGACGCCCATGGACATGACGCCCAAGGCGCTGGGACCGCGCGGCTCGCATTCCTATCGCGCCGTAGCCAGACTCAAACCGAATGTCAGCTTGAGTCAGGCTCAGGCCGAGCTCAACAGCATCACCAAGCAGTCGGCAAAAGAACATGGGGATGACGATAAATACAACGGAGCCGTAGTGGTTTCTTTGACGCAGCAGTTGACCGGAGGCTCCCGGGAAAGTCTTTTCATCTTGCTCGGCGCCGTGGCGCTGGTCCTGCTCGTGGCTTGCGCCAACGTGGCGAACCTGATGCTCGCGCGCGCCAGTAATCGTCAGCGCGAAATCGCCGTGCGCGCGGCGATGGGCGCCGGACGGTGGCGCTTGGCGCGACAATTGCTCACCGAAAGTATTTTGCTTTCCGTGCTCGGCGCTGCGCTGGGACTTCTAGGCGCGTTCTGGGCGGTATCTTTTTTGCAGTCGGCCGAGACCCTACCGATTCCGCGCGCTAATCCTATTCAAATCGATCTCACCGTTTTGCTGTTCACAATCGGCGTCAGCATCCTGGTGGGCGCGCTGTTCGGCCTGGTGCCTGCGATGCAGTCCTTCCGGCTGAATCTCAGCGAGGAACTCAAATCCAGCGCGCAAGCGGTGGTCAGTCCTTCCGGAACGCGCCGGCTGTTGCGCGACGCGCTGGTCGTCGGAGAAATTGCCGCTTCGCTCGCGTTGCTGATCGGCGCAGGGCTGCTGCTGCGCAGCTTCTCGCGCCTGCGAAATTCGGGGATAGGCGTGCAAACGGAAAACGTAGTCACAATGGGAATCAATCTGCCGGGAGCCAAATACAAGACGTTGCAAGACCGTCGCCAGTTCTTTGACCAGCTGATTGAGCGCATCCAGCGCGAACCCGGCGTGCAGGCCGCGGCGGCCTCCACGGAAATTCCTCTAGAAGGCGGGAACAACGGTTACATCACGGTGGCTGGCCAAGATAATCCGGCGCTGGCGACTCAACTGGTCGAATGGAACAACATCACTCCCGATTATTTCCGCGCGTATGGCGTGCCCGTTTTGCAGGGCCGCGTCTTTAATTCCGAAGAAGTAGAACGCACCGCCGTAGTGAATCTGAAACTGGATGAGCTTTATAAGAACGATCCGAACCTGAAGACCGTGCCGCCGGGCCTCGGATTTGTTGCGGCCATCAATCACAAGATGGCGGAATTATATTGGCCAAAACAGGACGCCGTCGGCAAAGTGTTTCAGGCTGGCGGCGTTCCGGTCAGCGTCATCGGCGTGGTTGGCGACGTCAAGGAGTGGGACTTACGAGAGGATGTGCCGCCTCAAGCGTATTTCCCACTTACCGCGGCTCTCGACAATGAAGGTTTGGGCGTTCATCTGACGGTTAGGACCAGCGTCGCTCCACGCAGCGTATTGGTGGCGATTCGCGGCGACCTCCATGCGCTTGATGGTGGCCTGGCGGTTGTCCGCCCGCGCACCATGAATGAAGTCATCGCCGACGCCATGCAGGACACCAGCGAACAAACTATGCTGCTTGGAATTTTTGCGGGGCTCGCGCTGTTGCTTGCGGCTGTGGGAATTTACGGAGTGATGGCCTACCTCGTAACGCAGCGCACGCATGAAATCGGCGTGCGGATGGCGCTAGGCGCGCAGCAGCACGACGTGTTGCGCCTGGTTCTCGGGGAAGGCTCGCGGCTCACGGCGATCGGCGTGGGACTCGGCGTGGCCGCAGCGCTTGCACTCACGCGATTGTTGCACTCGCTGCTTTTCGGCGTCAGCGCCAGCGATCCATATACCTTCGCGGGAGTTTCCCTTGTGCTCGCACTCGTCGCCATGGCGGCTTGCTATATCCCAGCCCGTCGCGCTTCTCGCGTGGATCCGATGGTTGCGCTGCGATACGAGTGATGAGTGACAAGTCATGAGCGACGTTGCGTCGAGCGTCGTCATTCTGAGCGGGCGATGCCACCGCAGGCTCTTTGTTTAGCCAGAAGTTTTCCAGGAGATCTAGAATGGAAACGTTGCTGCAAGATATTCGCTACGGCATTCGCATGCTGGCGAAAAATCCCGGGTTCACGGCTATCGCTGTGCTTACTTTGGCCTTGGGCATCGGCGCGAATACCGCGATTTTCTCAGTTGTCAATGCGGAGCTCCTGCGTCCTCTGCCTTTCCGCGATCCTGGCCAGCTCGAGCGCGTCGCCTCCGCCAATGCGAGAATTCACACCGTCAGCGGTGCTGTTTCCTATCCCGATTTCGCGGACTGGCGTTCGCAGAATCATGTTTTCCAGGATATGGCTGCTTACATGGATTCCAGCTACGCGCTGACCGGCATCGAACAGCCTGCGCATCTGGCGGCGGCGAATGTTTCCGCCAGCATGTTTAATGTCTTGGGAACCTCGCCTGAGTTGGGCCGCGATTTTCAGCAGGAGGACGACGAGCCGCACCATCACGTCGCGATTCTTAGTCATCGCTTGTGGAAAGAGCGTTTCGGCGGCGATCCGCAAATCATCGGCCGCGTAATCACACTCGATAACAGCGCTTACACCGTGGTAGGTGTGATGCCCGCAAGCTTTCAGTATCTGCTGCAACGCGAAACGCCGGCGCTGTGGTCCACGATGGGTCCCATGCGCGAATCCGGTACGGATTCGTCTTCGATGGCCGACCATCGCGACGCGCATTTCTTGAGAGTGATCGCGCGTCTGAAGCCCGGCGTCACTCTGGCCGAGGCGCAAGCCAACATGGATGTGATCGCCGCGTCGCTGGCTAAACAGTATCCCGATAGCAACAAATATTTCGGCGCGCGCGCCACTTCTGAACAGGACGATCTAACCCGAGGCATCCGTCCGGCGCTGTTCGTGATGATGGTTGCGGTGGGATTTGTGCTACTGATCGCCTGCGTGAATGTGGCGAATCTGTTGCTCGCGCGCGCCACCGGGCGCACACGCGAAATTGCCATCCGTTCAGCGTTGGGCGCGGGGCGCAAACGCGTGGTTCGGCAACTCCTCACGGAAAGTTTTCTGCTCGCGCTAGCGGCCGGCACGCTTGGGCTGCTGCTGGCGTTGTGGGGCAGCGCCGCGCTGATGCGCTTCAGCCCTGCGAACTTGCCGCGCATCGGTGAAATTCAGATGGACGGATGGGTGCTGGCCTTCACCATGGGACTTTCGCTGGCCACGGGAATTGTGTTCGGGCTCGCGCCTGCTTTGCAAGTGTCGCACGCCAATATCGTGGACGCCTTGAAGGAAGGCGCGCTTAGCAGCACCGCTGGACGAGGACGCCATGCCTTGCGCAGTTCGCTGGTCATCGTGCAAATGGCGCTGGCGCTGGTGCTGCTTGTCAGCAGCGGGCTGCTGATCCGCAGCCTGGTTCATTTGCAAAACGTGAATCCGGGATTTGATCCCCACAACGTGATGACTTCCAATGTGGATTTGCCGGATGCAAAATATACAGACGCCAAGAAAGCCCAATATTTCAAGGCCCTGATGCCGCAGCTCAAGGCGCTGCCGGGAGTGCAATCCGCCGCGGGCATTTATCCGCTGCCGATGGGCGGCGACGAAATTCGCACCAGTTTCCAGGTTGATGGGCATCCCGTCGCCAAGAGCGAAGAGCCGCACACGTCACTGCGAGATATTACTCCGGAGTACTTTGCGACGATGCGAATCCCCATTCTGCAGGGTCGCGATTTCGGCGCGCAGGATGAAGTCGCGTCCACGCCGGTCATCATCATCAACGAGGCGCTGGCGCGCCAGATATTTCCCGGCGAAAATCCGATCGGAAAACTCATCATGCCGGAAATTGCGCAGGGCGCAAGCGAGCCGGTGATGCGCGAAGTCGTCGGCGTGGTGGGAAACGTGAAATTTCACGATTTGACCGACGAGTGGGCGCCTGAATCGTACGTTCCTTACGCGCAAATATCCTTTGGGTCTTTGACCGTGGTGGTACGCAGCGCGCAAGACGCCGACAGCCTGGGCAAGCCGATTGCGGAAAGCGTGCGTTCACTCGACAAGGACCTGCCGACCTACGCGCCCAAGACCGTAGGAGAATATCTGAACGGCACCATGGCGCAGCCGCGTTTCAACACCTATCTGCTGGGAATTTTTGCCGCCTTGGCTATGCTACTCACGGCCGTTGGACTATACGGTGTGATTTCATATTCGGTGGCTCAGCGTACGCATGAGCTCGGCATACGCATGGCTCTGGGCGGCCAGCCGCGAGATATGCTGAGCCTGATCGTGGGCCAAGGTTTGCGACTCGCGATGTTCGGAGTCGGTATTGGCTTGGCCGCCGCCTTTGCGCTCACGCATTTTCTTTCCAGCATGCTGTTCGGAGTCAGCGCGGCCGATCCGGTCTCCTACATCTCTGTGGTGAGCCTGCTGCTCACAGTCGTCGTCGTCGCATGCTACGTCCCTGCCCGGCGCGCGATGCGCGTGGACCCGATGGTGGCGCTGCGCTACGAGTAGGTCGGGCGGTCGGAGGACGCACTGAGTCGTAGTCTGCTCACTGTGTTCGCGGGACGCCAAGCGAGTGGCGGCACGCCCCCATGGAGGATATCCCGGCTTGTCTGGGGGCACTGTCCGAAATCGCAACGAACATTCCCGCAACTGGTCATGCTTGGCCTTGCAACGCTCGCGTCTTGTCTCTAATCTACTGTAAATGCAGGCATTATATTAATATTAGGCTGGAATCCCACCTGCCCATATTCGGGAGGCAGCGAACCAGAGACCTCTCCGCAACCAGCTCAGCGGGGCTCGAATGATGGACGTCATGACGCTTGAATCTATTACCGAGAGTCCCGCAAAGCAGCCGCGAGTGCTCATCGCGGACGACCAGCCCGATATCCTGGAAGCGCTGCGGCTGTTGCTGAAAGGACACGGTTACGTCACCGAGGCTGTCACGTCTCCCGCAGCCCTGTTTGCCGCGATTTCCCAAAATGGATTTGATCTGATTTTGATGGACCTCAACTATGCTCGCGACACCACCTCCGGGCGCGAAGGCATTGATTTGCTGGCGCGGCTGAAAGCCACCGAAAACGCACCGCCAATCGTGGTGATGACCGGTTGGGCGACGGTTGGGTTGGCGGTGGAAGCGATGCAACAGGGCGTCGGCGACTTCGTCGAAAAGCCTTGGGTCAATTCCCGACTGCTCGAAATTCTGCAGAAGCAAGTGCAGATCGGGCGAGAGCGCCGCGAAGCTCAGCAGAAGGCGGCGGCCAACACTATCGCGCAGAGCGAAATCGCGTCGCAGCTCCACGCACAAGACCGCGAGATTGCTGAAGCGCGATCGATTCAACAGGGTTTTCTACCGAAAGAGATTCCGCAATTGCGCGGATTCGAGCTTGAGGGAGCGTGGCAC
>Ga0210387_10002514_pt1 | contig 14041 bp, 11 predicted proteins | sample IncBWC7OmetaG_FD_160108 | JGI IMG/M metagenome (GOLD analysis project Ga0210387, IMG submission 160108) | Forest soil microbial communities from Barre Woods Harvard Forest LTER site, Petersham, Massachusetts, United States - Inc-BW-C-7-O ...
ATTGGAACCGATGCTGAAAGCCGAGATGTTGTTGCTGGCAAAGTTTGCCACGTAGGCGAACTTGGCCGTAGGGTCCACCGCCACTGAAACTGGCCCGACCGCCGCGTCCTCTCCGAAGGGCGAACCTGGGACAGGTGTCAGGGCCCCGTTGGAACCGATGCTGTAGGCCGAGACGAGGTTGCTATAAAAGTTTGCTACGTAGACGAACTGTGGTCGCAACGGTGTCGGCGGCTTGCACTCCAGTAAAACAAAACCGATAGCGAGCGTCGGCAAAATGTAAAACCAACCTCTTCGCATGACGCAATTTCTTTCTTTTAGCCTGTTTGGGACAGCTAGCTTTCGTTTGAGCAATCCAAAGGCCGAATAGCTTTATCTACCTATCTACCGTACCGAAGCACAGTCTGAAATAGTACTAAACTTTAGGACACACAGATGCGGGCGAGCTGCGTAACCGCAGCTGCGAAAACCAGCGTTATCGAGCGAGCGGGCTCAACCTCGTGGTTGCCGCCATCATCGCCTGGAACACGGTTCATCTCGAACGCACTGTCGCGAGTGTTAGCGTGCCGGGGAGAGAGATTGGGCCAGACTTACTGGCCCATTTGTCGCCTCTGGGTTGGGAGCAATGAGGATCTCAGGAACGATTTCGAGGAAAGCGCATTGTTTGATCGAACGGAGATTTCGTAGGGATCGACCAGTCTTCGCATCCATTGGTTGATCGCTTTGAGGCTCCGGCTCATCCGCTTGCTGCTGATCGTCCTCGTCCTCGAATTCCTGGAGGCACAATCATACAGAGCTCCGCGACGGGGGGTGCCGCGCACAGCGCTAACTAACCAGAGACAATCGGAACGCTTCGCTTGGCGGGCCTTTCAGGCGAGGGCGTGGTGTTGATGCCACTTTTCGATCGCTTCGAAATAGGCGGATTCGAGGGCTTCGGTCTGGCGGGGTTGCGCGAACTCCTTGGCCACCGTTTGTGAGGCGGACGCTCCCATGGCTTTCCAGGAGTCCGGATCTTGAACCATTCTAAACAGAGATTTTGCCAATCCTTCCTCATCCCGTTCGGGTACCAGCAATCCGTTGACGCCGTCTGTCACGGCTTCTGGAATTCCTCCGTGACGCGTCGCTACGACCGGCAACCCGCCGGCCATCGCTTCAAGCATTGAATTCGGAACCCCTTCTTGATTCGAATCCGGAGGCAACTCACTCGGATGCATGAAGACGTGCGCCTTCTCGTACAAATCGCGCAATTCGGTTTGACCGAGAAATCCAAGAAAGACGACGGCCTTTCGCAGATCCAGCTGTTGCACCAATTGTTCCAACTCTCGGCGAAGCGGGCCGTCGCCCGCAATCAGAAACCTCGAATTGGGAAATACCTTTGCGAATCTGGCGAACGCCCGCAAAGCGGTCGGCAAGCCCTTCTTTGGCACCAATCGGCAAGCCTGAACAATTGTCCACGCGCCCTCTGCCGGGACGTTCCTGACCACGTAGGGAAATCCGTCCAAAGGAATTCCCGTGCGGTTCAATCGAATTTTTTGCGGATCGCAATCGAGTTCAATCAATTTCTCCGCGATCGATCGGCTCCGTACCAGAACCAGAGGCACTAAGCGAAGCAGCTTCCTTAAATTTCTTAGGTATCCGCGCTCGGTTTCCCGGCGTTGGACATCCATTCCGTGGAACGAAACGACACAAGGACGATCCCATCGCTCGATGAGCGGAAGCAGATGGACGCCGGTATTCCCGAAGTACACATGCATCAGATCCGGGTCTCGTCGCAGCAGCACGCGCCGGATTACCTCGAATTCGCCGCGGTAAACCAACGCGGGCGCTCGCGTCAGATACTTTAAGCGTCCGCGGCGGACCAGGTTGGTTTTCGGTTTTTCGAGCAGTTCCAGATCCAGGAACGGATAAAGCTCCGCATTTTCGCGAAATTTGGCCATGACAAAGGTATCAACCCGTTGCAGCGAGGTGATCTGACGATAGATGTGGAGCATCTCCGCCTTGAGAAAATAGGTGCAAAAACTGGCGACTACCGGTTTCACCTCGAACTCGTTCAAAGGCCTAAGAGCGTTTGCAACGCGCGCTTGAAATCCTCCATCCCGACGTCATCCGCCGCAGCCATCGGCACTGCAATCCTCTCGGAGAACCTGTTCTGGATAATTGCCAGATTCTCTTCTGCGCCGGGTAAATCCATTTTATTGGCCGCAATGATCCAGGGCCGTTGACTGAGCGTTGGATCGTACAGGTCAAGTTCGCGGCGCAGAGAACCAAGGTCTTGAATCGGGTTGCGGCCTTCACTGCCGGCGGTGTCGAGGACGAAGACCAGCAATTTACAACGCACGATATGACGGAGAAAATCGTGGCCGAGTCCAACGTTCTGGTGCGCTCCCTCAATCAGACCTGGGATATCCGCCACTGTCGCACGCTTGTACCCGTCAAATTCCACCACGCCTACGACCGGATTCAAAGTCGTGAACGGGTAAGGCGCCACCTTGGGATGAGCAGCTGAGACTTTGCCGAGAAGTGTCGATTTGCCGGCATTCGGATAGCCGACTAAACCGACATCCGCAATCTTTCGCAGTTCCAAAAGAAAATAGCCTTCTTCGCCCGATTCACCTTCAGAAAATTGCCGCGGCGCGCGATTGGTCGAGCTTTTGAAATGCGTGTTTCCCTTGCCACCCGAACCGCCCCGGCACAAAACGAGTTCCTGGTTTTCCTCAGACAGATCGGCGACCAACTCGCAATCCGCCAGTGCAATCACCGGCTTCGGCGGCGGCTCATCGACCGTTTCTTCCGCTGCAGGTGGTTCGAGAATTTGAGGTGGTATCCGGTAGATCAAGGTGCCTGCAGGCACTTTGTAGACGGCGTCTTTGCCCGCTTTTCCGTACATGTTCTTGCCCATGCCATGCGCGCCGCGTGGCGACTTCAACAACGGCTGATAAAAAAACTCTACCAGGTTGTCGGTGTGTACGTCGGTCCGAAAAATGATGTCGCCCCCCTTCCCCCCATCCCCGCCGTTCGGGCCGCCTCGGGGCACAAATTTTTCACGCCGAAAACTGACGCACCCATTTCCGCCATCCCCGGCTTTTGCATGAATTCTGATCCGATCGACGAACATTGACTTTGGCGTTCACCGTTCACCGTTCACCGCTCACCGTTCGAGTTCGCAAGCCAGGCGCCCCGAGTCGAGACGCTTTCACCTCCCGAACTCCGGCCGCCCGAACGGTGAACGCCGAACGCCGAAGGTCTAGAGGAGCGATTCGTACATTTTTTTTGTTTCGGCGGCGATGGTCGCCCAGCTGAACTTTTCGACGGCTCGCTTGCGTCCGGCTACTCCGAACTTCTTGCGCAAAGATTCATCCGCCATCAGGCGATTAGTTTTTTCGGCCAAATCACGAGAGAATTTATCCGGGCTGACCGGCTCGAATGGGCTCGTCTGCATCTGCTCCAAGGGTACGAGAAACCCGGTTTCCCCATCCACCACGACCTCTTTGATTCCTCCGACTGCTGCAGCCACCACCGCAGTTTCGCAGGCCATGGCCTCCAGATTGATGATTCCGAAAGGTTCGTAGATCGACGGGCAAAGGAAGACTGCCGCGTGCGTGTAAAGTTCGTAAACGACCTCTTTGGTCACCATTTTTTCGATCCAGATGACCCCTTCTCTTTTGCTTTGCGCCTCTGCCACCGCGCGCTTCATTTCCTCGGCAATCTCCGGCGTGTCCGGCGCTCCGGCGCAAAGGACGACTTGGAATCCCGGGTCCATATATTTAATTGCATTGACGAGATGAATGATGCCCTTCTGGCGTGCGATCCGGCCGACAAATAAAACAAAAGGCTTGTCGGGATCTATCCCGTTCTTTGCCAAGAAATCGTTGGATTTGCGCGGATAATATTCTTCGGGATCAATGCCGTTATAGATGATGCGTATTCGCGCTGGATCGACATTGAAGAGTCGCAGGATGTCCCTCCGCGTTTCCTCCGATACCGCGACCACCGCATCGGCCATTTCGGTGGCCGTTTTTTCCAGCCAGGTCGAACAATCGTAGCCGTACCCCAACTGTTCACGTTTCCATGGCCGGAGCGGTTCCAACGAATGAACCGTCAGAACCATCGGAACATGGTAATTGAGCTTGGCCAAAATACCGCCGAAGTGGGAGTACCAGGTGTGGCAATGGACGACATTTGCGTCGATACCCACCGTGTTAAAGTCCGTGCAACGACGGATTGAGCCAAACACTGAATTCAGATTCTTGGGACAACGAAAAGTCGCCGCGTCGACGCCGAATCCTCTTACGCTCAAATGGGGCTGGTCGACTTCCTGATCCCCAAAACAGCGCACCTCGACATCCATGATCTTTGCTAGTTCACGACTCAGATAATCGACGTGAACACCTGCGCCCCCATAAATGTTAGGGGGGTACTCGTTCGTCAGAAAGAGGGCTTTCATTCTGCCATTAAGGATCGAAGACGAGCAGAAGGCAAGGAGGGAACGTGTCGGCGTAGGGGCGATGATACGTCTCTTACTTGAACACGATCGGGATAATCAAAATGGCCACGATATTCGCCACCTTGATCATGGGATTGATGGCGGGGCCTGAAGTGTCCTTATAGGGATCGCCGACGGTATCGCCGGTGACGGCAGCCTGGTGCGCTGGCGACCCCTTCCCACCGTGGTGACCCTCCTCAATATATTTCTTGGCGTTGTCCCACGCACCTCCGCCGGAAGTCATCGAAATCGCAACAAACAACCCGGTCACAATCGTTCCGACAAGCACGGCCCCCAGCATCACGTACCCGAAAAACGAGGCCACCAGGACAAACGCGACCGGAAGCAGCGCGGGGACAATCATTTCTCTCAGAGCCGCCTTGGTCACAATATCGACACATTTTCCGTATTCGGGCGTTTCTGTTCCGGTCAAAATCCCGGGTTTACTCTGCAGCTGTCGCCGAACTTCTTTCACGACTGCACCGGCCGCTTTCCCGACCGCCTGCATGCTGAGTGAACTGAAAAGGAAGGGCAGAAGTCCGCCAAAAAATAGCCCAACTATGACCTGAGGTTGTTCCAGCGAATAGTCTGAAGAATGCGTTTCGCGGGCTCCGAGGATAGAGAAATGAGCCTTCAATTCGGAGGTGTAGGAGCCAAAAAGAACGAGAGCCGCCAGTCCGGCGGAAGCGATGGCGTACCCTTTGGTAACGGCTTTCATGGTGTTTCCGACTGCATCCAGCTCATCGGTCACCGCCCTAGTCGATTTAGGCAGGTCGCTCATCACGGCGACTCCGCCTGCGTTATCCGTAATCGGGCCGAACGCATCAAGTGAAATGACGGTCCCGGCCATGGAGAGCATGCTCATCACCGCAATCGCGATCCCATAGAGCCCGACACAGGAATAACTCAGGATGATCGCCAGCCCGATAAAGATTACCGGCAAAGCTGTCGCCTGCTGGCCGATTGCAAGTCCGGCAATGATATTGGTTGCGTGACCCGTCTCTGACGCGAGGGCAATCCTCCGAACGGGTTTGAAAGCGGTCGAAGTGTAGTAATTGGTGATGGCCACAATGACCCCTGTCATCGCGAGCCCAATCAGCGTCGCCAGAAACAGTTGCCCGGACGTGTAAGTGGAATGTCCCACCTGAATCGTGGCGGGAAATAGCAGGATCGTGGCAGGCAAGTAAAGAATTGCAGAAACGAGTGCGTTCACGCCCACCGCTTCCACCAGAACTTGTGTCGGGCTGGTCTTTCGGATGCCCACCCACCAGATCGCAACAATCGCGCCGATGACCGAAATCCCACCCAGCAGAAAAGGATAAACAATTGCCTCCGGCGAATTTTGAATGGTGAGAGATCCGATCAGCATCGCTCCAATGATGCTGACCGCGTACGTTTCGAAGACATCCGCCGCCATCCCGGCACAGTCGCCGACGTTGTCGCCCACGTTGTCCGCGATCGTCGCGGGGTTCCGAGGATCATCCTCTTCGAGCTGACTTTCGATTTTGCCGACCAAATCCGCGCCGACATCCGCCGCCTTGGTATAAATGCCGCCGCCTAGCCGCGCAAAAACGCTGATCAGACTGGCGCCCAGTGCCAGGCCAACCAGACTGTTGACGGCCCTTTCCTGACTCCCCAGGATCGCCTCTCCAATTTTGTAGTAGAGTCCAACCGAAAGCAAAGCCAGGCCGACAACCAGCAACCCGGTCACGGCTCCCCCGTTAAACGCGACTCGAAGCGCCGCATGCTTTGAACTCATGGCGGCTTGCGCCGTGCGGGAGTTCGACAGCACAGCGATACGCATACCGATATATCCCGCCGCCATCGAACAGGCGGCCCCGATAAGGAAGCCGACCGACGTGTAAAATCCTCTGGCAAAAATCAGGATTACGAAAATCACGGCCGCGATCAAACCGACGGAAACGAGCTGCCGGTGCAGATACGCCTTGGCCCCTTCTTCCACTGCGCTGGCGATCTGGATCATTCGGTCGTTGCCTGGCGAGCAGGCAATCACCAATCGAACTAGATAGTACGCAAAGCCAAGACCCACGAGCGCACACAGCAGCGCCAACCACACACCAGAACCCAAAAGAAAAGTTGAAAGAACAGGGAACATCATAATTAAACGTCAAAGTGGAATTAGTGGCTGACCAACTGCACTTTTGCAACGTGCAACGCAATCATTTTCTCACGTCGTTCAGGATTGCCTTCTGAACGTGAAGACGGTTCTCGGCCTGATCGAAGATGGTCCCGGCATGCTTTTCCAAGGTCTCAGCAGTGATCTCTCTTCCGCGATACGCCGGTAAACAGTGGAGCACCAGTGCCTTGGAAGCCGCTCTGGTCACCAGCGACTCATTGACTTGAAATGCACTAAGTTCCAGGAGACGACGAGCGCTCTCTTCTTCGAAACCCATACTTACCCAGACATCGGTGTAGAGAACGTCCGCCTGATCAGCGCCGGCCATCAGGTCGTCGGTCACGAAGATTTTTCTGTTGGCCAGCTTCTGGAGCAGAGAATCCGCAGGACGATAATTTTCCGGAGCTGCAATTCGAAGCTCGAATCCAAGCCGTTCGGCCGCCCAGATCCACGAGTATGCGACATTGTTCCTTCCATCGCCGATAAAGCAGATCTTGAGATCGTCCAGGCTCCCTCTTTTTTCCAGGATGGTAAAAAGATCAGCCAGGATCTGGCAGGGATGCTCATCGTCGGTCAACGCGTTAATTGTCGGAATCTGACCGTATTCAGCGAACTGCTCGACATCAGATTGCGCAAACGTTCGTATCACCGCGCCATGAACCATGCGGCCCAGGACTCGGGCCGTATCGATGATCGGTTCGCCTCTGCCCAGTTGAATATCGTCCTGCGAAAGGAAGATGACGCTTCCTCCCAATTCACGAATGCCAACTTCAAAACTGACTCGCGTCCGTGTCGACGGTTTGCTGAAAAGCAAGGCCCACGTTTGCCCACGCAGGACCGGTTCCGATGCTCCACCGCGGTTTGCTTTGAATTGGGCCGACGACTCCAGCAAAGCCGTCAAGTGTTCCGCGCTCTGCGATTCAATCGAAAGAAATTGCTTCATAGGAAGGGGGGTGACCATCAAGGGTGAAAATCTCACCGGCCAAAGCGCTCGTGAGATTATCGCGCTAGGCAAACGTCATCGGCGAGGATGTATTTCATCCAGGGTCTCAGCGAGAATAGTTATGGCCTCATCAATTTCAGCTCGAGTGACGTTGAGCGGTGGCAACCACCGAAGCACCGACGGGCCGGCGGGCACGGTCAGCAGCCCGTTCTGCATCGAGCTGACCGCAGCGACGTGCGAAGGCGTTTTCCCGTCCATCGCGAGCGGCGCAAACTCGTCGTCCAGTTCAATTCCGAGCATTAATCCCATCCCACGCACTTCTTTTATTCCCGGGAGAGTGGAGAGGCGTTTCTTGGCATACTCACCCTGGTTGCGCGCGTTTTGGAGCAAGCCTTCCTGCTCGATCGTTTCTAAAACTGCTAACGAAGTCGCGCAGGCAAGGGGCGTACCCCCGTAGGTCGTTCCATGCGTCCCCGGCTGGAACAGATCGCAGAGGTCGATGGCGTTGCCCGTCAAACTGCGCACAGGCTTCTTGCGTATCCAGGTGGCACCCAACGGAAAACCGCCCCCAATCCCTTTGGCCCAACTGATGGTGTCCGGGATGCATTCTTCTTTGACGATTTCTTTCCATCCGCACCAGTTCCCGAGACGACCTAAGCCGCACTGGATTTCATCCAGCATCAGGAGGAGCCCGTGTTGGTCGCAAATATGGCGTAACCCGAGCAAAAATTCGCTGCTGGCAGGGTAGATGCCCCCTTCGCCCTGGACCGGTTCGACCAGGATGGCTGCGGTTGCGCCGGTGATCGCAGTTTCCACGGCCTGCAGATCGTTATATGGCAAATGCTGAAAACCGGCCAGCAACGGCGCGAAACCTCGCTTCACCTTTTCCTGACCTGTGGCCGAAATTCCGGCCATGGTCCGACCGTGAAAAGATCGATGAAAGGTCAGGATTTCGAATCTAGGTTGGCCGGCAGGGAGAGGGCCGGAGCATTCATTGCCAAATTTGCGAGCCAGCTTGATAACAGCTTCATTGGCCTCGGCACCGCTGTTTGAGAAAAAGATTTTCCCTGGTGCCCCAACGATTTCGACGAGCCGGCGGGCCAGTTCACCCTGGGGCCGGGTATAATAGAGGTTCGAAGTGTGAATCAGCTCACGCGCCTGTCGATCCAGCGCCTCGAGCATCCGCGGATGTGCGTGCCCGATCGTCGAAACTGCAATTCCCGCCCCAAAATCCAGGTATTCCTTGCCGTCCTCATCCCACACGCGAGAACCGCGTCCGCGAACCAGAACGATGTTGTATCGGCCGTAATTGGGGACGACGAATTCTTCGTAGAGCTTGCGGGTGTCCGACTCGGTGGTAGTCATGGGAAAAGGCCGAAATTAACCCCTTCCGGGCGTTCGCACAAGCACCAGGCTTTTAAGTTGACAGCCGGTTCGCCCACGCTCTAATAAAAGCCCGGACTAGATTTTTTGCCGTTCGAAGAAAGTCGGCCGCACCACGAGGAAGTTCCCGACGTGAGCCGGTCTTTTTGGATCAAAATATCAATTCCGTTACCGTTTCCCAAAACACCATCTGTTAAGACCACGAAGCTTCCCACGGTGGAAGGAGTTACAACGATCATGCGCATCAAGTTCCCCCATATTTTACCGCTCGCACTCGCGCTTGCGGCGACATCGTCAGCCGGGTTTGCCAAAGAGCTCGACCTTTGGTTCACACCGCTCTCCACGGAAGGGCCGATGAAAGCGCCCATGACCAAATGGCTCAAGGATAACCTGCCCAAGCTTCTCCCCGGCGTGACTGTCGGGGACAACTTTGGACCCCCGGTTTACCAGGATGGCCAGCAAAAGTTCATCGTTCAAGGTCGCAAGGGAAAACCCGACGTGATCGAGTCCGTGCTGGAAGGAATGATTGCCTACCAGCGAGCCGGATTGCTCGCCCCGATCGATGATCTTTTTGATCAATGGCCGGACAAAGACCAGTTCATCCCAAGCACCATCAAGGCGTTGACCCTGAATGGAAAACTCTACGGCGTCCCTTACAACACGAACGTCCGCGTCCTGCTTTATCGCAAAGACCTCTTCGAAAAATACGGGCTGACGCCGCCGAAAACCTGGGACGAGTTCGTTCAGGATGGAGCGACAATTTCCGCCAAGGAAACAGGCGTGGCGGGTATCGGTTTAACGACGAAAAATGGAAGTGTGCGAACGTTCCAGGAATTCATTTCGTTCTTCTTCGAGGCGAACGGTGGGGAAAACCCGTACAAATACGATGAAGCCGGGAAAAAATGGGTGATGAATACGACGCCCGAAAAGTTGGCCCAGGTCCTGAAGCTCTACACTGATTTCTTTTTCGCGGGAACTCCATCGGCGGCGAACCAGAATACGCGCGGAAACGACTACCAGGCCACAGACACTGACTATTATTCCGGCAAGAGTGCCATGGTTCCGATGGGTCCGTGGATCTATCAGTACCGGTCAGACAGCGATGTTGCGAAGAAGATCCTGGAAGAAGAAACGGGCGTAGCACCGCTGCCCCTGCCGCCCGGAGGCGTCCAGGCGACTTATCTGGAAGTGAAGCCGGTCTCGATCAATGCATTCAGCAAGGATAAGAAGGAGGCTTGGGATCTCGTGAAAGTTCTGACCAGCAAAGAGTTTGTGGCAAAGGCCAACCGGATCGAAGGGGTCAATCCGCCCAGAAAAGATGTAGCGGAATTGCCCGAGTTCAAAAACGACTGGTGGGAACAGGCCTTCATCGCGCAGTTGCCGACAGGCGTAGCGCTCGCTCCGATCAACTGGGGCCTTGTTATCAACGATATTACAGAGGCTCTGCAAAAGGCGATCTACAAGAACGCAACTCCGGAGGAAGCCGGCAAAGCGCTTTACAACACCCTCGAGCAACGGGCTAAGGATAATCAGCTTTAACTTGGGTTCGGGGCCGCAAATATCGAGTTTGTAGCGTAGGCTGATTAACCTGTATCGCGACGATTGCTTTATGGCGCGCGCACGAGTTCCGGATCGGCTGGGAAACGTCGATCGGGACCGAAAGATACAGGCTGGAAGCCTGCGCTACATTAAGGCCGGACTTCACGAATGAGCGCGGCACCCCCGTCAGGAAAGAGCTCGCTCGCGCTTTGGCAAAGTCTGGCCCGCAAAAGCTTCGGGTACTGGCTTATTTTTCCAACCCTCGCCGTGATCCTCGGTTTGGATCTTTACCCGACGATCCAGGGCATCCTGACCTCTTTTACTAATCAGTCCCTCATTGATCCCGGTCATGCCGTCTACATCGGACTCGACAATTATTCCAAACTCCTGAAGGACCCGGTCTTCCAAGTGGCACTGGTGCATTCTCTGGAGCTGACTTTTCTGGCGGTCGTGCTCCAAGTCCTTCTCGGTCTCATCATGGCCCATCTTTTGATCCAGAATGTCCCGGGAATCCACTTTTTTCGAAGCGTTGCCATGATTACCTGGGTGCTGCCGATCATCGCCTCGGTCGTCATGTTCCGGTTCATCACGCTGCCGAATTACGGATTCATTAACATCCTTTTAAAGGACCTGGGCTTGGGCCGGTTGGCCCGGAACTGGTTTGGTGACGAAAAATGGGCCTTTCCTCTGGTGCTCATCATGCACCTGTGGCGGAACGTGCCGTTTTACGCGATTGCTTTCATGGCGGCCATGCAGGCGATTCCGGCGGATCTGTACGAGGCGGCGCGCATCGATGGAGCGGGCGATTGGCGGCAATTCTGGTCGATCACACTTCCTAACCTCCGATATATAATCCTGGTGATGGTCGTCCTTCACGTCACCTTCACCTTCAACAATTTTGACTTTGTTTTTCTCTCAACCGGAGGCGGACCAGTCAATGCCACGGACGTGTTGCCCACTTACATCTACAAGCAGGCCTGGAACGGTTATGCGCTCGGGTACGCTAGCGCCGGTGGCGTGATCATGCTGGTGATCCTCGTTGTCCTGGTGCTCGTCTGCAATAAATTCATCAAAGGGTTGTCAGAACAGTGAGAAGACCATTTCCAATCCGCCGGATCGTTATCTACTGCGGACTCTCCATCTTTTATCTGTTTCTGCTGCTACCGATCGCGTGGCTTATTCTCTCGAGCTTCCGCAACAGTGACTCGGTTCAATCGGGACGATTACTCCCCGCGTGGTCGGAACTGACTCTCCAGAATTACCTTGCAACTTTTCAGATCGGCAACTTTACCACTTACGTGGTCAATTCCTGCGTGATCGCGTTCAGCGTGATGCTGTTGACAGTTTTCCTGGGCAGCCTCGGCGCCTACTCTTTAAGTCGGTTCGCGTTGAGGGGGAAAAAGATTTTCATGATGGCCGCACTCTTGCCACAATTTTTTCCTTACGTACTAATCCTTATCCCTTTTTACGTTCTGATGTCGAACTTGAACCTGGTCGACACCCATGTCGGCCTCATCCTGACGCACACCTCGCTGACGCTTCCATTCGCCCTCTGGATGTTGACTGGCTACTTCAACGCCATCCCGATGGAACTCGATCAGGCGGCGTTAATTGATGGATGCTCGCGCCTTGGCGTGTTGTTTCGGATCCTGTACCCGGTCGCGCTTCCAGGTCTGGTCGTGGCCGGTTTCTTTTCCTTTGTGGTTTCGTGGGGCGACTACCTGTTCGTCTCGATTTTGTCGCAGAGCAACGAAACGCAAACTCTCCCCATCGGTTTACAAACCTTTATGACCAGTCTGCGCGTTCAATGGGGTTTAATCACCGCCGGAACGGTCGTTGCCATCGTACCGACAGTGATTTTCTTTTCGATCGTGCAGCGCCGACTGGTTTCCGGCCTGACCGCGGGCGCTGTGAAGTAATCGACTGATCTTGCTTGTGTCTGAACAAAAATAGCTATGCCGAAGATTACCCTCATTGGTGCTGGAAGCCTGGTCTTCACTCGAAATCTCTGCAGCGATATCCTGCTTGCGCCCTGTTTGCGGGACTGCACCATCAGTCTGATGGATACCGATCCGCAGCGGCTCGAACAGAGCCGCCTGATTGTTCAATCAATCGCCGATCGAAGAAGATCACCCGTCCAGATCGAAGTGTCGACGGATCGCAAAACCGCCATCCAAAGCGCCGACTATGTCATCACCACTTTTCAACAGGGCGGCCTGGAGGCGTACAAGACGGACATCGAAATACCTCAACGATACGGCGTAGAACAGTGCGTGGGCGATACGCTTGGTCCGGGCGGTGTGTTCCGCGCGCTCCGGACCATCCCGGTTCTGGTCGATCTTTGCCTGGAACTGGACGATTTTGCGCCGGACGCTCTGCTGCTGAACTATGTCAACCCGATGGCGGCAAATTGTTGGGCGATTGACGCTGCAAGCGGTCGTCCGCACGTCGGCCTCTGCCACAGCGTTCAGGGTACCAGCGAGATGCTCGCTCAATGGATTGATGTCCCCTATTCCGACGTCACCTTCTTCTGCGCCGGGATCAATCATCAATCTTTCTTCCTCGAATTCTGGCGAGACAAAGAAGATCTCTACCCGTCCATCTGGAAGGCCATCGAGCGCCCGGAGATTTACGGCAAGGAACCGGTCCGGATCGATCTGATGAGACACTTTGGCTATTTTGTCACCGAGTCGAGCGGTCATGCGAGCGAGTATGTCCCGTACTTCCGCAAGAGCGCGGCCATGGTGAACGAGCAGCTCGTTCCGAATTTCACGGACAAGGTAAATGACTGGTTCGATTATGGGCGGACGGGTGGATATCTGCGACACTGTCTGGAACGCCTCCAGAAGTTCCAGCGCGAATTCGAAGAAATCCTTTCGACGGAGCCACCGACAACCCGAAGCCATGAGTATGGTTCTTACATTATCGAGGCCATCGAATCGCATTCACCGATTTGCATCAACGGCAACGTCCCGAATACGGACCTGATCGATAATCTGCCTCACGGTTGCTGCGTCGAGGTTCCGTGCCTGGTGGACGGGAATGGTGTCCAACCGACCAAGGTTGGTACACTTCCCCCCCAATTGGCTGCGCTCAACCGGACCAACATTAACGTCCAGGAGTTGATCGTCGAAGCGGCCTTGCGCGGCGGCACGGAAGCCGTCTATCACGCTGTCATGCTCGACCCACTGACCGCGGCAGTTTGCACATTGCCCCAAATCCGGAGCATGGTGGACGAAATGTTGGAAGCCCAAAAACAATGGCTGCCGCAGTTTTAGCAGTTGTCAGTGTCAGTGCCAGTGCCGGTCATGAATTTAAGCTGCCAACGACCGAGCAGAGACAACGTGGTGAGGCTCAGGTCGTCTACCAGAGAAAATCTGATCGTTGTGTGCCAGCGGCAAACACCACGCTTAATACTACTGACACTGGCACTGGCACTGACAACTCCGCTGGAGGCATCGGCACGGAAATAGTCCCCTGAGCTCTTGCCCGTTCGGCCCAAAACCAATCTACGGATTGGTTTTGGGCCGAACGGGCAAGAGCTCAGGGGACTATTTCC
>Ga0210387_10002515_pt1 | contig 14041 bp, 12 predicted proteins | sample IncBWC7OmetaG_FD_160108 | JGI IMG/M metagenome (GOLD analysis project Ga0210387, IMG submission 160108) | Forest soil microbial communities from Barre Woods Harvard Forest LTER site, Petersham, Massachusetts, United States - Inc-BW-C-7-O ...
CGCGCCAGCGTGGTCTTGCCGCTGCCCGACTCGCCCACGATGGTGAAGATCTCGGGCCGCCCGGCCTCGAGGCGCAAGCTGACTCCGGCGACAGCGGTGGTCCGGCGTCGCGAGAAGACCCCGCCGGTGTAGATCCGGACCACGTCGGAGACTTCGAGCAGCGGTGCGCTCATGTCGCGGGCTCCGCGGCGGGATGGAAGCAGGCAGCGCGATGGCCGTCCGCCAGCCAGGCCATCGGCGGTGTCTCACGGCGGCAGATCTCCGTGGCGCGCGGGCAGCGCGGGTGAAAGCGGCAGCCCGGTGGCGGCTCGGCGAGGTTGGGCGGCGCACCCTCCAGCCCCTGCTTGGGCGCCGAATCGCCCAGGCGTGGCAGGCTGGCGATGAGATGGGCGGTATAGGGGTGCCGGGGCGCTCGGAAGACGTCGGCGGTGCGGCCTTCCTCCACCAGGCGGCCGGCATACATGATGCCCAGGCGATCGGCGAGGTTGGCGTGCACCGACATGTCGTGGGTGACGAACAGGATCGACGAACCCAGCTCGCGCTGGATCTCGTGGATCATGGCCAGAACGCCCTTCTGGACGACGACATCGAGCGCCGTGGTCGGCTCGTCGGCGATGATGAATTCGGGCCGGCAGACGGTGGCGAGGGCAATGGTGACTCGCTGGCGCATGCCGCCCGAAAGCTGGTGCGGGAAGGCTTCCAGCACATCGGGCGCCAAATGCAGGCGCTGCAGATGGTCGCGTACGGTCGCGAGGAACGCCGGCATCGGCTGGCCGATGTGGCGGAAGGCGAAGTCGACGAAGGAGTGCCGGACGCGCCGAACCGGGTTCAGCACGTTCATCGAGCCCTGCATGATGTAGGAGAGGTGCTTCCAGCGGATCGCCGACAATTCCCGCGGCGCAACGGCGTGGATGTCGATTGGCCGGCCGTGGAAATTGAACACCACCGAACCGGCCAAGACTTGCAGCGGCGGCTGGACCGCGTTGGCGATGGTCTTGATCAGGGTGGTCTTGCCGCTGCTCGATTCGCCCGCCAGGCCGTAGATCTCGTTGGCCGCGATCGTGAGGCTGACATCGTCGACAGCACGGACCTCGCGCTCGACGCCGAAGGCGGACGTCCGGTAGTAGGCGCGCAGGCCCGACACGGCGAGGACCGGTTCGCTCATCCGCCGTTCCTGCCGAGGCGGCTGCGCGGGTCGATGTACTCGTTCATCGACACCGCCAGCAGGAAGAGGCCGATGAAGGTCATGATGACCAGCAGCACCGGGAAGAAGATCCACCACCAGATTCCGGCGACCAGAGCGGTGTGCTGGTTGGCCCAGTAGATCAGCACGCCGATGGTGGGCGTGTTGATGTCGGTGAAGCCCAGCACCGACAGGGTCACTTCCAGTCCGATCGACCAGTTGATGTTGTTCATGGTGGTCGAGAACACAATCGGCAGCACGTAGGGCAGATGCTCCTCGACCAGGATCTGGCGCGTGCTCATGCCGGAGAAGATGCCGGTCTCGGTGAATTCGCGGGTGCGCAGACTCATCGCCACCGAGCGGATCAGCCGCGCGTCGTAGGCCCAGCCCAGGCAGGCCATCACCAGCGCCAGCAGGCCCCACGACATGTGCTCGCGCATGACGAAGTAGAACAGCACCAGGATCGGGAACAGCGGGATGACGATGAAGGTGTCGTTGAGCGACATCAGCGCGCGGTCCAAAAGCCCGCCCGAGTAGCCGGCGGCGAGCCCGATGGCGAGCGCCAGGATGCGGCTCAGGACGGCGACGACGAGGCCGAACAGCAGCGTGTTGCGGATGGCGAAGCTCAGCAGCCAGAACAGGTCCTGGCCGCGCGACGTCGTGCCCATCGGGTATTCCCACGAGGGTGCCACGTCGGGCGGCACGACGAAGCTGTCGTTGGGCGGGTAGGGCGAGAAGAACGACAGGCAGGAGAAGCCTGCCACGAGGGCCAGCAGGATCACGCCCGTTGCGAACTGGCGGTTGTGGCGCAGGAGATGGAGGATGGTGCGGCCCATCGTCAGCGCGCCCTGACGCGGGGATCGAGCAGCGGATATAAGAGGTCGATCAGCAGCACGGCGAGCGAGACGGCCACGATCGACACCGTGGTGATGCCCAGCACCAGGCTGTAGTCGCCGGCATAGACCGCCGACACCAAGAGCGTGCCGATGCCGGGATAGCCGAACACCTGCTCGGTGATGATGGCGCCGTTGAAGATGGCGCCCAGCGACATGGCGAGGCCGGTGACCTGCGGCATCAGGGCGTTGCGCATGACGTACGATGCCAGGATACGACGGCGCTCGACGCCGCCCAGCTCGGCATAGGCGACGTAGTCCTCGGTCACGATGTTGGAGACCAGCGAACGCATGCCCATGAACCAGCCGCCCAGCCCGACCAGCGCCAGGGAGAGGATCGGCAGGATGGAATGGGTGGCAAGGCTGCCGGCAAACTCCCAGCTCCATTCGCGCGGCATGTTCATCTTGGAGCCGCCGCCCAGCGGCAGGATGGGCCACAGATAGCCGAACACGATCAGCAGCAGGAAGGCCACGACGTAATAGGGGATGGGATGGAAGGCCATCGCCAGGACGCCGGCGAGGCGGAGCGCCCGGCTGCGCCGGTAGTAGCCGGCGAGGCCGCCTAAAAGGTTGCCGAGCACCCAGGTGAGCAGGGTCGAGATCGTGAGCAGCGCCGCCGTCCAGGGCAGGGCGCGGCCGATCAGGACGGCGACCGGCGTCGGGAAGGCCGACAGCGAGGGACCGAAATTGCCGACCGCGATCCGCCGCCAGAAGGCGAAATACTGGTCGGCCAGGCCACCTTCGAGCCCGTAGAGTTCCGTCAGCGACTGGCGCATCAGCGCGATCGCCTCGGGGCTGGTGCTGCCGAACTGCGTGGCGGCGGCGATCGACTGCTCGACCGGGTCGATCGGAGTCGCGTGCGTGACGATGAAGGCGATGTTGATGCCGATGAACATGACGAGGGCGAACTGGCCCAGGCGCGTCAGGAGGTAGGTCAGGTAGCCCTTCATGGCTGGGCCATCGCATAAGATGATTTCCGTCGTCTCGACCGAGGGCCCCCTCGACTTCGCTCGGGGTAAACTCCGGCCCGAGCGGAGAGACCTTGCCTCCACGAAAAGCAGCTTATTGTGGAGACAAGGTCTCTCCACTCCGCGCTGCGCGCTCCGGTCGAGACGACGGAACTCGTTTGTATCTGTTCCGTAGTTCTCACTGCTGGGGCTTCAACTTCACCATCATGTACTTGGTGTTGGCCCAGTTCGGCACTGGATCGGTGTAGGGCGCGCTTTCGGCGCTCGGATATCCGGTCCAGTAGGTCTCGTCCATGACGGTGAAGACGTTGTACGACATCAGGGGAATCGTCGGCATCTCGCGCACGACGAGCTTCACGTAGTCGCGGCCGAGCTCGAGGCCCTTGGGATCGTCGAAGCCGGTCTGGCGGATCTGCTCGACGATCTTGTCGAGCTCGGGATTGCTCCAGCGCTGCCAGTTGCGCGGCGGCTGCGGCGTGGCGGGTGCGGCGACGAACTGCGAATGCCAGCTGTCGAGGAAGAAGGACAGGTCGGGATGGCCGCCCCAGGTCTCGACGCTCCAGGTGATCATCGCCTCGAAATCGCCGGCGGCGCGGCGGTCGGCCATGCTGCCCTGCGCCACCACCGTCGAGGCGTCGATGCCGAACTTGCTCCATTGCTGGGTGATCATGCTGCCGGCGCGGGTCATCACCGGCCGACCTTCGCCCTCGACCATCAGCTTGATGGCGAACGGCTTGCCGTCGGGCGTGAACCATTTGTCGCCCTTCTTGGTGTAGCCGGCGCGCTCCAGAAGCTCCTGCGCCGCCTGCGGGTTGGGCTTCCACCAGCCGCGGCCGAAAGACTTGGCGATCTCGTCGGCGCCGGTCGGGATCTGATCCTTCATCGACGGTCGCAGCATGTCGGCGATCTGCTTGCCCACGGTCGGATCGTAGGGCTTGATCTTCTGCTTGCCGGTGTCGATTTCGAACGCCTGAAGCCAGCTCTCGAGCGGAACGTGATAGACCTCCGGCGCCGAGCCCGTGGGCGGCACACCGATCGCCGAGATCGTCGCCGCGCCGCGATAGGACGCCATCGACACCGCTTTGATGTCGATCAAGAGCGCCAACGCCCAGCGCACGTCTCGGTTCTTGAAGGTGTCGAGCTGGTCGTTGAAGACGACCGCCGGCAGCGTCGGGTCGGGGTGGGCGTAGGGGAAGCCCTTGAACCAGCCGTGCGAACTCTTCGACTGCTTGGCGATGGTGAACATGCCCTCGGGCGAGATGTCGTGGATGATGTCGAGCTCGTGGTTGAGCTGGGCGATCACGCGCTTGTCCGGCGGGCCGGGATCGATATAGGCGACGTATTTGGGACCGGGCTCGCCGAAGCGCGCGACCGAGGTGCGGACCCAGTCGGGCCGCTTCTGCCAGATGAACCACTTGCCGTTGGGATCGTAGGAATTGAGCGTATAGGCGCCCAGCGTCACCGGCGGATCGAAGGCGAACTTTAGCGGATCGCCCGCTTTCTCGAAGACGTGCTTGGGCATCATCCACATCGCGTTCCAGCGCACGGTGAACAGGGCGTGGAAGCGCGAGTTGGCCTTCTTGAGCTTGAAGACGACGGTTTGCGGATCGGGCGCCGAGACGTCGGCGACATTCACCTGCACCGGCGCGCTCCAGCGCAGGCCGTTGGTCTTCATGTGCGTCTGGATGGTGTAGACGACGTCGTCGGCGGTGAACTCGACGCCGTCGCTCCAGAAGATGCCCTTGCGCAGCTTCACCGTCATCTCGGTGAAGTCGGCATTGTAGATCGGCTTTTCCGAGGCCAGCGAATTGTCCCAGACGCCGTCGACGCCCTTCTGCGGGTCGATGTACCAGAAGGTGTCCATCGCCAGCTGATGCAGGCCGGTCGACTGGCCGCCGGCATTGATCGCCCAGATGTTGAACCAGCCGGCATTCTTGATCGTGCCTTCCGGGTTCTCGACGATCAGCGTCTCCTTGCGCGGAAGGTTCGAGATCGTGCCCTGGGCCTGGGCGTCCACGACCCAGGAGCCGGCGAGCAAAAGCCAAGCGACACTATGCCATAGCCGCATCGTATCCTCCCAAATGAGCATCGCTTGCAAATTGCGCGCTGCTTCTCTGTTGTGGCGACGCTAGCCATGCACGGAGAGGCCGTCAATCGACCGGCGAGCGATGGAGACAAGCGTGACGCAAAGCGCCGAGCGACCTTCACTCACGCAAGACAGCGACGCGCTGGCGCGCGATTACGACCGCGTCAGCGTCGATCGCCAGTTCCTGTCGGGCAAGATGCTGGTGCGGGACCTCGCGATCGCAGCCGGCGAGCGCGTGCTTGATGTCGGCTGCGGCACCGGCCTGCTGGCCCAGCATATCGCCGATCTGGTCGGTCCAACCGGCTATGCGCTGGGTGTCGATCCATTGCCGCTGCGCATCGAGCTCGCCCAGGCCAAGGCGCGGCCTAATCTGCAGTTCAAGGTCGCCGACGCCTACGACCTGTCATTCCTCCCGGTCGCCGATTTCGACGTCGTCTGCCTCAATGCCGTGTTTCACTGGCTGCCGGAAAAGTCCGGACCGCTGCGCGAATTTGCGCGCGTTCTGAAGCCCGGCGGACGGCTGGGCATCAGCAGCGGCGCCAAGGGGCCGCGCACGCGCTTCCAGGAGCTCGTGTCCGCAGTATTGGCACGGCCGCCGTTCAACGCCTATGCGCGCCCGCCCGGCGGGCTGACTCATCGCGTCGACGAGCCGGAGATGCGCCAGTTGCTGACGGCCGCCGGCTTCGCGGTGAAGTCGATCGAAGCGCGCAAATCGGTGCGCGCCTTCGCGTCGCCCGAGCTGCTCGTCCGCTATTCCGAGGCCAGTTCCTTCGGCAATCTTCTCGCCCACCTGCCGCTCGAACTCCGCTCTTCCGCCCGCGAGCTGATCGCCCGCGAAGCTGCGGCGCTCGCCGCGCCGGACGGCACGATTTCCCAATCGAGCCGCCGCATGGTGGCCATCGCCGTCCGTCGCTAGGACGGCGTCCTGCCGTGAGTGCGATGGCGGCGCGCCAAGGCGGCCTCGTCATCACGCGTCAGCTTTCCATTGCGCACGAGAATCGCGCCGTCGACCAGCACGTCGCGCACCGAGCGCGGACCCATCGAGTAGATCAGGTTGGCCATCGGATTGTGCGCCGGTGTCGTCTCTAACCTGGTGGCATCGAACACGACAAGATCGGCGCGCTTGCCGACTTCGATGCTGCCGATCAGCCCGTCGAGTCCCAGCACACGTGCGCCGTCGATCGTCAGCATGCGCACCATCTGCGCCACTGGCAGCGCCTGCGGATCGTCGGCGCGCATCTTGCCGACCAGGGCAGCGAGTCGCGCCTCGATCAGCAGGTCCATGCTGTTGTTCGACGCCGTCCAGTCGGTGCCAAGCCCGATCGGCACGCGGCCGACCAGCCGCGCCAGCGGCAGGGTGCGCGCCTCGATCTTGAGGTTGCTGGCCGGGCAATGGGCGATGGCGATGCCGTAGCCGGGCCAGGTCTCGAACTCGGCGTCGCTGAGATAGATCGCGTGGGCTGCAACAGTGTTGGATGTCGCCAGGCCGGTCTGGACCAGGCAGGCGAGCGCGCCGTCATGGCCGCGCCGCCGCACGATCGCCACCTCGGGCTCATTTTGCGCGACATGTAGAAAGACCCGGGCGCCGGTCCTATCGGCCTGCCGCGCGCATTCCTTCAAAAGATCGTCGGAGCAGGTGTCGAGGGCATGCGGGGCGATGCCCGCAAAGACGCGGCGGCGCGGATCGGTGCCGAAGCGTTCGAGCACGGCGTGGGCGGTCTTCCAGTCGGCTGGCGCCTTGGCGTCAACCAGCGAATGGCCGACGACGGCGCGGATGCCCGACTCCTCGATGGCGGGCGCAATGCGATCCATGTTGCCGAGGCGGTCGGCGATGCAGGTGACGCCGTTCAGCAGGAACTCCGCACAGGCGGCCTGTACGGAAAAGACGTGATCCTCGACCGTGAAGCGCTCCTGGCCGGGCATGGCATAGCCTGCCGACCAGAACTCACGCGGCCGGTCCTCGGCCATGCCGCGATAAAAGGCCGTCGCGGCGTGGGTGTGAACGTTGACCAGCCCGGGCGTTATGAGCGCCTCGCGGCAATCGATCAGGGTGTCGCCCGGCCGCCCCAGGCTGCCGGCCGCGCCGATGGCCGACAGGGTGTCGCCTTCGATGCGGATGTCGGCGGCCGTCAGGAATTCGTTGGCGCTGTTCACCGTCAACACCGCGCCGCCGCTCAGAACGATCGCCATGTCAGCTCCGCCCGCGCGACTTCGCGACACGCCGGCCGGCGCGACGAGGCGGGGCGGCTAAAAAATCGCCGAAGGCGCGCAGACGTTCGCTGATATGATTGATCATCAGCCGGGCAGGTGGCGAGAGGCGGCGATAGCGCGGCACCAGGATGCCGATGCGGCTTTGCGCCAGGCCCGGCTCGGCCAGCGGCACATGCACCAGCTCGCCGCGGCGGATTTCCTCCAAAAAGCCTACCGGCGTGAAGAAGCCGATGCCGAGACCCGATTTGATCACCTGGCGCATGAACTCGATGGAGTTGGAGACGATGCGCGGCGTGAGCCGCGCGCCGCTGTCGGCGAACTCCGTCGCCATGATGGCGTCGAGCAGCCAGCGGTCCTGCAGCATGACCACCGGATGGCCGACGCATTCGGTCAAGGTCAGGCTCTTGCGGCCGGCCAGCGGATGATCCGCCCGCATCAGCGCGCCGACGGCGGTCGGGAATTCGGCGATCACGTCGACGCCGCGGTGCCGGTTATCGACGAACAGCACCCCGAAATCGTTGTCGCCCGAGCGCAGCGCCTCGCCGATCTCGCTGGGATGCACCGCGAGCACGGTGAAGCTCACCTTGGGATGCTTGGCCGACATCTCGTCGACCACCTGCGGCAGAAAGCGCACCAACAGCGATTCCAGCGAGATGATGCGCACGTCGCCGCTCACCGTGCCGCCCAGACTCGCGATCTCCGCCCGCGTGCGCTGGTATTCGTTCTGCGTCTCGCGCACATGGCGCAGCAGCAGCTCCCCGGCCGCCGTCGGGCGCACGCCGCTCCGGCCACGCTCGAACAAAGCCACGCCCATCTCGTCTTCCAACCGCAGGATTTGCCGGTTGACCGCCGAGGAGGCGACGCTCAGCGCATCGGCGGCCTTGCGGATCGAGCCGTGGCGCGCGACATGGTCGAAATAGCGCAGGACCGCGGCATGCATGGTAATTTGCCCTTCTGGCGGGCGATGCCGAATTGGCAGCGGACCGCGCGAATTAATGTTCTTTTCTAGAGCACCCCGCGTCAATAGCTTGGGCTCGGGGAAAACGTCGCCGACGAAGGGGAAGTCGCCATGCGCCAGCTCGCTCCCAGCAAGATCCGCCGCCGCGCGCTGCTCAAGAGCAGTGCGGCCGCCACCGGCTTCGCCGCCGCCGGTCTCCTGCCGTCGGGCGGCTTCGCCCAGGCCAAGACCCAGACCGTCAACCTCCAGCTCGGCTGGCTCGCCGGCAACAACCAGGTGGGCGAGGTCGCCGCCAAGCATCTCGGCTACTTCGAGGAGGAGAAGCTCAACCTCGCGATCCAGCCAGGCGGGCCCAGCATCGACGGCGTGGCCATCGTCGCCTCCGGCCGGCACGAGATCGGCCAGGTGTCGTCCAGCCCTTCGCTGATGCTGGCGGCGTCGCAGAAGATCCCGGTGATGTGCTTCGCCAGCGGCCTGCAGCAGCATCCCTACGCCTATTTCTCCCTGCCCAAGAAGCCGGTGCGCACGCCCAAGGACCTTGTCGGCAAGAAGGTCGGCATCCAGGCCACCGCCAAAGTCCTGCTGAACGCGCTGATGAAGAAGCACGGCATCGCCGAGAAGGACGTCGAGATCGTCATCATCGGCTCGGAGATGACGCCCATCTTGACCGGCCAGACCGATGTGGTGAGCGGCTGGATCACCAACACCACGACGCTCAAGCCGCTGGGACCGGACCGCATCGATCTGCGCCTGTGGGATGCCGGCGTGCGTCTTTACGCGCTGCCGTACTACGCCACCAAGGACACGATCGAGAAGAAGGCCGATATGCTGGCCGCCTACACCCGCGCCGCTTCGCGCGGCTGGGAGTACGCGCTCAAGAATCCCGAGAAGGCCGTGGATTTCCTGGTCAAGGAATATCCCAACCTCAAGCGTGACGACGAGATCGAGGGCAGCAAGGCGTTGCTCACTTTCGCCTTCAACGCCAACACCCAGGCCAATGGCTGGGGCGCCTTCGATCCGGCGGTGTGGCAGGAGCAGATCACGCTGTACGACGAGCTGAAGCAGTTCACCGCCGGCGCGCCCAAGCTCACGGACGTCATGACCACCAAGATCCTCGACGCCACCAAGAGCGTGCGCGCCAAGGTGGGCTGAGCATCGATGGCCGTCGCGCTCGCGCGCAGGGATCCGGCACCGGCCGCCAGCGCCGAGGCCGTCGTTTGCGAGCGCGTCACCGTGCGCTTCACGACCGAGCGCGGCACCGTGACGGCGCTCGAGAACATCGACCTCACGATCCCGCGCGGCAGCTTCCTGACCTTGCTCGGCCCTTCGGGCTGCGGAAAGTCGACCTTGCTGCGGGTGATGGCCGACCTGATCGAGCCCACCAGTGGACGGATCGCGGTGCTGGGCGACGTACCGGCGACGGCGCGGCAAAATCGCGAGATCGGCTTCGTCTTCCAGGACGCGGCCCTGCTGCCGTGGCGTAGCGTCATGGAAAACGTCACCTTGCCGCTCGAGGTTGGCGGCGGCAAGGCGCTGCCCGGCGCGCGCGCGCCGCAGGAACTGCTCGCCCTGGTCGGCCTGACGGGCTGGGAGACGGCCTATCCCCACGAACTGTCGGGCGGCATGCGCCAGCGCGTGGCGATCGCCCGCGCCCTGGTCTCGGGGCCCCGCCTGCTGCTGATGGACGAGCCGTTCGGGGCGCTCGACGAGATCACGCGCGACCGGCTGAACGAGGAGTTGCTGCAGGTCTGGGAATCGACCGGCACGACGATCGTATTCGTCACCCACTCGATCTACGAGGCGGCCTTCCTCGGCCAGAACGTCCTGCTGCTGGCGGCCCGGCCGGGCCGCGTCCGCGAGCTGGTGCCGGTGACGCTCCCGACCCCCAGGCGGCTCGCCATGCGCGAGACGCCGGAGTTCGTGGCGCTGGCCGGCCATCTCCGCCGCGTGCTGGAGACCTGCTGATGGCGAACCATGCCGAACCCGTCACCATGGCCGGCGGCTTCGTCGAGGACGCCGAGGCCCAGGCGCGCTTCGCCGCCCGCCGGCGTTATCTTGCCTGGCGCAGCCGCCTGCTGCCGGTCGCCGCCGTGATCGTCTTCCTGCTGGTGTGGTGGCAGGCGGTCGAGATCTTCGACATCAAGCCGTTCATCGCGCCCTCGCCGCTTGCGGTGGCGGAAGTGCTCTACACGCGCTTCGACATGCTGATGACCAACCTGCTGCCGACCGCAATCGAATCGGTGTCGGGCTTTCTGCTGGGCAACCTGGCGGCGATCAGCCTCGCCGCGGCGTTCGTCTATCGCAAGACCATGGAAGAGGCACTGTTTCCCATCGCCGTGATGGTCAACACCATCCCGGTCGTCGCCAAGGCGCCGATCCTGGTGCTGCTGCTGGGCAACGGCATGGAGCCCAAGATCGCCATTGCCGCCATCATCTGCTTCTTCCCGACCCTGGTGAACATGACGCGCGGCCTGCGCGACGTGCGCTCCGAGCAGCTCGAGCTGATGCGCGTGCTGTCGGCCACGCCGCGCGAGGTGTTCCTGCGGATCCGCGTGCCGAATGCGCTGCCCTACCTGTTCTCCGCGCTCAAGATCGCCGCCTCCACGGCGGTGATCGGCGCCATCGTCGGCGAGTGGATCGGCTCGACCAAGGGCATCGGCGCGCTGATCATCCAGTCGACCTACAATTTCGATTCGCCGCTGCTCTACGCCACCATCGTCGTCGGCTCGACCTTCTCTGCCCTGTTCTTCGGCGTCATCTCGCTCATCGAGCGAAGGGTGCTGCGCTGGAACGTGCCGCATAACGCCTGACCGCTTGTCGTCTTGTTAAAGGAGCGTCCCATGACCGCTACTCCTGAATTCGTCACCGAGCCTTCGGGCCGCGTGCCCGTCGCAGCATCGTCCGACCTCGTCGTGGTGGGCGGCGGCCCGGCCGGCATCGCCGCGGCCTTGGCCGGTGCGCGCAATGGGCTGAGCATCACCTTGCTCGAGCGTTATCCCTATCTCGGCGGACTGGCCTCCGGCGGCATGGTGCTGGTGCTCGACGACATGTGCAACGGCCAGGAGATTGCCGTGCGCGGCCTCTGCGCCGACCTTATCGCACGCCTGGAACGGCTCGGTCTGGCCGTGACTCCTCCCGAGGCCGATCGCCGCTCCGACGCTGCGATGTGGCGGAAATGGTCGCGCTGGGGCGTGTTCGATTTCACCTCGCACCTGAAGCCGCAGCCTATCGTCTATGCCGCGGCCTTCGATCCCGACGGTTTCAAGCGCGTGTCCAACGAGATGATCGCCGAGGCCAAGGTCAATCTGCGGCTGCACAGCTGGTTCAGCCGCGCCATCGTCGAAGACGGCGCGATCAAGGGCGTGGTCTGCGAGAGCAAGGAGGGCCGGCAGGCCATCCTGGGCAAGATCGTCGTTGACGCCACCGGCGACCTCGACGTCGCGGCCTCGGCCGGCGCGCCGTTCATCGAGGGCGCCTACATCGTCACCACGGTGTTCCGCCTGGGCGGCGTCGACATCGACGAGGCCGAGCGCTTCGAATACGAAGAGCCGGATGCCTTCAAGGCGATCGACCGCGAGGCCAAGCGCGCCATCGGCGGCTCATGGGACAAATGGTGGCTGAAGACGCCGCTGCCCGGAATCGTGTGGTGCAACTGCCCGCACATGGCCAACTACGATGGCCTCAAGGTCGACGACCTCACGCGCGCCGACTTCGAGGGCCGCAAGCGCATCGCTGCCTTGCTCGAGCTCCTGCACGCCAAGATGCCGGGCTTCCGCGACTGCTATGTCGTCGACGTGGCGCCGCAGCTCGGCATCCGCCAGACGCGCCTGCTCGAGGGCCTCTATGTCGTGACCAAGGAGGACGTGACCGAACGCCGGCACTTCGCCGACAGTGTGGCGCGCGGCCGCGACTATTACACGCCCTACCGCTCGCTGCTGCCGCGCGACGTGAAGGGACTGATCGTCGCCGGCAGGCACTATTCGGCGACCTCGTCGGCCCAGCGCATGTCGCGCGAGATCCCGCCCTGTATGGCGATGGGCGAGGCGGCGGGTGAGGCGGCGGCGCTGGCGCTGGAAGGCGGCGTGGCGCTGGACGGCGTCGATGTCGGCAAGCTGCAGGCGCGCCTGCGCGCCCGCGGCGCCGATCCGGGCGACCGGCCGGCGGCCAACGCTACGGTGCTGAGGGCCGCCGAATGAGCACCGTGCCTGACGTCATTCCGCAGCCGCTCACCGGCATAAAGGTGCTCGACTTCACGCAGGTCATGATGGGGCCGTGCGCGACGCAGATGCTGGCCGACTACGGCGCCGACGTGATCAAGATCGAGCGGCCGGGCGCCGGCGACCTGTCGCGCACCTCGCTGGCCGACGATCCGGACGGGCTCAACAATCCGGTGTTCAGGAGCCTCAACCGCAACAAACGCTCGATCGCGCTCGACCTGCGCGGCGAGGCGGGCAAGGCGATCGTCTACGACCTGGTGAAGACCGCCGACGTGGTGGTGAACAATTTTCGCGCCGGCGTCATGGACCGCATGGGCTTCGGCTACGAGGCGCTCAGCAAGATCAACCCGCGCATCATCTGCGCCTTCGGCTCGGGCTTTGGCCAGAGCGGACCGCTGTCGCATAAGGGCGGTCAGGACATCCTGGCCCAGGCGCTGACAGGCGTGATGGCGCGCAAGCCCGACCAGAGCCTGCCGACGTCGATCTATGCCACGGCGCTCGCCGACTACTCGGCCGGCATGCATCTCGTGCAGGGCATCCTGCTCGCCCTGATGCAGCGCGAGAAGACGGGCGTCGGCCAGTCGCTCTCGGTGTCGCTTTACGATTCCATGCTCGCCATGCAGATGCAGGAAGCGGCGATGTGGCTGCAGCGCAAGCGCGAGCTGAACTGGGGTGCCTTCCCGCTGACCGGCGTGTTCGAGACCACCGACGGCGCGGTGGTGATCGTCGGTGCCTTCAAGGCCAATCCGCTGCAGGACATCTGTCGCGCGCTCGGCCTGCCCGACCTGTCGGCCGACCCGGACTACGCCACCTTCGCCAAGCAGGCCGAGAACAAGGCGGAACTGCACCGCCTGTTCCGCAGCAAGCTCTCGACCGACACGACGGCACACTGGCTCGCCAAACTGGAAGAGCAGGATCTTTTATGCGCGCCGGTGCAGACCCTGGGCGAGGCGCTGGCCTCTGAGCAGACGGCTGCGAACAACATGGTGGTGTCGCTCGACGCCAACGGCAGTGGCCGCAATGAGCCTCTGAAGCTGGTCGCGTCGCCGATCACCATGGATGCCTCGGCATTTCGTTTGCGCCATGCGCCGCCCGCACTCAGCGAGCATGCCACGGAGATCCTGGGCGAGCTGGGCTATGCGCCGGACCGCATCGCTGCCTTGCGCACGGCCAAGGTGCTGTCGTGACCATTCGCTTCGACGTGAAAAGCCACGTCGCGCGAGTCACCATCGACCGGCCCGACCGCATGAACGCCATCGACGCGGACTCGGAAGCCGAGTTGATGCGCATCTGGTCCGCCATCGAGCAGGACGATCAGGTGCGCTGCGTGGTGCTCACTGGTACGGGTGAGCGCGCGTTTTGCACCGGCGCCGACATGAAGCAGAGCGGCAACAAGACCGGGCTGGAATACTGGGCGGCGGCGCGGCCCGGCGGCTTCGGCGGCTTGGCGCTGCGCGAGACGCTCGACGTGCCGGTGATCGCCCGCGTCAACGGTCACGCGCTGGGCGGCGGCATGGAGATGGTG
>Ga0210387_10002516_pt1 | contig 14039 bp, 13 predicted proteins | sample IncBWC7OmetaG_FD_160108 | JGI IMG/M metagenome (GOLD analysis project Ga0210387, IMG submission 160108) | Forest soil microbial communities from Barre Woods Harvard Forest LTER site, Petersham, Massachusetts, United States - Inc-BW-C-7-O ...
GCCGAACCCGCGCAAGTCAGGCGCGATCAGGCTGTAGCGGCCGGCGAGCCGGGTCATGACCGGCTCCCAGGTGAGCCAGAATTCCGGCCAGCCATGCAGCAATAACAGCGGCTTGAGCGCCGACTTGCCTTGGCCCGTTTCTTGGCCCGTGCGGGCCACATGGAACGCCGCGCCATTGGCGCGGACGGTGGAGTGCTCGATCATCGGCGTTCCCCTGGATTAGGTGGCGAAATGGTCAAAGGATTTATCATTCCGCGCCTTGTCTGATCAGCCTTCCTCGCCTAGAACACGGCCCCGACCACCGGGGGGCCGCGGCCCCTGATTTGGCACCCAAACGCGGCCCCTGATTTGGCACCCAAAGGAGAGGTGGCAGAGTGGTTGAATGCACCGCACTCGAAATGCGGCATAGGTGCAAGCCTATCGGGGGTTCGAATCCCTCCCTCTCCGCCAGAAGCCTCTTTCAGCAAATTTCATCCAGTCCCAATTTCTGACGCAAACGCCCGCAATACCAGCTACTTGCGCTGGGCTTGGCGTCCCATTCAATTCCATCCCGTCTCGCCAAATCTCACGCCGAAGTGTATGTAAAGGTGTATGTAGCCAGGTGCCGGTTTATGGCGCGAGGATTCGGAAAACTGACGACCAAGAAGGTCGAGCGTCTATCGCGGCGGGGGATGCACGCTGATGGCGGCGGCCTTTATCTCCAGGTGGCCAAGGGTGGCTCCAAGAGCTGGCTCTTTCGATACAAGCATTGTGGACGCACGCGCTGGCATGGCCTCGGGTCACTGCGCGACGTGAACCTTGAAGAGGCGCGCGAGAAAGCGACTGATGCTCGCAAGGTCCGGCGCAATGGCGCTGACCCGATCCAGGCCAAGCGCGGGGCGGAAGCCGCTGCCCGCATCGAGGCCGCCAAGGCGATCACATTCGGGGCGGCTGCCAAGCGCTTCATCGAAGCCAATCGAGCGGGCTGGAAAAATGCCAAGCACGCCGACCAATGGCAGATGACGCTGCTCGGCATCGACCAGAAAGGAAAGCCGACCAAAAACGACTACTGCAAGACCATCCGTAATCTTCCCATCGGCGCGATCGATACGACGCTGGTCCTGCGGATCATCGAGCCGATTTGGGCGAGCAAGACCGAGACGGCCAGCCGCATTCGCAGTCGCATCGAGCAGGTGATCGATGCCGCCAAGGCGAAGGGCGAGTTCAAGGGAGAAAACCCGGCGCGCTGGAAGGGGCACCTTGATAATTTGCTTCCGGCCACCTCGAAGGTTCGCAAGGTCCGCAATCACCCAGCCTTGCCTTATCGGCAATTGCCCAATTTCATGCGCAAGCTCCGCGAGCGCGAGGGCGTCGCTGCAGCAGCTCTTGAGTTTCAAATCCTGACGGTGGTCAGGCCCGGTAACGCTGTGGCCGCGAAGTGGGAGCACATAGATCGTCAACAGGCGGTCTGGACCATACCGCCCGCGCTGATGAAGAGCGACGCCGAGCACAAGGTGCCCTTAAGCAAAGCCGCTCTCGCGGTTCTAGATCGCGCGGAAGCTCTGAAGAATGGAAGTGAGTACATCTTCCCGAACACGAAGGGCAAGCCTCTGAGTGACGCCTCGATGGCTGCCGTGATCGACAGGATGAACGACCCGGAGCAGTGTTGGATAGACACTAAGCTCGACCGTGAAGTCGTGCCGCACGGGTTCCGGTCATCGTTCCGCGATTGGGCTGCAGAGCACGGCTACGACGATCCCGTCGCTGAAGCCACGCTCGCCCACAAGGTCAGCGACGAAGTGGTCGCAGCCTATCGGCGCACGACCTTTTTCGATCTCCGCAAGCGGATGATGGAGGACTGGGCGGACTATTGTGCCCGACCTTCCAGCAGCGATGATACAGTCGTGCCATTCCGGGCGCAGTCCTGAAGCCGAGGAAGCGGGATCGGGAATGTAGATACCACGATGAATAATGACTGGCGATCATTGAGGCTACGCCGTCTCCGTTGCCAGACCAGTGAGATCGGCGACCTGGAAGACTAAGCGAGCATCTAACACGATGTCAGGCCAGGCCTACAGGCAGCGGTTCAAGGAAAAGCTCTCCGCTTCACAGAATGCGCTAACTGACCAATCAAGATCTGTTCCTCTGGTAACATTCGCTCGGGTCTTCACTTGTAATCGTCCTCCGGCATATACGCATAACTCGGTCTAAGTCGGGTGAGTCTTGTGCATCGGGAACATGGTGTTCAATTGCGCATGTAAGCCAAGCGACCCTGCTGCTTAAATCTCGACGAGTGCAAACCCCTAGAAGGCCGAGATGTTGATCAAAGACTTGCTTTAGGCGAAGCCGGTCTTTTTCAATGATTCTTGCAAAAGCCCAGAGCGCCTCTGACTCGCCGTCATCTAATTGGAAGGCGCCTGCTAATCGCTCCAACTGGATGAAATATTCATCGTTGGGAGACCTCTGCTGTGCATCTATTCGACTGAGAAGCTTTGTGACTACGTCGTAGCAGTTTACTGGGAGCTGTCCGCTCTTCCATCCGTGAGCATTGCGAAATTCTATAATGTTAGAGGCCAACTGTTGAGGATCGGAAACTCCTTTGCAAACGGTCTTGCTTGTCGCCGGATTCGATTTGTGGTCGGAAGCGCGCGCGATCGGAGAGGATTTGACGACGTCTCCGTAGTTGACCATGTTGTTGAACAAGTCATCAGCATAAGCGATCGAGCTATTCGCGGTGACAACGCAGAACATGAACAAAATTAAAATACGGGGGAGGCTCGTGAACATGGCTTGCTTTCCTTCAACAACCCAAATGATGGTCCAAATGGCGCGCTCTTCACATCTGTCGCGTGACGAGCGGGATTTTGAGGTCCTTGCGCTAACAGCAGCTCGAACCTGTAGATCCGTCCGCCAACGATATCGGTCGCGACTTTTCAGGCTTGGCGCAATTACCGGTTGAGCCGTCCTGCGCCGCATCTGGTGACGACGAGCGTTTACCATCCTCAGGCGAGGCCAGCGGAGCCTGGGGGTCTTCGTATTTGCAGGAGCCGTTGCTACAGTCGGCGACCTCAAACGTGTGCTGCCACCCAATTTGATGGACCACATTGAAGCCAGTTGTGAGACTTCCGGCGGTGCTTGCACTTGCAGTCGAGACGGCCGCTGAAATTGACGTTGCCGAGAGAATAGCGATCAAGAACTTGTGCATTTTGTATCTCCGTCGAGGTGAGCGGTGTGGTGTCTTCGATACGGAGAGGATCGGCTAACCGGCCAACGACATCAATCGCAGAACGATGAAGGTCGATGAGAAATAGATGTAAGATAATGAATCTGCGCGTTGCTAGACTTGTTAGCAGTCCTTGCGTTGTTCTCGCCCGCGACCACCCGCCCGCCCAGCCCCATGATGCGGCAACCTGCGACGCGATCCAAACGGTAGTGCTCCGAGCACCAGCGATTTTGTACTGCAACTTTGCGCGGTGCCGTCGTTGTGTCTAAGCTAGGCCGCGGCGGTCTCCGGAGCGGGCGCAAGGCGGGCAAGAGCGATAAAGGCTGCAAACATGGGGATCGTGACGAGCAGGGCGACTGCCGCAGCGTCAAACGTAACACCCGCGGACCCTGCGCGCCTCGCGAGGACTCCCTCGATGACCGGAAAGACGAGCATTATGCCGTAATAGATCGAATAGAAAATGCCCATGCCGACGGCGCGCGCCGACGCGGGCAGCACGCGTGCCGGCAGGCTCATGATCGCGGCTCCCGGAAGCCCGGCCATGACGCCGATCCCCACGAAGACGATAATGTCAGCATCGATCCGAGGGACGGCCGCAACCAGCGCGGCGCCAACGACGGTGCACGCGACGATCAGCGTCGCCGGGGAGGCCTGACGTGCGGCCACCGCCCCGCCGACCGGGATAGCCAGGATCGTGACCCAGAGCACCGCGCTGACGTGATTGGCGGCCGTGGCCGCTGCATACCCCTTCTCCACGAGCAGCGCGGGCCCGAAACCGAACACTGTGGCGAAGGCTGCGTTGGCGATACCCCACGCCACCGCGATGACGCAGACCGCGGCCAGGGCAGGCGCTGCTGGTATCGTCGTCGCGACCGAAGCACCCGCCGCGGTCGCCGGCAGACGGGCCGCGAAGACGAGGAGGGTGAGGAGGGCAAGTCCGGTGACCAGAGTCGACGCGGCGGCAGACCCAAATGCCTGCGCCACCGGCGGAAGGCAAACCAGCGCCAGCGCTATGCCACACGGCCAGGAATTGACGAACACCGCCATCGCGGTGGCGAGATCCTTGCCCGTGAAGCGGTCCACAATCATCTTGGTGGCTGCCACCGTGAGCACCACGCCGCCGGTGCCGGCGAGGACGCGCCCGACCAAGCGGATTATCCAATCGGCATCTAGTTCGACGATGCCGCCCGCCGCCATCAACGCTAGGCACAGAAGAACGGTCCTACGGTCTCCAAGCCGCTGCACCACGACACCGCCAGGCAGCGCCACCACGAAGCCGGGCGCCAGATAGGCACCGATCAGTATGCCGAGCTGGCCGTAGTCGAGTCCCTCGGCTTTCAGCATCGGGCCAAGGGCGCCAATGCTTTCGAACTGCATGCCCATGACGCAGCGCGCCAAAAATAGCAAAAGCAGCACGCGCCACCTACAGCTCACCGATGCCTCCCGCGAACGCCAGCGCGGCGGCCGATTGCTCTAGTCCGGCGCGCTGGAAGGCTTCGTTCCAGACCGGAAGAGGATAGACCTGATGAAAATAATCGAAGCAGCGGAACATCGATTCTATGCTGTGGGGGTAGCGTGTCGCCACGTCGAGGATCAGATGCTTCAGGAACATGGCGTGCTTCACGTCCTCGGTGGCGTGCTCGATAATGAAGCGGAAGCCGTCGCGCGGCAGATCTCGGCTTTCGATCACAGGCATCAGCGCGTTGCCGACCAGGGCCGTCAGCTCCTCGAAGAGATATTCCGCCCCCAGATAGCCGAGCGGATCCTCCGTCTCGGCCATGCGCCACCACACGGCAGCGACGGCGAACGTCGCGGGACTCGGCGGCGTCGCGGCGCGCGAGCCACCGAGTTTACCCTGATCCTCCGCGGCCCAGATGCCGTGCTCGGCCTCCTCGGCCTTGTGGGAGCAGAGCGCCTGGATCAGGCGGACCTCCCCCTTCGGCAGTCGTCCCAGCATGTGGAAGCCGGCCTCAGTCGTGTGCGGCTGATACATCGCGACCGATCGGAAGACCTCCCTCACGAGGGCGACGATCTTCTCCTTGGGTGTCGCGGGACTCTGTGCGAGCTGCCATCCGCGCCAGGCAAGGACCTGGTTGAATATGGCCTTGACCTTGGCATCGAGCTTTTCGAAAGCGGCGTGGGCCTCTTCGGAATATGCCTGCGGTTCTTTAACGGTGACATTCATGCGGTCTCTCCCATCATCTTCGCGATTTCGAAAGCGTCAAGCAGGTCCAGGAAAATCGGATGTTCGGAATTGAGGGTGCTTCGATCGTACAAATCCAACACGAGAATATGCATCTCGCCAGCGATCGATTCCGCGTAGCTCTTCCCCGAGGACACCCAGCCGAGGCGGGTAAAGAACGGAACCAACGTTTGTCGGGTAGCGGCGACAGCCAGCTTGATCTCGTTCCGCAGCGCCACTCGGTATGCCTCTCGCATAGCGGAAATCATGAGAGGACGCGCCTTCGCGTGCTCGGCGGCTGTCAGCCTGGAGACAACGGCAAGCCTGTCATAGACAGTTCGGTCAAACGTTGAATTCTCTAATAGCCGGTGCAGGTATTGATCGTCCGTCGCCAGACGGGCTTTGGTCAGCCTGATGGCCGTAAGGCATTCCCCCTCATGTTCGCCGAAAATGTTGAGGCTGCGATGATCGATCGCCTCGATCAAGCTGTGATTGTGGTGATTGGCATCTGGATAGGATTTTTTATCCCGCGCGACGTATAGCGCATACCGAAGGGCGCCAATTCTTTCCAGATCGTCGGCCGTCTCGGCGACTGATACGCCTTGGGTTCGAACTCGATCATACACAAAGGAGCCGACAACATGGCTTTTCATGAGGCTCGTCCCTCCTAATAGCAGTTCGAGTCTCTACAGCCATCCGCTAACAACATCGGTCGCGGCATTTCACGCTTGGTGCAACCGCCTTGACAGTCCTGCACCGTATCAGACGACGAGCCAGGCTTCCCATCCTCTCGCGAACTGAGCGGGTTCTGCGGCTCTTCGTATTTGCAATTGCCGTTGGTGCAGTCGGCGACCTCAAATGCACGCTGCCACCCAATTTGATGAACCGCATCGAAGCCAGTTGCGAGTCCTCCCGACGTCCTTGCACTTGCAGTCGAGACAGCTGCTGAAATCGATGTTGCCGAGAGAAGAGCGATCAAGAGCTTGCACATTTTGTATCTCCATCGAGTCGAGGGTGTGGTCTCTTCGACGCGGAGACGATCGGCTAACCAGCCAACGGCATCAATCGCAGAACGATGAAGGTCGATGAGGAATGGATGTTGGATAATGAATCAGGTCGTTGGCTAATGTAGGCAGGTGATTTCCGTTGCATCCGCAAAGATCAGCTGAAGCCCAGGTCCCCATTGGGCGATGCATCGCCATGTCTTGACGACGGCCGGCTCGACGGGCGGTTCACTGTTCGAATGAAGATGCCTGATAGAGAATGCAGGGCTACGGTGATCGGACAGCCCGATCCAGCCCTTCATCGTTCATCATCGTAAATCATCGCCGCTCATCGCTCTCGCATTGCGCAACAGCCTGATTTTGCACGACCCTGAACCGATCCCGGACCTGGACAGGGCGATCCGATGGCTGAACTACAGATCGACGTTGCTTCCCACCCGCAACAAGCAGGTGATTTGGACTGCCCGAACGTGGTAAGCCTCAGGGACGTAAACCCTTCTGACGGGATTTCGATGCGCCGCGTGCTTCTGGTCGAGGATGACGACCGCCTTCGTACCAACTACGAGACGCTTCTGAGTGCCCACCAGCTCTCGGTGAAGGCCTGCGCGACCAAGGCCGAGGCTATGGCCGCATTCGGAGGCGAGAATTTCGACGTCATCATCCTGGACGTCACGCTCGGAAGCGATTCCGAGGCAGGCTTTGAGCTATGCCAGGCGTTCCGGGAGAAACGCAAGACCGCTCCGATTATCTTTCTTACCGATCGCAGCGATGATCATGACAGGATCAGCGGGCTGCGTCTTGGCGCCGACGATTACCTCGTCAAGACCATCTCGGGTCCGTTCTTGGTCGCGCGCATCAACGCCCTCATCCGGCGGGTCGAAACGCTGACCGGCGCGGCCGGTGAGGCGGCCATCGCAAAGCCATCGCCGACGTCAGTCGCGGGCCTGCGAATCGACGAACGACTGTCGCAGGCATTCTGGCGCGGCGACAAGCTCGATCTGTCGCTGACGCAGTTCTGGATTTTGAAAGACCTGTTCGAACACATGGGTGAGGTGCGATCGACCTCTGACCTGATGCGCGCGGCGCGCGTGACCGTGCAGCCCAACACGATCGTCGTTCACATCAAGGCGATCCGGGAGGAGATCATGCGGACCACCCCGGATTTTGCCTGCATCAAGGCCGAGCGCGCCCGTGGCTATCGCTGGGTGGACGAGGCGTAGTCGCTGGCTAGCGGCAGCCTGATGGTCGCTTCAACACCTGAGCCATCCGCCAGGTTGGCAATCGCGGCCGATCCGCCCCGATATTCGGCGATGAGACGCACCAGATAAAGCCCCAATCCCTGATGCTCGCTGGCGGGACCTGCGCGGGTCGAGCGGAACGGACTGAACAGCTCGTCGGTATCGCCCGGAATTGTCGGCCCCCGGTTCAGAACCCCAATTCGCGCGTCCTCGCCTTCGCGCGTGAGCGAGAGCACGACAATGCTGTCGGGGTGGGCAAAGGAAGCGGCGTTTCCGAGGAGATTGCTGACGGCCTCCTTGACCAGCGTCGCATCCGCCTCGACGTAAACGCCATCCAGCGCTTGTAACTGAAAGCCTATTCCCGAACTGGTCTGCCGATGAGCTTCCAGACATTCGCTCAGCAGCCGGCCGAGATCGATCCGCTCCGGCTTGCCCTGCCTGACGAAGGCCTCGGCGTCGGTCGCCTGGCTCGCTCGTTCGACGAGGTTCCAGACATGCTGGGCATCCAGCGTCGCGTTGTCCAGGTGAAGCTTGAGCTGCGTGTCGCGCGGGCTCGTGAGTGCCGCGATCTCGATGCTGGAATTGATGCGGGCGATCGGATGGCGCACTTCATGGCGGAGGAAGGCCGCGAGTTGCCGGAGCCAAGCGATGTTGCGGTTGTCATTCTGATGCTGGCGTGCCAGAGCCTCAAGCGATTGCGAGAGTTCGGCAGTCCGCAGTGCGACCTTGTTTTCGAGGTCGGCATAAGAGTCCTGGAGTTGCGCGCCCATTTCATTGAACTGGTCGGCGAGACCTTCCAGTTCATCGCCCGTCTTGATCGAAATGCGCTGCGAAAAGTCACCGCCGCCAATGCGAGCGGCGCCGGCGCGGAGCGCCTGGATGGGGCCAACCATACGGCGGGCGAGGACGACGCCCGCCACAGCCGCAAAGAGGGACGCCGCCAGGATCACGAGCGCAAGACGCCAGAGTGCCGCGTAGAGCGGCGCGTAAGCCTCGTCGATGGGCAGTTCGACAAACATCGTCCAGCCCAGCGGCTGGATAGGTGCCGACGCAATCAGGTGCTCCCTGTTCTCGATAATACTCGCTTTGTCGGGCACGTCGGATTTGCTGTAGCTTTCTTGTGCCGCCCGTACTTGCGGGAGCGTTGACATGTCACTATTGCGCAGAACCGCACTGATATCGGGATGTGCAATCAGCCGCCCATGGGCATCGGTGACATAGGCGCGGCCATGCTTGCCGACGGTGATCTGCGAGACAACATCCCAAATCAGCTTCAAGTTGACTTCGGCAATGCTGATGCCCGTATTCTTGCGCGTACCGGCTATCGCCAGCGTCATATACGGTTCTGATTCTCGCTGGAAATAGACCGGACCGTAATACACCTTGCGCGCGACAGCCTCGGTGAATTTCGGATCGTTAGAAAGATCAAGCCCACTGTCAACCACGTCCATTGTAAGACGTGAGACGTGAACGCGCTCATGGCCGGTCGGGTCCACGAGTGTGAGCTCAGCGACAGCAGGGACCTGGCGCAAGAGACGCAGCGCGTCCACGCGATGTTGTTCAGTCGATCCGCTCGACCACGGCAATTGCGTGGTCCATCCCAGTTGATTCTGGATCTCCTTGATAAACTCACTGATCTTGGCAGCTGCGGCTATGGCCTGCGCCTGCTGTATCTCGATCAAAGCGGCCTTGTGATCGCGGGAATAGAAGAGGATCTCGAAAATTCCGTTCGGCAAAAGCGCTGCCGCGACCACGAGAACAAACAACGCGACATATTTGCTGAACAGACGGTTCCGCCCTTTCCGGCGCGGACCGATCGACACTCCCGTCCGGGTGGACAGCGAACCCGCTTTGGATGCATCGGATTGGAGGGAAATCGTCATCTTGCTACTTTATTAGCAAGGACGCGGCGGCTTGTCTTATGCCGCATTGCAGCAGCATGCGCGGCGGTGATTTTTAAGGCCCGCGATGCGGCCCGCTATTCGACTATTCGATCCGCCTGGAGGAGCAGTGTTTGCGGAATTTCGACGCCGAGCGCCTTCGCCGCTGCCGTATTGGCAGCCATGATGAATTCGGTCGGCTGTTCGACCGGAATGTCAGCTGGCGTGGCACCACGCAAGATCTTGTCGACGAGTTCGGCGGCCCGCCGGAACAGGGCCGAGCCGTTCGGCCCGTACGATATCAAGCCTCCCAGATCGACGAAGCCGTAGGAGTCGTAGACGGCCGGAAGTTTGGCTGCAACGGTCAATGAGACGATCTGCCGGCGTCGGGTGTTGAACAGGTTCGAGTTACAGAAATACAAACCGTCGGCTTGACCTTTCACGGCATTGAAAGCCGGTTCGATATCGTCAACGGACCTGATGACAGGTGCAAGGACATCGAGGCCCAGACGACGGGCCACGGCGTCGGCTTCCTTCGCCTCTCGCGTGGCAGCTGGGTCATCGGTGTACGCCATGATTGCCAAGCGGCGAATACCAGGCGCGATTTCGCGCAACAATCCGATCCGCTTGCTGGCGGAGTCGGCCAATTGGGTCGACAAGCCTGTCGCATTGCCACCCGGCCGGCTCAAACTAGCGACCAGCCCATTTGCAACCGGATCGGATGCGTTGGCGAAGACGATCGGGATCGACGAAGTCGCTTGCTTGGCAGCAATCACCGTCGGCGTCGAGGACGTGGCGATAAGATCAACATTGAGGCGCACGAACTCCGCCGCGATTTGACCAAAACGCTCATTATGCGCGTCTGCCCACCGATATTCGAAGACGATATTCTGACGTTCGATCCAGCCCATCGCGCGCAAGCGCTCAACGAATTCTTTCCACAGTCTGCCTTGTGAAGCTTCGTTCTGCGCACCGAGGATCCCGATAACGACGGGCTTCTGTGCCGGCTCCGCGTTTGCGCGCTCGGGGAGCAGGCACGGCGCAGACGCCAGGCTGCCGAGCAGGGTGCCGAGAAAGTCGCGCCGCTTCACCTTCGCTCGCTAGTGTGAGTTCGCGGCTCGCGGCTTTCCGATCGCCGCGACAACCATGGGCAGGAGCCTTGCAGCGACCATCCGGTGGCCCTCGGGTGTGAAGTGAACACCATCGGCCTGCCGGGGCACGTTCATTCTGGGTTGCATGATCACCTTGATGTGGCGCGCCCGAAGCTGGCTTACGATCGCTCCGGCATTGGCGGCGTGCTGCGAACCTTCGCCGGCCCTGATGTCATTTGCCGGGTTGTTAAGGCCGACGATGGCAATCTGGGTACCATCCGGGACGGATGAATTGAGCCGTCCCAGCATGCCGGATGTTGTATCTCCGCTAACGCCGGCATTTGTCACGCGGGCGTCATATCCTTTCGCGCGCAACATGGCCTCGAGTTGAGCAGGAAAGGCCTGATCGGGACCAACTCCCTTTCCCGCAGTGTTGCTCGCACCGAGCGCGACAATCGCAACTTCGGCGGCATCCGCCGTGGTCGTCCCCAACATCACCATGCTGACTGCCAATCCAGCACACGCCAGTTTGCTGATCCGCTCCAACACATCCGCAAGATTCATGACCGCACCTCGAGCAAAACAAGTCATTTGATATCGACAGTATCGTTTCAATTAGCAGCTGTCACCCGAGCAGGCGACAGCGATCAGGCCAACACAGAGGGAGCGCCAGGCGTTGCAAAGGCCGTTCTCGACTGCGGCTCGTCGGCCGGCTCCTCGTGATGTCCACCACCACCACCACCACCACCGCCGCCAGGATCCGCGAGTTGGAAGCGCGGTTGCAGCTTGGCGCAGCCACCGCCGTTACAGTCCTGCACCGCGTCCGGTGAGGACGAGCGCTTGCCATCTTCAGGCGACGCCGGCGGGTCCTGCGGCTCCTCGTATTTGCAGCCGCTGCCGTTGCGGCCGTCGGCCACCACCAGGCTGAAGGCCGAGGGCTCGCTGGGCTTGGCCGAGGCCGTTCTCGACTGCGGGTCGGCTGGCGGCTCCTCGTGATGCCCGTTACCACCGCCGCCATTCGGATCTGCCAGTTGCAGGCGCGGCTGCAGCTTGGCGCAGCCACCGCTTGTACAGTCCTGCACCGCATCGCCGGGAACGCGGCCGTTCTGCGTGGTCGAGGACGGTGCGAGCGGATCTTGGGGCTGGGCAGGGACTAGGCAACCCGTGCCCCCGCAGCCGGCGGCATATGCGGAGGCTGGTACAGCCGATAGAGCGAAGAGAGTGAGAGCGGATGAGAGAATAAATTTTTTCATTAGCAAAGCTCCTTTGTTTTCATTGCTTCGAATGATCAACTCCAACCGCTCCCTTCGCGCCATCGCCAGCTGTGGATGGACCGTCACGACGGCCACGCCGCCGCCGATGAGGACGAGGGCCAAATTGGCGGAAAGCAAGAGCTTCTTGCGCATGAAAGCTCCTTGGAGTTGGCTAGGATCAGTTTGCTGGGTTCGATCTCGTCTTTCCTGACACGCTTGAATTTCATTCCTTGATGATGGCCGGCCCGGTCGCGCGGCTCAATATTTGAACGATGATGATCGATGAAGAACGCTAGTTATCGGTGAACCTGCGTTAGCCCCAAGTAGATTCCAGTGCGCAGCCGCTTCAGGGCCGAGGGAATCTTGCTCACGCAGAAAACGAGCCCTGGACCAGTTCTTCGGCTATGTCACGGAGCGTTTTTTTCTTGCCCGGATCGATCCGTGTGGGCAGTGCAACTCTGGCGGCAGCGCCTTCCTGATCTTGGCAAGCGCCTCGAACTGCTCAGCAGTTACCGTAGTGTAGCGTGTCGCGTGCGGCGCACTGATGTCTGGAAGACGTCGTCGCTCCGGGCAAGTGATCAGATCGGTCGCCTTCCAGCGCGCAAGCCCGTTTCATCATTCTGCGACCGTTCATCAGCAACCATCAGCGTTCTCCGATTGATGCTGTTGACCGGCTGGGTGACCCTCTTAGCATCGAAGATCGAAGCCATCGAGCTCCGGAAAGCGTCAGGCATGATCGAGCGCAGATTTGAATGTCGCGTTATGCGCGCGGCGTCTCGCGCGCAGCTCCAAAGTGAGATGATTATCAATATTGATTTCGCGACATTAGCGAGGCGATCAGATTGAATGGTTAGAACTCAACGGGAGAAATCTAATGAACATAAAGTGGATATACGTGCTTGCTTCGATGATCATCGCTTTGAACAGCAGCGCGTTAGCTGAGACGCCGGTCGCAACGTCGCATCCGATAACAGATGACGACGTAAACGACAGTTCGGAATTTCAACCAGAGCTGACCATCCATAATCCTTCGCTCGAGAATTACAATCGATGTATGAATGCGTCTATAAGACAAGACGGCGTTTCTGCTGAGGGAAACAGAGTAGTTCATCGATGCTGGGGCGATGTCGCCGAACAATGGTTTAATGATTTGGCTGATAGGCCAACCAAAACTATTCATGGAAGAACTGGGACGTTCGTGGTTCGGGATTTCGGGGGCGGTACCTGCGGTAAGCAGACTATCGAAGCAGATGGACGATCGCCCGGCGCGAATCCATTTGTTTGTGAAATTTATCAGAGAGGACCAAACTGAGTTTAGGTTGTCGTGTTCTTGGAAATCGCAAGCGTCAGCCGGAGTTGGGAGCCCAAATAGTCAGTTGCTTTCGACCTTTGGAAAGAGGCTGAAACGCAGGTTTATTTCGCGGGCAGTCATGACGCACCAGCAGCCAATAGCGTCCGATTAAATTATCGTCTCTGTTTTGACTGACCATTCACAAGGGTGAATGCAACGTTGAGAAATGCCTTCGTTGATAGCTTTCTCGCTGATCCCGATGATACCTCTCCGCGGTCAAATTGCGGAGATTTGGAAGGGTATCACGGATCCGCAACAACTAGCTTCGAATATCATAGATTTTCGTAACGCTCAGCCGCGACCAGGCGTTCAGGATCAGGCGCAACAGAAGCCTCAGCCAGGCGAGGACGAGGCGGAGGTTTTGGCCTACGGCACTAACAACGGCCCTGCAGGCGTCGCCGTGACGGCCGAGGTGCCCATCGGTCTTCATGTGACTGATGACGGGCTCGATTGCCGAGCGGCGGCGGAACTCGCGGTTGATCATTCCGAAGACGCCGCGCTTCTGGCCAGAGATGAAGATGCGGCGCGGGTTTTTGGTTTGTGGCCGCGATAGCCCTTGTCGACATAGGCGCGCTTGATCGGACAGCCCGGTGAGCGTCTCGGTGCGTTTGATGAGGTCGCCGAGCGTTGCCCGTCATAGGAATGCCTGGCAGCGTCTTGGCATGCAGCACAAACTTGCCGCCTGGGGGCCGGCCATTGGTGGTGAAAGGAGGCTTTAACGCCGAACTCATAAGGGTGCTGAGGCCTTGCCACTGCCGATGCATTCGACCTCCGGCCGCATGGAAGGAATATGCTAGTTCTTCGCCATCATATCTCTCAGACTCTTCCGCCCCGATTG
>Ga0210387_10002517_pt1 | contig 14037 bp, 20 predicted proteins | sample IncBWC7OmetaG_FD_160108 | JGI IMG/M metagenome (GOLD analysis project Ga0210387, IMG submission 160108) | Forest soil microbial communities from Barre Woods Harvard Forest LTER site, Petersham, Massachusetts, United States - Inc-BW-C-7-O ...
CATTCGGTTTTCTTCAGTTTCGCAGACGCGATCCGCGTTAACCAGCGTAGCGCCTCTGATTCCAGCGGTTTTCGGCCCAAGCGTAGCAAAAAAGCCTCACATCTCGTTAAACCCCGCGGCCGGCCAAAAGCCTTCCCAAGAAAGTGTTGCGAGCCTACATCGCTCTCGCCCGCCAACGGAGAAAATCATGACATCCCAAGCTGTAAGGCCGTATGACAGACGGCTTAAGCCTGCACTTTTGCTAACGCTTGCCTCCTTGATATGTCTCTCCGTCCCAGCGGCTCGCGCGGCCGATGAACCAGATTTGATCTTCCGCCGTTCCACGGTGTTCAAGTTGATGAGCCCGAACGACAAGCTCGCCACCTATGGGGTCGACGACCCCGAGGTCGAAGGCGTGGCCTGCCATTTCACAGTCCCGGAAAAGGGCGGATTTACGGGTTGGTTGGGGGTTGCCGAGCAGGTCTCGGACATTTCGCTCGCCTGCCGCCAGATCGGCCCGATCCGCTTCAAGGACAAAATGGGGCAGGGCGATGACATGTTCCGCCAGCGACGCTCGCTGTTCTTCAAGAAGATGCAGATCGTGCGCGGCTGCGACGCCAAGCGCAACACGCTGGTCTATATGGTCTATTCCGATAAGCTGATCGACGGTTCGCCGAAGAATTCGACTTCGACCGTCCCGGTCATGCCCTGGGGAGCGGCCGACCAGACCGTGCAGAAATGCGGCGATTTCATTCAGTAGCGGGTTAAGGCCTAGCCTTGCTGGCGGCCTGTCTTGCGGTCGCGGCAGCCGACCAGATGCACGAATTGCTGCGGCGTTGACGTGGCGCCGCTATCGCAGCGCTGTTGCGACATCGCCCCGCAATGCTGCTCAACATTGCCGCGGGCGGATCCCTCACGCTGTGCGGTGGCGCCGACCGGCTTGGAGAGCTTGTCGACGATCACACCTTGCGGCTTTGCTTGTTTTCGGGCGGAGGGTTTGCTGCCAGCAACGATGTCGCCACGAGGCATAACTGCTATCCTTTGTGGGGGTGAGAGACAACGCGCAACGATCCCGAAAGTTGCGGGATTCCATTGAGTCGTCCGCCGCGCCGGCGCGGTTCACGGGCCCCGCCACAGCAGAGGCAGTTTTCCACCAGATAAAAGTAAAAATGCCGCTTCTAATGCCGTCGCGTGGCTGTCACAGGCGTTTGCCTGGGCCGGGTTCGTCCTTTCGGCGAGGCAGATTCGGTCACTGAACGAAAGCGCTAACCATTTGAAATCGCTTGCATCAGTTGGCGTTTGTTTCGTCGGAACACCGCCGACGAAACAAATCTGCCGTCGATGAAACCATTTTGGGCTTTGGGCGCAGAACTCCGGAAACCCCTCATGGTTATCAAGCGACCAACAAATACCGGCGCTTCAAGCGCCACAGGGACAAAACCGGAGACAGTCAAATGCGGACCATGAGCATCATCCTCGCCTTTGCCTTCGTGCTGGCTGGTTCTTCGATGGCGGGTTCGGCTGACACGGGTTTGCCGGGCATCGGCACCTTCTCCTACAATGGCTCGCCGGTGGCGGCGCCGCAGGTGTTGGTTGTCGCTGCACGCTGAGCGCTCGAAGCAAGACTTAAAAAAGTTGCCTGTAAGGCCGTCATGTACCTTCGCAATTGCGCTGCGGCGTTCGTAGCAATCCTCTCATTCAACCAAGCCGCTCAGGCGCAAGCCTCGCTGCAGATTCGTGCCGCGATCCATCTGTCGGATCCCCGCACGGAATTCGTGCGTCAATGCGCTCCCCATATGCTCGGCCGCTGGGCCCATCCGGAAGAAGTGTGCGGCTGCCTGCATGACCACGCCGCTGCTGTGGTCGAAGACAGCGATTTGCGTCAGGCACTGCTTCGCGGCATCAGCGAGACCGGTGTGCCGACCATCGAGAACGCGTGGGTGCCTGAAGCGAAACAAGGCGAGATCGGCCCGACCTTCACCAAGATCGCCAAGCCGACGCTGCAATGCATGTTCGACCCGGCGAAATAGGCCGAACGAACTTCAATCTTCTTCTCAGCCTGATTTGAACTCGCGTCGCCGGGAGCTGGTGGTCACCTGCTCTTCGGGGCCGAAATCTTCGGACCCGAGCGCGGCACACATTTGCGGGACATCACGACGCCGCTATCGGTCATCTTGGCGCCGTGCACTTCCTTGATCTGGCCCTGGGGGCAGCTGCCGTCGTCGACCATCACGCGCTGGCCAAGCCGCAAGCCCACAACGTCCTGCTCGCGCCCGACCTGATTGTTTAAAGCCAGCGCTGGCGTCATCGCGCCCAGCAACAGCAGACAGCAGAGCAGGGCGCGTGAAATAATTTCCATGGGCAAGGGCATGCGCCTGTTTTTCCAATTGCGCAAGGTAGGGATGCCGTGAAAGACACTTCGCCTGCACAATTGCCGCAGGGTATGGTTTGATCGCGCGACACGGGGAACGATCACCATCATGACTGCAAGCGAGGCCCAACGAATTCTCGACGCCGTGGACGCCGGCTTCGATGCCCAGCTCAAGACCACGCGCGACTTTGTCGCGATCCCCTCGACCCGCGGCGCCGAAGGTCCGTGCCAGGACATGATCGGAGATCTCCTGCGCAAGCGCGGCTACGAAGTCGACGACTGGCATATCGATCTCGATGATCTCAAGGATTTGCGCGGCTTTGGGCCGATCGAGCATGACTTCTCCAGGGCACGCACCGTGGTCGGCACCTATCGGCCCGCGACCAATGCCGGAAAATCGCTGATCCTGCAGGGGCACTGCGATGTGGTGCCGACCGGCCCGCTCGACATGTGGGAGACGCCGCCGTTCTCGCCCACGATCAAGGACGGCCGGATGTATGGCCGCGGCGCCTGCGATATGAAGTCGGGCACGATCGGCGCACTCTATGCGCTCGATGCGATCAAGGCGGCCGGCCTCAAGCCGACCGCGCGCATCCACTTCCAGTCGGTGATCGAGGAGGAGAGCACCGGCGTCGGCGCGCTCTCGACCTTGCAGCGCGGCTACCGCGCGGATGCGTGCTTCATACCAGAGCCGACGGGCGGGAACATGATCCGCTCGCAGGTCGGCGTGATCTGGTTTCGCCTGAAGGTGCGCGGCTTTCCCGTCCATGTGTTCGAGGCGGGCGCGGGCTCCAATGCGATCATGGCGGCCTATCATCTGATCCACGCGTTCGAGAAGCTCGAGATCGAATGGAACGAGCGGGCCAAGGCCGATCGTCATTTCAAGGCGGTGACGCACCCGATCAACTTCAATCCCGGCATCGTCAGGGGCGGAGACTGGGCGTCCAGCGTGCCGGCCTGGTGCGATGTCGATTGCCGGATTGCGATCCTGCCGGGCTGGTCGGTCGCCGAGTGCCAGAAGGAGATTCTGGCATGCGTCGCCGCCGCCTCGCGCGACCACCGCTTTCTCTCCAACAATCCGCCCGATGTCGAGTGGTCCGGCTTCCTGTCGGAGGGCTATGAGCTGAAGGACTCTGCCGAGGCGGAATCTGCTTTCGCCAAGGCCCATGGCGCGGTCTATGGCGGTGTGGTCGAGGATCGCGCCTTCACCGCGCTAACCGATACGCGTTTCTACGGGCTCAACTACAACATCCCGAGCCTGTGCTTTGGTGCCAGCGGCGCGGCCATGCACGGCTTCAACGAATATGTCGACCTCGAGTCGCTGCGGAAATCCACCAAGGCGACCGCGCTCTTCATTGCGGAATGGTGCGGGGTGGAGAAGCGTTAGCCGTTCTCATCGTCACCGCGGCCATTACCTCGGAAGTCATTGCCTGGATTAACCCGCCGATCCATTCTCGCTACAAAGTGCTTGAGGGAATACCGGGAGAGGCCATGACGCTGCTGGAAAAAATTCAGTCGATGAAGCTGCCTTTTGCCGAGTTGAAGGGCGTGACCTTCGTCGAGGCCGACAAGAATCGCGTGGTGGCGAAAATGCTGGTTCGGCCGGATCTCTGCACGCTTCATCGCACCATTCATGGCGGCGCAATCATGGCGTTGGCGGATTCCGTGGGCGCGGCGGCGACGGTGATCAATCTGCCGGAGGATGCCAAGGGCACCACGACGCTGGAGAGCAAGACCAATTTCATCGGCGGCGCCAAGGAAGGGACCACGGTGACCGCGACCGCGACCCCCGTCCATCGCGGCCGGCGCACCCAAGTCTGGACCACACGCATCGAGGCCGAGGATGGCAAGCTGGTTGCCATCGTGACCCAGACCCAGATGGTGCTGTGACACCTCCGCGGTTTAGCCCAACCGCGCCGCGGTTAACCAACCGCCTGTGATTGGCAAATGTCCGGTCTTGAAATTCGTGCTGCAATGCACAATATCTGAGGTCTAGGGATTCGACGCGCCTCCTCGAGGGTTTTCTCAGAGGAGTTTTGACTTGCACCACGAAGATGCTCATCGCCCGAGGCCGGGCTTTGGCTATGTGCGGACGTTGAGCCAGCAGGAAGAATTGCCGCTGTTGCGCGATCACCTGCTGCGCCTCGACCCGCAAAGCCGCCACGATCGCTTCAATGGCTATCTCGATGAAAGTTTCATCGAGCGCTATGCCGCGAAATGCGCCGACGACGGCACCATCATCGTTGCCTATATGGAGAGCGGCATTGTCCGCGGCGCGGCCGAGTTGCATCCGCCCGAGCAATCGGATGACGGCCTGCCGGAAATCGCCTTCAGCGTCGAAGACTGCGTGCGGCGCCAGGGCGTCGGCAGCCTGCTGTTCCGGCGATTGATTTCGGAAGCGCGATGGAGGGGCTATCACACGCTGCGTGTCACTACCGGCTCGGGTAACGAGGCGATGCGCGCGCTCGCCAACAAGTTCGGCGCGAACCTGGAATTCCGCCACGGCGAGACCACGGGCACGATCGATCTGACGCCGCAGCCGCAGGCCGAACTGGCCAAGCTCGCGATCGACGCGCCGCTCAACGCGGCACGCGCGGTGATGAGCTTCAACCGCGCCTGCTGGAAGATGTTTTCGAAATTGTACGAGGATGGGCGCGCGGCCTGACCGCGCGTATCTGACCGGGCGGCGAATCTATTGTTTGCGCATGATCTCCGCGCAAACGCTACGCGTTTGTCGCAGGGAAAACCGCCGCACACTTTTCTGGATCATGCGCTACGTACCGGTCCGCTTGTCGTTGCCGAACTTGCGAACCACGCGCCGCTCGACCACCACCGAACGTTGCGCGCCTTGCTCGCCCGTGATCACGCGGGTGGTTGCACGCGCATTGACGCGGCTCTGCTTCTTCACTTCGGCGAGGACCGTGTCGTACGGCATTCCCATCAGCGAGGCGGCGATCTCGGCCTGCTGCTCATGATCGTCGGTGATGCCGACGGCAGCGAAAATCGCTTCATCTAATGTCGGGGGATCACGCCGGACGCGGCGCGGACCATACTTGGTATTCCAGTCTTCGCTCATGGTGGTCTCTCGATTGACCCCCGATACCTAAGGTTGGCTTTGTTGCATTGCAATATGAATTTGATGTGGCAGGTCAGCTATGCACTGCCGTAATTCACAGGCCTTCCAGTTTTGTCGCCTCGTAAATCTGGATGTCCGGGGCGCCGGCCGCGAGCGGATGGAGTGTACGGACGAAGTTGCGCGAGGCCAGGACCGCGAAATGCGCGATCAGGGCCGCGCGATCGGCCCATTGCTCGATGAACACGAGCCGCAGCGGGTTCTCGCAATCGATATGCACGGCGTGCGAGATGCATCCGGCCTCGGTGCGCGAACGATGCACATGCTCGAGGCTGAGCTTTCGTACTTCCTCGAATGTCTCCGGCCGCGCCGTTACGCTGCCTGTCACCACGATCATCTCGCGTCGCTCCCTGCTTTCATAGGCGCCGTCGCCTCCAATGGCTGTTGCGGCCAGCGCTTGAGCGCCGCGCGGCCCGCATCGGTCAATTCATAGACGCCGCGTTCGGCGCGATCGAACCAACCATAGACATTGTGCAGCAGGATCTTACCGGCATCGGGCATGTCCTTGCGCAGATCTTTCACCCGTTGCGGTCCGCCCGCTAGCGCGGAGGCGCAGGCGAGCGCTTGCTGGCGATAGGCGGTCATGATCGGCGCGCGCGTCGAGCCGCCCATGGCGGGATCGCCGATGCGCCGGCGGTGCTCCGCCACCAGCCGCGAGCGTTTCTTGGGATCGCGGCGAGGAGCCGTCGTCGGCGGCTTGACCAAAACCTCGACATCGCCGCTGCTGGTAACGCCGAGCATGCCGAATCCAAGCCGCCGGCAGAGATTGCGATAGCGCGCGTCGCTTTCGCGTCCCTTGCCATTGATCGACATCCTGGCGGCGATCCAGACTTCGTCGGCGGCGCCCGCGCGGTTCACCGCTTGCAGCACCAATTCGAGATTGAACGAGAGTTTCAGCTCCCCGATCACGACGACCGGCGGGTCGTCGCCGCTCAGCGCGACGAGATCGCAGCCGCCGACTTCGCCCTTGACCGTGAAGCCGAGCTTTTCGAGGAAGCGTTTGACGGGCAGATAAAGCGCGGTTTCCAAGGCAGCACCGATTCCGGCGGCGCGCGGGCCGCGACTCAATAGCCGGATTCTAGCCGAACTGGAGCGGTAATCCCTAGACCCGGCCCGCGACCGGTATCAGCGCGCCGGTCACCGCGCTTGCGGCGTCGCTTGCCAGGAACAGGATAACGTCCGCAAGCTCCTGCGGCGCGACCCATTTGGAAAAATCCGCCTTTGGCATGCTCGAGCGGTTGGCGGCGGTATCGATGATGGAGGGCAGCACCGCATTCACCGTAATCTTGCCCTTCTGCTCGGCAGCGAGCGCTTCGGTGAGCCGGTGCACACCGGCCTTCGAAGCCGCGTACGGGCCCATACCGGCGCCGGCCTGCAGCGCGCCCATCGCGCCGATATTGATGATGCGGCCGGCGGAAGACGCCGCAAGATGCGGGATCGCCGCCTTACAGGTATTCAGCGCGGTCAACACGTTCATCGCATACATGCGCTGCCAGCTTTTCGGATCGCCCTCGGCGACGGTCTCGAACGTGAAGCCGCCGGCGATATTGACCAGCACATCGAGCCGACCGAAATGCGAGGCCGCCGCGTCGATCGCCTTCTTTGCCGCTGCCGCGTCGGAAAGATCGACGCCGCCGAGCTCGATTCGATCAGCCGTGGCTGCCACTTGCGACGGCGCGTGATCGACGCCCGCGACCTGCGCGCCGCGCTTCCGCGCGGTCTCGGCGACCACTTGGCCGAGCGCGCCCAATGCTCCGGTGATGACGATGACTTTTCCGTTCATGATGATCTCCCTGGGCGCGAAGGATGGGCGAGCGCCACTATGATCAGGCGGATTTCATTTGCAAAGCCATGAAATTGGTCTCCTACTGCGGGTGTTTGAGAATTCATTCCCGTTGAGGATGTTCATATGACTGCCCCTGGGCCGTGCGAAACTCATCTTGATGAATTTAGACTCCAACATCGGCTGCCGCATTTGAAGGAAGCGCTCAGGCAAAGCCGAAAGATCAGGATTGTGGCGCTTGGTTCGTCTTCGGTAGCAGGCGCAGATGGCGTCATCCCGTTTCCGCCGCGGCTCGAATTGCTATTCAGGCAACGCTACTTCGGCCGCATGATCGACGTGATCAACCGCGGGATCGGCGGACAGGAGGCACCCGAGGAAATGTCGCGGATCGAGGCTGATGTCATCGCGGAAGCTCCCTCGCTCGTGATTTGGCAAGTCGGCACCAATGCCGTCTACAAAAGCTACAATCCGGATGAAGTCCGGGCAACGCTCGCGGTCGGGCTTGATGTCCTAGCGCCTTGGCCAATCGATGTCGTGCTGATGGACTCTCAGTTCACCACCGCAATCGTAGAGCCGGCCGCTACACTCAAATTCGCCAACACCATCATGACGCTTATCTCCGACGTCGCTGCGGAAAAAGGGGTGAACCTGTTCCGGCGCTTCGCCCTGATGAAGCGATGGGTCGATGACGGCATCCCACTCTCAGAAATGGACGACGGAGCAAAAGAACATCTCCATACCAGCGAATGGGCCACCAATTGCGTGACACAAGCATTGTTCGACGCGATCACGCAAAGAGTTGACGCTCCAGCGGACGCGTAAGACTATCGATCGAGGATTCACTAAAATTTTCGACACTTTCGTAAACCGATGGCAGAACGACGCAGCTAAAGTAATGCTTCTAAACCCAAGGGGCTGGAGCATTACGATGCGGAATCTGCCTGATCATGGTTTGCCGCTGGTTCAACTCAAGGAGCAACGGCGCGACCTCGTCGTTGCCTTGCAAAATCGGAACGGTCCGGTGACGGGCTGGGAGCTGATGCAGATTGCCGCGATACAGCAGGCGATCCAGGCGTTCGAGGACGTCATTGCCGACCTCGATGCCGAAATGGAAGCGGCGGCCTGAGCGTCGGCACGTGATAGTCTCGCGCGTCGTGCCGACGGCGCGAGACTAACATCGTCTGCCGGTTTCGATCAGGCCTGCAGGTAGCGCTGCTTCAATTCCGCGCGCTCGGCTGTGCCGAGGCCGAGCCCATCCCTGAAATAGCTTTCGAGATCGCCATACTGGGCGTCGACGGCATCGAAGCCGGCCGCGAGGAAAGAGGATTCCACCGATCCGATTGCCTGCCTGACATCGACCGGCAGGTCGGGCGCGGAATTGGGGTCGCGGCGATAATAGCTGTTGGTGAGGAGATAATCCTCCGAGATCACTTTCGCCGGTACGCCAAGCGCATGGAGCACCAGTGCGCAGGCAAAACCGGTGCGATCCTTGCCTGCGGTGCAATGGATCACCAGCGGCGCGGTGTCGGCGAGGATTTGCGCGAACAGTTCGCGGAAACTATGCGTGTTGAGGCGAACGTAACCGCGATAGGATTCGCGCATGATCTCCAGCGCGTCCGCTGATGACAGGGCGCGCGCCTGAAGCTTTGCCCGCAGTGCCGCGACCACGGTCGGCTCGATCGGCAGCGAATGGACGTTGATCTCCTCGACCACGCAGGCTGCCGCAAGTCGCTCCTGCGCGCCGCGGAAATCGAACGCGCTCTTGACGCCGAGGGAGCGCACCACCTTGACGTCCTGCTCGGTCAGATGGCCGAGATGGTTGGAACGGAATATCCGCCGCCATTTCAGCGCGCGGCCATCGGCCGTCGGATAGCCGCCGAGATCGCGGAAATTGCTGGCGCCCTCGAGGTTGAGGACACGGGGAGGGAGGTCTGTCATCGGCATCAGCTTAAGCCATCGTCTGCGGCAGAGAAATGACGTTGACGTGCTTAGCAGTCTAGTTCCGCTCTGCTCTATACTGCGGTTCGCAGGGGAAGGGCATGAGCAGATACCGGAAAATCGCTGTGGGCGCGGCAATTGCCGGATTGATCGGCAGCCTTGCATCGTTTTTTGTACCGCTTTTCGCGCAGACAACGTCGTTCCGGAATTATCGTTGCGCCGATGGCACTCAATTTATCGTCGCCAGCTATCCCAACGATTCCCGCATTTATCTGCAGATCGACGGCGGGCCGGTGACGCTGAAGCGACGATTTTCGATATGGGACAGGCGCTATTCGGGTGGCGGCGTCACGTTGAGGTTCGGTCGGACGGGGCGGATGACGGTGAAGCACCCGGGAAGGCCGGAAACGACGTGCGAACCCACCTGACGCGTTGGCGCAGCAAAAAGGGCCGAAACTATCTCGTTTCGACCCTTCTTCAGTTCCTTGGCTTCGCCGATTGGCCGGGCAAGTCCCGCTGCAGCGATCGGCGTGGCATCAATGTTCCCACGTCGGCTTGAAGCCAGGCACGGACTCACTGATCGCGTTTTCGTGGTACCAGCTGCCGCTGCAAACGGTCTCGTTCACACGAGGCGTGCTCTCGATGGTCGTCTTCGCTTGGGCATAGCTTCGGCCGCCGAGAGCCGCGCGGCCGCCGGTCGGGAATTGATAGATCTTGGCAGACCCCTGGTTGAGAATTGCACTCATTGATAGCTCCTTAAGCCGCAACGCTTTCCATGATGGTGCGCTCGACTCGTTCTCTTGTGGTTACCAACCTCGATATCGTTCGCAGCGTTGCCAGTGCAATGTGATTAAATCACAGTCAGTTTCTGCATCTTTTGTGAGCATTTCCCGCATTGCCTCCCACGGGGCAGGTTCCGTCTGGCTAACGCTTGGGCGAGAACAAAGGTTGCTGGTTCTCGTCGATCGGCCCAGCGGACGACTGCCGGCCGTGATGCAGCTTTAATCGCCCGACGCTGCGACCTACGGGAGTGCCGCGGAATCGAGCGGGAATCCGGCAATATCACTGCCATTTTGCCGCAGGCCGGCGAGGCGAGCCGCGCTGCTTTGCCGCACCCCTTTCGCCATCACGGAGCTGTGGATCATCCCCTCCCAAGCGGCATCCACCGACCCCGCCGCATTGCGGTGGCTGGCACGCTAAATGCTTTATGACAGGCGGCTGATTATGGCCGGGTATGGGTGGGCAACCATTCCTTTCGGTCTCCCACCTTCGACAAGACGATCAATAGAGAGGCTCAATGACGAAGTACAAGCTCGAGTATATCTGGCTCGACGGGTACACGCCGACGCCGAATTTGCGCGGCAAAACCCAAATCAAGGAATTTGCATCTTTTCCGACGCTTGAACAGCTTCCCCTGTGGGGCTTTGACGGTTCGTCGACCATGCAGGCCGAAGGCCACAGCTCCGACTGCGTTCTGAAGCCGGTCGCGGTCTATCCGGACGGTGCGCGCACCAACGGCGCGCTCGTGATGTGCGAAGTCATGATGCCCGATGGCAAGACCCCGCACTCGACCAACAAGCGCGCCACCATCCTCGACGACGAAGGCGCGTGGTTCGGCTTCGAGCAGGAATATTTCTTCTACAAGGACGGCCGTCCGCTCGGCTTCCCGTCTTCCGGCTATCCGGCGCCGCAGGGCCCGTATTACACTGGCGTCGGCTACTCGAACGTTGGCGATGTCGCCCGCAAGATGGTGGAAGAGCATCTCGACCTCTGTCTCCATGCCGGCATCAACCACGAAGGCATCAACGCGGAAGTGGCGAAGGGCCAGTGGGAATTCCAGATCTTCGGCAAGGGCTCCAAGAAGGCCGCTGACGAAATGTGGATGGCCCGCTACCTGATGCTGCGTCTCACCGAGAAGTACGGCGTTGATATCGAGTTCCATTGCAAGCCGCTTGGCGACACCGACTGGAACGGCTCCGGCATGCACGCCAATTTCTCGACCAAGTACATGCGCGAAGTCGGCGGCAAGGAGTACTTCGAGGCGCTGATGAGTGCCTTCGAGAAGAACATCATGGACCACATTGCGGTCTACGGGCCGGACAACGACAAGCGCCTGACTGGCAAGCACGAGACTGCGCCGTGGAACAAGTTCAGCTACGGCATTGCCGATCGCGGTGCTTCGATCCGCGTTCCGCACTCCTTCGCCAACAACGGCTACAAGGGCTATCTGGAAGACCGCCGACCGAACTCCCAAGGCGACCCCTACCAGATCGCTTCGCAGATCCTAAAGACGATCTCCTCGGTGCCGACAGGCGCCAAGGCTGCTGCGTAAGTAAGGCTGCCGCTTAAACTAACTCGACTTGCTTGGGCTGGGGCGCCTGGGCTAACGATGATCCGCCCGAGCGTTGCCGCTCCGGCGGATCATTGCTTTATGACATGCATTTGTGCTGCTTTTCCGGCCGTTATGAACCGCGCTAAATAGCGCCTGTCACGCATGATCCCTCGCGACAAACGCGGAACGCGTTTGCGCGGAGATCATGCGCAAATAACAGGCCGGGGACGCGCCTTGTTCGGGGGATTTTATACCGTCAGGTTCCAGGTTGACGATGCGGTCGGCCGCGGCGTGATGTATGCGCGCGACGGCAAGATGCTCGGCGGCAATTCCGCCTTCGCCCATATCGGCACTTATGAGGAGGTGGGCGACGAGATCGTCACCGAGATCAAGACCATCCGCCATAATCCCGATCTCACCCAACGGCCGATGGCTGGTGCAGATGATGCGACCCTGAATGCGCGGGGCAGCGCCGACGGGAAGCTCTATCGCTTCGAGGGCAGTCTGAACACCATGCCGGGCGCGGTGTTCAAATCGGTCATGACGCCGGTCGAGGAGCAGCCGCTGCCGATCGCGGGCGGGGTCGGCGAGGGCGGCGCGGTCAATGGCCTCTATTCCATCCAGCTGCGTATGCTCGACGGCATCGATGGCGGCCTCAACGGTGTGATGCTGCTCAATGACGGTCGTATCCTTGGCGGCGACGCCTGCTTCTATTATCTCGGCACCTACACCAGCGCGAACGGCCGCTGGAAGGGTCAAATCCTCAATCAGGAGCACACCCCGGCGAAAGGTGAAAACCCCGTGTTCGGCGGCCATGAGGTCGGAATCGGCTTTTCCGGCACCTGTGACGAAGAGGGCGCTCAGCTGGAAGCAACCGCGCTGGTCGGCAAGCGCAGTCTGCGCCTAAACGCCGTGCTGAAACTGATGCGGCGGGCGTGAGGCGGGAGCGATCGATGGGAAATGTGGTTCGGCTGCTTTCGACGCTGGCACTGCGCGGCGCGCTGGTGCAGCTCGCAGAACAATATCAGGTGGCGAGGGGCGTTGCGCTCGATGCCGATTACGCGCCCACCGTCGGGCTGTTGAAGCGGTTGCGCGACGGCGAGAAGGCCGACGTGCTGATCCTCACCCGCGAAGGGCTGGATGAGCTCGTGGCCGAAGGAGTGGTGGTTGCGGCCAGCAAGATCGATCTTGCGCGCTCCTATGTGGGCCTCGCGGTGAAGGCCGGCGCTCCGCTTCCCGATATATCGACAGAGGCAGCGCTGGTCTCGACGCTGCTTGCGGCGCGATCGGTGGCCTATTCGAAGATCGGCGCCAGCGGCATCTATTTTGCCGAGCTGATCGAGAGGCTCGGCATTGCCGCCGAGATCAACGCCAAAGCGACTATCACGGCAGGTTTCACCGCCGAGCGGCTCATGTCCGGCGAGGCCGATATCGCCGTACAGCAGCTCAGCGAATTGAAGCAAGTTGCTGGCGTCGAGCTGGTCGGCCCGATCCCGCTCAGCCTGCAAACAGCGGCGATCTTTACGGGCGGCCGCATGGCATCGTCGGAGAACGCTGATCAGGCCGACGCGCTCCTCACCTATCTGGCTTCGTCCGAGGTCGCGCCGGTGCTGCGCGAATCCGGGCTTGAGCCTTGAATTTGCCGGCGGGGCGACGCAACCTTCGCGCATGAGATACTGGCTGCATTGCTTGGCGTTCGCTGTCGTCACTTTCGCGTTGGCGCCTTTCGTGACGCCTTCCTTGGCGCACGCGCAATCCGCCGACCTCGTGCTCTGCGACCGCGTCGCAGCCGATCCCTCCGATCCGGACAAGCCCGCTGATGTCAGGGGCGTCACCGATGTCGCGGCGGCCGACGTCGCGACTGCCATCAAGTTTTGCAAGAAGGTGGCCGGCAGCTCACGGCGCGCGATGTATGAACTCGGCCGCGCCTATGCCGCGGGCAACCAGACGGCGGACGCGCTTGCCGCCTGGCGCAAAGCCGCCGATAAGGGCTCGACATCGGCGATGGTCGAACTCGGCGTTGCCTACGGCACCGGCGCCGGCGTCGCCAAGGACGAGGAAGCGGCGCGAAAATTGTTCGAGCGAGCAGCAGAAGGGGGCAATCCGCGCGGCGTTACGAACCTCGCCGCGCTCGGCGGCAGTGTCACCGCATCCGATCCCGCGCGCTCCCGGGAATTGCTGAGCAAGGCCGCCGAAACCAATGCAGAGGCGCAATATCAGCTCGGCCTGATGCTGGCCGATGGCACCGGCGGTCCGCAGGATGATGCCGGCGCCAGGGCCTTATTCGAAAAGGCCGCCACGCAAAATCATCCCGGTGCATTGGAGCGGATGGGTGCCTTTGCCGCCGAAGGCCGTGGTGGGCCGAAGGATCGCGACGCCGCGAAATCCTATTACAAGCGCGCTGCCGATCTCGGCAACGACCAGGCCAAGGCCGCGCTGAAGAAGATGGAGTGCGCCATCACGATCAAGGACAAGCGCGGGAATTTTGTGACCGATCTCTG
>Ga0210387_10002518_pt1 | contig 14037 bp, 10 predicted proteins | sample IncBWC7OmetaG_FD_160108 | JGI IMG/M metagenome (GOLD analysis project Ga0210387, IMG submission 160108) | Forest soil microbial communities from Barre Woods Harvard Forest LTER site, Petersham, Massachusetts, United States - Inc-BW-C-7-O ...
AGCTGGCAAACCCTCTCCGGCACCGACCCCGTCCCGCCGCCGCCGCACTCTCGCTAGCTAACGAAAGCAAAAGGCCATATCCTTTGTCGTCAGAGGAAACACCCATGTCAACAAACGCCGTAGCAGCGCGAAATCCACGCGCAAACTCCAGCACCCTAGGAGCACTTTGGATCCTCTACGCCATCCTCCGCCTGGTCGCCGTGATCCTCCTCGTCCTCTACGCCGGCACAGCCACGGTTATGTTCGGCGCTCTCCTAACCCGCGTCGCCGATTTCGTCGCCTTCATGGCCATCTTCCACATCCTCTATATCGCCGCCATCATCGTAACCGCTCTCTCCGGCCTCTTCGGACTCCTCGCAGGTCTAGCTCTCCTCTCCGGGAAATCCGCCCGCACCCTCTCTCTACTCGCCGCCTTCCTCTCCCTCCACGACCTCCCCTTCGGCACCACCCTAGGCATCTACACCCTGATCGTCTTCCTCCCCTGAACCTACCCGAGCCCCTTACATCGATGCGCGCGACTTGGTATAGAATCGGTGCGGCTCTCACGCCTCGCGAAGGAAACTCCGATGAACAAATCCTATTCAAGGCACGTGTATCTCTCAGTTCTGGCCCTCGCATTTCTAGTCCTCACCTCTGTATTCATACTCCCCGCTGCCGACACCACTTCTTCTCTCCCCGCACCCCCGGTAGCAAAGAAAGAGCCGAAAACCACCGAAATCAATGGCCGCAAATTAATCGACAACTACTACTGGCTCCGCGAAAAGAAAAATCCCGAAGTGAAGGCCTACCTGGAAGCGGAAAATGTTTACACCGACGCGGTCATGAAGCCCACCGAACCTCTGCAAAAAAAGCTCTACGGCGAAATGCTCAGCCGCATCAAGGAAACCGACGTCGAAGTCCCTTACAAGGACGGCGCCTATTTCTACTACGTGCGAACGGAAGCGGGTAAGCAGTACGGCATTCGCTGCCGCAAAAAGGGCAGCATGGACGCACCGGAAGAAATCCTCCTCGATGTGAACGAACTGGCCAAGGGCCAGAAGTTTATGTCCCTGGGCGCTTTCGAAGTCAGCGACGATGGAAACCTGTTGGCCTACTCCACGGACAACACTGGCTTCCGCCAATTCACGCTGGCCGTCAAGGATTTACGCACCGGCAAAAATCTCGTCGACCACGCCGAGCGCGTCGACTCTGTCGCTTGGGCCAACGACAACAAAACCATTTTCTATACTGTTGAGGATGCCGTCTCCAAGCGTCCCTATCAGCTGTATCGTCATGCCGTCGGCACAGCCGGCCCCGATCCGCTGGTCTACGAGGAAAAAGACGAAAGGTTTGAAGTTGGCGCCGGCAAAATGCGCAGCAAAGCCTACTTGCTGCTAATCTCCAGCAGCCACACCACCAGCGAAGCGCGCTACATTCCAGCCGGCCAACCGATGGCCGACTGGAAACTGATCGAGCCTCGCAAACAAGATGTCGAGTACTACCCCGATCACAACGGCGATTTCTTTTATATTCGCGTGAACGACACAGGACGCAATTTCCGCCTCGTCAAGGCGCCGGTTTCCGATCCCAGCAGCAAGAATTGGCAGGAAGTCGTGCCCTATCGCGCCAGCGTCATGCTCGATGATGTGGACTTCTTCAAAAACTACTACATTTCCTACGAACACGAAAACGGCCTGCCGCAGATTCACGCCACCAATCTGCAAACCGGCGACTCCCGCCGCATCGAATTTCCCGAACCGGCTTACGTTAACTATCCGTACCTCAATCGAGAATACGACACCACCAAATTCCGCTATGGCTACCAATCGTTTATCACTCCGCAGTCCGTCTTCGAATACGATCTCCCCAGCGGCTCGTCCACCTTACTGAAACAAAAAGAAGTCCCCGGTGGCTACGACCGTACGCGCTATCAGGTCGAGCGAATCTTCGCCACGGCCTCCGACGGCGTCAAAATCCCCATCTCCGTCGTCCACCTGAAAAGCGTCACGAAGGACGGCAAAGGCCCCATCTATCTCACCGGCTATGGTTCCTACGGGATCCCCTATGACGTCGGGTTCGACTCCGACCTTTTCAGCATGATCGATCGCGGCGTGGTCGTTGCCGTCGCCCATATTCGCGGCGGCGGCGAAATGGGCAAGGCTTGGCACGATGACGGCCGCATGATGCACAAGAAAAACACGTTCACCGACTTCATCGCCTCCGCCGAATATCTCACCGCTCAGGGTTACGGTTCGAAGGATCGCTTGGTCATCGAAGGGCGAAGCGCTGGTGGCCTCTTGATGGGCGCCGTTCTGAATATGCGCCCCGATTTATTCCACGCCGCACTGGTTGGCGTTCCGTTTGTCGATGTAATGAATACCATGCTGGATGAATCTCTGCCTTTGACCGTCACCGAATTCGAGGAGTGGGGCAATCCCAAGGAAAAGCCGGCCTTCGATTACATGGTCACCTACTCTCCCTACGACAACATCGAAGCCAAGCCCTATCCCAACATGCTCGTGCGCACCTCTTTCAACGATAGCCAGGTCATGTATTGGGAGCCCGCCAAATACGTCGCCAAAATGCGCGCGCTCCGCACCGATCACAACACTTTAATTCTGAAAACCAACATGAACCCCGCCGGCCACGGCGGCGCCTCCGGCCGCTACGATCGCCTCCACGAAACAGCCTTCGACTACGCCTATTTCCTAACCCAAATGGGAATCAACAATTAAGGCACGCACAAGCTCCTCTTCGCCCTCAACCGGCAGGCAACTGTCATTCCGAGCGTAGCGAGGAATCTGCCTTTTCTTTCTGCCTTCTCCCCACGCGCCTCTTAACCGGCACGGTCATTCCGAGCGAAGCAAGCCGACGTTTTTTCTTTCCGCTTTGCTCCTGCAAAGCGGTCGGCTTGCGTAGTCGAGGAACCTCTCTTGGTTCTTTCGACGTGGAAACCAACGGCCTCTCTTTGTGCTAGCCCCCCTCTTGTCCGTGCCCCTGTGTCTCTGCGCACCTCCACGTAAGATCCTTTTCTTCCTCCTTTCCCAAAAAGGTAAGCCAAGATGAATGTTGACTTACATTCCCGTACAAAGTATACTTTGTTCCAGTGGGCCAACTCATGAAAACCGAAGTCTCCACTGTCACCACCAAAGGCCAGCTCGTCATCCCCGCCAAGCTCCGCCGCAAATACGCCATTCGCGAAGGCACCCAAGTCGCCTTCGTCGAGGAAGAAAACCGCCTCGTCCTCCAGCCGCTCACCCCCGAATTTGTCAAAAGCCTCCGCGGCTCCCTGAAAGCCGATCCCTCCGCCCTGAAACTTCTCCTCGAAGACCGCAAAAAAGAGCGCCGGCTCTGAGCCGCTTCAGGCTATGAAGCGCGCCCAGTTCGCAAAGCCCAAGCCATGAAACGAGTCGTCCTAGACGCCAGCGCCCTGATGACCTTCTTCGAAAACCGTCCCGGTGCCGCCAAAGTCGAAGCCGTCCTCCAGCAAGCCGTAGCCGGCAAGCTCCACCTCTCCATGTCCGTCGTCAACTGGGGCGAAGTCTACTATTCCACCTGGCGCGCCCACGGCCCCGGCGTAGCCCGCAAAATCATCGAAGACATAAGCAAGCTCCCCATCGAAGTCGTCCCCGCCGACCTCGCCCTAACCCACGCCGCCGCCGAACTGCGCGCCACCCACAAACTCCCCTACACCGACGCCTTCGCCGCCGCCCTGGCCGCCCACCGCCACGCCTCCCTCGCCACCAGCGACAAAGACTTCGCCTCCATCGAAAAGAAGCTCGAAATTCTCTGGACCATCGCCTAGCCACCAAACGCCGCGATCCTCTCCGCACCCGCATCCCTGGCCCACACACGTCATTCCGAACGAAGCAGGCCGACGCTTTTTCTTTCCATTTCACTCCTGTGAAATGGTCGGCCTGCGCAGTGAGGAATCTCTCTTCGTCTTTTGTTGTATGTGAATCAACGACGACTTCCATGATAGCCTTCCACCCACCTAACCATGAGAATCGTCGTCTGGAACTGCAAAATGGCCCTGTCGCGCAAACGCCACAACCTCTACGCCCTTCACCCCGACATTGCCATAATCCCCGAGTGCTCCCAAAAGTGTCTGGAACTTTGCACGAAAGGCGGTTTCGAAGGCCGCTGGTTCGGCGACAATCCCCGCAAAGGCCTCGGCGTCCTCGTCGCCAAACCCTTTCACATCGTCCGCACTCAAAAACCTCCAAACAAGTGGGTTGTCCCGATGGAAATAACGGGCGGCCAGTGCGTCTTCTTATTGATCGCAGTCTGGACAATGCAGGTGAAAGGCAATCTAGCCAAAAGCTATATCGGCCAATTATCCGAAGCCGTCACCAACAATCCGCAATGGTTCGCTGGCAAACACACAATCCTGTGTGGCGATTTCAACAGCAACCAAATTTGGGACGACAAACGCGACATCGCCAATCACTCCACTCTAGTGAGCGCCTTAGAGAAACACCGCCTCGCCAGCGCCTACCATCATTTCTTTTCCGAGCTCCAAGGCCAAGAGACTCAACCCACTTACTATTATTGGCACCACAAAGATCGCCCCTATCACATCGACTATGTCTTTCTCCCCCAACACTGGGCCTCCCAAATCAGAGCCGTCGAAGTCGGCACCCACGCCACCTGGTCCAAACTCAGCGACCACGTCCCCCTCTGCGTCGATGTAGCTGTGCCCTCTTCTTAGGCTGCCTTCCCCCAATTCCCTCACGCACCACTCTGCCAAACACCCATCATTCCGCTTGCCTTTGGCGCTGTTGGGCTGTCGACCTGTACGGCGAGAAATCCCTCTTCTTCCGACAACCGTTTAGGTATGCGAAAATTATGTTAGAGATGCTTCACAAATGACTCTCCTGCTAAGTCTCGTCGGGCCCGGCGGCATCCACCAGAGCTCCGACTTCCGCCTGACCGATGTGACGACACGGCGGCCCATTGACGACGAGTTCGGGAGCAAGCAGTTGCACCATATGACAAGCACATGGAGCGCGTGGATATCTTTCACGGGCTTCGCACAGATTGGGAATAGGAAGACGCGTGACTGGATTCTGGACTCTCTCAAGCGTGCCACCGGATCCGCCGACGCTGCAATGGCGGAACTCGCAGCGATCGCATCGCTCGAACTGCGGCAGGTTCCCCGAAAAGACTGGTTTCTTACCATCGTCGCCACGGTGATCGAGAGCAGCCGGGCTGCGAGGCTATTTGTCCTTTCTTGCGTTGACCGTCCCGCGAAACCTCCACTCAGCCAGCCTTTGGACCATTTCGAGGTTCAGGAGCTCTCGATCAACAATCCGCAGGTGCTGATTTTCGGCTGCGCACATACGGTCACCAAAGCTGACAGAAAGTTTCTCGAGAAGCTGAACCGCGGAAGGGCGGATCACTCAGAAATACGTCGATCCCTAGCGCGGGTAAACGCACGATCGGCAAAGAGGTCAAACGGGGTTGTCAGCGATGGGTGTTTAGTGTCGAGCACAACCCCTGACGGTAGGAATGCCGTCGAGAATTTCGGTGGCACGCCTGGAGTAACGGCGGACATGGCAGGGTCGGCTCAAATGCTTGAAGTCATCACGAAGGCGCAGAAGGGTAAACGGCCGCTGTTCAGACAGGGTAGGGCAGCTAGCGCGGCGGGCGTGAAGGAGCTGACGCTTGAGCCTATGAACGTCTTAGAAGGCAGCACCCTGGTCGCTAAGTGTGTCGGCGACTCTCCTCCGCTTTTCGTCACTGATTCGCTTGGAAACACTTTCAGGCAACTCCAAGCGTCCTTCGGCGCGAGGGCGATCGACGAAGACGCCGAGTGGGCAAAATTGGAGGAAGGTTTGGTTGCTGGGCCCACACATCTCATCCCGTTTTCATCCACTTCTCATTCAGTTACGTTCAACGGGCCCGACGGCTCGAAGTACGGCTCCATGGAAATCGTCGGGATGGAAGGAGACGCGGTCCTCGCGAAGAATCGCGTCGCAAAAATCACGCTAGGCACCGCGACCGTCCACATCACGCCAGCATTTAAGCATTCAACGCAAGCGATCAGAACGACGTGGGACATTCGCAGCGTGCCGACGATCAACGGAGTTCAGCCCCATAGTTGGGAATACACGGTCGACATGGTTCTTGACGCCTCTGGCGGAATGATCTCGATTCGTCGAAACTCAGTGGCACTCAGATCGGCAAACTTCGCCTCTCCCCTGCCTTACCTTACCGAATCAGAAGAGCTCGTCGTGGCGTCGTCAACTCGCCCTACGTTAATAAAGATTTCGGAGGATCAGCGATCTGTTTCAGCCTCCCTTGAGGCACGTCTATTCCTCCGGGACGTTCCCAGGAGGCAGGCGGAACAGGCCTAACATGAAGTGACGATTCTGGGTGGCCGCACTTTAGTGCGCTGAGTCGATTTTGACTCTGTTTTTTCCGGGGGTGGCCTTTGCGGTTCTCGGGCGGGTGGCCCCGAGGCGGGTGGGGTGCCGCATCCCTTGTGGTTTTCAAGGGTGCGGGTTTCGACGTTCATCAAGCTGCGTCACTCTCGGTGCTCTTCTAACTTCTCGATCACGCTCTCCAGGTCGGGATACCCAGCGCCGAAGCTCCGCGTGAGCCAGTTTCCCCCGCGCTCCGCGATCTTCTCGCCATCCGCCACCACATCAAACTGACCCGTCTTTCCCGGCACAAGCACCACATCCACATTCAGCCGATTCTTGATCAGGTTCACGAGACTCGTGACCTTTACCTTGTTGTTCTGTCACGTCGGGCAGTGCACGATCTCAACCTTCATTCTGTTCTCCGATCTGGCTTGCCTAGATTTGATATCCCCGCAGCATCGGTGCTAACGACGAAGAAGACGGGGTGCAGCATCCCTTGCGATTTTCAAGCGTGCGGGTTTTCACTTTGCGGCTTTTGCTCCCCTCACTTTAACGGGTTAATCACCCGCACCTCACCATAACTCTGCCCATCCGCCAAGTCTTCCGAATAAAGGACTTCGGCCCCGCAACTCCCCGCCGCCTGCACAATTAGCGCATCCCAGAACGAAATCCCGTACCGCCCCTCGATGTCCAGTGCCATCATCACCGACTCCGCCGTATTCACCACGATTTCCCAGCTCGAATAATCCTCAATTACCTTCCTCGTCCCCTCCGCCGACAACGGACGAGCCACCTTCCTTCGCAAGCTGACGCACAGCTCCTGCAGCACCTGCGTACTCAGCACTCCGTTTTCGCTTTCCCACAATTTTTGCACCAGCGCTCGTGCCCGTTCGTACTTCGCTCCCTGCTTCAGGTCGTGCGCATACACCAGAATATTCGTATCCACAAAATACTTATCGCTCATGCAGCTCGTCTCGCGAACCCCGCCGCGTCCACCCCAGATCCATCCCCACGCGAAGCCGCGCCAACGCCCTCTTTCGCGCGCGATCATATCCCGCGCGTTCCCGTACCACTTCCTCAAGCTTCTCGGCAAGCATCCGGCTGATCGAGCTCCCTTGCTCCGCCGCCAACACCCGCGCGTGCTTCAAAAGCTCCGCGTCCAGCTTCAACGTAACGTTTCTTTTCATCCCTTTTCCAGTAGTAGCACAGTTTTACGTGCAGCACTATTCTACGTGCTTTAGCACACCTGCGTCAATCATTCCCACACCATCCGGACGCGACCAAACCTACAAGTGGGATATTGACGTCACTCTCCCCGTCTTCCAGAAACCACCCCCAAAGAAATAAGAACCGCCTCTCTCAGGGTTCTTCTTTCGACTTTCAACTGTTGACTGTCAACTCGGCTTTCTTCGCGGCGGGTGCCGCATCCTTGCGGATTTGGTTCGTGCAAGTGTGGGTCTCTCTTTTTTTTGCCTCTTCAATCCTCGCCTCTGCGGACCCATCCGTCGCAAGGCCTCTTTTGCCAACCCACACCAAACAAAGAACTTACTATTTATTCCTTGACAATATTCACCAATATGCTATAATGCTTTTTCGAATTGAGGGCGGATTCTTTCACCGCCCAAGCAAGTCATGCCTGCCCGCCTGGCGGTTCTTAAAATCCCCCTGAAATCTTCAGTCTCACCCGGGTTACCACTTTATAAAAATCGCGCACCCCTAACCCATCCAGAATCAACACTTCTACAAGTGTTGATTCCACTCCACTTCAACTCCCCCAGAATCAACACTTACAAAAAACTAGGGGGAGGGGCCCCTCTCCCAAGCCGCAAAGTTTTGCAACTCGTTACCCCCAACTCCCAACCCATCCGGCCATTCCTTACACGTTACTCCACGCTCGCCACTCACCACTCGCTTGCCCTGAGCGAAGTCGAAGGGTCACTCGCCGCTATCCCCTTTAGAATCACATCTTTTGCAGACCCCCACCTCTTAACCCCCATCGAATCAAATCTTTACAAAAAGCCGGGGAGGGGGAGGGTGACTGCGCCTCTGGCAGCCCTTGTTTTCATACTCTTACGCACTCTTTTGCATTGGCAAAAAACTGATCATCAATCTTTTCAGTATCTTCCGCACTCTTTGCGCAAAACACCCGGGGTGGGGGCTCCCCCTCTGCCTTCCCTACCTCCTTACTTCTTTACGTCATTACCTCATCTTTTCATCAGCCTCCGCCATTCCCACAAACTTATCCGCCCCGCCGTAGTAGAAGAGGAACGACTTGCGAGGAGGCTTAAGCTCTGTCCCGTCCTCGAGAAACCTCTGTTCGAGGGGGAGCATGCCCTCAACGAACACCACGTTCGGAACCTGCCCAATTTTCTCCCACTCTTTTTCCGGAGCGAAGATGGGCTCATCCGTTCGCGAAATCAGCTTTCGCGGATCGGCCCGGTCAAACACCGCGACGCCCGTGCGATACACCAGTTTGTCGTCCGCCCCGTTGTAGACCAGTACGATTCCGTCAGGCGTCAGAATAGGCGGCGGCCCCGGCTCGACCACGCGCGAATCGAATTTTCCCGGCCGTCGCACAAGCACCGGAGTTTGCGTCGCCTCCGTCCAGTGAATCAAATCGTCCGAATAAGAAAGTCCCATCTGGTCGGTCTTGTCTGCGGTGGTTCCCAGCCAGTACATCCAATATTTTCCGCCGATTTTTTCCGGCACGATCGCGCCAGACTTCGTCCACGCCACATTCCAATTCCCTTTGTACGCCGGCAGAATCACGCCCTTGCGCTCCCAGTGAATCAGGTCCTTCGACGTGGCCAGGCAAAGCTGCGCATCTTTTTTGTTGTATCCCGTGTACGTCAGGTAGAACGTGTCGCCGAATTTCTGCAGCCGCGGATCCTCAACCCCGCCGTCTTTTTCGTAATCAGTTTCGGGAGAAAGGACTGGCTCCGCTCGCCGCGTAAAATGAATCCCATCCGAACTCTCCGCATACCCAATCCGCGAAGTTCCCGCCGCATCCTGCGCACGGTAGAGCATAACGATTTTTCCGAACGGCATGCCTTCGGCGCTCCTTTCCGCGGACCCGTTGTGCAGGACCGTCACCGCAGGATTGAAAACGCCTGCGGATTCCCAACTAGTGCCCTGGGGAGAAAGAATCGGAGTCTCCGATGCCCGCCGAAACGCACCGAACGGCAGGTGTTGGTCGCCGGGCGCGAAACGGATTCCATCTGCTGTGAAGCTCAAAGCGGCCGCGAAGAAAACGAGCGTCAAAAATATTTTGTGCTTGGGAAAACGCATTCTCGGCAGCTCCTTACTTCGCAGAATTGCTTGGTTTCGCGGGCACGACCAGCGTTTTGGTGGGCTTTGGCTTCTCGAATGTCACAGACCTTACAATTCCGGCGCCCTCTTTCACCACGATCATTTGGTTCGGCTTCACGTCCTTCAAGGCGTCCACCGTGCCGCTCGGCCAGCGAATTTCGAGCAGCTCGACCTTCTCCGCTTTTCCGATGCCGAAGTGCACGCGGAAATCATTTTGCGAAATGTAGCTGCCACCGCTGCGCACCTCGTCGATTTGCTGATGCGGCTTCGTCTCCCCCGGCGGATGCGTCACGCAGCGCAAGCGCGCGCCGATCCCGCTGCGGTTCGATTTTGTGCCGATCGTCTTTATCTTCAGCCAATTATTTTCAAGCCGCGAATCGCAGCGCAGCAGCTGAGGGAAATCATTGTTCGTGTTCACGACCACGTCGATGTCACCGTCATTGTCAAAATCGCCGAACGCCGCCCCGCGCGACGCGACCGGAACCATGATGCCCGCGCCCCCTTGCGACGAGACATCTTCAAAATGCCCATTGCGCAAATTGCGATAGAGAATTTTCTGCTGCGGATAACCGGCCTCGGTGCGCAGTTGCTCGACTTCGGGATAGACGTGGCCGTTGCAAATTAAAATGTCCGGCCAGCCGTCGTTGTCCATGTCGAAAAATCCGCAGCCCCAGCCCAGGTACTGCGTGTGCTTGCCGAGCCCGGCGGGAAACGTGGCGTCCTCGAAATTTCCGCCGCCGATGTTGTGGTACAACGACGGTGTGTCGCCGGCGAAATTTGTTTTGACGATGTCGAGATTTCCGTCGAGATCGTAGTCCGCGGCGGAAACGCCCATGCCTGCCTGGGGCTTGCCGTCCGCGCTCAGCGCGCATCCTGCTTCCATGGCGACGTCGGAGAACGTGCCGTTTTTTTTGTTTTGATAAAGTGCGCTGGCCGTCGAATCGTTTGCGACATAAATGTCGGGCCAGCCGTCGTTGTTGAAATCGGCGGTGAGTACACCGAGGCCGAAAGTTCCGTTGGCCTGGAGAATTCCGGCGCGCTCGGAAACATCGGTGAACGTGCCGTCGCCGTTGTTGTGAAACAGAATATTGATTCCGCCAAGAAGTCCCGGCGGACCGCACGCGACAAGCACTCCTTTGTAGTTGCACGGGCCGGATTCGGGCAGAGGCGCGGTGGCTAAATCGAGATCGATGTAATTTGCGACAAAAAGATCGAGGTGGCCGTCGCGGTCGTAATCGACGAACGCGCAGCCCGTGTTCCAGCGTTTGCCATTTGTGCCAACGCCTGCTTTTTCAGTGACGTCGGTAAACGTTCCGTTTCCGTTGTTGCGGTACAAAACATTTTTGCCGAAGGACGTAATGTAAATGTCGTCGAAACCGTCGTTGTCGTAATCGCCGACGCAGACGCCTTGTCCCCATCCGTAATGGATGAGGCCGGATTTTGCGGTGACGTCGGTGAAGGTGCCGTCGCGATTATTCTTGAAAAGATGCGAAACGGGTTCCTGGCCTTTTGGAAAACCTTCGAGGCGCCAACCGTTCACCAGAAAAATATCAAGCCAGTCGTCGTTGTCGTAATCGTAGAAGGCGACGCCGCAGCCTGTCGTTTCCAGCAAATATTTATTTTTGTGCGCGCCGCCGAAAATTGTTTTTGCGTTGAGACCGGATTCGCGGGCTACGTTGATGAAGCTGACGCCGATTTCTTTCGGTGGCGGCGGATATTGACTCGAATTGGCTCCGGCGGTTTGGTTCGAATTGGCCGCGGGAGCTTGGTTCGAATCACCCAGAGAATCACCGGCGGACCACCTGCGAAAATCATTCGAACGGAGAGGACGCGCCAGAGCAAGGACGCTCTCCAACGGGAGGACTAGCGCGGAGCGGCTTAGAGATTTAAGAAATGCGCGACGTGAGGAAGACAAATGGAATGATACCTTCCCGGGTTTGGCTCGTGCTAAGATTTGCCGCTACTCCATATTGTACGGCCAAATGATGATTCAATCCGAGGAGCGCGAGAGAATCAATGGTTCTCTTGTGCTACGAGCCTTCCTACCGTGACCGAAAGAAGAGACACAATTCGAATGAATCAACTACTTCGCGCGGGTATGTTTGCCGCAGCGCTATTTCTTTTTCTTTGGGCAACGATTGTAAGGGCACAAGTCCAAGTACCTGCCAAGGCCCCGCAGACAGCAAACGCGCACGAGCCAGCACGCTCGCTGGAACTGACGCGGGCGGTCCGGCCATGGGAATTTCTGCCCGCGCTGGGAACGCGGGCGGGGCTGCTGGGAAATGAAACGGGGCGGATGGAGGCGTGGGTTTATCCTCTGAAGATTTTTCGCGACCTTCATTTGAAATTTCATGTGGATGGCAAAACACTCGCAGCGGATTCGCTGGCGCGGACGCTAATCACTCGACCGGAATCGAGCGCGATTGTTTACACGGGCGATACATTTTCGGTGCGAGAGACTTTTTTTGTGCCCGTACGCGAACCGGGGGCGTTGATTTTGCTGGAAGTAGAAACAGAGAGCCCGCTCGAAATCGAGGCGGTGTTTCACCGCGATTTTCAGCTGGAATGGCCGGCGGCGTTGGGGGCGACGTATATAGGATGGGATTCCACGCTGAAGGCATTTGCCTTTGGGGAAGAACAGAGGAAGTTTTCGGCGATTGTGGGGTCGCCTGGCGCGGAAAACGCAGAGGTGGAATTTCAGACGAACTATTCGGAGTCACAGGAAAATTCGTTCCGGCTTGGAGTGATTGCCAAGGGTAAAGCGTTGCAAATCATCGCGATCGCAGGGTCTGTGACGGGCCGAGCCGATGCGGAGAGTACGTATCGCCGGCTCACTTCTGGATATGGCGAAATGTTGCGCGAATCGGCGGAGTATTACCGGACCTATCTGAGCCAGACGGTGAGCGTGGAGCTGCCTGACAAGGAGATTCAGCAGGCGTACGACTGGTCGAGAATCAGCATGATGCAGGGGATGGTCACGAATCCATTCCTGGGGACCGGATTGGTGGCCGGATACCGCACGTCGGGGGAGAGCCAGCGGCCCGGGTTTGCCTGGTATTTTGGGCGGGATTCGTTCTGGACATCATTTGCTCTGAATGCCGCGGGCGATTTTGCAAACACGAAAATGGCTTTGGAATTCGTAAGTAAGTTTCAACGGGAAGACGGGAAGATTCCGCACGAGATCTCGCAGGGCGCGAATTTCGTCGATTGGTTCAAGGGTTATCCGTATCCGTACGCGTCGGCGGACGCGACGCCGCTGTACATCATTGCGGTGAACGACTACGTGGTGAACAGCGGCGACACGGCTTTCGCGAAACAGAAATGGGCCAGCCTTTGGAAGGCGTATCAATTTTTGAAGTCGACGTATGACGCGAAGGGGCTACCGCAAAATCAAGGCGTGGGGCACGGCTGGGTGGAAGGCGGGCCGCTGCTACCGGTGAAGAGCGAGTTCTATCAGAGCGGGCTGGGCGCGGAGGCGCTGCGGGCGCTTGCGAATTTGGCGCGGTTTGCGGGACAAGCGGATTCGGCGGGGGCGATGGAAAATGAATTTGCGAAGAAATGGCCGCTGGTGAACGATAGCTTTTGGATCGCGGAAAAGAAGCGCTTCGCGTTTGCGCTGGACAAGAACGACAAGCAGATGGACGAGCCGACGGTGCTGACGACTGTTCCAATGTGGTTTGGACTGCCCAATGATGCGACGGCAATTTCCACGATTCGGCAACTGGCGGATGCGGATCAGCAAACGGATTGGGGGATGAGAATCATTTCCAACCGCTCGGCGGTTTACAGCGGAGGCGGATACCACTATGGGTCGGTGTGGCCGCTGTTTACGGGCTGGGCGTCCGTTGCCGAATACCGCTATCACCAGGAGTTTCCGGCGTATGAAAATTTGCGAGCCAACGCTCTGCTAGCGCTCGATGGCTCGCTGGGGCACGTGACGGAAGTGCTTTCCGGCGATTACTACCAGCCGCTTTCCACGAGCTCGCCGCACCAGATCTGGTCGGCGGCGATGGTGGTGAGTCCGCTGCTGAAAGGGATGTTTGGATTGGAGAGGGACGCGGCGAAAAAGACCCTGACGTTTGTGCCGCATGTTCCGACGGATTGGACGAACTTCAAGATCAACAATGTACGGGTGGGCGATAGCATGATGAATTTAAGCTATCAGAAGACTCTGAGCGAAATTATGCTGGAAGTAACACGCACGGGCGGAGAATGTGCGCTGGATTTCGAGCCTGCGCTGGCAAATTCCGCACTGGTGGGGCGTGTGGAAGTAAATGACAGGGTACAAAGCTTCGACCAACAGATGTCGGCGGAGCATCATCACCTGAAAATAAAAGTCACGTTGAAAGAAGGGAAGAACATCGTTCGGATCCCAGTGACG